>Ga0326727_10015860_pt1 | contig 16054 bp, 29 predicted proteins | sample MB2enrmetagenome_FD_207643 | JGI IMG/M metagenome (GOLD analysis project Ga0326727, IMG submission 207643) | Lab enriched peat soil microbial communities from McLean, Ithaca, NY, United States - MB29MY | ecosystem: Environmental > Terrestrial > Soil > Wetlands > Peat | place: USA: New York...
GAGGGGGAAAAGGTAGGGCGGGCAGTCCTCTGCCCGCCGCGGCGCGCACGGAGTGCGCGCCCTGCCAGCCGAGACCGACGCATTACGCCCGTGATGATGTTTTCCTTGCAACATCCGAACCGGCGGCTGTATATTAAGCCGTCACCGGGAAGTTTTATGAAAACACTAGCCACTATCTTTGTTGCGCCTCTCGGAATCGGACTCGTCATTGTTGTCTTCGTCTTGACGCGCCTGGGCGGCGAGGGCTTTGGCGTCTTACAATGGAGCCTCGTCGTCCTGGCAGTTTTGTTGGCTGGCTTGATCATCGCCGGCCTGCTGAATTTCGCTGTGTTTGCTCCAGTTTATTGGCTGTTGGGCAGACGACACTCGAAGAAGATTAAAACAGAAACAAAACATGATCCTGAAGCCCGACAGTTCACTGCACCCCAACCGCCGCCCGCGCATCGGTTTCGGGAGGGCCTCCGGCTTTTTCGGGTACTGGATTGGCTGCCAAGGCCCGTTCCCGAAGGTCCGTCAGGATGATGGCTCTTTTCCAGCAAATGAACCGATAATCGCATAATAAGAATTACGCAAATGAGAACGATTGTCCCCATGCTTATTGTTGCCGGTTTCCTCACGGGCTGTGCCATTTTTCCAACAGTTCGTCCATACCCCATCCAACTGTGTCCCCAAGCCTGCAAGCCGGCGGCTGCCGTCAGTCTCTATGGGGGGCGTGTTTACGGGGGTTATTCACCATCGGGGAGCTGGCGCGAATCAGCGGATGCGGATGCCTTTAGTGATTGTCTTGTTAAGCAGAAAATATATTACTGGCTGACCGATTCTGCCGGCCGGCCTGTGACTTCTTACGGGATGGGGGTTGACGCTTTGCCCATTTTTCAGTCTATTTTTAGCGCGTTAGATCCGCTTCCGAATAGAGAACATCCAGCACATATCCGCTTCCCGATATGGTTGAATCGTTTCACTTCAGATGTTGTAATACATGTGCTTTATACTAACAGCGAGGAAAACATCGATTTGCGTAAATCGACATTGGAGCATCACGATGGATTCGATGTTTTATATATCAAATGAATGCGCATAACCAGAATGCTCCATCGAACCGTTCTCCGCGCTTCGGTTTCGGGAGAAGGCTCTCCGGCTGTTTCGGGCGCTGGATTCGCTGCCAGCGCCCGTTCAACGCGGACGGCGGATTGAATCACGGCCATCATTGAGCACCATGAGCATCTCCGAATTCAATCGTGCAGCGGGTGTTTTCCAGAAACGAACCAGGATCGCCATTCTCGGTCCATCCGCCATTGCCTTTGCCTTTTTTATTGCGTATGACCAGTTCCAGGAACGCTTGGAATCGTTTCTCTCCACTAGATTCGACAGTTTCACCGTTGATATTCTCACGAAGCTGCCGATAGCCTTGGTACAGATTGCTGCGGTCGTTTGCATCTTTTGGATGTACGGCCGGGTTAAGCGGCAGTCGGGCGTGCGATGTCCGCATTGTGCGAAGGGGCTGGCGAACCGCAAGAAGATTGTCATTGCCAGCGGCAACTGCCCGTTCTGTGGCAAAAAAGTGATTGAAGATGAAAGTTGAACGCTCCACTATTCGCCGCCCGCGAACCGGCCCCCGCGCCTCGGTTTCGGGAGAAGGCTCTCCGGTTTTTTCGGGCGCTGGATTCGCTGCCGGCGCCCGTTCCCGGCGGCGGCCGGTGAGAACCGTTGTGATTAGGACAAACACAGAGGAAGAAGCCGCCCAACCAGCAGGGCCGCTCTAAAGTCTGGAAAGCTGTGCCGCCAGCGTCGCACACCGGCGGCATCACAAAAGTCGGCGGCGGATTGCCATCCGCCGCTACACCAGCGCACCGTAGCGGCTTTCGGCAGAAAGCCGCTGAACTTCCATGCCCCTGCTGGTTTAGAGGCAACCTTGGAGCAGCCCCGCCCAACCAGGAACCCCGTTATGAAAGACTCGATTTTAGATGCTGGCGGCAACATCGTTCCCCCCTGGGACGGGCAGAAGCTGTTCGAGTTTATGTTTACTGTGCAACTATATGACAACCGATGAAGCAAAGCAGCTTGTCGAGCGCATTCGCCGGAAGGCGTATGGGAGAAGCCTCCCCGGATCAGACCTCGCCCTGTTGCGGTCGCTGTACGCGGCGGAGGAGAATGTTTCTTTCATGCTGGCTGCCTCATGGAGCCTCGTCATGGCGATGGACAGGGGTTGGTCGTGGTGGCACCTCGGCCTTCTCGTCGCTGTGCCCTTCGTCGTTTACCTTCGGTGCAACATGCGCAGGCTGCTGGCAGCCATCCGCCTGTTAGAGGAACGCGGGGCGGAGAAGGTCCAGCAGATTTAACATGGCGGCATCTACAGAGGAGTCCGCAGGATAGAATCCGATGAAATAGCCGCGAAAAGGCGCAAGAAGCGCAAAAGTCCCTTTGTTTATGTGCCTTTTGTGCTTTTTGCGGCTATTCTCCTCTTCCAGTCTGTAGCCAATGCAAGCGACTACTCAGTAACTATCGCGCTCCGCGCCACGCCGGGCGCGGGATCTGCTCGCCTGCTAGCGTCGGAGTATGGCCTTTGCTGCAAAGGTCGCGCCGCTTGCTCCTCGGCTTCGTCAGCGGCTCCCGGCTTTTTCGGGCGCCGGATTCCCTGCCCGCGCCCATTCCCGGCGTCTCGCCGGCCACATCGCCCAAAGTAGTTCAAAGGATTTGCCGGCTGGAATCGTCATATTAACTGAAAATGAAATCTGCAAACGGATGGAAAGGGTTGTTGGCGGCCCGTTTGCCCGTCAGGCAACCATGAGGTTTGCAACATCGAAAGCGCCGATTGTGAATTGGTTCCAATCAGGAGCAAGTGCGGCGCTTTGCTCCATGCCAAACGCCGCCCGCGCTTCGATTTCGGGAGGAGGCTCTCCGCCTTTTTCGGGCGCTGGATTCGATGCCAGCGCCCCTTCCCGGCGGCGCGCGTGGAACCGAACTGCCAATCAAGAGCCTCGACAACCCGCAACAAGCGAAGTATTAATCGGACATCATTCAATTCGCATCGCCATGCAAACGAAATTCGATCTCAACAAGTGGCATCGTGCGAGCAGCAGGCTGCCGGACGATATAAGCAAGGATATTTGCGCTCATTTTACGCCAGGCGAGAAGCGGCGAGCGTTACGAATAGGGATTGAACAAGGACTTATAAGTGGGCCATGGCCGTTTGTCGCCATTTTCCTCGTATTTACCATCCCCATTTGGGCATACTGTATACTGGTAGTCGTTTTGACCGTCTTGATGGAAGCTTGTTGTTATAGATTGGGCGCAGCCAGGATGCGTGCCTTTCTGTTATCCACAGAGCACTCAGTCGCTATGAAGTATGATGGGCGTTTTGAAAATGGGACCCATGAAAGAAAAGGGTCAACCCCGGAAAATTGAATATGGATTTGATCAAAAAGAAGATATGGACGGCAGACCATAAAAGTGCCGGGTCTTGATTATGAATATAATTCCGAATTCAGTCGCATTCGCAGATTACGGTATAGTCGCATACTGCCTGCTATTGCTGGGTTACGCTTTTTATATGTTTATGCGCGAGTTTGGCAGGAGGAGGCGGGAGGAACCGACTAAGATGCGAATTGAAAAGAGGGACATTCTGATCATTGCCATTTCCGCACTTGGGGGATTTGTTCTTGTGTTGTATGCTCTTGGCAGAAAGGATCTCCAGGCAGGAATTTTTGTCGGCGTGCTGTGCGGTGCATCGGGCGGAGCGGGCGGCGGCGTATTGGGGTGCATTTTCATAAGATTGGCGGGGCGTCGCCCAAAATGAGAACGATTAGGCTAGTTTTTGCAGTCGCTTCCAGGGCTCAAGCCCGGAAACCTCAATGGGATTTGATGAAAAAGAAGATAGAGACGCCAGACCATAAAACTGCCGCGCCATGATCATGAATATAATTCCGAATTCCGGGCTTGGCCCCGTTAGCGTTAGACGTTTCAGGCCGCGCTCGGTGGCCTGGTGGCCTGGACGTAATAATAAACAGCATTGACAAAGCGCAGGCGTTGCAATATTGTTCCCAGAACAATGAATTCTCGTCGCCATGCAAACGAAGTCCGATGTCAATAACTTGCCTCGTCTGAACACTCGGCTGCCGGACGAAATCAGCCGCGATATTTGTGCTCATTTTACGGCACGCGAAAAGCGAAAAGGGTTGCGAATAGGGATTGAACAAGGGGTTAAAGGTGGGTGCTGGCCGCTTCTATCCCTTTTCCTCGTATTTAAAATCCCTTTTTGGGCATTCTGTATTGTGGTGGTGGTTTTGTGCATTTTGTGCATCGCGTGGGAAGCTTATTTTTACAGCAGGGGCACGGCCCGGATGCGTGCTTTTCTGCTTTCCACGGACTACGCAGTCGCTATGAAGTATGATGAACGTTTTGCAAATGATGCCTAACGTCAATTCGCCGCCCGAGCTTCGGTTTCGGGAGAAGGCTCTCCGGCTTTTCCGGACGCTGGATTCGCCGCCAGCGCCCGTTCCCGGCGGCGGCCGGTGATGATTTTGTCCGTGCAACGTCCGAACCGGCGGCTGTATTTTAGGCAAGGCTCTTGTTGGTTATGAAATTATGAATGCGAAGAATATGGCATCCGGCTTTTGCGGGCGCTGGATTCGCGGCCAGCGCCCGTTCCCGGCGGCGGCCCAAAATGCACCATAAGCACTTTGATATGAATCATGACCTGCTGAAATCCAAAAGTCGCCTTGTTGGCTTGTTAGCCATCCTGGTGTGTTCCATTGTTTCCTGCGGACGCGGTACTCCGCCTGATGTCGAAAAGCTGAGGTCAAATCAGTTTCTCTCGGAAGATCTGTTCCTCTCGATAACCAACGGCTCATCTGTTGCCGATGTGAGGAAAATACTGGGAAGCGCGGTTCGCCACCAGTTTACGGTTGCAGAGAACGGCCACACTTGGACGCTCATCAAGTGCTTCCTGCACACCGGCGAGGAGGAAAGTTATAACTTCTACCAACTGCTCTTTCGTGATGACGCGCTTGTTAAAACCATCGGATGGATTCGAATGGAGATGGAGGCGTACTCATATGAGGGAACGGCAGCGTCACGCTTGAAGCCGTGGGATATCGAGGACATGAAGTATGTGAAGAAGGCAATCGAGGCGCCGGTCGTGACTCATGGGGAGATTCGCGCAGAACTCAAAGATGCGGGGGCGACAATGAAAAAATTCCAGGGAAAAGGCAACCTACCGGCGGTCGTAATTCTACCGATAGCTGCGGCCTTGTCGCAACGAGCTATAAAAGAATTTCCCATCAACGAGGAATTACGCCAGCGATACGATGGCTGCAAAGCATCCATCGGCATGACCATCAAAGAGGTTGACGCGCTTATGGCCAGCCGTTGCGGGTGTTTACCACAAGAACAGGGCGTGTGGCTCGGGTTTATGGGGAGCACCGATACTCAGGCGACGTTGATCCTTTTCTCCTGTTTCCGTATGTCGCCGTCCTGTTTGATGGCAGCGGGAATGTCGCCAACATCTATAGCGACGCTTTTTTCTGCAACGATTGGGATCCCAACATGCCACCAGACCGGCGCGATTAAGAATGAAAGTGACCAAATCACTGCGGCCACCGGCCCATCCTCGGTTTCGGGAGAAGGCTCTCTGGCTTTTTCGGGCGCTGGATTCGCTGCCAGCAGCCGTTCCCGGCGGCGGTCGGCGAGGTGAATCGTGTGGCGATGAGCCCTTGAGTATATGAAACGACCACGAAGAATTATGGCTGCACCGCATTTCGTCAACGTGGACTTGGAAATCGAGTCCAAGCATGACCTCGCGGTTCTAGAGGCTGAACTCGGCAAGAACGTATGTGTCCTTTTCGGAGACCAGATAAGCCCCGGGTGCTTATGGCTTTTCCGGGCGCTGGATTCGCTGCCAGCGCCCGTTCCCGGCGGCGGGCGGTGAGCTTCAACGTTGATCACCACAAAAGACCATGAGCCAGATGAATGCACTGTTGATAATTCTCGCGGGCGCCTTTGGGATGGTGTTTTTCACTGAGATGCGGCTGGAGGCTTGGCAGGTTGCGTCCTTTGGCTGGGCGTCAGTTTGCAGTCCGGGGGTTGGGGTAAGATCGACCCAATGCCAATTTTCCTTTGGATTTGCGTCCCCGGGCCTGTATTTGGTGTTCTTCCTGCGGTGCTTGTTGTTTGGCACTATCGGAAGAAACTCAGAGATGCCGGCCAGGTGGGTATCTTCAAGTCAACGGCTTAACTTCAATTACTAAAGTGACGGAGAATTCCGTGTTGGAACTCACAAAAATGGACGTTCACGGTGTCGGGCTGTCCGCGGACAGCGAAACGATACTCACGGTGAGTGGATGCGCTGGCCGTGAGCATTGCGGCGCGACACCTGGCCAAAAAGATAGGGCATGAAAGGCTTTCCAGCCATATTAGCATTGATAGCTCCTATTCTTTTCGCTATGGGATGCCGCGACTATCCAGAACGTTTGTCCAACAAGACCGACATCTCGCGTGCAAGTAGCAGCGCTAAGGCTATTGATATCTGGAAACTTCCAATTGGGGATTACCCGCTCCTTCGTAAGTTTACAAATGTGGAAGACATTTTACTAGATAGTGAGGAAGGTACTTTTGCGACAGATGAAAAATTGAAAGCTCTATCTAAGCTGGGATTTACCAATCTCTTAGGAATCTCAATATTCAACGGTCGATTGATCACAGACGATGGAATAACCGCACTCTCAGGCATTCATTCCTTGCATGGACTCGCTCTCGAGGGCACCGCGATCACTGATGTCTCTTGCGGGTTGATGGCCTCTCGGATGCATCTGGCTCAATTAAACGTTGCGAACTGCCAAGGTATCACGCTGAATGGGCTCAAGACGTTGGCAGCCTCTGTCTCATTGCAGGGGTTTGAGTTCTCAGCGGATAAGTTGACCCAAGAACAAGTTCTCAACTTGATCGCTAGCTTCAAGAACGTGACTAGCTGCGTGATCGTTGACCCAGACAGCAAATTGGATATTGCAACAATTACTGCAAAATGTGCGGAGAAAAAGATTCATGTCGCAATTAAGAAAACAGGGGCGCTTCAGGAGATATACGGCATCACAAACAGTGCTGCAAGTAAAAAGTGAATGACCTGTCGGTGAAATAGGACGCACCTTTTCATTTTGATAAGCGCCAAGAGTCAGGGGACTTGGAGAAGATCAGCGCTTGCAAGCGCTCCGGACCGCCGTTGCGGTGGAGGAATCGCTTTTGGAACTTGCGGGTGGTCATCCGGCTGCGGGGATTGTTTTTGCGGCATTCCTCCAGCCAGACCTGGGCGAAGCTGACCACCACCCGGCGAAACAAGCTCAACGCAAAGGCGGCCCGGGGATGGCGAACGCGGCTGTGATCTTCCCGCAGCGTGACGTCCAGCGTGTGATGCAGGCGGCTCTCAATAAGAATGCATCGGATTCTGAAGAAGCGCATTGAGATACCCGAGGTGAGCAAGCTCTGCTCCAAGATGCCGTGGGTAGCGGAGCTTTATACCCTTCTCATTCACCCATCTCGATGGGCAACGCTCGCTCGCAGGCCGTGGTCCATGAGCAAGGTGTTCTACGTTTCGGTGGTTGTTGGCGTCATGGCACCACCGCTCATCGGCGAAGGACGTGAAAGTCGGATGCAATTAATCATCGCGCAGCATGGTCGTGGCCGTGGGGTCAAACCATAATTTTCCCATAGATGAAAAAGTATTGCTTGCCCCTCCCCCTCGCCTCGATGAGACGCGTATGAGAAATTTTAAGCATCCTTATGTTACGGCTGCCCTCGTGCTCACACCGCTTTGGTTCGTTGCGTCATTTATACTGATGTTGAGACTTGTCGACGCAGAAGACCCCGGCCGGGTCATCGGAGGAGTTGTTACGCATGTGGATGGCCATGAAATTCATTCCTTCGACCCAAACTACAAAGGGGAGCATCAAGGCGAGCTTCCGCCTGAGCCTTTGTGGCCAAAGATAGCTTTCGTTGTTGCATACCCGATGCAATATCTTCTGCCAGAGGATGGATTCGTAGGTTTGCCAGAGCATGCCAACGCCCAGTTGTCTCTCTTTTTGATGTTCGTCAACAGTGTTTTATGGGCAATTCTGATGGTTTTTTTGTTCCGGCGTCTCGCGAGCCGAATTCGCCGCCGGCGCCCGGTCCCGGCGGTGGCCGGTGAGGTGTAGCACGAACCCAATTTGCCTCTATGGACATCATTTTTTACATTAGCGCCTGTGGTGGTATGGCTTTCCAGCTCGCGGGATTGCTGGTTTGGGGCGACAAGAGCTTCAACGTTGATCACCACAAAAGACCATGAGCCAGATGAATGCACTGTTGATAATTCTCGCGGGCGCCTTTGGGATGGTGTTTTTCACTGAGATGCGGCGGCGGCGGGCGTTGCGCGGATTTTGGGATCGCGCCTGCATGGGCATTCGGTGGCGCCGGCGTTTTCCAGACTCGCCCAAAACCGAGATTCGGGAGTTCTTGAGCGTGGTGGTTGGTGCTTTTGGCTTTCGGCCGTCGCGGCGCTGTTGTTTTTCGCCCGATGACAAGGTGATGGATATTTATCGGGCGCTGAATCCGTCCGTGGGCCTCCCCGACGATATGGAGTTGGAGACGCTTGCCGAGAGGTTGGAGGAGCCATACGGTGTTGACTTGTTCAAATCGTGTCGAGAGGACATCACCCTTGGAGATCTGTATGCGCAAATCAAAAAATCAGCCGGCTAGTTTTTGCGGCGGCGGACGCACCGCTTGCTCCTTGGCTTCTGTCTTTTTCGGGCGCTGGATTCGCTGCAAGCACCCGTTCCCGGCGGCGGCTTGCGATGACTTTGTCCTTGCAAAATGCGAACCGGCGGCTGTATAATAAGAATTGACATCATGAACGCGCCATTTCCAATTCACGCAAAGCTCATCGCGGCGGCGCTATCGCTCTCGGTTTCGTCTATCTGGTGTTTTTTTCACGAGATCGCGCGTAGCAGTAGCGGGTGGATCATCTTCATGATTGGATGCTACATTTTCGGGGTTTTTCTCGCTTTCTGGGGCGTTTTTCGCAGCCCCCAACTTCAGCTCTTGTGGGGCTGGCTTTCGGCACCCTTTGCTCCGTTAGCGATCATCTTTTTACTCGTCGGATTTATTCCAGGCCCAGAAGTGCTTTCGGTTTCGGTATCGGCAGCAGCCGCCGTCATCGGCGGTTATCTTCTGCTCCTCGACGCAGATGTCAAAGATTACCGGCGTCGTATCAAGACAAGACAATGTGCCTGACTTTCACTCCACGCGACACGCCGCCCGCGCTTCGGTTTCGAGAGGGCTTCCGGCTTTTTCGGGCGCTGGATTCGCTGACAGTGCCCGTTCCCGTCGGCGATCGGTCATGCTCGTTCGCCTGTAAAATACGAACCGGCAGATGCACAAATATAAACGACGCACCATGAGGAACCTTTTCGTCATATCAGTGACCTGCGCGTTGGTGAGTTTGCTCGCAGTCTTCTGCCTTTCGGCCATGAGTATAGTCCCTCGACCCGACGGCGAGATCTTTCGTGCCCACCTGATGCTTGTCGCCGGCGCATTTACAGTCGCTTGGCTCTGCCTTGCGTTTTGGGTGCGAGTGCGCCAGCGTGCGGCCATGCAACCCCTCCCGCCGCAGTGGCTGAGGAGGCTCATGGTCGGCGTCGGTGTTGTGTATCTGTTCAGCGTTTTCCTTCTTGTGATTGGATGAGTATGATTTCCTGGGGCAGAATGTTCTCATCCAATGACCGCCGCCAGCGGTTCGATTTCGGGAGGCTCACCGGCTTTTTCGGGCGCTGGATTGGCTGCCAGCGCCCATCCCCGGCGGCGGCCGATGATGATTTTGCCGCTGGAAAATGCGGACCGGTGGTAGTAAATTAGGCAAAGAACTGGCTGATTATGCTGATTATGAACAGCTTGCGACTTTCGAGTTCGGGCGGAGACCGGTTTCAATATACGAACCGCTGTTCGTGAATTAACAGTCAAATGTCACTCCGACGCACATTCCGATTCGTCGTGCTTCTCGCGCCGTTGCTGGCTTTTGCCTTGGTGCTTATGTCGCCCTATTCAGCCCGGCTTAGTCTGATGCTTCATGGACGCCCATTCGCCCGCATCGTCCCCAAAGAGAAGCTCGACATTTTCAAGTTCGTCAGCACTGATAGCTTTGCCGACCGGGCCATCGTTTTCTCGAATGACAAGGCAGTGGGATGGATTTGCCTGCCAACCCTCGGCGGATTCGCCTCCTTTGTGCCGTTCTCCGATAATCCCAATGTTGTAGATGTCCCTTTTGAACCTTGGTTTCAATTCCCCCTGATGATCGCGTGGTGGTTGCGCTGGTGGCTGTTGCCAGCCCAAGTGGTCATTCTGCTTTTATGGCTACACCAGAAGCGAAAAGAGCGCAGTATTCGAGTCCGTGCCATTAAGGGGTCAATGACTGCGGCAAGCCAGGAAAGCTGAATATGGATTTGATGAAAAAGAAGACTTGGACGGCGGACGGAAAAACTGCCGCGCCATGATCATGAATGAAGTTCCGAATTCCGGTCTTGACCCAGTTATGCTGATGACCCGGTTGTGCTGATGAAAAAGGCCCTCATGTATCTAGGGATCAGCTTGACATTGGCCTTCGTTTTCGCGATTGCATACGTGATCGTTTTGACGCTGACCCTGCCGAAGACCGACGAGGCTTACGGCCAGAACCCATTTCGGGACCCATTTGTATTTCCGATTATGGCGACGGTGGCGGTGGCGTCTGGTCTGGTGGGCTGGCCGCTGTTCGTTTTGCTGGGGTGGCGCAGCCCGCCTGCCACGGTGGCTAAAATCACCGGCATTACGACGCTGCTTTTTATTCTCCTGACCACCCCGCTGCAATCGAAGCTGGGTTGGTACGGCTCGTATGTTGTCTGTTTGGGCGCGCTGGTTTACTGTTGGCTCAGGCATCGGAACGCGGACAGCCATGAAGGGCTTAAGCCCGGAAAACCGCAAGCGTGAGGGAGCGTGCGATCTGGAAAGTGTTGGGAAGGCATCAGCGCCGCCAGGCGCAAGGCGCAACGGATGACCTGCGTGAATAATCTGCGGCAAATTAGTCTGGGCGTGCGCATGTATTCCGATGATTCGAATGATGCCCCGCCTTCCCCCGGCGGAAGCAACATTCCCAGCCTCTATTCCGGGTACAAGGCGCTGATGAAAAGCTACGTTGGTTTCAACGCCCCGTCGTCGCCCCAGGACCGGCTGTTTGCCTGCCCGGCGGATACGTTCTATCCCAAATTCGTTTTCGCCGATGTTGGGTCTTCGTCGGCATGGCGCTACGTGCGGGAGAGCCTGCGCGACCAGCCATTCTTGGACTATTCAAGCTATGCGTTCAACGGCGGTGACAATGCCACCGAGATTCATAAGAATGGCGAAATCACTCGCCCGGGCCTCACCGGCGTCAAGATGACCTCGGTTAAGAATCCCAGCCTGACGTTGTTGGTGACGGAAGGCTCGGCGCCCGCTCCCTGGTCATGGCATGAACCCTCGGCTCGGCTGATTTTCGATGATGCCCAGAATGGGGTCAGCTATGTGGACGGCCATGTCAACTACATCAAGATTTATCGGGACGACCAGGGGTCCACTAACGGGCCATCGCGATTTTACGCCTCTTTCTATGATCCGCCTCCAGGCTATGGCTACCTATGGAGTCCGAATTGATGAGCGAATACAAGCCAACCGTGCGGATTCAGGTCATGGTACTGGGGTCCTTCATGTTGATGGTGCTTCCATCCATCTGGGTTGCCGGGATGGGCTACATGTGGCTCGTCGAGCACGGGCTCAAACTCGACATGGATGCAAAACCCCAAGGCATTGGGGAACAGTTTATCATGCTGTCAACTGTGTTGCCCATGCTCCCGGCCATGCTTATGGCCATTTTGATCTCGGGGATTCTCTGGATGTTCATCATGTCGCGCGCGCTTTCATGGGCTGACCTCCAATATTTCACGCACATGAACGATTCCGCGAAAAAGAAACGGTCGCGGTTTCCCTTCGTCTCGGACTGGCTGGATCGGCTGTGGCAGCGCATGATTGAGTTCAAGCGGCCGAAGGGCGCGGCCAATCCGCCGCCGTGATCCGTGCTATGACCCTCGAATTGACAGCATCAAGCCGGGGGCGTAGGCTCGCTGAACCGGACCAGATGACGCAGAACCGCCGCGCGATGAGCTCTTCAATCCATCTTGGGCGCCGCCATTGGCGGCGGTGAGATTTATGGACGCGACATTCGATCCACGCCCAATTCCGTGGAATGAGTTTCCGGCCGAGTGCCTTTGGTATCTCGTGCCGATGAGCGTGGTGCATCTGGTCGTGTTCATCGTCGTCTGCTCGCTGCTGGCTATCTTGTCATGGGGTCAAGCGGACAAAATGTTTCGGCGCATCGGCCGCTTTGGGCTATTCATGATCCTGCTCCTTCTCGTCGGGGCGCTCTTCAATGGGTTTTGGAGCTGCACGGTGTATGGCCGGTTTTATCGCAGTTCGGACTATGTTTTTGGTTTCATTCCATTTTGGCCGCTCACCGATATTTGGGTCGAATCGCGCGATGCTCAAGGACATCTCTTGAAGGTTCCGTATCGTCTCCACGCGCTTTGGATGCTCTTTACGGCGGGGACTTGGGGCGTCACCGTAGTTCTTTATCGGGTGATTTGCGGCGGCAGCCTGCGGGCGCTGCGCTGGAGCCAACGCCGGCTGGGCCTTGAGTCTTAGGTTGAGACAATTTATGTCCTGGTACGGTTTGCTGGCTTGGGCAGTCTGCAATCGCTGCTGGATAAAGAGATTTCGGACGGAACGGAGATTTGTAGCCGCTTGGAGCGCGGCCGCCCCAAGTCGAAGGTTCGACGAAAAAAGGACCTGGCGGTGTTTTGGGCCGAGCGCAACAAGCATAAAACAGCGGGTGAGTTGCTGAACTCCGGCGCCAAGCCGTTGCCTCCACGTCGATGAACAAGACCCAGAATAACTCGCCGCACCCGGCCTCGGTTTGCGCCTTTTGGTCATTCCGAAGCCTTAGCGCGAGTTGGTGCCCGCAAATATGGCAGTTTAGTTTGGCGCCGCACTGGGATATCATTTGACGCGGTAGCGATTATGAAAATGTATCTTCTTCCCAGTTTGGCTGTGCTGGCGTAAAATGAGCGCCTCTCCCACAACTGCAAGGCTCTTGGCCCAACTTGAACACGGGGCCGAGATCGACGCCTTTGAAGCGGCGAAGTTGCTTTCCAATGCTAAAGGCGTAAAACTCATTGCCAGTTTGACCCGGGTTCTGCGTTCAGGTGATCGAGCCTACTCACGTGAGGCTGCGGCCTATGCCTTGTCTTGGCACCAGGACCGAAAGGCGGCTGAAGCCTTACTGCCGTGCGCGGCGGACCTCAGCGAGCAGGACTCGGTGAGAGCACAGGCCACGGAGGGTCTCGCTATGAACTTGGAGTGGGCCTCGCGTAAGACCAGGTTGCGCCTAAAAGCAGAGGGACTCATGATGCAGATGCTCGACTCTCCTTCGCCTACTCTGCGCTTCTGGGCATGCTTTGGGCTCGGCTCGCTCCGTTGCCAAAGGGCCATTTCCCTCCTACGCAAACTCGCGCGGGAAGATGCCAGCGTGTGTCCTGGCTGGTGGTTCGTAAGCGAGGAGGCGGAGGATGCATTGGAGAGGATTGCTGGCAGGCCTGGACAAGACCGCACGGCGGTCCATTTGAGAAAGGCAGCGGACACCGAACCAAGCATTCCACCGATCCGCCGCCCAGCGCGTCCCCGGACAATTCGAGCATCTCGGAAGGGCGACGTTCGGTGAGACTTGGACGTCAAGTTGCCTTAATTGAGAAATACCAAAACCACTGATATTGACATGAAGACTGGGTCTAACAAGCCGCAGGCTCCACCATATTTCCTGAATGTTGATTTAGGTATCGTGTTGTCGTCCAAACGTGACCTGAAATCGCTTTTGCGTGCTTTCAGCAAAGAAGTGTTTGTTCTGCATTCTGGCCCATGGCCTGCCGGGAGAAAGCATTTTGCCAGGCTGGAAAATTCCAGGGACCATAATGGGCCGGACGCAAATATCCACGCCTTATGCTCGTCGGTTGAGCGCCTTTCCGTCAAGGCGCGAGGACTTTGGGCCGCCGCGCACAGGGAGTTTGATGTAGGGTATGAATTGCGCGCTTCCGAGCGATGCTCATTTTTCACACTCCGTCCCGACACACTCCAACGCGTGGCTGCGCTCGGGGCCAATTTGACGGTAACCTTTTACCAGGGCGAGGCTACCGGATCAAACGCAGTGCCAAATCGCCGCCCGGCAGGTCCACAGCAAGGCCAGAAGCGCCGGAATAGCACCGGACGGTAACCCGATAATTCCACTGGATTTTCCCGCCGGGCAGGTCCTTGATTTTGGACTGGAGGCGGGGTATTCTTAAGTCGTAATGCGGCATTTTTGCATGGAAAATCCACGCACCATCAATCGGTTCCTTTTGGGGTTGCTCGCCGTTTACGCTGCCATCGCGATTGGCGGGAGCGTTTTCCTCGGAGATGTGTCCCTTTTGCTCTATTCCATCGCCGCGGCTGCGCTCATCTTCGTAGGCTTTGGATTGGTGGCGATCATAAATGTGATCGTCTTCGTTCCGATATTCTGGCTTATGGCCAAATTCTCATCCCATAAACCAAAACGCGGGAACTCTGATAACGCGGTAGTTTGAAAGCCTTGCTCCAATGTCCCAACTCCTCCTCGCTGGCCTTTGTGGAATCGCTGGCGGCATCATCGCCGCCTTGGGCGCTCTTGCTTTTTTCATGCACAAGGTCAAGGGCAGCGACTGCCTGATGATCTCCCGCGGACCAGGCCCTGAGATCTACAAGGAGGTGGAAATTCTGGAGCACGCTCCGCGACCGCAAGGGCTCTACGTCCGCTACCGAAACTGCGGGACAAAACCGATCAAGATGGCCGAATTCAAGGTGCGCGGATTCAAAGAGAACCTTCTCTGGGCTGAATTTGAGGAAGGAGCCTATGCCGAGACCCAGCCGGGCCAGGAGCAGGAAGCCATTCTCAAACTCCATGACAATCGCAACCCCTGCAAGACCATTGACCTTACGGATTGCCGGGTCGAGGTGAAGTTCCTTTATGGATTTGTCCTTGCCAAGAAACCGGCTTAACGACTGCCTCCCAGCAAGGATCGAGCGATATTCAAATTGACTTTCGGCGGCGTTAAAGTATGAGTGTCTCAACATTCCGACCAATGACTAAAAACTTTTGCTCAGGCATTTTGGTTGCACTGACCACGATCACCTTGGCGGCTTTCTGTCAGCCGAGAGCGCTGGCCCAGACGCCAGCGGCGGACGCCTACTTTAAAACCACATTCCAGACGGAATCTCAATTCATCGTGGAATCCATCGTGGCTGATTTGGCGGAGCAGATTTATTACGCGGCAAACCACCAGTTGCCGGACAAGAAAGACTTCTCCGTCGCAGCCAAGGAAAAGCCTGGATCACCTGCTGATGCGCCGGCGTATGATTTGCAGATCAGCCTGGATGCGAAACACACCGGCTTGAAGATCGAGGTCAACATGAATGGCCCTATTTGGTCGCCAACGATTTATCGGGACGCGGCAGCGGCCCTGGCCAAGGCTGCCGGGCTGGCTGCCGGCTCAAATGGAAAAACTGGCGGCACCATGCTGATGGCACGGCTGATGGATGGCACAGCGGAGACCATTGAGCGGCAGAACCAGGCTTTGTCGGATGATTTGGAAAAGGACTTTTCCAATCCGGAGTTGCACGAAGAAGCGGCGCTGCTCTTGGGGGCATTTTCCCTGCGGGAGTATTCCGGGGATTTTTCCGACTACCGCCCGGCCCTCTCCCGCATGACGGCGCACCTAACCATAGCCCGTTATCTTCGCGGCGCGGATGCTTTTGGCATCAACGGGCAAATGGCGGAGACGATTATGTTGACCCTGGCAAATGACCAGGCCCTGGCGCTGGAGAAGTTGAAATCCATCGGGACGAACATCGCCGCGGTAGCGGGCATGGTCCGCGCATTGCAGGCAGTCAACACAGGTGATTT
>Ga0326727_10015861_pt1 | contig 16053 bp, 16 predicted proteins | sample MB2enrmetagenome_FD_207643 | JGI IMG/M metagenome (GOLD analysis project Ga0326727, IMG submission 207643) | Lab enriched peat soil microbial communities from McLean, Ithaca, NY, United States - MB29MY | ecosystem: Environmental > Terrestrial > Soil > Wetlands > Peat | place: USA: New York...
CAACGAGAACGCGGCGCCGTTCGAATGGTCAAAGGCGGTCGTTCACCCAACCGGACCTCAACGTCTTTACTCTGATTTATGCAATTAAGTACTAGGGCACACTCGAAAACACATTGTCGTGCGTCCTGTAGATTGCTCGCCACCCGTGGAGGCGGATTGCCCATCGGCCGCAGGTTACCAACCTGCCCCCACGTGGCCCGGAGGCCCATCGGTACAGATCGGAAATCTGCGCCGCCGGGCACCGTAAGGCTACTGCAGACGATAAAACTTCTGGGCCGTTTCGCCCAGGATCTTCTCGCGCTCCGCATTCGGCATTGCGCTGCAGGCCTGCGTGAACGCCGCCAGCACCTGCTTCCACGACCCGGCCAGCAGACACACTGGCCAATCGCTGCCGAACATCAGGCGATCTGGCCCGAACAGGTTCAAGACATGCTGGACATAAGGACGCAGATCGTCCGCCGACCAGTTATTGTGATCTGCCTCCGTAATCATTCCCGATAATTTGCAATGCATGCCCGGTATCTTCGCCACCGCTTCCATATCGCGAGCCCAGGGTTCCATGACATGCTCCGCAATCAATGGTTTCGCGATGTGATCGATGACCATGGGCAAACCAGGCACGCGCTCGGCGAGTTGGGGAATCAGCGGCAGATGCGGGGGCCGCAGCAATAAATCGTAGGGAATCTCGCGGCGCGCCAGTTCTTTCAGACCCCTTACGACATCGTCGCGCAGCAGCCAGCGCACATCCGGCTCATCGTGGACAATATGCCGCACACCCTTGAACTTCGGATGCTTCTGACAGCGGTCGAGCACATGCCCGAGATCGGGATCCGTCAAATCGACCCAGCCGACCACCCCCAGAATCGTCTCGCGCTGTGACGCCAGATCGAGCAGCCACCACGTCTCCTCGATCACCACGTTGGCCTGCACGAGGACCGTCCCCTCGAAGCCATGCCGTTCGAGCACGGGCGCCAAATCGTGCGGAAGATAATTGCGCCGCAGGATAGAATCGCCGGGCGGCATCCAGGGATATTCCAGCCGAGTCACATCCCAGTAGTGCTGGTGAGCGTCGATTCGCATATACTAGAGGTTAGTATTGCCCAACCTTCAGTACTCCCTCACATACGAACCAGTCGATCTCCGATTCGGCACCAGCGGCCGTCGCGGACGCGTAGTGGATCTCACGCAGCTGGAGATTTACATCAACGCACTGGCTGAGCTCGAGTACCTGCAATCGCTTCCACGCAGCGAAGGCGGCATCGTTCGGGGAGAGGAATTCTGTTTCGCCCACGACCTGCGCGCCAGTTCCACCGCTTTCGTTGAGGCGGAAGGCGGCCGCGGCGAAATTTGCCAGGCCGTCGAGCGAGCTATTTTCGACGCGGGAATGATTCCCGTGAATCTGGGGCCGCTGCCCACCCCGGCGCTGACGTATTACGCGCTGTCGCGGAACCTCGGAAGCATCATGGTTACGGGCAGCCACATTCCGTTCCATCTCAACGGCTACAAACTGAACACATCGGCCGGTGAATTGCTGAAAGAGCACGAAGGGCCTATCGCGGAGGCGGTCGGCAAAGTGCGCGCGCGGATCTACGATCAGGCGTTTGACCGATCGCCATTCAACGAACGGGGGATGTTCAAGGACGGCCATCGCGATCTCCCCCCGGTTAACGAAGCCGCGCGCATGGCTTACATCGAGCGCTACGAGAGCTTTTTCTCGGGCTCGACCCTGCGCGGGCGCCGTATTCTCGTGTATCAGCATTCTGCTGTCGGGCGAGATCTGCTGGTGGATTTGCTGGAGCATCTGGGCGCCGAAGTGATTACCCGCGGGCGCAGCGACCAGTTTGTCGCCATCGATACCGAAGCTATCGACGATGCGCAACTGGCCACCATTCAGGCCATGGCGGATGAAGTGGCGCTCGATTATGGCCCGCTCTGGGCAGTGGTTTCGACCGACGGAGACAGCGATCGTCCTCTGATCCTCGGCGTGGAAGCGCGCAAGGTGAAATTCTTCGGCGGCGACCTGGTGGGCATGGTGGTGGCGGAATATCTGGGCGCCGACGGCGTGGTGGTTCCCATCAGCTGTAACGATGCTATCGATCGCGGCCGCCTGGCAGAAGCGCTCGAGCCGAAGACGCGAATCGGGTCGCCTTATGTGATTGCCGGGATGGCCGCGGCGATCGGGAAAGGCCGTAATCTGGTCTGCGGCTGGGAGGCCAATGGCGGGTTCCTGCTCGGATCCGATATCGAGCGCAACAGGAAAACCCTCAAGGCCTTGCCGACGCGTGACGCTTTTCTGCCGATTTTGGCGGTGCTGTTTTCGGCGAGAGGCAAGAATATTACATTGCCGGAACTGTTCGGGCGCCTCCCGAATCGCTACAGCCGGGCGGGATTGCTGCGGAATTTCCCTCGGGAAAACGGACGGCGCATCGTGGAACTCCTGTCGGCGTCCGGCAACGGCAACCTCGCGCATGTGATCAGCCAGCTGGAGGATTTCTTCGCGCCCGCCGATGGTTTCAGCGCCATTGCCCACATCGATTACACGGATGGCGTGCGCATCGTTTTCGTCAATGACGAGGTGGCCCATTTTCGTCCATCCGGCAATGCCGACGAGTTCCGCATCTATGCCGTCGCGGGCACACAGGCCCGCGCCAACGAGATTGTGGACGCCGGGCTGGCCGAGCCCGACGGGATTATCCGGACCATGGAGCGCGCGCTTTTGTCGTGATAGATTCAATCCCATGCAATCCTCCCGACGTACGTTTGTTGCCGGGCTCGCAGCCCCTCTGATTCTGGGCGCGGCCAAAAAGTCGGGCAGCGCCGCTCCAATCCTTGGGTCGGGCGCCCATACTTACGAGGCGATCCACGACTGGGGCGAGCTGCCGGCTGACATTCAATACGGGAACACGCACGGAGTCTGCGAAGATTCGCAGGGACATATATACGTTCACCACACCGTGAATAAAAACAGCCAGAGCCACAATTCGATGGTTGTTTTCGATGCCAAAGGAAAGTTTGTGACCAGTTGGGGCGCCGATTTCATGGGTGGCGCGCACGGACTTTATATCCACAAAGAAGGGCGCGAAGAGTTCCTTTATCTTTGCGATACCAAGCGCGGCGTGGTGGTCAAGGCAACGCTTAGGGGCGAGGAACTATGGAGCATCGGCTATCCCGACCAGTCGGAGGCTTATAGACCGGGCTCGGATGGCACGAAGATCAAGTACAGCCCCACCAATCTGGCGATTGCACCCAGCGGGGATATTTATGTCGGCGACGGCTACGGGTCCAGCTATATCAACCAATACAACGCCAAAGGCGAGTACATCCGCACCTTCGGCGGGCTGGGTAAAGAGGCCGGCCAATTGAATTGCCCGCACGGGATTATCGTGGATACGCGGGGCAGTGATCCCATCCTGACCGTCGCGGACCGGGGGAATAACCGCATCCAGCGCTTCACTCTCGAAGGGAAACACGTCGATTTTGTCGCGGGTACTAATCTGCCATGCCATTTCAATTACTTCAGCAACGGCGATACCGTGGTGCCGGATCTCGGTGCGCGGGTCACTCTGCTCGATCGCGATAACAAGGTAGTCGAGCATCTGGGAGACGATTCGGCAAGCGAATGGCGCAAAACCCGCGTCCTGGCCCGCGATAAGTTCACGCCCGGAAAGTTCGTGGCCCCGCACGGCGCCTGCTTCGATCATGCAGGCAATATCTTTGTGGTCGAATGGGTTGAGGTTGGACGCGTCACCAAACTCCGTAAGGTGTGAAGACGGAGACAGCCCCGTTATATTGCTCGGCTTGGGGTATACCACCACTCGCCTCGCGCACCGTTTGTTGATCCGGGGAGTCTCCGTCTGTGCCGCGGTGCGTCAACCCGAACGTTTTGAACACCTCGCGGTTACCGGACTGCGAATTGCGGAGTTGACGCCGGAACTGCCAAAGTCGGCCGTTCTGGTCCATTCGATTCCCCCGCTTGCGGATGCCGAAGCCGGCGTAATTCGAGACCTTATATCCGGATTGTCGCCACGTCGGGTAGTCTACATTTCTGCGACTACCGTTTACGGCGATCAGACCGAGGTAAATGCGTCCACTGCGGTTCAGGCAACCAGCGAGAAAGGCCGACGCCGGATTGAGGAAGAAAACTGGCTCAGAGCCGGACGGTGGTCGACCTTGGTAGTCCGTCCGGCGGCAATTTATGGACCGGGCCGAGGTGTACACGTCCGGCTGAAAGAAGGCAAGACGCCTCGTGGATCCGCACTCGTGAGCCGGATACATGTTGACGATCTCGCCGCGGTACTCGAAGCTGGGGTTTTCTCGGATCTGGAAGGTGCCTGGCCACTGGCTGACGATCATCCGTGCGCCAGCGCGGAGATCAGTTCCTGGTGTGCGAGGCTGCTAAGTTTGCCGGCATCAAGCAGCGCCGATGCCTTGACATTTACGGTGGCAGGACGCGCAGTCGACGGAAGGGAAATTCGACAGTTACTGGGAGTTAAGCTTAGTTATCCGGACTACCAAGCGGGCACGTTAGCCAGTCTGGCGCACGAAAAGGCGTTTCGGGACTCTTGAAAAAGCGTTATCCGCGAGCCATGACGAGCGGTGCCGGCGTCAGGAAACTGACCTGAGTGCACAGGGCGTCCATAGCATCCACGAGCGCGGAAACGTCCACTTTGCCGATCCCGGCCTGATGCAGCCAAAGGCGGAACTCAATGCGGCACAGCGCCATGGTGAACGAAAGCTGGTTCTTTGCAAGAGCACGCGCCAAGTCCGGTCGGTCCACGCCCGAGCGAACCATGGCTAGACGGACGCCGTTGAGGAGGCGGCCGTAATCTTTGGTCAGACAGTCGAGATAGCTGCGGAAAATGCGACGGCGCTCAGTGCGGAGTTTGCGGAGGATATGTTTATCGGCGGAAACAAATTCCGTGTCTTCGTCAGACAACAGTCGTACCATCGGGCGGTAACGATTGGCAACCACTATGGAGGCGTTGCTCTGTGCGATGACGCGCAAACGGCGAAGCCTAGAGAAGAAAACCAAGGCAAAGATACCCGTCGAGATCAGAAACAGTATGGCGATGAACGGCAGTAACATCGTAACCACTCTCCTGCTAATTAACTAGAGCGTATCCGATGTCACGCGAATTTGCAAGGTATCTATCAAAAATACCGGACTATTACCTTCGGCCAACGCGGGCGAGCAACGTATTAAAGGATTCCAACTGCTGCAGCAACTCCTGTTCGGCCGGGTTTTCGAAGCTGACCCGGGAAGGCGCCTCGACGGTCTCGCGCCGCAGCATCAGCGCCCACCCGGCAAAGCAGAAGGCCGCGAACGCCACCTGAAACCGGTCCACCCAGACCAAGTTGAGATGCGGCGTAAGACTGTCAACCAGCATCTCGGCAGCTTCCGAGAGGAATACGGCGCTGAAGAACGACGAGGACACGTAAGTGTTCCGGCGTAAATGCAGGGGGTAGCGGGACAGCAAAACAAGAATTGAGACGACAATGGCCGCCAAACTGAACAAAACGGACCGGTTGACCAACTCCACGTAGAAGAGGCCCTCGCGGCCGTGCGGATTCCCGTTCCACAAGAACGTGAATGCCAGCGAGGCAGTTATCGAGGTTCCCGTCGCTGCGTACACAGCCCACAAGGCAACCGTTCGGATACCAGGGTAATCCACAAGCGCCAGAGTGAACATTTCGCGAACTACATATACGCTCACGAGCCAGTTCAGGACCAGTGAAACTAAATAAATCCAGAAATACGCAGCGGAAGCCGTCGGAAAGCTGGCCAGCGCGAACAACTCCAGAGCTGTGGCCAGAACGAACGTCAAAAGAGCTGGTTGGCGTTTCGCAAGTCCCAGCCGAAGCAACCGTCCGGCGGCCACGCACGCCACGGTTGCCTGTAAAAACTCCGCCAGGGATTCTGGATCCATTGAGCGACCTGCCGCTCAGATCTTATCATTTGGCCTGAGAGCAGGCACTTTTTCCCGGATTCGACAGCCCCCGGTCAGCGAACGAAGGGGCAATTCGGAGAGCAGGTGGGCGGCCCGCCGGGCATATCCGCGCTCGCGACGCCAGTGATGGCGATGTACGAAACGGCCAAGGTCAGGATCATGAAAAATTTGCGCATGGTTGAAAGTCTCCTTTAGATTTTTCAGCTCGCTTGAATTTGTGCTACTTCCGCAGTGTAGTTAACTTTGGGTAACGTGTCCGCATATGTCTAAAGAAGTCTGGTTTATAGAACGCAGTTGGGGAGTTTTTTGGGATTTGGCTTCCCAAATGGGCAGCCACTACCGGGTAGAACCACTCGGTTGTACAATTTGAGGCAGCACAAGATTATGAGTCCAAACCGGGACGCCGTTCTCGCCGAATCGTGGCACCGAACCTTAACAGGAATTCCCACGGTGCTCGGCCGGCTAGCCTATCTGGCATCTCTGAGAAATACCAATACCGGCACTTACGAACATTTCGGTCTGGCGCAGAAGGTAGGGGCGGCCGACGTCGACCGGCTGCTGCGGCGCAGTCATTTAGAAGTGTTTCAGGAGTGGCTGTGCTTCGGCCTCGAGCGCCAAATGCAGGAATTGGAGCAATATTTTTCCGAGCTTGAAGGGGACAAAAGAGAAATTCTGGCTAACTGGCTTTCCCTTGAGCCCTACGGAATCTGGGTTCCCGCCGAGTCGCGCGACGTGGAGCGCAAACTGTTTTATACCGACCTCGAAGTGGTCCTGGAATTAATCAGGACCGAGTACGGGGTCGCTTCTCGGGATCCAGACTCATAGCGAGGCCGATTACCTGCCCGATAATATCGATTTCGCCGGTCGGGAAGGTGAGAACCGGGGCTTCGGAGGAGGGGTCGGGAATCAGGCTTATGTGGCCGTCTTTGACGCTGCACCACCGGCAATAATGTCCATCGCGATGCTCCAGAAAATATATCGGACGCTCCGCCTGATTACGCCAGCCGGTGGTCTGAATCCTGCGCCTGGTATCGTCGATGATGAGCAGCGATCCGGCCGGCACTGCCGGATTCATGCTCCAGTCGTCGGTCCCGACGAACCCATAACGGTAGCGCTTGACGTCGATCCCGCCCACCAGGGCGAGCGGCAGCTTACCCCAGCGCTGCACCACCTCACTCACAAAGAACGTTCTGCGCAGATCGATGCCGGGATCGAGAGAGATGGGCAGCGAAACCTCCGCCCCCTCCGGGTCGAAATCGATAGGGTGGGTTTTTTCCACCTGGATCATCCCGGCATCGGACGCCATGGACTCCACGGGGATACCGAACCAACTGAGCACTTCATTCAGGTTCAGCCGGTAAATGCAGCACAGCGTATAAAGGCGGTAGATGGAGGGGAGGGTTCCGTGACTCTCGATGTCCGAAAGGCGGCTGATCAGGACCACGAATTCCTGATTGCCATGGCGTTCCGCGACCGCCTGACTCGCCTGCTCCACGTCGCGAAATCGCAGGCCCAGCCTTTCGCGCGCACGACGGAGCCGCTGCCCCGCGTACTCCATGCTATGATCCTGTCTCTGGCTGTGGATCGTAGGCGCCTGCGGCACTTGGACCTTTCTATGAGGGGATTATAGCGTTCATTCTGTTCTCACTTCAACAAAATTCGTAGAGGTTTGTTCTGTAATCGGAACACGAGATTCTGTGATGGGGAGTACGGTCGAGGAGAAGGCGTGCGGATTATTGTAGGCGTTACAGGGGCGAGCGGGGCCATCTACCCATTACGGCTGCTCCATCGGCTCGCGGTGCGCCCGAATATCGAAGTCCATCTGGTGCTCAGCCGGGCGGGGGAGAAGACCTTGTACCTCGAAACCGGTAAGCGCGCGTTGGATCTAAAGGCTCTGGCCCATTTTTCATGGGCACTGGAGGATATTTCCGCGCCGCTGGCGAGCGGGTCTTTTCCTACCGGCGGGATGGTGATAGCCCCTTGTTCCGTGCACACGATGTCGGCGATTGCCCACGGAATCAGCTCGAATCTGATGATCCGCGCAGCCGATGTCATCCTTAAGGAACGACGCCGGCTGATCCTGATGGTACGGGAAAGCCCCTTTCACCTGGGCCACTTGCGCACCATGACTTTGCTCGCCGAGATGGGCGCTATCATCGCTCCTCCGATCCCTGGCTTCTACAATCGACCGACGACCATCGAAGATCTGGTGGATTCGAGCGTCGACCGAGTACTCGATCTGCTGGGTTTGTCCGACGATTCGATACGCCGATGGACCGGCCCGGATCGAAGCGCCATCGGGGAGCGAACTGCGGTTGCAAAAGAAACCAAAGGAGAAGGTGCACTATGAAGCGCCGCGTGGCGTTCCAGGGCGAGGCGGGCGCTTTCAGCCAGGTGGCAGCAACGCGGCTGGCCGGAGAGGATGCCGTCCCCGTTCCCTTACCCACTTTTCAGCAGGTGTTTGAATCCGTGTCAAACGGAAAATCCAACTGCGCAGTGATCCCTATTGAGAACACTTTACATGGATCAATCCACGAGAATTACGATCATCTCCTGAAGTTCGACCTGACGATACGCGGAGAAACATTTGTAAGAATTGTCCACAATCTTATCGTTGTGCCGGGAGTTCGATTATCCGATGTACACAAGATTTATTCGCATCCCGTGGCGCTGAATCAGTGCCGGAACTTTCTGAACGCCCATCCCGAGATAGAACGTGTTCCTTTTTACGATACGGCGGGCAGCGTAAAAATGGTGATGGAGCAATCCCTGCGCGATGCGGCTGCCATCGCCTCAGCCAGCGCCTCAGAAATCTACGGTGCCCGAATCCTGAAAAAATCGATCGAAGACGATCGGGAAAACTACACCCGCTTCTTCCTTCTGGAAAGAATTAATAAAGGCAGGAAACCGGCGCGTCCGCGCAATGGCACAAAATATAAGACCTCGCTGGTGTTCACAGTCGGCAATGTACCAGGCGCGCTGTTCAAATGTCTCAGCGCGTTTGCCCTGCGCGATTTGAACATGACCAAGATAGAATCGCGGCCGCTGCGAGGGAAACCCTGGGAGTACCTTTTCTATCTCGATTTCGCCGGTCACGTGGAAGACACGGTGTCACGTAACGCGCTGGGGCACCTCGGGGAACTGGCCGATATGCTGCGCGTGCTGGGTTGCTACCCCGCGGCCCACTGATCAGTTGCCATTCCGGACCCGGCAATGAACAGGCGGAAGCGCGTGTTCCACATGGTTTCCATGTCATTTGTGAGCAGGCTCGGTGCCGGATTTGCCGTCAAATCGTATAACATATGTTGAGCATGCGCAAACTTAACATGATTCCGGGCATCTGGGCAATGTTCCTCCTCGCGAGCCATCCGGCGTGCGCGGCGGATCCGGAAACCGCGCTGAACCTGATCGCGGAAGGTGCCGGCTTTTACAAAGAAGAGCACCTCAAGGTCACGACGGTCGCGAGTAACGGCTCGCTCGAAGCTCTGCGGGTCTGCACCAGCGGCAAGGGCGACATCTGCCCCGTCGGCATCGAACCGGTGGTCACCAGATACGACGAGGGCATCCACCTGAAGATGTTTCTCACGCGCGCCTCGAAATTCGGCTACGTGATCGGCGTTCCCGACGAGAGCCCGATCAAAACGCTGGCGGACTTCAGGGGGAAAAAAATCGGCGTGCATTCGACCAGCGGCACGTCGGCGGTCTTCACCACGGAGTCGGCCCTATCGGTGGCGGGCCTGAAGCCCGCGGACTATGAGTTGGTCACCATAGGCATGGACGATGCGGCCATCGGCAGGCTCAAGTCGGGCGATGTGGTGGCGGCGGCCTTGCCCTTTTACGAGCTGATTCCGTTCATGATCGCCGGCACAAAGCTGCGTATCATTCGTCATCCCACGCTGGGGGAATTCGCCAACGCCGGCTATGCCGCGGCTCCCTCGGTGATAGCCACCAAGGGAGACGCGATCAGGCGTTTCTCGCGGGCCATTGTCAAGGCGTCTCTCCTGACTCGCTATAATTCGGCTGCAGCGGCGCGAGCCATGCTGACCGCCGACGGAGAACCGTTTGGCGACGCAGACGTGCGGCGCAGAACGGCGGAATTAACGTTTTGGGAGGACGATCTCCCGGCTTCCGACCCAAACAATAAGCGCATCGGCGCTTTCTCGCTGACCGGCATGCAGGCCTACATCCAACTGATGGCCGATGTGGGGATAACCAAGACCGTCATGCCTGTGTCGCAGGTGGTTACGGATGAGTTCATCGAGTTTGCCAACAATTTCGATCATCGGGCGGTCGAACGTTACGCAAAATCACTACCCTCGAAATAGTGCGCTCCTGCCGCGCCGGATATGTGAAACCGAACCGTGGGCGGGACCATCAACAGGAGCGTGCGATCACGCCCGGCATTATGGCTGGTTCTGACGCTTCTGCCACTGGCTGTGCAGGCGGCCGGACCTACCTTTGACATCCCTCCGCTGCGCACGTCTTTGACGGTCTCCGGCCAGCCGATCGGCCTCACTGTCTCAGGCGCTATCTCGGAATCGGCGAGCCGGGGCGAAGGCGCGCGGACCTTTGACGTCAACCTGCGGGCGGACCTGAGGGACCTGCAGGACCATATGACTCTCCTGCTCCAGTCCGAATTGAACCAATCCAATCGCTGCGGCGAACGCCTTTCTGTGGAGCAAGCGGACATTATGCCCGCCGCCCCCGCCGCTCGTCTGACGGTTCGGGTGCATTTCGAGAAGTGGGCTTGCTTAAAGGCCTTCGGTAAAGAAAACGCAAAGAGGCTGGTTGGCGGTGAGGGGACGGTACATATGATTCTCACGCCGGCGGTCGAATCGGGCGGCGCCGTCCGTCTCGACGCCGAAGTTGCCAATATCGAGGCTGATGGGTCTTTGGGCGAATTGCTCCGCTCCGGCTCGGTGGGTGGGGAACTGCGCGAGAAGATCCGCGATTCCATAATGAAGGCGGTACAGAGGTCGACCGACCTCGGAAATGTTCTTCCAGCGCAGGCACAGCCATTCGTCACCGTACGGTCGGTGGTGTTCGGGGAGTCAGGCGATGCCGCCGGGAGCCGCCTGACCCTGCAGATCGCCGGGAGCCTGCTCGTTCCCGCCCAGCAGGTATCTTCATTGCTGGCCCAGTTTTCCGCTCGGCACTGAATCCCCACGCCCTCCTTCCCGCCGTCCCCGTTTCTGGCCGTGATAGCCTCCTGTATGTAACACTCAGAAGTCTCCCCTCTTGATTTCGATGGTTGGCACCACCATTTCGCATTACGAGGTCCTCGATAAGCTCGGGGAAGGCGGGATGGGTGTCGTTTATAAAGCGCGCGATATGCAATTGGGGCGTTTCGTCGCCATCAAGGTGCTGATTCCAGCGTCCGGAGAATCCTCGGACCGGCGCGCCCGGTTCATCCAGGAAGCCCGCGCGGCGTCCTCGCTCAACCATCCCAACATCATCACCATTCACGACATTGTCAGCAGCGACGACGGCGACAGCATTGTAATGGAATTCGTGCGCGGCCAGACGCTGGGCGACATGATCTCCGCCGGCAAGATTCCGACCGTGGACTGCCTGAAGCTCGCCATGCAGATCGCCGACGCGCTGGCCGCCGCCCACAGCATCGGCATCGTGCACCGCGATCTTAAGCCGGCCAATGTGATGGTAACGCCCGATGGCCTGGCAAAGGTGCTCGACTTCGGGCTGGCCAAACTTTCCGACAACATGGGGGCGCTCGATTTTCAGGAATCCGACACCACCATGTCGCTGCATCTCAACAGCCGGCCCAAAACGGCCGAAGGCGCCATTATCGGTACGGTGGCGTACATGTCGCCGGAACAGGCGGAGGGACGGAAGATCGATCCCCGATCCGATATTTTTTCGTTCGGGTCGGTCCTTTACGAAGTGTTCACGGGCGAGCGGGCTTTTCGCGGTGGCTCCGGGCTTGAAACCCTGGCGGCGGTGCTGCGCGATACGCCGCGCGATCTGGTGAAGGCTGGCGCCACCGACGCGCCCCCGGAAGTGCAGGAGATCGTGATGCGCTGCCTGCGCAAGGATCCCGATCAGCGCTATCAGGCGATGGCTGACGTGAAGAACGCTCTCGAGCAGGTTTACTTCGCCACGCGCTCGGGCATCATGATGATGTCGTCGGGCGTCTGGAGGCGGCCTGCGCAGGCGAAGCAGACTCCATCCATCGCCGTTCTCCCGTTCCTGAATCTTAGTTCCGACAAAGAAAACGAGTACTTCAGCGACGGCCTGGCGGAAGAGATCATCAACGCACTGACCCGCATCGAGAATCTCCGTGTGACGGCGCGAACTTCTGCCTTCGCGTTTCGGGGCACCCAGCAGGATGTCCGCCAGATTGGCGAAACCCTGAATGTGCTGAGCGTCCTCGAGGGCAGCGTGCGAAAGGCAGGCAACCGCGTCCGCATCAGCGTGCAACTCATTGGCGTGCAGGATGGCAGCAATCTCTGGTCGGAGCGTTTCGATCGCGAGATGACCGACGTGTTCGAGATTCAGGACGAGATTTCGCAGGCGATTGTGGCCAAGCTGAAGGTGCGTCTGGCCAGCCAGAGCGGCTCGGGAATTGGCTTTACGCAGCCGCCCGCTCCGCCCGTCAAGCGCTATACGGAGAACCTCGAAGCCTACAATCTCTACCTCAAGGGCCGTTACGAGTTCTACAAGATGACCCGCGAGGGCCTCGATTCGAGCAAGCGCCATTTCGAGGAAGCCATCCGCCTCGATCCGAATTATGCTCTGGCGCACGACGGTCTGGCTTATTGCTGGTATTCGGAAGGATTCCTCGGGTTTGTGGCGCCGAAAGAGGCCATGCCGAAGGCCAAAGCCTCAGTCCGGCGGGCCATTGAACTGGATGAAAGCGTGGCCGATGCGCACGCTACTCTGGGCGTGATTCTGGCTCTTTACGATTGGGATTGGCAGGGCGCCGAACGGGAGCTGATACGTTCCATCGAGCTCAATGGATCTTCGCCGGTTTCGCGGGATGTGTACGCGTTCTACTATCTGCGTCCCGTGGGCCGGATCGAAGAAGCGGTGGCCGAGGTTCAGAACGCGCTGGCGCTTGATCCGCTGTCGATTCTGTTCCGCGTCCATTTGGGCTTTTTGTTCTCCCTGCAGCATCAGTACGAGCACTCGATCGCGCAGTTCCGCAAGGTGCTGGAGATGAATCCTCAGTACTACCTGGCACATGCCATGATGGGCAACGTCTATGCGCATATGCGGCATTTCGACGAGGCTCTGGCGTCCTATGCCGAAGCGCGTGTGGCCGACGCGGACAGCAAGTTCGTCGATTCGCTCGAGGCCATGACACTGGCTCTGGCCGGCCGGCGCGCGGAGGCGGTTACGATGCTCGATGCCATTACGCGCCGCGCCGCGAACGATTACATTTCGCCGGTAAGCATCGCCTATATCTGCACCGCGTTGGGCGATAAGGATCGCACCTTTGAGAACCTCGACCGGGCGATTTTCGACCGCGATCCGAACATCCTGGGCTTGAAGACCAACCCCAACTTCGATAGCATTCGGGACGACCCGCGCTACCATGCGCTGCTGCGCAAGATGCAGCTGGAGTGGTGAGCAAAAGCTGTGGCGAGGCTCTTCCAGAAGCCTTTTCCGATGGTACCTGGTGGGGCAGATTTCCGATCTGCCCGCTCTCTTCTGGACAAGCTCCGTTGAAAGCACATTGTCGTCGGTCCCGTAGGTTGGTACAAGCCCGCGGGGGCCGATTGCCAATTGGCCGCAGGTTAACCAACCTGCCCCACGTGGCGCGTGGCGAAGCAGATCGGAAATCTGCGCCACCGGAATGAGCTCAGAGCCTGCTCCTGAACTTAGCCTGGCCCTCGAATCTCTTCCGCCGGGCAGGGCACTGGACCTGGCCTGCGGTTCCGGGCGGCATGCGCGCTGGCTGGCGGCGCGCGGCTGGCACGTAACAGCCGTCGATATCAACTGTCAATCTGCAAACCACGGGGAAGCCATACCAGGCGTGCGCTGCGTCCAGGCCGATCTGGAACTCCACCAATTCATCATCGAGCCCAATGCCTGGGACCTGATCATGTGCTGGCTCTATTGGCAATCCGATTTGCTGCCGGATATCGCGGCAGGCGTGCGGCCCGGGGGTATCGTGGCGCTGGCGGGAAAAACTTCGGGCCGCTTCGCCACGTCGCTGGCGCAATTCCGCGGCGCTTTCCCCGATTGGGAAGAGCTAACCAGCGGCGAGGACGCAACCCGCGCTTTCCTCATCGTGCGCCGGGCCGGTGAAAAAGCGGTCGACTAAATCCAGAATCGCCATTGCTTCCTTCGCGTGGTAGATGGATGTCCGCAACTGCGCGCCGCCGCGGATGCCATGTGTAAAGTACGTGGCAAACTGTTTCATCTTGCTGGTGGCATCCTCCTCGCGCCTGTCGAGCAGCATGGCGTAATACGTCCGCATCATGTCGTACCGATCGCCATCGGTCGGTTCGTCATAGCGACCGGTTGTCAGATACTGCTCGATCTGGCGGAAGATCCAGGGATTCGAGGAAGCTGTCCGCCCCACCATCACGGCGTCGCAGCCGGTTGCTTCCACCATGCGGACGGCGTCCTCCGGGGTCACGATATCGCCGTTGCCGATTACCGGGATCTTAACCGCCGCCTTGACTGCGGCGATCCGCGACCAATCCGCCTTACCGGAATAACCCTGCTCGCGGGTGCGCGGATGCAGCGCAATGGCCTGCAGGCCGCAATCCTCGGCCATACGGGCCATTTCCACCATTACGAGTTCCTGATCGTTCCAGCCGGCGCGGAACTTGCAGGTGAAGGGGATTGTAATCGCCTGGCGGACGTTGCGCAGCAGCGTTTCGACCAGGGGCAGATCGCGCAACAGGCCGGAGCCTCCGTTGCACTTCACCACCTTGTTGACGGGGCAGCCGAAGTTGATGTCCAGAATGTCAAAACCCAGATCCTCGCAGACGCGTGCGGCGTCAGCCATCACGTGCGGGTCGGCGCCGAATAGTTGAGCGGAAATGGGGTGCTCTTCGGGCTCAAAGGCGAGGTAGCGGGTGAGGGTCCGGTTGGGCTTCTTCGCCTTGCCCTCCTGCCGCAAGTGCGCGCTGACACCGTGCGAACTGGTAAATTCGGTCATAATAAGACCGCATCCGCCCAGATTGCGGATGAAGCGCCGGAACACGGTGTCGGTTACGCCAGCCATGGGCGCGAGTACCGTCGCGGGCGCGATGGTGACGTTTGCAATGCGGATTTGGCTGGGGAAACTCACAGTATTAGTTTAGCGTCGAGATATACAGTATCGGGACGAAAGCGATGAAGTCGCTCCATATTGCCGTTATCGTGGTGGGTGCCGTACTGGCCGCGGGACTGGCGGTGGTGATGACCCAGCCTCCCGTAACGCCGACGCCGGCTCCGCTTTCGACCGCAGTTCCCGCGGTTCCGTCGACCACGCCGACGCCGGCTCTCGCGCAGCCGACAAAGACCGCTCCGGCATCCACGCCTGCGCCCTTGGTTCCGCATCGCGCTGCGCCGCCAGCCACTACTGCCGCGCCACCGCCGGTTTACGCGCCGCCTGCCTCACATCCTGAACCCCCGCCCTCAGGACGCCGCAAACCGTTCCCGCCGCCCGCGCAGCCTGAGCCTGTGGCGAAGGTGAATCCCCCTCCGTTAAAGCCTGCTCCATACGAGGCGCCCCCGTCGCCCGCCACACCGCGCCGGCAAGCCACGCTGTTACCCGGAATGCAGATCGCAGTCCGCTTGAGCCAGGTGGTTTCGAGCGACCATGCGGCGGCCGGGCAAAGCTTTCCGGCTTCTCTGGCGGAGCCGATTATCGCCGACGGCCTGGTGATCGCCGAGAAGGGCGCGCACGCTACCGTGCATGTCATCGACTCGCAGGGAACTCCCCGGGGGATTCAGCTGGGCCTCACCAACGTGCAGACGGCCGACGGCCAGCGTGTCGCCATGGAGAGCGAGCCCTGGGTCAGGCGAGAGACACGCGCCGGGGAGATCATGGGGACGATCATCGATGCGCTCGGCGGGTCCGGTCGGGATGCTGCCAGGCCCGTCAGCATTTCTCCTCAGACCGTGATTCGGTTTCGGCTGGCTTCGA
>Ga0326727_10015863_pt1 | contig 16052 bp, 12 predicted proteins | sample MB2enrmetagenome_FD_207643 | JGI IMG/M metagenome (GOLD analysis project Ga0326727, IMG submission 207643) | Lab enriched peat soil microbial communities from McLean, Ithaca, NY, United States - MB29MY | ecosystem: Environmental > Terrestrial > Soil > Wetlands > Peat | place: USA: New York...
CCCGGGCGCCAGCCATTGAATCTTTCCATTGTGATTGACCGATCCGGGTCGATGTCCGGCCAGCCTCTTCATGAAGCCAAGAGGGCGGCCACGTTCATGATTGACAGCCTGAGGCCAACCGATCGCGCATGTGTGGTTGTTTACGACGACTCCGTGAATGTTGTTGCCGAAAGCCGGCCGGTGGAGACAAAGACATCCTTCAAGAATGCCATTGCGCAAATCCATTCCGGCGGGTCAACGAACCTGCATGGCGGCTGGCTTAAGGGCGCAGAGCAAGCGGCAGGGTACCTGGATCCCAGATGCATGAGCAGGGTTCTTCTCCTTTCTGACGGTCAGGCAAACGTGGGACTTCAAGACGTTGATGAGATCGCCATGCAATGCGCCAAACTGGCCGATAACGGCGTGACCACCTCGACCTACGGTTTGGGCAATTCATTCAATGAAGAACTGATGGTGGCGATGTCGCGCGCCGGGCGTGGAAACGGGTATTACAGTGAGTCCGCCGAGTCGCTCCTGGAGCGTTTTCAGGAGGAGTTCTCACTTATGTCGTCGCTTTGCGCGCGCAACGTTCGTCTGTTTCTGAGCCCGCTGCCGGGAGTGCGGTGCGAGATGCTCAACCTGTATGAAGCGGCAAAGGATGGCTCCTGGCGGCTGCCTGATCTGGCATTCGACGGTGAGGCCTGGGCGGCAGTGCGGCTGCACGTAGAATCGGCGAGTCTGCCCGTTGCCGGTGAGACGCTGGCATTGCTCCAGGCAAACGTGGCCTATCTCGATCTCGAAGGCGCTGGGTGCCAGATCCCTGAAGTCTGGCTGACGCTACCGGTTCTTGTGAAGGAGAGGTTTCTCGAAGTCGCAGAGAGCCAGGATGTTGTGCGCCGGGTGATTGAAGCAGAAGCAGCCAAGCTGCAGGAATTGGCCGGTCAAGCCGCGAAGCGCGGAGACTGGAAGGATGTCAAAGCGATCCTGAACAAGGTCCGGGAAATGGCCAGGCACAGCCCATGGCTTGCCGAGGTCGTAGAGAATCTGGAGCAGCTGGCGCAGAAGCAGGACAAGGTCCTGTTCAGCAAAGAAGCGCGGTATGTCGCCACAAGCATGAGCTCCAGGCAGCGACCGAAGAAGGAATTCGACGCTCACTTCGACGCCCTTGCCGCGCCGGCATACCTGCAGCAGAGGGTCCGGCAGGGAGCGAGCGGGCAAACCGCTTCGCAGGCCGGTGAGGAGTCTTACTGGCTGGATCAGTTCGACAATTATCCCGTCGCTTTGATCGACGGCAAGCGCGTGCTGCTGGACACTGGCTCGCCCTTCAGCGTCGGCGACGGCGATCGGTTTCAAGTCGCAGGCCAGCCGTTCAGATTTCAAGGTCAAATGGGAGTAACTACCGACAAATTGTCGCTATGGATGAACACGCGAATTGACGCGCTGCTGGGGAGCGACGTGCTCTCCAAGTTCGTTGTCGCAATTGACTGGTGGCGCGGCACGGTGACCTTCTCGCCCAGGGGAAGCGACTTGACGGGGGAAGACCTTCCAGTGGAACAGCTGATGGGAACCCCCGTGCTGAGGTTCAAGACGGCGACTGGCATGTCGAAGGCGCTGTTCGATACCGGCGCCAAGCTCTGCTTTATGCCCAGGGGCGCAGTTGCCGGTCAGGTTGCCGTTAACCACGTGAAGGACTTCCACGTGATGACGGGCCCCTTTGAGACCGACGTCTATGAAGTAGAGCTCGAGATCGCCGGCCACAGCTTCATCGTGAATTGCGGTGTTTTGCCGGCGTCCCTTGCAACCATGGTGAGCGGAATAACGGGAATCGAGTGGATCATCGGTACAGATCTGCTGCGGCAAGGAGCAATCGGTCTCGATCTGCGCCACAATCGCGTCACCGCGGCATGGAAGGTGGCTGGAACCCCGTAGCAGAATGCTGGAGATAGATCGAGATTTCGACTTGCGAAGACGGTGATATGACGGGAGAAGGCAAAACAACAAACACCAACGAAGCCGAACCACTCCACCTGACTGCGAGATTCACGAGCGCAGTAGAATACGAGCACGGCACTGCGCTTTCTGTTCGTGAAGACACTTCGGCGTCCCTACCTGCTCGATGAGATTCCTTTTTCCAAGCGCCCCAGGAAGCTACCGACTGTACTCCGTCCGGAAGAGGTCGCCCGGCTGATCGATTCGGCGCGTAACCTGATGCACCGCACCATGTTGATGACGCTGTATGCAACCGGGCTGCGCCGAGCCGAGTTATGCCACCTGAAGGTCTCCGACATCGACAGTGAACGCATGGTCATTCATGTCCATCAAGGCAAGGGCAGCCGCGATCGCGGTGTTCTGCTGACTCCCGAGCTTCTTGACACGCTGCGAGAGTACTGGCGCTGGATGAAGCCCAAGACCTACCTGTTCCCAGGTATGGTGAACAACTGGCGGGCTGACGTGCCCATCACTGAGAAGATCGTCCGGGCGGCTATGACTGAAGCAGCCAAGCAGGCCGGCATTAAGAAGCACGTATCACTCCATACGCTGAGGCACAGTTTCGCGACTCATATGCTCGAAGCCGGCGCCGACCTGCGCACCATCCAGGTGCTTCTCGGACACTCCAAGCTCGAACACTCGACCGTCTATCTGCACCTGTCACGACGCGCCCCGCAGGCAATTCCCAGCCCGCTCGAAGCGATCGAAGTGTCACGGCCCGACGAAGCAAAACGCTCCAGGAGACGCATGAAGCGATGAGCCGGCCGACCCTCGAGGTGGCCCACATCGTCCGCAGAACGGGCAACAGTTTCTGGGAACAGCAGCAGCCGCATCTTGCATGGCGCATCGCAAGGTGCTCGATGCCATCACGCGCTGCCGCACCGCGGCGCTGGGCGGTCATCTCGATCAGTGCGTCCGCTGCGGCCATCAGGCCATCTCGTTCAACTCATGCCGCAACCGGCACTGCCCCAAGTGCCAGGGGAACGCGCGCGCAAAATGGCTGGCCGCGCGCTCGGCGGAGCTGTTGCCCGTTCCGTACTTCCACGTCGTCTTCACACTGCCGCATTCACTCTCCGCCCTTGTCCTCCAGAACAAGCGGTTGCTCTACGATCTGCTCTACCGCACCAGCGCCGCAACCATGCTCGAACTGGCCCGCAATCCCAAGCACCTTGGAGCGGACATTGGATTCCTTGGCGTGCTTCATACCTGGGGACAGAACCCCGAGCATCATCCCCATGTACACTACATCGTCCCCGCCGGTGGCCTGGCTCTCGATGGCTCCAGATGGACTGATTCGTCGCGCCGGGACAGTCCCGATAGGAACCTAGCGTTTTCCGAGAGTAATCCTTGCGGTCCTGCGCTCAAAACGTACCTTTGGCCCGTTGACGACAATTCAAATCCAGCTGGTAGCGCCAGCTGGATTCTCAGCGGCTCACTGACCAGTCTCGAATCTCACTTCGGCTAGCGCGGTTTGATATGCGTAGCGCGCGTTGGCTACAGAGATTTCGGCTTGGGTTTGGGCGAGTTGCGCTTGAGTGAGGTCGACGATGCCGCTTAGGCCAACCTTATAGCGCGCCTGTGCCAGATCCAGAGCAGTGTTGGCCTGATCGAGCAACTGCTGGGAGACGCCGATACGCTGGAATGCCGCCTGCGCATTCAGCACAGCCGTACGCACATCGCGTGCGACGCTGTCGCGCAGGTTGCGAACCTGTTCGGCTGCGGCTTGCGCGCGGAGGTCAGCTTCTTTGCCGCGAGCGATGTAATCGAACCCATTGAAGACCGGAATGCTTATGTTGGCTCCCGCAGCGCCGTACCACGAGGACTGAATCTGGTCGGCGCGAACGGGCGTGCCGCCCGCTGCCGCCATTGCGGAGACTGTGGGGCGCAGCAAGTCATGCTCGGCGGAGGCGAACTGACGGGCCGCGGTGAAGCGGTCATTGAGCGCCGCGAGATCGGGCCGCGCCTTGAAGGCCAACTGCACGAGGCCCTCTGTATCGACGGGAAAGGCGGCGGGAGCTTCGGGTGTCTCGTCGACGAGGTCGTATTGGGTGTAACTCTCGGAACCAAGGATGGCGTTCAGGTTTGCCATGGTTGTCTGAGAAGCGTTTTGCGCATCGAGCACTAGTAGCTGCGCCTGCGAGACCTGGACATTCGCAAGACTGAGGTCGAGGGTCGAACGCAAGTTGTTCTTAGTGAGGGCGCCGATCTGATCGCCGGTGGCCTGGCGGGTGGTGACCGTCTGCTGCGCTACGAGCAGGATCTTCTGTGCGGTGAGCGCCTGGTAAAAGGCCTGATCTACGGCCAAAGTAATATCTTCCGCCGAGGCGCGTTCAAGGTCGAGCTGCGCACGGGCGCTGGACTGTGCGCTGCGGATAAGGTTGTTCGTTCGGCCGAAGTCTGTAATCAGCTGGCTGACGGTGAGCCCGCCGGCGGCGCGGTCATAGACGGTCGGGTTGTTCAGTGCGCCCGCCGTAATGCGGCTGTCGTCGTGAGCGCCGACAGCCGTGAAGTCGGCAAATGCCGAAGGCAGATCGCCGGCGCGAGCCTCGCGTGTAACCTGCACCTGCGCGAGCTGGAGCAAGTGGGCGATGCTGATGTTCGGGTTATTCTGGAGGGCCATCTTTTCCGCATCGGCAAGGGTGAGCCTGGGGCCGGCGGGTGCGGTTTGCAACCGCGGTTGCTGAGGCGTGGAGTGCTGCGGGGCCGGTTGTAGCAAAGGCAGCGCTTGCCCGGCCCGCGCAATGAGCTGCGCTGGGGGAGCATCGGGTAGCGCAGACCGCGCGAGTTGCTGAGCCGGACTGGAGCATGGCAGAACCAACAGTACGCAGGCTAGTGTGAGAGATTTCGATTTGCGGTGGTTACTCATGCCTGGGCCTCCGGTGTTGCTAAGGATTCACTTTCGCGGCGGCCGTGAATGATCAGGTAAACCGCCGGTACCAGGAAGATGGTGACGGCGACGGAAGCGGCGAGTCCGCCGATGATGGCGCGGGCCAGCGGCGCATACTGTTCGCTGCCGGTCTCTAGCCCGAGCGCCATGGGAATCATGCCCAACAGTGTCGCCAGAGAGGTCATTAGAATCGGGCGCAGGCGAATCTTGCATGAGTGGACTACAGCATCGAGCAGCGGCTGTCCCTGGTTATGCAGGATGCCCGCGAACTCGACGATCAGAATGCTGTTCGAGACCACGATGCCGGTCATCATGATCACGCCCATCAGCGACATGATGTTCAGCGTGCTGCCGGAAAGCAGCAGGATGAGAAGCACACCGACGAGGCCCGGTGGAATCGCCATCAAGATGATGAACGGGTCGACGAACGAGCGGAACTGAGCCATCAGGATGAGGTAGACCATTAGCACGGCGATCAGCAATCCACCTCCGAATTCCTTGAAAGCCTGGTTCATGCTTACGACTGCGCCGCGTACGTTCAGCACCGTGTTGTGTTCGGTCTTCGTATTGGCAACGAGCTGATTGATGTGCTTGCCGACCTGGTTCAACGCCTCGCCCTTCGTCGCGACGTAAATATCGATCACGCGACGGATCTGGTAATGGTCCACTTCGGTGGGCGTGTTGATCATTTGAATGTCGGCTACGGAGCTGAGCGGCGTATAGCCCGCGTTATGACTGCCTAACAGCATTGACTGCGGCATGCTGGAGGCTGCCAGGCCCACATTGACCGGACTGTAACCCTGCGGGTGTGCGCCGCGCAGTGGGATGTTTTCAAAGTCCTCCATCGACATGTGATTAAGCCAGCGGTTGGCGTATTGCACCGTCACCATGTAGTTGTTACCACTCTTGGGATCGATCCAATAGGTTGGCGCAACCTGTCCGTCGGAGGTCATCGCGGTAATCACGTCATCGACAACATCCTGCGCGCTCAGGCCTATCAAGCTGGCCTTTTCGCGGTCGATGTTGAGCGCAATGCCGGGATAGTCGAGGTCCTGCGGTATGTAAACGCCCGCCACACCCGGCATGGCTTTGATTTTTGCGGCCAGCTGCCGCGCCAGATCGTAGGCGCCGTGCATGTCCATCGATCCAACTTGAACATCGATGGGAGCAGGGAGCCCTTGATTGATAACGCCATCCACAAGTCCGCCTGCCTGGTAGTAGGCAGTGAGCTCGGGCAACTGACGTGAGATGGCGTCCTGCACGCGGCGCATGTACTCATAGCTGCCAACGCTGTAACCCTCGTTAAGGCTGGTCTGCACAAAGGCTGTGTCCATCGACGCGTTTGAGGTGTAGATTGCGGAGAGGTCGGGGTAGACTCCGATATTGGACACGATCATGCCAAGGTCCTTCGGCTTGACCACGCTGCGAATTACGTTCTCCACTTTGGCGATGTAATCGTCGCTCACTTCGAGGCGCGTACCGCTGGGCATGCGCACATCGATGATGAACTGGCCGGGATCGGTGCGCGGAAAATAGGCGCGGCCGAGAAAGGGAAACAGGCCGGCGAAGATAATAGCCAAGCCGGCGAGAATGCTTCCGGCCGCGAATGCAGGGCGCTGCAACACGCGGAAGGCCAGGCGCTCATACCGGTTGAGGAAGCGGCGGAAGTACTCGTTGAAACGATGCACAAATCGCCTGAAGAAGGATGGCTTTCTCCCAACGATCTCATCGTCATGGTGCGCCTCGTGGTCCACGCGAATGAAATGCGCGCAGAAGAGCGGCACAACCGTCATGGCAAAGAAATACGAGGCAAATATGGAGAGGACCACACCAAGTCCAAGAGGCGTGAAGATGTATTTACTGATCCCGGTAAGGAACGCGACCGGGAAGAACACGATGGAGGTGGTAGAAGTGGCCGCAAGAACCGCGAGCGCGACTTCCATGCCGCCCTTTTCCGCCGCTTCTCGCGGCGCTGTCCCCATTTCCATAAAGCGAAAGATGTTTTCGAGCACCACAACCGAGTCATCGATCAAGCGTGAGAAGGCCAATGCAAGTCCGCCGAGAAGCATCGTGTTGATGGAACCGCCCATCAGGTTTGCCAACAGCAGACAGACTAAAGCGGAGAGCGGAATCGACAACATCACTGCAAATGTGGCGCGCGGGCTACCCAGGAAAACCAGGATCATGATGCCCGTAAGCGCCAGACCGATGCTCGCTTCCTTGACCAGGTTCTTGATGGCCAGTTTCACGAAAATCGACTGGTCGAAGACCACCGCCGTTTTCAATTGCGAAGGAATGTCGACAAGGTGTTTGATGGCCGCCTTCATTCCGTCGACAATAGTGATCGTGTTGCTGTCGCCGCCCTGCTTGAAGATAGGAACGTAGACCGAGCGCTGGCCGTCGATGCGCACGATGTTGTACTGCAGCGCTCCAGCATCCTCGGCTTTACCGATGTCGGCCACCAGAACCGACGAATTGCCGACGGACTTAAGCGGCATTTCGTTCATCGAATTCGCATCCGGAAACTGGCTGTTGGCGTAAATGTTGTAGTCCCTCGAGCCGATGCGTACGTCGCCCGCAGGCAGAATGAGGTTTGACTCATTGACGGACTTCACCACATCGTTGAGGCTCAAGTTGCGCGCCTCGAGCTTGAGCGGATCGACGTAGATCTGGATCTGCCGGTACGTGCCGCCGTAAGGTTGCGGCACGGATGCACCCTGTACATTGGAAATCTGGTTGCGTACCTGGAACTGCGCAACGTCTTTGAGCTGCGTCTCGTTCAGGCCCTGGCCCCTGAGCGTTACCAGGCAGACCGGCTGGCTCGATGCGTCCATGCCAAGCACGACGGGGGGCAGCGTGCCCGGCGGAAGCCGGCGCAGATCGGCCATGGCCAGGTTGGCCACATTGCTTAATGCGGCATTCGAGTCGGTGCCCGGCTTGAAGTAAATCTTGATAAGGCTCACGCCGCTAAGCGACCGCGATTCGCTGTGATCCACGTTGGCCGCAAGTGTAAAGAACCGCTCGAAGGTGTTGGTGATGTCAGCCTCGACTTGTCGCGGAGGCATGCCGCTGTAGAAGGTGGCAACCACCACAACCGGCATGTCGATCTTGGGGAAGAGATCGACGGGCATGCGCACCGTGTTGACCACGCCAACCAGCCCTACCATGAGGCAGAGCATGATGATGAAGTAGGGGAATTTCAGAGCAAACTTTGGCATTAGTTGCTTCCTCCCTCATTTTCCTCGGCCTTAATGTCGATTGTGCCGCCGGTCTCGTGCACGGAGTCGGATGCAGGCGCTGAAGTAAGGAGTGGGTTAACCTGCTGGCCTTCATGGTAGTTCTCCTGACCACCGAGCACGACACGGTCGCCCGGACTGAGCCCGCTGACAATCTCGGCAAGATTTTGCCCTTTCAGCCCTACTTGAACGCTGCTAATATGAATGCGATTGCTGTCGTCAAGCACGTAGACTGTCTGCTGCTTGCCGTTCAACACCAGGGCCTCCATCGGGATGGTCGCGACGTTTTTACGATCTTCCAGTTCGAGCAGCGTGTTTGCATACATGCCTGGAGCGATAGAGAGATCTTTGTTGTCGACATCGATCTCGGTCTCCATGGTGCGCGTTTCGAAGTTTACATTCCGCGTGAAGCGCACGATCTTGCCCGTGAAACTGCGGTTAATTGCATCCACGCGCACTTCGAGCTGATCACCAGCATGCACATATTGCACGTCGTCCTCGGGAACGGGAACACGCAGACGCAGAAGGCTGCTTTGCGACAGGCGCACGATTGGCAGCGCCTGGTCATTGGAGTTTGTGCCGCCTTGAATCAGTGCGCCCGTATCGGCGTAGCGCCAGATCACGACGCCCGCGATGGGCGCTGAGACATTGGTGTAGTTTTCGAGCGCCTCAACGCTCTGTTCGTCTGCGGTTGCCGCTCCCATGTGCTGTTTGGCGGCGGCCATGGCAGCCTTGGCGGAATCCACTTGCGCCTCGGCTGAGAGGTCCTGCGCCTGCGCATTGTCCAGTTCCTGTTGCGCGATAAGCCCCGGGCGAGCAGCAGCGGCCTCCTTCAACCGTTCCGACTGCGCGTGCAGGGCCGAGTAAGTCGCTTGGGCGCGATCGATTTCATGTTGTGCACGTGTAATCTCTTCTTTGCTTTGCTCCATTGCGAAGGTGGCGGACCGCAGCTGAGCCTTCAACTCGGGCACCTGCAACACTGCCAACGTCTGCCCTTGATGGACAACATCGCCGATGTCCACGTTGATGCGCGCCATGTAGCCGCTCACCTTGGGGTGAACGTCAATCACCTGATACGGCTGGAACTGCCCGGCCAATGTAAGCACGCGCGAGATATCGCCATGGTGCGCCGCAGTGACGCGCGCTGAAGGAACGTTGGACGCGGCGGCATCCGGATTTCCCTTGCTGTCATGGCAACCGGAGAGACCAAGCGCCATGCAAAGCACCGCGAGAACTACTGGAATCATGGAAAGAGATTTGTGCATGAAAGTCCTACTCCTGGTAATGGGAGCTTCCTGTCTACCAATCACGCCCCTGTCTGTCATGAGATTGAGACAGCAGGCTGCAAGCGATACTGACGGCGCCACTTTTGATGCTTAGCCCGAATCGGGCCTTATCAGGCACTGTAAAAATGGACGCCATTGCCCCGCCCCCTTGACTGGGAGGCTCGGGACAGCGAGGGTTGCGGGGCGTTTAGAGAACCTGACTGGGTGGGACTAAAGCGCCGGCGGGGGTCGGAAGAAGAGTCCGGGAGAGAAGTAACACGCGGCAGAAACCGGGATGCAGTTGAAATCAATGCCGATGCCGGGGAGAAAATCGGCCACCGTCCTGGCGATTCCCGCTAGGGACGCTAAGAGAATCAGGGCAAGCGGGAGTGTGGCCGGGGGAAGCGCGGAAACTCCATGCGATACCACGGCAGGCAGCTTCGCGGGGCGCGCCTTCTGGCTCTGGATATCGGCGCACAGCCCGTTTGTCGGACCGTACCAGGCGGTCTTTGCCTCCAGCGCAAAAAGCACCGCCAGCAGGCACAGACCCAGGGCTAGCGTGTTGCGCGTCATCCGCGGGGAAGCAAAGAATCGCATCGTCATTTACAGTTTATCACCGGGTTTCTCGCCGACCCTTCCCTGACCTGAGTTTTGGCGGTTAAATGCATCAAACAGCGCTCACGGTTGCTGCAGCAGTTCCTTGTGCACCAGCTCGCAAAGCTTCATAGTCAGCGGATTGCTCATTCCGTAGTAGACAAACAAGCCGTCCTTGTGGCGCGTGATGATCCCGGCCGACTTGAGCAGCGCAAGATGCCTTGAGATATTCGATTGCGTCGCGCCGGTAGCAGCCACAATCTCGCCCACCGTCAGCGGCCTTACACAGAGCGCCTGCAGAATCTTCAGGCGCATGGGCTCGGCCAGCAGGCGGAATTGCCCCGCCACCTTCTCCAGTTCGGCGTCGGTCAGCTCCCGGGTTGGTCTGGTAGTTGACATATATCAGTGATTGATCATATAGTCATACATGAATATGATCAAGATCAAATCCAGTTCCGTCTCTCCCGCCGCGCTCGCGGCGAATCTCGGCTCCGGCAATGCACATAAGTTGCTGGACGTCCGCACGCCTTCAGAATATGCCAGCGCGCACGTGCCGGGCGCAAGATTGATTCCACTCAGCGACTTAAATGTCGAAGCCATTCTCGCCGGGCACATGCCGGGCACGCCCATCTACGTCCTCTGCCAGGCCGGCGCACGGGCGGCGAAAGCCATCGAGCAGTTCGAGCGCACCGGCTGCGGCGACTGCGTCCTGGTCGAAGGCGGCACGCAGGCATGGATCGACGCCGGGCTTCCGGTCCACCATGGCGCCCGCAGCGTGCTCCCGCTGATGCGGCAGGTTCAGATTGTCGTCGGAGCGCTTTCAGCCGTTGGCGCAGTCCTGGCGCTCGCCGCGAACCGGTGGTTCGCAATCCTGCCGCTCTTTTTCGGTTGCGGGCTCCTTTTCGCCGGCATCACCGGAACTTGCGGAATGGCCCTGCTGCTCGCCAGGATGCCCTGGAACCATGGACAGGCGAGTTCCTGTCATTGCTGTTCTCCGGAGTAGAAGATGATGACTGTACGCAGAATTGTGATTGTCGGCGGTGTGGCGGGAGGCGCCTCTGCCGCTGCCCGGGCCCGGCGCGTGGATGAATCGGCCGAGATCCATATTTTCGAGCGTGGCCATTACAGCTCCTTCGCCAATTGCGGCCTGCCCTACCATATCGCCGGCGAAATTAGAGACCGCTCCGAGCTGCTGATCATGACCCCGGAAAAGATGTGGGTTCGCTCGCGCGTCCACGTTCATTTGAATCACGAAGTTCTCTCCATCGACCGGATCGGCAAGACCATCCGGGTCCGCCGCAGCGATGGCTGCGAAGAAGATCTCCCCTACGACAAGCTCATTCTGAGCCAGGGCGCAAAGCCCATCGTGCCACCGATCCCCGGCGCAGATCTGCCCAATGTATTTACCCTCCGCGATGTCCCCGACATGGATCGCATCATCGCGTTCGTTGATTCGCGCCAGCCAAAGACAGCCGCCGTGATTGGCGGTGGATTTATCGGCCTCGAAATGGCCGAAGCGTTTCATCGCCGCGGCATGAAAGTGACCGTCATCGAGAAGCTCCCGCACATCCTTCCGCTGCTCGACCGCGATATGGCGATGCACTTGCAGAACCGCGTTCGCGGCAACGATTTCGCCATCATGACCGGCACTGAGGCAAAGTCCTTCAGCCCGAAGGCCGTAGAGCTGGCAGATGGCGCAATCGTCCCGGCGGAGCTGATCCTGCTCAGCGTTGGCGTTCGCGCGGAGGTCGAACTGGCGAGACAGGCGGGGATTGAGATCGGCGTCACTGGCGGCGTCAAAGTGAACGCCCGCATGGAGTCCTCCGACCCTGACATCTACGCGGTGGGCGATGCCGCCGAAACAACACACATGCTTACTGGCGCACGCACGCGCATTCCCCTGGCCGGCCCCGCCAATCGCCAGGGCCGCATCGCGGGAGCCAACGCGGCGGGCGGGCACTATCTCTATCCCGGCGCCCTGGGAACCTCCATTGTCCGGGTCCTGCACATGACCGCGGGGTTCGCTGGCCTCAACAGCGCGCAGGCTACCAAAGCCGGATTCAGCTTCTTCACCAGCGTCACCATTGACCCGAACCACGCCGGCTACTATCCCGGTTCAAGGCCGATGACGATCAAGATCGTCGCGGAAGAAGGAACCGGGCGCCTGCTCGGCGCGCAGATCGTGGGCGAAGAGGGCGTTGACAAGCGCACCGACGTTCTAGCTACTGCGATTGCCGGTAAAATGACTGTCTTCGATCTGGAGAGCCTCGACCTCGCCTACTCACCACCGTTCGGTTCGGCCAACGATCCAGTCAACATCGCCGGGTTCGTTGCCGATCACATCGTGCGCGGCGATGTCGCAACCATCTCGCCCGAGGATTGGAAACCGAACGGCGAATTCCTTCTCGACGTGCGCGAGACAAGCGAAGCTGCCGAATCCGGCTTGCTCCGGAATGCCGTGAATATTCCACTGGGCGAACTCCGCGACCGGCTCGCGGAGCTGCCCCGTGATCGCAGAATCCTCGTCTACTGCCAGAAGGGCCAGCGCGGCTATCTGGCCGTCTGCGCGTTGAAGGGCCGCGGCTTTGAAGATGTCGTGAATCTTCGCGGCGGCTTCGCGCTGGCCAGGCTGAACGGCTTCTGAGTCCGGGTGTCCATTCATCTGGGAATGCGATCACGAGGTTTTCTGTCAACTAATGTTCTGGGTAGAGTCCCCGAGCTTCATACTCTTCAAAAGCCTACAGGGGTGCGATGCGTTGTGGGTGGATCTCTCCCGGAATGTCGGCAAGTGTTCGCCGATCCCTCTGGCCACAATTCTCGGTCGACGCCAACAGTCCCAGGCACAATTCTAGCCAGAGTGTACCCGCATCCCGAGCTTCAAGAGGTTAGGCTGACGAGCGATGCAAGGAACAGGGTAATCCGCAGGCGCAAGCCTTCTATGATCCTAAATGCACGCCTCCGATCCGGTTTTCCCGGAACATTGTCGTGCGATTTCGTTTACCAGGACACGTCCAATTGGCTTCTTGGCAAAGGTGCAGGTCGCAGCAAGGTCGCGGGTCGACCCCGCTGTTAGTTTGAAGGCGATAGCGAGCCAGCAAGAGAGAGATCGATCCCCACTTCCTTGGCAACTTTGAGAATGAATACGCTGGGATCCTTTAAGCCCCATTGGACATAGGGAACGACAAAATGAGTCTTGGCCGTGAGGTTTGCTCCCTCGATGTGAATCTGCATGGGAACTGTCAGATCATGCGGAGTGCCGTGCAGCGTGAATACGCCCGTGACCTGAATCGAAGAGTCGCCTGAGGGCGCGATGGTCCCTTGAAAGCTCTTGGCCACAAACGATACTTCCGCAAAGTGAGCGACATCCAGGACCTGCGTGTTCATATTCTTGTCGCGGCCTTTGTCGCCGCTGTCTCCGCTTCCGGCCGCGACAATCACAGACCCTGCGATTTTGGCAGCGCTCGGGTCGAAGTCGATGGAGCCGCTCTGCACATGGAAGGTTCCGCTTACAGCGTGGCCCGTGCCCGTCAGTGAAAACGCAACCTTGCTTGCAGCGGGGTCCACAGTGAAGGTTCGCTGCTGGGCAAATGATGAAGACGAAACGAGGAAGACGGCGACGACGAAAACTGCAGATTTCTTCATGGCATTTCTCCAATCTGGATTGCGTTTCTACTTGTTCCGGATCGGCTGCGCAATGTTCCGCGACAGCCAGAGGCTGATTGAGGCTATCTCCCGGTCCGGCATGTATTCGTGTCCGGGCATATCCGTTGTGGGAATACCGAATTTGACGATATGCGCAAGGCGATCGATGCGTTGAGCGGGCGAGTCCGAGGCAGAGAGATGCTGGAACGGCCCAATGGCAACGTTGGGGGGGAGCCTCTTGAAGCTCGCTTGCCAAAGCTGGCGAGTGCGGCCCTCCGTATCATGGCAAGTAGCGCAACGCTGCTGAAAGAGCTGCTTGCCCATAACGACATCGGCGCCGGCAATGGCGGATGCCGTGAGATGCCATTTGTCCTCCTGAACGAGCTGGCTCGCCACGTCAGGGCTGCGGAGACTCTGTAGATAGGCCACCAGATCATCCCCGCGCCGATTATCGAAAAGAAAGCCGAATGGCGGCATGATGGAGGCTCCGCTGACCTCAGGAGGATCGTAGAAATGCGCTTTGAGCCAGAGTGGCGAACGTCGCCCGCCCACCTCGGCAAGGTCCGGGCCTTGACGCCGGTTGCCGATGAGTGGCGGGCGCTCGTGACGGAGTTCGCCGATGGACTCGACCGGTCCCCACATCAGAGCATCGGGAGAATTTGGCCGGACATACTGAGAATGGCAGTTGATGCACCCCTCCGAGATATAGACCTGGCGGCCTCGCTCGATTTGAGTCAGGGGCGCGGCTGCGCGCGTCGCATGGACCGCGCGTTCGATGCAGAATGCAACCAGCAAAACCACCGCGGTGACTGCGATTTCGCGCTTGCGATGCCGGATCATCTTCGACGCCCAAGGCAGCAACACGACGATTCCGGACCCGAGAACAAAAGCCGGTGGAACATGTCCCAGGTTCTGGCTCATCCCGATCCCCATCGCCGAGCCAATCCAACCAGCGATGGCGTAGATCATTCCAGCCTGCCGGCCGCGCTCGGCCACTGATGCAGCCGGTGCGATGAGAGAGGGATATGCGACCAGCGCCACAGAATAGAGTGAAACGCCGATGGGATAAAGGGCGGAGGCCAATACGATTCGATGCGGGTCTAGCAGAAGCAGGCATGCCAATCCCAATGCCACGAAAGCAGCCGAAAGGACGACCGGGAGACCTCGGCGGAGGAGGAGCCACGCACCCACCAGCGCGGCCGCCAGGTGCACGCAGCCATTGGTCCATAAATGCGCTGTGCCCCCCCATGTGCCCGCCTTCAGTGCTGGCGTGCCCTGGATAATGAAGAACGCCGCGGAGTCAAGCCACACGAGGGCTGTGAAACAAGCCAGGGCGTGCCGAAAGGAGAACGCCGGCAGCGAGGGGTGCGGCATTTCTGCAATCCCCATCTGGACTTGGCTTAAGGGAAGAAACAGGCCAGCGAGGCAAAGCAAAGCGGCGGCTGTTGCCTGAACCTGGGGTGACGCGGTGAAGAATGGAGGTATGTTGCAAACGAAATATGCGCAGCCCGTTCCCACGCCAACACTCAGCAATGGACTGCGATCTCCGCTCCATCGGCGGAGATGAGTCGCAACAGTGACAGTGAGCAGGCCCAGGCCGGTACCGATGAGAGACGAGACAGCCAGGGCCGTGGCGAAGCCAAGGTGAAGAAGAGTCAGCAGCGCCGCAATGCCCGAGACGAACAGTCCCATCCGAATCCGCGAAGGGGGTGTTGGATAGTGCTTCTTTCGCGGGGCAAGCAGGCTGGTTAGAACTCCGCCCAGGGCCATCGTCCCCAGGACTGCCTGTAAATGGGTACCGGCGATGCCCAGCTCCGCCAGCCGCTTCAGATATGCAAATTGAGCGAAGATAAGAAAATAAACAAAAGTGACCCAGACCAGGACAGTTGCTCGCCAACCGGAGTCTCGTGTTTCAGTGTGCGGCATCGGCGAGCCATCCCTTCCGCAAGCCAATTGCCTGAATCAAAGCACAGGCGCCGTCGCAGAAAGCGACAGCCAGCCATCCCGATTCCAGTGTCCCTGCCAGGATGCGTCCGCACACAAAGATCGCAACGCTGCTGCGGATCATCGCTGTGAGCAGCCAAACCATCTGTAGCTTTGCCTCGGCATGAGATTCCATGGTCAGAAAAGCTCCGTAAAGGCAGGCCATTCCAACAGAAAGAACAAAAGCTCCGATGAACGACAGAAATGGAAGCGCATCCGGGGGAACATCGAGGCCCATCAACCGAAGCGTAAACTCCGGCTCAGAGATGAGGAGTGCGCCGGTCGTGAAGTCGGAGAGGCCAATCAGAAGCTGGTAGCCAAACAGCCAGGAGCGTTTCATGCGATCTTCTCCTCAACCAAAGCAGCCTGAATCGGAACAGACTCCTGCTCCCGAACCAAAGATGTGGCGGCTATCAGCCATTCGAGAGAAGAAGCCAGCATGAGCAATCCTGCCAGAAGACGCAAAATGTAAATCAG
>Ga0326727_10015864_pt1 | contig 16052 bp, 14 predicted proteins | sample MB2enrmetagenome_FD_207643 | JGI IMG/M metagenome (GOLD analysis project Ga0326727, IMG submission 207643) | Lab enriched peat soil microbial communities from McLean, Ithaca, NY, United States - MB29MY | ecosystem: Environmental > Terrestrial > Soil > Wetlands > Peat | place: USA: New York...
CGCGCATGGCATGGTTGTTGAACTTGGAAGCGGAAGCGGCCGAAAGACGCGCCAGATACTGGAAGCACTTGTTCACCATAAGTCGATGACTTACTGCCCTATTGAGATATCGTCTTCGGCATTGGTGAGTTGCGAACGCGAACTCGATGATCTGGCGCACGTGAGCATTTTGGGATTTGAAAGCGAGTATCTTGACGGCTTGAGCAAGGCTGTGGCTCGCCGCAAACCTGGCGATGCAGTTCTGGTGCTGTTTCTGGGCAGCTCGATTGGCAACTTCGATCGTGGGCCGGGCCTGGAGTTCCTGCGCAGAATCCGCCACGCGATTGAGCCCGGCGACATGCTGTTGCTGGGCACGGATCTTGAGAAACCATTGGCTCAACTCATTCCCGCCTACGACGACTCACTCGGCGTAACCGCGGCCTTCAATCGCAACCTGCTGGCGCGCATGAACCGTGAGCTTGGAGCGGACTTCGACTTGTCGCGATTTCAGCACGTTGCCCTCTATAACACGCGCGAGCGCCGAGTTGAGATGCATCTTCGTTCCACCGAAGCGCAGACTGTCCGCATCGAAAACACAGACTTCACATTTCTGTGCGACGAGACCATATTGACGGAGAGTTGCCATAAGTTCGGGAGGAACGAGCCCGCAGAGATGGCTGAACGTACCGGCTTCTTGTGCGTCGAGCAATGGGTGGACGTGGAATGGCCGTTCGCCGAGAGTCTTCTGGTTGCCGTTTGACGCTTGCGATTCACGCGTCGATTCGGACTTTCCAGGCGTTGTTGTCGGGAAGAGTCCGGTGTCACGAGTTATTAAACTTTTCCGCCGCAAATTGCCGCCCAGGGTGGTCCCAACGGCGACACGGGCTCATGCTCAGTTTTTGAGTTGAATTGGCGTCCCCGACGGGATTTGAACCCGTGTTATCGCCGTGAAAGGGCGGTGTCCTAGGCCGGGCTAGACGACGGGGACGATTGGGAGAGCAGAGAGGGGCTGGAAGAGCGGCCTCAAGCGCGATCAGAGATGCGTCCTTTATGAGGCTATCAACTCGGGGAATGAGTGTCAAAAGCATGGAGGCGTGGCCGGAGTAGTGCAGAGCGGCCTCGATGCTCAGGTCTTCGTACCGATTCCCGCAAAAAAACGCAGAAATGATGGGGCGCGGAGGCTAGTGATCTGCTCGATTGGAGCCGGTGCAAGCGGTTTGCCTGGAACCGGAAGCGCTGAGACGGCGTACCACAAGGGTGTGGGTTATCCTCGATAAAGGCAGCGAATTCCGCGCAGAGGTTGCGGCGGGGTGTGCGGCTTTCGGTTTTTTGCATCGATTAGGCTGCCCTGCGTATCGGATGAACTAGACGGTGACCGGAGCCATTCTTGCAGAGGGATTATGAGCGTGCCCTCAGCAGGGGATTGCGCGCCAGACGTCCGCAGAATGAACTGGAACGAGCACACGCGAGGCCCGTGGGCGGAGAACAAAGTGGCCAGGGGAAGAATCAAGTGAAGCTAAGTAATCATTGGTTACGCATTTTTTCAATGATAGGTCTGGCGACGTCGTTTGTGGCGACGGGCTGCCAGAAGAAACCGGCGGCGGCGGCGGGACCGGCGATGCAGGGCCTCCCGGTGCAGACGGTGGCGGTGGCCATGACACCGGTGGCGCAGACGAGCGAATATGTGGCCACGATCAAGTCGCGGCGCTCGGCCACGCTGCAGCCGCAGGTGAGCGGAGCGCTGACGGAGATTCACGCACGGTCGGGCGACCATGTGAAGGCGGGCCAGCCGCTGATCGAGATCGACCCGCGGCAGCAGCAGGCCCAGGTGGCCTCGTTGCGCGCCACCGAGCGGCAGAAGAAGGCGCTCTACGACTACGACCAGATTGAACTGGATCGCCAGCACAAGCTCTTCGATGCCGGCGTGAGCAGCCGCGACACGTACGAACAAGCGCAGCAGGCTTTCCAGAACGCGAAGGCGGATTACGAAGCGGCGGTGGAGTCGCGCAAGACGCAGGAGCAACTGCTGGGTTACTACACAGTGCGCGCGCCCTTTGATGGCGTGGTGGGCGACATTCCGGTGCACGTGGGCGACTACGTTTCGACGTCAACCATGCTAACCACCGTGGACGAGAACCAGGATCTCGAGGCATACGTGTACATTCCCACGGAGCGGGCCGCCGAGGTGCGCATGGGATTGGGCATCGACCTGACGGACAACAGCGGCAAGGTGCTGGAAAAGACGGCGGTCGATTTCATCTCGCCGGAAGTGGACAGCACGCTGCAGGGAATTCTGGTGAAGGCCCCCGTGCATTCGGGTGCGGAGATTCTGCGCAATGCGCAGATCGTCAAAGCTAAAGTCATCTGGAGCACGAAGCAGATGGCGGTGGTTCCGGTGCTGGCGGTGATCCGGCAAGGCGAGGAGAGTTTTGTCTTCGTGATGCAGAAGCAGGGCGGAATGGCGATGGCGCACCGGACGGCGGTGGTGCTGGGCGACACGGTGGACAACAACTACTCGATTATTTCGGGTTTGAACGCCGGGGATCGCGTGATCGTGACGGGCACGCAGTTTCTGGTGGACGGCATGCCGGTGATTCCGATGGGCGGATGAGAGAGCAGCTTCTAGCTTTCAACTGACAGCTAGATCGATTCCCAAATAAGTGTGGCCGGCGTTTGTGCGGCCATCATCCCCGGTCCCTCCGCCGCGGCGGACGAGGGACCGGGGGCACCCGAAATGGTGTAGCCCTGATGGAACGGCTGTAACGGCCAAGAGGAAAGAGAGCTTACCTTGTTTGTCGATTTCTTTATTCATCGTCCGGTTTTTGCTACGGTTTGCGCCCTGCTGATCATTCTGGCCGGGGCCATCTGCATTCCCAATCTTCCCGTGGCCATGTATCCCACGCTGGCGCCGCCGGTGGTCTCGGTGACGGCCAATTATGTGGGCGCGGATGCGGAAACGGTCGAGAAGGCGGTCACGATTCCGCTGGAAGAATCGATCAACGGCGTGGAGGGCATGCGCTACATCAGCTCTTCCAGCACCAACAGCGGCACCAGCGAGATCGACATCACCTTCCAGACCGGCTACAACCTGGACATTGCGGCCGTGGACGTGCAGAATCGCGTGGCCAGCGTGGAGGGCCGGCTGCCGGGCGAGGTGGTTTCAACCGGCATCAACATCACGAAATCGAATTTCAACTTTGTCTTCGGCGCGGGATTCTTTACCCGCGACGGACGGTACTCCGACGAATATATTTCGAACTACCTTGACGTCTATGTCGTGGACGCACTGAAACGCGTGCCGGGCGTGGGCGATGTCGTGAACTTCGCCGCACGCAAGTACGCCATGCGCGTATGGCTCGATCCGGCACGCCTGGCGGCCCGCAATCTGACAGCGACCGACGTGGTGAACGCGCTGGTGGAGCAAAATGTCGAAGTCCCCGCCGGGCAGCTCGGGCAGCCTCCGGCCGACGCCAAGCAGGCGTATCAGATTCCCGTGCGCGTGGTGGGGCGGCTGTCGAGTCCCCAGGAATTCGACAACATCATCGTCAAGAATTCATCGAACGGCCTGGTGCAACTGAAGGACATTGGCCACGCGGAGGTGGGCGCGGAGGATTACAGCACTCTGCTCGAGTATGGGGGCCATCAGGCGATGGGCATTGGCGTGGAGCAGCTTTCGAACGCCAACGCACTCGATGTGGACCGCAAGGCGAAGGCCGCGCTCGCGCAACTTGCGAAGAACTTTCCGCCGGGCCTGGAGTACGCGATCGCGTTCGACTCGACGACGGCTGTTGGAGATTCGATTCGCGAGGTGCTGATCACGCTGATAGAGGCCATCATTATCGTGATCACGGTGATCTTCCTCTTTCTACTCGATTGGCGGGCCACGATTATTCCCGCGGTCACGATTCCCGTCTCGCTGATCGGCACCTTCGCGTTTATCAGGATCTTCGATTTTTCCATCAACTCGCTGACGCTGTTTGGCATTACGCTGGCCACGGGACTGGTGGTGGACGACGCGATTGTGGTGATCGAAAACGTGCAGCGCCACCTGCACATGGAGCACTCCGATCCCCACGAGGCCACTTCGCGCGCCATGGGCGAGGTGACGAGCGCGGTGATCGCCACGTCGCTGGTGCTGATTGCGGTGTTTGTTCCGGTGTCGTTCTTTCCCGGCACCACCGGTATTCTCTACCGGCAATTCTCGCTGACCATTGCATTTTCGATCGCTATTTCGGCCTTCAATGCGTTAACGCTTTCGCCGGCGCTATCGGCGCTCTTTTTGCGCGGCGAAGAAGCGCGGCCGCACCAGTTGGATTTTCTGCATATCGATTTTGTGTCGCGCATTTTTGCCGCCTGTATTCACAGCGCCGACCGCACGATCACATGGCTTGGGAACACCTATGCGCGGGTCATTCATGTGGCGCTGCAACTTCGCTACCTGCTGCTGGTGGTATTCGTCGCTGGATTGGGCGCGACGGTGTGGGTCTACCGCTTGGTGCCGACGGGCTTCATTCCGCAGGAGGACCAGGGCTATTTCATGGTGATCGTGCAGGCGCCTCCGGGTTCCTCGCTGTCCTATACGACCGCGCTCGCCGAACAGGCGGAGGGCATTATTGCGCAAAATCCCGGCGTGGGAGGCTTGTTCACGATCGCCGGTTTCAGCCTGGCCGGCAGCTCGGCGAATGCGGGCATGATGTTCGTTAACACGAGCCCGCCCCCCAATCACCGCGGAAAATGGCCGACGACGGCCGAGATCCTGAAGGATGTGGCGCCGAAGCTGCAAAAGCTGATGCTGTTTCCCAATGGCGGGCTGGTGGAGGCCTTTGAGCCGCCGGCCGTGCAGGGCGTCGGCAGCTTCGGCGGATTTCAATTCATGCTGCAGGACCAGGGCGGCAACACTTTGAGCGATCTGGACCGCGTGGCTCACCAGATTGCGAACGTCGGCCCCGCCACACACAAGGAACTGACCGGCCTGTTCACGACATTCTCCGCCAACGATCCGCAGGAACTGGTGACGATCGATCGCGAGAAGGCGAAGGCAATGGGAGTTTCGCTCTCGCAGATTTCGACCACGCTCAATGTCTTCATGGGTTCGGAGTACATCAACGACTTCGATTACAACAACCGCACCTATCGCGTGTTTGTGCAGGCCGATCAGCCGTTCCGCATGAACGCCGGCGATCTGCACAGTTATTACGTGCGCTCGGATTCGGGGCAGATGGTGCCGCTGGACAATCTTGTGACGGTGAAGGAGAGCGCAGGTGCGCCGGTGATTACGCACTACAATCTCTTCCGCGCGGTGGAGATCGACGGCTCGGCGGCGCCCGGCTACAGCTCCGGCCAGGCGCTGGACGGGATGCAAAAGCTGGCCACCGCAAACATGATGCAAGGCATGAAGTACGAGTGGACCGGATTGACGCTCGACGAATTGGAATCGAGCGGCAAGGCGCTTTTGATCTTCGGCCTGGGCATTCTGGTGGTTTATCTCACGCTTTCGGCGCAGTACGAGAGCTTTGCGCTGCCGTTCATTATTCTGCTGGCGGTGCCCATGGCAGTGCTGGGCGCGCTGGGCCTGGTTTCGCTGCGCGGATACGCGAACGACGTGTATTGCCAGATCGGATTGGTGATGCTGATCGGGCTTTCGGCGAAGAACTCGATTCTGATTGTCGAATTTGCCGAGCAGTTGCGGCGCAAGGGCCGGTCGATTTCGGACGCCGCGATTGAAGCTGGCGAACTGCGCTTGCGGCCGATTTTGATGACGTCTTTTGCGTTCATTCTCGGCGTGCTGCCGCTGGTTTTTGCTACCGGGTCGGGATCGCTGGGCCGGCGCTCGGTGGGAACGACGATTGTGGGCGGCATGCTGCTGTCGACGGTGCTGAATCTGATTTTTATTCCGGTGCTGTACGTGATTTTGAGCCGGCTGCTGAAGCGCGGGGACGTGGCGAAGGCGGAGCGGGCGGAAGCGTAGGCGCGTGGGAGACGGGGCCTCGCTGGTGTTTACGACGCGGTGATCTCCGCATTGGCGACCATCTCACCGGAACGCTGGATCGTCCTTGTTTCACATCCCGAGTGAGTTCGCAAGTGGTACACTTTGGCGTTCTCGGAAGGTTGAGCAACCATGAGACGCATGCGAGTTGCGCTGCCAGCGGTAATGGTGGGGCTTGGTCTTGCAAGCATCGTTCTTGGCGTAAAAATGCTCGCTTGGCGAGAAGCGCAAAGTAAACTTGGGCCCCCTGTTGACCTGCCGCTGCCGATGTCTGCACGCGAATTCACCGTTGGTGCGTTCACTGTGCCCCAAAATGCTGACTATCTTGTTGCGGTCTCTGCCGATAGGGTAATTCCGCTCAATACGCTGGATTGTTTGCTTGGAATCAATGACGCCCTGCTCGACAAGTGCGAAGGCGTTCCAACGGCTGTCAACGCCGCTTGGACACTCTCTACGGATGGGAGGCAGGTCGCCCATGGTCTATCGGGCACTGAGCGCGTCGCAGGTTGGTCCAATAGAGTCTATAAAGGCATCGGGCGTTTCTCTGGAAGTCGGGGCCAGCCCTACACGCTGGACGTGAAATTTCTTTCCGACACGTCTCCGCTAAACTCCGCGAAGCCGCACATTGAGGTCCTATGGCTTCCTCCAGCCAACTACGACGAATATGGAAACTCCATGAGATATGCATTGGCCAAACCGGCAGGGGTTGCCTTTGTGCTCGTGGGAGTCGTCATGCTCATTTCCGGGGTACTAATGGGTGCTCAAAAAGCCCTCAAGCCCCGATGATGTTTTTTCAGGACAGCCTCAGGTGCAGCGCCATTACGGCATGAGGGAAGGATTCACTGAGACGGCTCCTTGGGGATTGTTGATGTGTAACCGGCAATTCGGAAACTGCGACCTTCCAAGATGCAAACATCGTCAAAAGTAACCGCAGATCCCTCGGCTGCGCTCGGGATGACATTTCACTTTTTGATGTGGAGTTTTGATTCGCCACGTTCGCGGAGCTATGGCTTTTTGACGGGCTTGACGGGGCCTACCTGCACGGCTGTTGCGGAGTAGAGGTGGCAGTTGTCGGTGATCTCTTTGAAGCGGAAGTAGGGGTGGAGAAAGAGGGCCGCGCGGGCGTCGCCTGAGCCTTCACCGAGGTCGGTGAGCCATACGCCGTCGGGTTCGGGATGGTTGTGGATGTGAAACCACAGGCCCTTGTGTACGTTTGCCAGCAGGCCTCCACCGATCTTGAGATCCGCGACGGATTTTACGTCGATGTCGATGACCTCGCCGGACTGTTCGTCGATGGAGATTTTTCCTTGTAAGACTTGCGCGAGGCGCTGGTTGAGATTCTTTGCGTCGAAGCGCGGGTTGGGCAGGATGTCGTAAAAGAGAACGCTGCGGCCGTTGACGATCTGGCGATGGCCGTTGGCGAGCATCATGGCTGCCATAAAGTCCTGGAGTTGCTGGTCCTGCTCGTCGGTCTGCTTTTTGGCCTTGGCCTGATTCGAGTATTTGAGGGTTTCTTTCATCACGCGATCGTCTTCCTTCCTGGTTTCGTCCGGCGTGAGATCTTTGCCGTTCTTCTGGAGGGTGCGCTCAATGACGATGCCGTTGACGAAAAACTGGTCCTTCACTTCCGTGGTGTTCTTTTTGGTGTTGCCGCGGCTGTCGGTTTCGATGGCAGTGGTTGTGACGCGGCACTCGTAGCGTTCTTGTTCGTCGGCGAGCTTGCGCTCGTTGGCGATCGCGCGCTGGAGGAGTTCGGATGCGTTGGGCAGCGGCGCGTTGGGCGCGGGGGATTGCGCGGCGGCCGGGCGGAGACCGGCGGAGAGGAGGACAGAAAGAAAAAGGACGAAGATGCGGCGCATGAGGGCGGCTCCGCCGGTGAGATGGGTGCAAAAAGTAATACGAAGAGGGAGCAGATCTTGTTCCTGTGGTTTCTTGCTGCCGATTCTGTATGGGTCTCGGAGGTCCGCTGCACAAATGAGGAAGAACAACCGCAGATCCTTCGACTCCGCTTACCCCGAATTCGCGTGGCGAATTTGGGGCCCCAAACGCGCTCCGCTCAGGATGACAGCTCTATTTATGCTACGAACTTCAAGGACGTGACACTAGTTCCCGACTGGCAACGTGGGCATTGTGCCCTGGTCTTTGGCTTCGGTGACCACGGCATCGAGGTGATTGAGGACTTCGGGCACGGTCATGGTGTAGATCTCGCGGCGCGCGTCGTAGCCCTCTTCGATGAGCTGCTTGAGGTAGCGGCCGGCGATTTGCGCGGCGAGCTGGTCGGTGATTACTTTGCCGGTGCGCTTCTTCTGCTCCACCCAGGCAGTGCAGGGCAGAGCGATCCACATGGGGCGGCCGTTGACGTCGAAGCGAATATCGACCGCATCGGCGTGGCGTGTGGCGATGGCGACCATGTTGGCTTTCCAGTGGCAGTGCAGGTCTTCGCCACTCCAGCGGTCGGCGACGTGGAAGTCCTCATACATGCTATTAGCGTACCGATCCGGGCACGGCGCGGCAAGCGGGCCGCCCGGTTTGCCGCTGCCGAAAGCGCGCTGATAAACTAATGGGGTTGCAGTAGCGCTGCCCTCTTCTGATCGGACCCGCCTGCAAGTCAATCAACGAAGGACAAAAGAAACCCGTGGACACACAAACGCGTCACGCCCTCAAGGGCGATAAATTTGCCCAGGCTGCTGCCTCGAGCGCCAGTTGGATTGGCGAGAACAAGTCCAGCTTAGTGCGCTGGTCGATCACGGTTGGAACGATTCTGGTTCTGGTGGTTGGCGGCGGCATTTATTGGAGTGTGCGTTCGTCGGCGGCCAGCGTGGCGTTGGGTGCGGCGCTGGATGTTTATACCTCGCCGCTGGCGCCTCCCGGGGCTCCGCCGGAACCGGGTGTGTACACGGCCGCGGCCGATCGCGCCAAAGAGGCGAATCGGGAGTTTGTGGCTGTGGCCCACGATTTTGGCTGGTTGCCCGAGGGCTCAAGGGCTCATTATTTTGCCGGTGTGACCTATGTGGAACTGGGGCAGAACGGCGCGGCGGAGACCGAGCTGACGGCCGCATCGCACGCCTGGGACCGCGATCTTTCGAATCTGGCCAAGGTTGCACTGGCTGGTCTTTATCGCCAGACCTCGCGCGAGAGCGAAGCCGTCGAATTGTACAACCAGATCGTGGCCAAGCCCTCGTCCACGGTATCGGCAGCTGTGGCGCAGCTCGACCTTGCCGATCTGTATGTCGCGGAAGGCAAGCAGGACGAGGCACGCAAGCTTTGGGCCAAGGTTCAGGACGCGGATAAGGAAGGCGCGGCGGGCCAGATCGCGGCCGAGAAGCTGGGCGGGAAGTAAGACTGCGGCCCAGCCGCACGGCGCAATTGATGCGGCCCTCGAATCGTGTCGTGCTATCCCACCCCTTCCGCACAAGGCGCGGAATGGATGGGGCACCCAATCATCCGAATCTACGGGCTGGGTCAATTGCGCACATCGCCATACGGCGTAGTGGGGGCGGGCCTGAGCACTTTGCCGGCGACCTGCGTCTGGTACGTGATGAGCACCAGCCAGGCCATATACGCAGGTTGGATGGAGATTCCCACAAGCGCGGTGAATGAAGACGCACGCCGGCGCGCGGAAGACGCAGCCGTCTCGGCGCTGGTGGACCAGTACGCCGCAGCCCTCTATCGCGTAGCGTATTCTGTGCTGCGCAATCCTACCGATGCGGAAGATGCGGTGCAGGAGGCGTTCCTGCGCGTGCTCAAGCACCGGCAGACTCTGGCCGAAGTGCGCGACCACCGCGTCTGGCTGATCCGCATTGTCTGGAACATTGCGCTTGACCGCAAGCGACGGGCGAAGACGCGCCCGGAGACCGACGACGTGGCGGAACTGGCGCGAGTGCTGCCGGCAACGGGACTTTCTCAGGAGGATGCCGCTGCCGCGGCCGAGCACCATGCCCATGTGCTGGCCTGCGTGGAGAGGCTGCCCGCAAAAGAGCGCGAGGTGCTGATGCTTTCGGCCTTCGAGGAACTGACGAGCGTGGAGATTGCCGCGGTGCTGGAGATTACGGAATCGAGCGTGAGGTCGCGGCTCTACCGGGCGCGCAATTTGATGGCGGAGCTACTCGATCATGAGAGAAGTGTGCATGAGAGAAGTGGGCACGAGAGGAGTGAGCGATGAATTCGAACCCTCACAATCCGATGGCGGCGCAGAGCGATTCCGGGGAAGAGACGCTGCGGCTGATTGCCAGCCTGCCCGCGCCCGAAGGGCTTGAAGAGCGCGTGCACAAGGCGCTTGGCGCTGCGCCGCGAAATGGGCGTGTTTTGACCTGGCCGGCGAGATTCCGCGCGAGGGCCGCGTTCGAGAGCAACTGGATGCGCGCGACGGCTGCTGCTGCGATTGTCTTTGTGGTGGTGGGCGGCGGATGGGGCGTTTACAGCCGCGTCGAGCAGGGACAGAGCGGCAAAGTGGTCGTGATGCCGGCGCGTGTGCCGGCTGCGGGGGGCTTCTCAAACGCGGGAGCGATGCGGACTCCGGAGACGCTGCCGGGACCGAGAATCAGCGAGCAAGCCACCCCAGCGAGCACAGACCGCTCGCCGGGGGCACCGGCCGGGAGCAACGGAGCGAGGGAGCGAGAAAGCCAGTCTGCAAAGAAATCTGTTGTACCGAAGAAAGTCCCCGTTGCCCAGCCATCTTCGAGTCAGGCTGAACCGCAGGCGGTTGCGCGGTAGGCTGCTACGAGTCCTTCGTAACGGCCTTGATCAACATACCCAGAAGAGCCAGCACCACCGCGCCCCAGAAGGCGGGAAAGAAACCGCGGACGGTGAAGCCGCGCACGATATGCGAAGCCAGCAGGATCATCAGGCCGTTGATGACCAGCAGGAAGAGTCCGAGGGTGAGGATGGTGAGCGGGAAGGTGATGATTTTGAGGAGCAGGCCGACGGTGGCGTTGAGCAGGCCGATGACGAGCGCGGCGATGAGGGCGGGCCAGAGTCCCGCGACCTGAAAGCCGGGCACGATTTTGGAGACGATCAAGAGCGCGAGCGCGTAGAGGAACCATTGGAAGAGAAGGATCACGGCAAACCCTCCTGAGATGGAATGGGGAGCCGCGCGCTTCGGAGCCAGCTCCGTAATCATTCGAGTCTATCGTATCGATGCGGCGCGGATTCGGCGGCGCGGATGCGCGCGGATGCCTGAGCCGGGAGATTCCGGAGGACCGTGCGCTGCGCCCGCTCGTTTAAAGTGGAGGCATGTTTGCGCGGCGGATTTCGGTGGAACGGATCGATGCGGCCGGGGCGCGCCACGCCTGCCCAATTGGCCAGATTGACAACTTTGCCATGCGCAACTTTACCAACGATGCGGTCTTCGACGATACGTTTCCTTCGGGGGATGGATTGCTCGAGATCGGTCATCGCGTACCGATTGATCGGCTGCAAGCGGCGATGGAAGACTGGTTCCGGCGCAAGGGGTATTTGACGGTTGGGGAGCGGATGGACATTAGGGAAATCAAGTGAGATGGCAGCGATTGGCTAACGCAAGGCCAGCGATTATCGATCCAGCCCGGGATTAGTCTCGTGCTATCCCACCCATTCCGCACAGGACGCGGAATGGATGGGGCACCGAGCCGCCGTTGATTCCTGCAAGAGAAATGTCCTGCTCTATAACGAAAGGCAACCGCAGATCCTTCGGCTCCGCTTGCCCCCAATTCGCGTTGCGAATTCGGGGCCCCAAACGCGCTCCGCTCAGGATGACAATTTGAATTCGATCGCTTGGCGGAATGCTAAATTCGGATACGGCGCTAGGAGGCGGCGGCGAGTTCGTTGACGTGCGTGACGCGTTGCGCGCCCTTACGGGGGCCGCGTTTGCGGGCGCTCATTACTTTGATGCGCTCGAGCAGTTCCTGCGTGGAACAGTTTTTGCGGGCGATCATGGCATCGGCCACGTGCAGCTCGGCGGTTGCGGTCTGGGCATCGCCGAGCAACATCATGGGCACGTAGCTTCTCATGCGTTTGAGGCGCTCGACGAGCTGGCCGCCGCTCATCTGGGGCATTGAGACGTCGGCCAGCACGAGGTCAATCTGGGGAGCTGTTGCAAAGATGGCGATGGCTTCCTGTCCGTTGGTGGCGGACAGAACGCGATAACCATTGGTCTCGAGCATGAATTTGGTGACGGACAGTTCCTGCTCGTTATCGTCTACGCAGAGGAGTACTTTCTTGGGGCGCATGATCTGAGGATTTGCTCCTTACAGCAAATTGCAAAGTTTGTTCAGGGCAACACAACTCCGGCGCCGCGCACGACGCGGAGAGGCGTTGCTGCAAGTTTGGCCCATGGCCGGGAATAAGGTGGACGGGCTTGGCTCGGGATCGTGCTGCGCGCCTGCCCCGCGTGAGAACCGGACCGTGGAGGTGGGTTCAAAAAAACGCAACGGGCAACCGGCTCGCGTTCCTCTGCGGCTCAGCCTTGTTTCGCGGTCGAATGTTCAGCGTTTTGGCGCGTCAACAAAGTTTCGAAGGCGCGCCGGAGAAAACTGTGCAACGAAACGAAAGAGTACGGTGCGCGGAGATTCATGGAAAGAGGGAAAGAGAGGCGAAGATTGGGGTGAAAATCCGATTGAAACAAGTGGAAAACCGCTAGAGCATACACGGACAGCAACTTGCGTTGATGAATTTCTGTTGAAAGCGTGTGCATCACGGCAGGAAAAGCTGTCCATTTGCAACGTGGATGGTGCTGCCGGCGACGCGCACATCGGCAACCCTCGAAGAAACTTTAATTGCGGAGAGAAAAAGATCGCTGGGGCGGCCGATCTCGACGCCCTGATGCACGTGAACGCGCGCACCGGAGGGCACCGCGCCGCGCGCGACCAGATAGCCGATGGCGCAGCCTGCCGCCGAACCGGTGGCGGGATCTTCGCCGCCTTCAAACTGCATCCTCGCGCACTTCGTGCCGTTCTCGTCTTGGACGAGGGTATAGAACCATCTGGCTCCGCGCTCGCGGAGCCACTGCGTGGCCTTCTCCCGGTCAACCTTCAGGCGTTGCAATGCTTCGAGCGATTGCAGCACGACGATGGCAAACGGGGTTCCGGTGGAGACGACTTGCGGCGGCAATGCGGGATCGAGGTCCTGGGGAGTGAGGCCGAGCAGCGGAGCGACTTCGGCTGGGTTGAGTTCCGCGCCGAATTCGGGATCTTTCTGGGTCATTTCGGCGAAGATCGCGGCTGTGCCGGTGGCGCCGGGCTCGAAGCGCACCGGGACCGGTCCGACGTTGAGCGCGAGGGTGATTGCGTCGTCTGCGCAGGCCTCGGGGGCGATGGTTCTGAGCACGCTGGCCGTGCCGAGAGTGGGATGGCCGGCAAAGGGCAGCTCCTCGCGCGCGGTGAAGATGCGGACGCGCACGCCTTCGGCGCGCTCGACTGCGGCGGGGCGGCGCTCGATGAAGGTGGTCTCAGAGAGGTTGAACTCGCGGGCGATGGCCTGCATGCGCCCGGTGGCGAGGCCGCAGGTGTCGAGCACCACGGCTAGGGGGTTGCCGGACAGCGGCGTTTCGGTGAAGACATCGACGACGAAGTAGCTAAGATTTGGCATGATCTGGCAGCAGGGCGCTGTCTGCTTAGTGTAATCTGCGAGAAATCCTAGACATTATTCGCTGTGCGGCAAGAGCGGAAAACGGCAGGGGCTAAAGCCCCAAATCTTAAATTGCCGTGTATTCGGCACGACTTCACAGCTTGCTGAAAAACTCAAATGACCGGTGGTTTTGTATCAGGGCGCGAGTTTACTCGCGCCGCAAACGCAGCAAAATCAACGCGGGGCTTTAGCCCCTGCGGGAGGTCTCTTAGGAGATTCACTCCCTGATCTCCATTTTTCCGCAGCCTGTGAAGTCGTGCCCTGATACAAGACGTAAGCGATGAGATTTGCGGTGGAGTGCGCTAGCCTGTGAATACTCGCTGCGCCTTGGCCCCAGGAAGCTGCGCGGCTAGCAGGACCGCTTAAGGCCAGATTACATGAACAAGGAATGGCACGCGAAGAACAAGATGCCCGAGAGGGCAACCTTGCAGGAAAGAATCGAGTGGCATGTGCGGCACCAGAGGTTCTGCGCGTGCCGGGCGATGCCGAAGAGCCTGCTGAAATATGTGGCGGCGAAGAAGGCCGACCGGGCTACCTTATAGCTGGATGAGCGGCCTGGGCAGGCGCGACCGGGAGCGGTCGAGGAAGATTCTCATGCGCAGGGCCTCAGCGCGCTGTGCGGTGACGAGGCGCATGTGGCGGCGGATGTGATCGATGTCGTCGAGGTTGTCCAACTGCGATTCGTCGAAAGCAGCATCGCGTTCGAGACGGGCGATGCGTTCCTCGATGGTTTGGCGGAAGCGGGGACTGATCTCGAATCCATCCTGGGCGGCGCAATGAACGGTCATGACAGGCTCCTCGGAGCGGGGCTGATTGAGGCTAGAAAGTTTTTCATTCTCGGCCTCAAGTTTTCCCTAATGTTGCCGATGCTAACGAAAGCCGCTCATGCGCGCCAGATTACGGGTTCCCGCAACTTAGGTAACCGGGTGTCCGAAAAATGGACATTTTGGGGAATTGACGGGCTGAGGGTTTTTAGGTGGGTTTCGCTGCGCCCCTACGGGGCGCGGATCGGAACCCGTAAGATCGCTGCCGTGCGCCAAGAAAAGGGATGCTCTGGGCCATGCTGCGTTTACGAACAGCCCTGACTTCGGCCTTTGTGCGCATATCGGGCTGCTCAAAAACAACCGCAGATCCTTCGGCTCCGCTTACCCCATGATTGCGTGGCAATCATGGGGCCCCGAACGCGCTCCGCTCAGGATGACAAAGTGAATTCAATCGTTAAGCCGAGCGTTATTTGTCGGTGCGATCTAACTCCGCGAATTCCGCTTACACCGCTGGTGTGGTCAGCCGGAAGTTCATTGAAAAACAACCGCAGATCCTTCGGCTCCGCTTACCCCCAATTCGCGCTGCGAATTCGGGGCCCCGAACGCGCTCCGCTCAGGATGACAATTTCGTTGTGATGCGAACTTCTGACTGACACCGCTAGCTCCGCTCACACCGCTAGCTCCGCCAACGCCGCTGGATTGCGATCAGTTTTGCGGGGATGGGGCGTAGTAGCCTTTGCGGAGCTGGACTTTCAGTTCCTGGGCCTGGTCGTCGTGGCACTGCATAATCACTTTGCGGAATGCGCCGTCGGCTTTGATGTTGGTGGAGGTGTAGCTGGCGAGGTATTGGGTGCGCAGCTCGTCCTGAATCTGCTGGAAGGCGGCCTGGAGCTTGTTGCCGTTGTTGCCCACGTCGATGAGGCGGCCGCCGGTCTCGTCGGAGATGCGTTTGGCGGGGCCGTAGCCGAAGTAACCCTCGCCCTGGCTATAGTACATGGCGCGGTCGGCGAGCAGGATGACATAGACGATGATGTTGTTCTTCTCGGCGGCGGCGATGGCTTCGCCGATCTTCCTCTGGCTGCCCTCATCCTCGCCGTCGGTGAGGACGATCATGGCTTTGCGGCCGGTCTCCTGATTCATTTTGTCGTTCGCGGCTTGATAGATGGCGTCGTAGAGCAAGGTGCCTTTGGGATCGCCGATGGTGGGGATGGTTCCACCGCCGAGGCCGGGAATGCCCGAGCCGTTGCCGCCGGCGGTGTTGATCTCGGCTTTGTCCAGGGCGCGCGAGAGCAGGCGCGGGCTGTTGGTGTAGTCCTGCAGGAGATCGACATTGACGTCGAAGGCGACGAGGAAGGCTTCGTCTTTCGAGCGGAGAACCTGCCGGACGAATTGGCCTGCGGCGTCCTTCTCCATGGGCAAGAGGCGGTACTGGCTGCCGGAGGTATCGAGGAGAATGCCGAGTGTGAGGGGCAGGTCAGTTTGGGCGACGAAGCTCTTGAAGGTTTGGGGCTGCTTGTTCTCCTCTACGGAGCAGTTCTGTTGATTGAGGTGCGGCACCAGATTGCCGTTCTTGTCTTTGACGGTGAAGAACAGGTCTACAAGATTGACATTGACCTTGTAGGTGGCGTCGGGGGCATCTTCGGTGGGCGGGGCGGGAGCGGTGCTGACGGGCGGCGCGTCGGGCGAAGGCGCAAGCTGGGCCCATGCTGCCACGGGCAATG
>Ga0326727_10015865_pt1 | contig 16052 bp, 17 predicted proteins | sample MB2enrmetagenome_FD_207643 | JGI IMG/M metagenome (GOLD analysis project Ga0326727, IMG submission 207643) | Lab enriched peat soil microbial communities from McLean, Ithaca, NY, United States - MB29MY | ecosystem: Environmental > Terrestrial > Soil > Wetlands > Peat | place: USA: New York...
CCCCCCTACGCCTTGGACCAGGGCGGCCCGGACCGCGCCGTGGACCGCTTCTGCACGTCGTACAATCGTTTCGACGCGATCAACGGGTTTCCCCTGGTGGTGGTGGTCGACCAGGTGGACTTCGCCGCCAGGAATCTCGATAATTTCCTGTGGACGACCTTCACCCGCAGCAATCCGGCGGCCGATCTCTACGGAATCGAGGCCTTCTTCCGCGACAAGCACTGGGGCTGTTGCGGGGCGCTGGTGGTAGACGCGCGGGCCAAGCCGCAGCACGCCCCGCCGCTGGCCGAGGACCCGGAAATCACCCGGCGGGTCGACGCGCTGGCCGCGCGGGGTGGGCCGCTCGCGGGAATCCTGTGAAGTATCATGTCGGGCGACGCCTTCACCCCCGAAGCGATCCGCTGGCTGGCCGTCCTCTGGCTCCTGCTGGCCGGCGCGGCGGTCGGCAGTTTCCTGAATGTGGTCGTCTACCGGCTGCCGGCGGGAATGAGCATCATCCGGCCGGGTTCTCGCTGCCCGATGTGCCGGCACCCCATCCGCTGGTTCGACAACCTGCCGGTGCTGAGTTGGATCCTGCTGCGGGGGCAGTGCCGCGACTGCCGCGGCCCGATCTCGCTCCGCTATCCGCTGGTCGAGGCCGGCACCGCCGCGATGTTCCTGGCCCTGGGGGCGATCGATCTCTTCGGCGACCGGGACCATCTGCCGATGCGCATCGCGGGGTGGGCCTTAGGCGTCGACGGGATTTGCAGACCACTGGGGATCGGCCGCACGCTGCCCCAACAGTGCGGAATCGATCTCTACCACCTCTTGTTGCTATGCACGCTCTTGGCGGCGGCGCTGATGGTCGTTGATGGCGAGCGGCCGCCCTGGAGACTGTTCCTGCCGGCGCTGGGCATCGGGCTGCTGGCCCCCGCGGCATGGCCCTGGCTGCACCCCGTGGCGGCAGGAACCGGTCCCTGGGCGGGTCCCCTGGCGGGCCTGGTTGATGGCCTGGCCGGCCTGGCAGCCGGGGCCGTGTTGGGCGGACTGACGACGGCCTTTCAGCCACGGCTGCCGAAAGAGCGATTTGCACTGGCTGCCGCCGCGGCTGGGGTCGTGCTGGGTTGGCAGGCCGCCATCGCGGTGGTGATCGCCGCCGCCGTTGCCCACCGGCTGGTCCGTCTGGCTGCGAAACCCGCTTCGCTGTTGGAACGCATCCCGGCCACGGCCTGGCTGGCGGCGGCCGCCTTGGCGTGGATTCTCGCCTGGGCTCGTCTTGTCCCGGGACCATAACCCGGATAGATTGCCCAAAACAACGGTCTTAGGTCTTGGGTCTTAGGTCTTGGCACCGTCACCCAAGTCCCAAGACCCAAGTCCCAAGAGCTAACTCCCAAGTCCCATGCCCGACCCCAGCCCGCAGCGAAGTTCCCAGGCGATCGTCGAGTCCCCCAGCTACCGGCTGGCGTACCAGGACATCGAGTTCTTGACCAGTCCGGGCGTGCGGCCGCTGCGGATGCAATTGGAGTTCCTCAAAGCGGAGCTGACGTTCCAGCGCGAGCAGATCCAATCGACGGTCGTAGTGTTCGGCAGCACGCGGATTGTCGCGCTTTCGCAGGCGCAGCAGCGATTGGAAGAGGCACGGGCCCGCCTGGCCGAGGCCCCGCGCGACGCCCTGCGGCAGCGGGCGGTCCAGCAGGCCGAGCGGCTGCTGGCCCGCAGCCATTACTATGAGACCGCCCGGCGCTTCACGCGGCTGGTGGCCCAGGAAGGGTCGCAGGAGGGCGGGCCCGCGTACGTGGTGATGACCGGCGGCGGGCCCGGCATCATGGAGGCCGCCAACCGCGGCGCCTGCGAGGCCGGGGCGCGCTCGATCGGCCTGAACATCAGCCTCCCCCTGGAGCAGCGGCCCAATCCTTACATCACGCCCGGCCTGTGCTTCCAGTTCCACTACTTTGCCATCCGCAAGTTTCATTTTCTGCTGCGGGCGATGGCCCTGGTGGTCTTTCCCGGCGGGTTCGGCACGCTCGACGAGTTGTTCGAGGTGCTCACGCTCCGCCAGACGGGCCGCATGCAGCACATCCCGGTGATCCTCATCGGCCGGGAGTTCTGGGAGAAGGCCGTGGACTTCCAGTTCCTGGCCGACGAAGGCACGATCAGCGATTTGGACCTCGAGCGGTTCCGCATCGTGGAGACGGCCGAAGAGGCATGGGAGATCATCCGCAAGTTCCATCACCTGTGAAGGAAATCCCAGATTCGAAATCCGAGTCCTGTCCTGCCGCGGAAACTCACTTCGCGTTGCGGAACACGAGTGGGGCGAATACGAACAGGTCGTTCCGCGCGGTCTCCCAGTTGTGGATGCCCTTGCCCTCCACGTAGACGTATTGAATCCTGTACTTGTCGAACAGCTTCAGCGTGTCTTGGCAGCATTCGTACTTCAAGTCGTGCCTGCCGCTGGCGATCCAGAGCAGCTTCAGTTTCTTCTTCGTCCCCAGGTCCTCGAGCACGTCTTGGTGCTTCTTCTCGAACTCGTCGCAGTCCTCCGAGCCGCCAATGAAGACGCCGATATAAGCGAATGTGTCCGGGTGGGTTAGCCCGAAGTCGAGCGTCTGCTCAGCGCCCGACGATACCCCGGCCAGCGCCCGGTGTTCCCGGTCGGCCTGCACCGGGAAGTGCTTCTCCACGTATGGGATAATGTCGCCCAGCAGGTCCGACCCAAAGGCGTCGCCCGCCTTGAATAGGTTGCCGTTGGGCATGACGACTATCATGGGGACCGGTTTCTCGTCGGCGTACAGGTTGTCGAGAATCGTGTCCGCCGCCCCATCCTTCACCCAACTGTTTTCGTCCGAAAGGGAGCCGTGCAGGAGGTACAGGACCGGGTACTTCCGGTCCTTCGACAAGCCTGGCGGGGTGTAAACGCGCATCTTCCGTTCGCACCCGGCGGCCTTCGAGTCGTACTCGACCGTCTCCAGCTTGCCATGCTCAATTCCCTCGCGACGCACGTCGAACCCCTCCGGCGGCGCGGGAAGCGAGGCCGAGATGCGGCCGATGAGGTCGATGAGGTCGACCACCAGGGATGGGAAAAGGAGTATCGAGATCAGAACTACTGCCGTAACTCCGGCCGCAAACCAGAAAATCAACCGTTGCATCGCCTTGGTCTCCAGAAAGCACGCGGGGTTAGGGCCACTGCCAGATTCGGATTTCGGGCTTTGAATTTGTTTCGGATTTCGACATTCGGATTTCGGATTTGTCTGGGCCGCTCCGGCGTGGATGCCGGCTGCCAGGGCCGAACTCCATCGCAATCCGCCCTCACCCTCGGGCACCATCGCAGATGGTCGCTCCCGGAGGGAGAGGGGACCGAAGCAGCGACCCTTGCCAACTGCCCCGGCGGTCCAGCTCGGCCTCGACCGCCGCGCGCACGGCCAACTTGTCCAGGCACCATTGCGGGGCCAGCAGATACTCGGCCGGAGCATCGCCGCTGAGGCGGTCGACCACGCACCCCGACGGCAGCCGCTCGATAAAGTCCGCCACGGCGGCCACGTGCTCGGCCATTTCCGGCAGCCGCACGCGGCCCGCGGCAACCTCGTCGGCCAATCGCGTGCCGCGGACCGCGTACAGGTTGTGCAGCTTGACGGAGTCGATCCCCAAGCGGGCAAGTTCCAGGGCGGTGGCCTGCATGTCCAGCCGCGACTCGCCGGGCAGGCCGAGGATCACGTGGGCGCCGATCTCCAACCCGCGGCAGCGGCTCCGCCCGACGGCGTCCAGGAAGTCCTGGTAGCAATGGCCGCGGTCCAACCAGCGGAGTGTCCGATCGTGGATGGTCTGCAAGCCGTATTCCACGCCGAGCCAGGTCCGCCCGGCCAGGTCCTCCAGGAGGTCGAGCACCTCGTCGGGCACGCAGTCGGGCCGCGTGCCGATGGCCAGTCCCACGACCTGCGGATGGGCCAGGGCCTCCTCGTAGAGGGCCCGCAGGCGCCCGATCGGGCCAGAGGTGTTCGTTCCCGGCTGGAAGTAGGCCACGAAGCGGTCAATCTTGTGCCGCACCTGGAGCCGCCGGATGCCCTCGCCGAGTTGGGCCGTGATGCCGGACAGTCCCAGGCGGCGGCTGGGGCTGAAGCTTGCCGGGTTGCAGAAGATGCACCCCCGCCGGCCCAGGGTGTCGTCGCGGTTGGGACAACCCAGTCCGGCGTCCAGGCTAACCCGCCAGACCTTGCGACCGAACGTCCGTCGCCAAAAGTAGTTGCGGCTGAAGTATCGCAGCCCGGCCTCGCGCCATCCCCCCGCTGAAGGCCCATCGGAAACACTGGTCATTGACGATGCTCAGCCGAGTAGCTAGACTACCAATGGAGAGAGTCGAGGCGACCCGAGCGACTTCATCATTCTACAAGAAGTTGTGTCGCGCAGCCATGTATGGTGAATTGATTCCCGTGGGCGGCGGGGACCCCGTCCCGTTGCTCAAGAAGAGCTTGCTCGTTGGCCGGCGAGAGAGTTGCGACATCGTGCTGCGGTTCTCCAACGTGTCGGCCCATCATTGCCAATTGACCGTCAACGGCGGCTACTGGTACGTTCGCGACCTGAACAGCCGCAACGGAGTGAAGGTCAACGGCGCGCGGGTTACGGAGAAGCGCCTCGATCCGGGCGACCTCTTGGCGGTGGCCAAGCATTGCTATGAGGTGAAGTACGCCCCCGTCGATCTCGGCGGGGTCGGGCCGCCGCCGCCCGACGTGCCCGAAGCCGCCATCTTCGGCAAGAGCCTGCTGGAGCGGGCCGGGCTGGAACATCAGCGGGGCGGCAAGATCCAGCCCGCCGCCGACGTGGACGAGCCGCCACGCTACGAGATCACCAAGGATGAGCCGGGACTGCTGAAGCTCCCTAATCGGCCACGCGAGCGGCCGGTCGAGTGAGCGGCCTGACGCAGACGGCTTCCGAGCATGCCAAGAAAGAATATCCGCGCCGACTTCCGCAAGAATCGCGGCTATCGAACGCGGAAGACCGACTGGACGCAGCAGTTCGGCCAGCCCGACTCCCAGGAACAGGTCCCCGAATCCGGCGAACGCGTCAGCGGCAAGGGGGAATTGACCCGGCGGCGCACGGTCAGGTCCGCCGACCTCCAGCCGCAGGAAACGCACGCGGATCTGCCGCTGGGGGTCCATTTGGAAGTCGACGAGACGGTGTGCCGCCGCGGGCGGGTGCTCTCGGTCCACGGCCTGGCGAGTGCGGTCCTGGCCGAGGACGGCCATCTCTACCAATGTGCCACGCGGCGACTGCTCAGGACGCTGCTCTCCGAGCAGCGCAACGTGCTCGCGGCAGGGGACCGGGTGCTGTTCCGCCCCACCGAGAACTCGCAAACCAAGGAGGGGTTCATCGTGCGGGTCGAGCCGCGGCACGGCACGATCTGCCGCTCGGCCCGCGGCCGCCAGCACGTCCTGGTGGCCAACGTGGACCAGTTGCTCATCGTGGCCAGCGTCGCGGAGCCGTGCCTCAAGCCCAACCTCATCGACCGCATGCTGGCGGCGGCCGAGAAAGGCGGGGTCCGCCCGGTCGTCTGCCTCAACAAGATCGACCTGCTGCCTCCGCCGGCCCTGCAGCCGCTAGTGGGCGTCTATAGCCGCATGGGCTACCAGGTGTTGCTCCTGAGTGCGAAGACAGGCTTCGGGATCGAGCGGTTCCGCCGCGTCGTGACCGGCTGCCAGAGCGTGCTCGCCGGGCAGAGCGGCGTGGGGAAGTCCTCGCTCCTGAACGCGGTGGACCCGGGCCTGCGGCTCCGCGTCGAGCGGGTCAACCCCGACACGGAAAAAGGCCGCCACACGACCACCACGGCCCGCTTGCTGCCGCTGGCCTGCGGCGGCTACGTGGTCGATACGCCGGGTCTGAGGCAGTTCCAACTGTGGGACGTCATCCCCGCGGAAGTGGCCGGCTACTTCCGCGACCTGCGGCCCTACGGCAACCTCTGCCGCTTCTCCGACTGCACCCACGTCCACGAGGAGCACTGCGCCGTCAAGGACGCCGTGGCCGACGGCCAGCTCGACGAGCGGCGCTACGAGAGCTATTGCCATCTCCGCAGCGGGCAAGAGGAGTTGTGGGAGGGGGAATGACCCGGAGGGCCCCTGCCCTTCAAGTCGGCGGAATCGTGCCGCGGAGCGTCTCCAGCAGTTCTCGCGTTCCGTGAAGCTCGCACCAGCGGCGAATGTACCCCCAATCGAGGTGATCGGCCTGGACCGCCATCACCCCCCGCGCATCTTCCAGGTCCTTGCTTCTGCTCAGCTCTTTGCACCAGCGCAGCTTGACGACAATCACATCCTCCGGGGCCGATACGAAGACTTGTCTTCCCAGCATCGGCCACGCTCGCCGCCGCCGAAAGCGCTCTTGATCGAAGGGATCGTCACTCAGGCAAAACAGCTCGATGCAGTAGGGGATCCCAACGGCCTTGAGGATATACCGCGTCGTGCCGGTGGCCGTCTCGAACGAAACCTGCGGATCAAGGCGAAACTGCGGGCCAAGGCGCGCGGCCAGAGCGGCGATTTGGCCTTGGGAAACCTGCACGACGAAGTCCGCATCCTGGGTGGACCGCGGGATGCCGTGCAGGCTGCTGGCCAGCGATCCGACGAGCATGTAGGGCAGCCCGAGGCCGTCCAGGGCGTCGATCACCGCGGCGGTCGCTTGATCGCTGTTCACCTTGCCCGCTCCAGGCGACGCCCCAGGGCCACCCGCTCGGCGAGGATCTCACGGACGCGGTTTTCGTCCGCCTCGGGGAACTGCTGCCGAATTCCGTCCATCGCCACCCGGCAAGCGAAGTCGAACAGGCGCGGGCCGGCCAGGAGTTTTTCCTCCGGTTTCATCGCGCGCGCGGCGAGAACCTGCTCCCGGTACAATTGATCCCCGAGTTCGCGTGTAGGCTTCATGGCCGGTCGCCCCTGGCCGTCGCCGGGTAGCGGCTACCATTGTCCGGGCCCTTCGGGCGGCTGTCAAGATCGGCGGAATCCGCTATAATTCAGGGGGTTCGTCCCGGCAGAACCCCGTGGCTGCACACCCCCGGAGGACCGCGCCCGTCGTGAGAGAACCAAGTCGCACCGAGACCGTCGTCAGCGAGGCGGCCGTGCTGGTCGGCGTGCTGCTGGGCCAGGCCGCCGCCGAGCGGGACCCGCTGGATGAATTGGAGGGGCTGGCGGAAGCGGCCGGGACCCGCGTCGTGGGAAAACTGACCCAGCGGCGGGAAGCCCCCGACGCCACCACCTATCTCGGCCGCGGCAAGGTGCAAGAGCTTGGCGCCCTGGCGGCCGTTCGCGAGGCCGACGTCATCCTTTTCGACAACGACCTCAGCCCCGGCCAGACCCGCAACTTGGAAAAGGCCACCGGGCTGAAGGTGCTCGACCGCACGGAGTTGATCCTGGACATCTTTGCCAGCCGCGCGCAGACGCACGAGGCCCGGCTGGCGGTCGAGCTGGCCCAGCTCGAATACTCCATGCCGCGCCTGAAGCGGATGTGGACCCACTTGTCGCGGCAGGCCCAGGGGGGCATCGGCCTGCGCGGCCCGGGCGAGAAGCAGCTCGAAGTGGACCGCCGGCTGGTCGAGCACCGCATCCAGGACCTGCGGCGGCAACTTTCGGCCATCGAGCGCCGCCGCCAGCGCGAGGTCGCCGCCCGCAAAGGCCAAATGACCGTCTCCCTGGTGGGTTACACCAACGCCGGCAAGAGCACGCTGCTGAACACCTTGACCGGCGCGGACGTTTTCGTCCGCGACGCCCTGTTCGCCACGCTCGACACGCGGACCCGCCGCTGGCAGTTGCCCGGCTGGGGCCCCGTCCTGCTGAGCGATACCGTGGGGTTCATCCGCGACCTGCCGCACCATCTGATCGCCAGCTTCCGGGCGACGCTGGAGGAGGCGCGGCAGGCGAACCTGCTGTTGCACGTCGCCGACGCCGCCAACCCGGCCGTCGCGGAGCAGATCGCCGCGGCCTACAAGACGCTCGAGGAGATCGGCATCCGCGAGAAAGACACCCTGCTGGTGCTCAACAAGATCGACGCCCTGCCGGACGGCATCCGCGTCGAGGGGCTGCGGAACCGGTATCCCCAAGCGATTCCGATCAGCGCCCGCCGCGGCCTCGGGTTGGCCGAGCTTGCCGCGGCCGTGAGCACGGCCCTCAGCCGCACGTTCCTCGACGTAGAGGTGGAACTGGGAGTCGACAACGGCCGCGTGCTGGCCTACCTGGCGGCGCGTGGCGAGGTGCTCTCGAAGACATACCGCGACTCCCGTGTCATCGTTCACTGCCGCATGCCCCGGCAAGACCTGCACCGGGTGCAAGAAGACGGCGCCGTCGTCCGCCCACGCTGACCGCCGGAGACCGCCATGGCCAGACGCAAAATCCAGGACCTCCGCGTCATCGTGACCGGGGCCTCCAGCGGCATTGGGCGGGAGTTGGCCCGGGAATTGGGCCGGCAGGGCGCCAAGCTGGTGCTGGTCGCCCGCCGCCAGCAGCGGCTCGAGGAGCTGGCCGCCGAGATCGCACCCGCCGGCGGTGCCGAGTGGGTCGCCGGCGACATCAGCGACCCGTCCATCCGCCAGAGCGCTGTCTACCGGGCGGAGAGCCGTTACGGCGGGCTGGACGCCCTGGTGAACAACGCCGGCATCGGTGCCTTGGGACGGTTCGAGGACGCCAATCCCGAGCGGCTCCGCCAGGTGATGGAGGTCAATTTCTTCGCCCTGGTGGAGATGACGCGGCTGGCCCTGCCCTTGCTGAGACAGGGCAACCGGCCGATCCTCGTCAACGTCGCCTCGATCCTGGGGCAGCGTGCCACCCCATTCAGCAGCGAATACTCCGCCAGCAAGTTCGCCGTCCGCGGCTTCAGCGAGGCCCTGCGGGCCGAGTGGACCCGCCACGGCATCGACGTGCTGGTGGTCAGTCCGGGCAGGACCGAAACCGAATTCTTCGAGCAGGTGATCGAGCAGACCGGGGTGCCCGCCTGGCCGGCATTGACGACCGCCAACCCGGCCGCGGTCGCGCGGCAGATCGTCCGCGCCATGCGCCGCGGCCGGCACGAAATCATCCCGCACCGCGGGGCCAGGGCCCTGGCTTGGTTGAATCGCTTCTGCCCGCGCCTCGTCGATGCCATCATGGCGCGGTACGCGTAGGGGAATTCCCGGTTGCCGAGGGCCGCACGAACAGCGTTACTACCGAAATCGGTACCAGGGGTGGTTTTATCTCGCCCTCCAGGCTCGTCACGAGTCCCATGCGTCGCGCTCCCGGCGAAGGAACTCATCCGCCTCCTGGGGCGATTGGAACATACCGCGGCAAGAGCCGATCAGGCTCGAGTTGGGGGGCGGCCCCCTCGTCGCCCGTCCCGCCATGATGCCCGACCACGATGACTTCGGCGCGCGACCCCGCCTTGAGTTCGGGAACGCGGATAACGATCAGGCCATCTGCGCCCACGGTGACTCGCTGCCTTAGCCCCGTCATCTGCGCCCCTCCCATCGCCACCTGTCGTGCCCTGTCCTATTCCACCTTCGGTGAGTGCCCGGCGAGGAACTCGGCGGGGGTTAGCACCGAAAGCGCGGATCGCGGGAAATGGTGCGGATTGCGGCTGATCAGGCACGCGGCCCCCGCGCGAAGTGCGCTGAAATACTGCATTGCATCCTCGAAATCCTTCAGTCCGGCATCCATCGCCTGGGAGAGCACCTGCTCGTCGAGCGCCACCGGCGTGAACGTGTCCCGCAGCAGGCGGAGCGCCGCGGCGGCGGCGCGGCGGTCGCGCAGCCGCCGGACGATGTAATAGATGTTCGAGAAGCTCAGCACCGACACCAAGCCGCGAACCTTGCCCTGCTCAGCCAGCGTCCACACGGCGACTGACTGCTCATAGAACGGCTCCCGCTTCGCCAGCACGTCCAGCAGGACGTTGGTATCGAGGAAGACGTCCATCAGCGGAGCTCGTATTTTTCCAGCAGGGCGTCCTCCAGAACCTCCCGCTCGGCCCGTCCTTTCGGCAGGACGATCATGCCGCTGGCCTTGCGCGCCAGCGGTCCCAGCGGCTGGGGCGAACGATGCTGCCGGGCCAGGAGCCGGATGAATCGCTCGAACATCGAGGACACGCTGGTCTTGCCCAGCCGGGCCAAGTGCCGGGCCTCCGCGATCACGTCTGGATCGACGCTCAGAGTGAGTTTCTTCATGGCGGCGCCTCAAGGGAGCTGGTACGTATTCCCATAAAATAATTATACGTGTCGCCGCGGGGATCGCAAGGGCACCCCTGCCCCTCCCCTCGCGCTTGCGGCAATCGCCGGCGCCCAGATGCCTGGCAGGGCTCCGGGCTGGATTCTAGAATAGCTGCCTTATCCCAAGGCCGTGAAGGGGCTGCGGGCCAGCGTATGGCGCATGAACTAGCAATCCTGTATGAGGAGGGCGGATGCCTGGTGGTCTGGAAGCCGGCGGGCCTGCTGACCCAGGCCCCGCCCGGCATCGATAGCCTGGAGGTGCGGGTCAAGGCATTCTTGCGGGCCCGCGATGGCCTGGCGGAGGTTTACCTCGGCGTGCCGCACCGGCTGGACCGCCCGGCCAGCGGGGCGATCCTGCTGGCCAAGGATCTGCGGACCACCCGCAAGCTGGGCTCGCAGTTCGAGCATCGCAAGGTGCGGAAGGTATATTGGGCGTGCGTCGAAGGGCTCGTTTCGCCGGAGAGCGGGACGTGGCAGGACTACCTGTATAAGATTCCTGGGGAGCCCCGGGCGGAAGTGGTGGCCGCCGGCCACCCCGGGGGACGCCGCGCCGTGTTGGACTACCGCGTGCTGGCTGTCGGCAAACAGGGATCGCGGCTGGAAATCGAATTGCAGACCGGGCGGACACACCAGATCCGCGTGCAGGCCGCCTCGCGCGGCCATCCGCTGTTGGGCGACCGGCAATACGGCGCGACAATGCCGTTGGGCCTGGAGCAGGCGGATTGGCGGCTGCAGCCGATCGCCCTGCACGCCAGGAGCTTGACGTTTCGGAACCCGGCGACACACGAGGTGGTCACGGTGACCGCCCCGCTGCCGGAATACTGGCCCGTTTCCTAGCCGCTTGCGGCTGCGGGAGGAACCATGACGCTTTTCGACCCGTTTCACGCCAGGGACACGTTCGAGAGCGGCGGCGGCCGCGCGGGCATCTACCGCCTGTCGCGGCTGGAGGATGCCGGCCTGACCCGCGTCGAGCGACTGCCGTTTTCCATCCGGGTGCTGTTGGAATGCGTTTTGCGCAACTGCGACGGATACGCGGTCACCGAGCGGGACGTGCGGGACCTGGCGGGCTGGGGCCCAGCCCCCTCGCCGGCCGCCGCGGTTCCCTTCAAGCCGGCCCGGGTCCTGCTGCAGGACTTCACCGGGGTGCCGGCCCTGGTCGACCTGGCCGCCATGCGCGACGCCATGCGGCGGCTGGGGGGCGATCCCCGGCGGATCAATCCGCTCGTGCCGGTGGACCTGGTGATCGACCACTCGGTGCAGGTAGACTTCTTCGCATCGCCCGACGCCATGCAGAAGAACGCCGATCTGGAGTTCCAGCGGAACCGCGAGCGGTACGCGTTCCTCCGCTGGGGCCAGCAGGCCTTCAAGAATTTCCGCGTGGTGCCGCCGGCGCTGGGGATCGTACACCAGGTGAACCTGGAGTTCCTGGCGAAGTGCGTCTGCCTGCGCGCGGACGCGGCCGGCCCGCTGGCCCTGCCCGATACGCTCCTGGGCACCGACAGCCACACGCCGATGATCAACGCCCTGGGCGTGCTGGGCTGGGGCGTAGGCGGCATCGAGGCCGAAGCGGTCATGCTCGGCCAGCCGTTCTACATGCTGGCCCCCGAGGTGGTCGGGGTGGAGCTGAGCGGCCGGCTCGCGCCGGGCGCCACGGCCACCGACTTGGTGCTGACGGTCACGCAACTCTTGCGCAGAGAGGGCGTGGTGAACAAGTTCGTCGAGTACTTCGGCCCGGCGATGGCGACGATGAAAGTGGCCGATCGCGCCCTGCTGGCCAACATGGCGCCGGAGTACGGGGCCACGACGGGCTTCTTCCCCATCGACGAGCTGGTATTGGCGTATCTCTGCCAGACCGGGCGGACGCAGTCCGAGGTCGCCCTGGTCGAGCGCTACGCGAAAGAGCAGCAGTTGTTCTACCGGCCGGGCCAGCCCGGCGCGACCCCGGAATACTCGAAAGTGCTCCGGCTGGACCTGGGCACGATCGAGCCGTCGCTGGCCGGTCCGAAGCGGCCCCAGGACCGCGTGGGGCTACAGCACGTGCAGGCGTCGTTCCGGCAGGCCCTGCGAATGCCGGCGGCCCAGCGGGGCTTCGGCCTCTCTGAAGAGGAGGCGCAGCGGACGGTCGTCGTGGCCGGCTGCAACGGCGGCACGCCGCTGGGCCACGGGGCGGTCGTCATCGCCGCCATCACAAGCTGCACCAACACCAGCAATCCGGAGCTGATGCTGGCGGCCGGCCTCTTGGCCCGCAAGGCGGTCGAGCGCGGGCTGCGCGTGAAACCCTACGTGAAGACCAGCCTGGCCCCCGGCAGCCGCGTGGTGACGGATTACTATCGCGCCAGCGGGCTGGACCGGCCGCTGGAAGAACTCGGCTTCCACCTGGTCGGCTACGGCTGCACGACGTGCATCGGCAACAGCGGCCCGCTGCCCGAGCCGGTGGCCGAGGCCGTCGGCCGTGGGAACCTCGTGGTGGCCGCCCTGCTGAGCGGCAACCGCAATTTCGAGGGCCGCATCAACCCGCTGGTCAAGGCGAACTACCTGGCCAGCCCGCCGCTGGTGATCGCCTACGCCCTGGCCGGCACGGTGGACATCGATCTGATGAGCGAGCCGCTGGGGACGGACCGGCTCGGTCGCCCGGTGTACCTGAAGGAGCTGTGGCCGACGCCCGCCGAGGTGGCCGCGGTGGTGGCGCAGGCCGTCCGCCCGGAAATGTTCCGCGCCCGCTACAGCGACGTCTTCGAATCCAACGGGTCCTGGAACGCGCTGGACGTGGCCGCGAGCGAATTGTTCCCCTGGGACCCAGCGAGCACGTACCTGCAGGAGCCGCCGTTTCTGACGGGGCTGACGGCCCAGCCGGGCCCGATCGCAGCGCTCGGCGGCGCCCGCGTGCTCGTAGCCTTGGGCGACTCGGTCACCACCGACCACATCTCGCCCGCCGGCGCGATTGCCGCCACCAGCCCGGCCGGGGAGTATCTGCTGGAGCACGGCGTGCAGCCGGTCGATTTCAACAGTTACGGGTCGCGCCGCGGCAACGACCGCGTGATGACCCGCGGCACGTTCGCCAACATCCGCATCCGCAACCTGTTGGCGCCGGGCAGCGAGGGAGGCGTCACGCGGCATCTGCCCGACGGGCGGGTGATGCCCATCTTCGACGCGGCGGTGCAGTACAAGGCGGAGGGCGTGCCGTTGGTGGTCCTGGCCGGCAGCGAATACGGCAGCGGCAGCAGCCGTGACTGGGCCGCCAAGGGCAGCTACCTCTTGGGAATCCGCGCCGTGCTGGCGGCCAGCTTCGAGCGGATTCACCGCAGCAACCTGGTGGGCATGGGGGTCCTGCCGCTGGAGTTGCCCGCGGGCAAGACCTGGCAGTCCCTCGGCCTCAGCGGCGAGGAAGTCTATGACCTGCCGGACCTGGACGACCGCCTGCAGCCCGGCGCCGAGCTGACCATAGTGGCCACGGCCGCCGACGGCAGCGTCCGCCGCTTCTCGGCGAAGGCCCGCATCGATACGCTGGTCGAGCTGGAATACTATCGCAACGGCGGCATTCTGCAGACGGTGCTGCGGAAGCTGGCGGATCCTATAGCCACTTCGGGCGCTCGGGGCGGTGGACCAGCGGGTCGGCCTCGGGAGCTCCCTTAACCGCCAGGGCCGCGTCGTCCCACTCGATCGGTTTGCCGAAGCGCATGGTGACGATGCCCACCATGGCGATCTGGGCGATGTCGGCGGCCGTCTCGAAGCCTTGGAAAGTCTTGGGGCCGCCCTTGCAGGCCGCCACAAACTCGCCCATGTGGCCTCCGCCCGCGCGAGGCAAGGTGACGGGTACCGACTTGCAGGCCGGGTGGTCCAGCACGCCGCGGCCCTTGGCCTCGTCCTTCATCTTGACGATGCCGCCCGTGCCCCAGGCGTCGGACCAGAGGATGCCCTTCTCGCCGGCAAACAGCACACCGTTGCCCGGGAACGGCCGGTGCGTGGTGAGCACTTCCTTGACCAATTCCGCGGGCACGCCGGTCTTGCCGCCGTCGTGCCACCAGAGCTTGACGGGAGGCAGATTCTCGCGGGCGGCGAACTCCCAATGGATCCTCGTAGCGGAGGGGTAGCTGTCCTTCAGCGGCTCGGGAATCTCGACCGAGCAGGAAAGCGGCGGACCGAGCTTCAAGGCCCGCCATGGCAAATTGATCGCGTGTGCCCCCATGTCGGCCAGGTGCCCGTCGCCGAACTCCAGCCAGGGTCCCCAGTTCAGGCAGAAGCCCAGATAGTGATTCTTGAACGGCAAGACCTTCGACGGCCCGCACCAGAAGTCCCAATTCAACTCCTTGGGGATGGGATCGGCCTTGGTGTCGAAGTTGCGGCTGGGGGGGCAGCCGCGGTCCATCCAGGTGTAGGCTTCGCGGATCTGGCCGAGCACACCCGCCTGAATGATTTCCATGCTGCGGCGGAAGGTGTCGGTGGAGCCGCCTTGCGAGCCGACCTGCGTGACCAGCTTGGGCGACTGCTTGGCCAGCTCGCGGATTTGGCGGGCTTGGGCCGCGCTGTGGGCCAGCGGCTTCTCGCAGAACACGTGCTTGCCCGCCGCCATCGCCCGGCGGGACATGGGCACGTGCCAGCGCTGCCCGGGAGCGATCACCACCGCGTCGAGCGCCTTTTCCTCGTCCAACAGCTTGCGGTAGTCCTCGTAGCCCTTGGCCTTTGGGGCCCGCTTCTTGGCTTCGGCCAAACAGCGGGCATCGACGTCGCAGAGGGCCAGGACGTTTTCGCCCCACGGCGTGACGCCTCGGCCTTCCCCGCCGCAGCCCAACAGCGCGACGTTCAGCTTGTTGCTGGGCGCGTCTTTGCCGAAGATGGGAACGGTGGCCAGGTACGGCACCGCCAGGGCGCCCGCACCGGCCGCCCCGGCCTTCTTCAAGAATGAACGGCGTGTGGTTTGGGAGTGGTGTTGCATGATGGTGGGCTCTCCAATCAGGAAATGGTGGGAAACGGGGAAGGACGCAGCGGGGGACAGGCCCCGACCGGCAGCCTATCACCTTAATCGACCGGCGAGCGGCGGTCAAGCGCCTTGGGGGCGGCCGCGGGGAGAGCTGTTTGCCGCCGGCCGGGGACGTGGCAGAGTGCGCAGCCGCGACCATGCCGACCATCGCTGCGCGATGGTGCCCGACGGTGCCCGGCCCTCAGACCGGCCGCTCGGCCGCCTCCCGGCCGACCACTTCCAGGTCGTGCTGATAGGCACGGATCGCTTCGCTGGGGCTCAAATTGAGGATCACCCGGCCCTCGGTCTCCCAGCGGTCCCGGTCGAGGCGGAAGACGGCCGTGCCGGCACGGAGGTTGCGCATCAGGTCGCCGGCCGAGGCTGGCGGCTGCCCGCCGCCTTCCAAGATCATCGTCACGCCTACCAGGGCCGAGAGTTCCCCGGTGCGGCGGTTGCGGACGTAGGCCACGCCGTCGTCGAAATCGCAATCGGTCCAGCGGAGCTTGTCCGGACCGGGCTGGGCCGTGGCCAAGCGGAGGAACTTCGCTTCCAGCCGCTCCCGCTGCTGGTGAAACCACTTCCGGGCTTGCGACAGCCGGGCCTCCCGCGCCGCAGAGCGCAGCGGACGCCGCAGCCAGACGGCCAAAGCCGCCAACACGGCCAGCGCTAGCGGGATCCACCACCACGAACTGGGCATGACCACCTTCCTCCCGCGCACCGACGAGCCCTTACCGGCCGCACTTCATTCTATCCCGAGAGTGCCAAGAAATGCAAGCAGCCGGCGAACGCGGGGTGCATTCCCGTTTCTGCGCGCGGGTATTTCGGCCCTTTTGCCACAAACCGGCCGCGGCGGCCTGCTGGGACGACGTGGAGCCCGGGCCCGAGGCTCGTTTCGCCCGGTATTTTGCGGGCCGC
>Ga0326727_10015866_pt1 | contig 16051 bp, 16 predicted proteins | sample MB2enrmetagenome_FD_207643 | JGI IMG/M metagenome (GOLD analysis project Ga0326727, IMG submission 207643) | Lab enriched peat soil microbial communities from McLean, Ithaca, NY, United States - MB29MY | ecosystem: Environmental > Terrestrial > Soil > Wetlands > Peat | place: USA: New York...
TCGCCCAGGCAGGAGCCATTCGGTATGCTGGGAAAGAACTACAAAAGGGGTCTGTCGCGGCAGTGCAAAAAACATCCGATGCTACCGAGACTGCCGCGGGAAGCATCGAGGACGCAGGCAAGGCGACAGGCGCCGCATTGAAGGACGACGTCGCCACCTTCGGGAAAGGCGTAGTCTCGGCCCCGGGCGCGGCCGGCCGGGGAACAAAAGCGGCCGCGAGTAAAATCTGGAACGCCGTTTGGTAGGGCTGGGGTGCACGACACAGAAGTGAGTGGGCTTAGCCTGCCAGCCTGTGCGCCCGGCGTTCCCAGAAGTCTTCGAAGCGGCCGCTGAGTTTGTAACACCTTAGGGCGATGATGGCATTGGAGCCGCGCACGGTCCAATGCATGCCCGAACGTTTTAGGCGCGATCCGACGACGACCTTACATCCCGCCTCCAGGACCCCGGAGGAAGTGCAGAGGCTCTGGGCATGAAATTCCGGATAGTGCATCCGGTGTCGGTTGCGCTGCAAGTACTGAAGGCAGTGGCGGGCCTCCGGGGAGCGGGCCGCGTGACGAGCCAGCGCCGCCGTCAGACTCCGCCAACGCCCGCTGTCCAATTCTTGGTGCCGACGTTGCGCCCAGCGCGGGGCTGCCGCAGCAGATCCATAGAGGGCCTTGGCCACTTGGCTTAAATGCTCTTTCACATGGTAACGATCCACAATTTGCAGGGCGTTGGGAAACAGTCCCTCGGCGATGTTCCAGATCCAGGGAGCCCCGTCGCCGATCACCACTTGGCGAGAGGCTTGCCCGAAGCCCCGACGCATCGCCTCGCGCTCAACGCGCTGGGTAAATTCTGCGACCTGGGAGGCGGTGTCGCGGCAGGCCGCTGTCTCGATGGCCGCCGAGTAGCTGACGGAGCCTTCGTCGCGCCGGGGTAGGCCTTCGGCGTCGCGCGATTCCGCACTCCAGAGAGCGCAGACTTTGACCTCCCGGGTTTGGGCGGAACCATCGGGCTGTTTGCCGGCTCGGCCCCGGAGTTCTTCCGCCCGCATGGGAATCCCCGTGCCATCCAGTCCGAGATAGAGGGTGGGAGGCAACGGCTCTTCCCTCGCCGCCTCCACCGCCCGGCGTTCATCCTCGGCGACTTCCGCTCCCAACCCCTCCGCCGTACGCTCTACCTGCTTGGCACTGACTTCCACGCCCGCCAATTCCCACATCAGTTCACGGCCTTCTTGAAAGCTGACCGAGGCTCCCACCGTCCCGATCATGCGCGTCACCGCTGGCGACAGCGGGGTGTCCTCCATCCCCAACTGCCGGTCGCGGGGACAGAAGCCGCGCTGGCAAGCCGCGCAATAATAGTAGGCGCGCTCCAGCCGGAGTTCGCCCAGCACGCTCTGAAAAGGCTTGGCGCGCCGGTCCACATAGCGGGCAGGCCGACCGCAGGAACACGCCTGGCGGGCACCGGTAAAGTCGGAGTGGTCGGCATTCAGCCGCTGCTCCACCACCCGCGCGGCGAAGCGCAAAGCCTGGCGGCGCACGGCCGTTTCCACCGCTTCGAAGTCCAGGGCCGCCGCGGCTTCCCGGCCCACCAGCCGCTCGATCTCATCGGTGAGGTCGGAGGCCAGAGCTTCGCCGAGTGCGGTTTTTTTTAACCTCGCTTTGCCCTTCATCCTGCCGGGCTTCAAGCCGGGCATCCGCCCACTGCTCACAGGCGCCCCAGTAAGCCTCTACCTGACGGTGAAACTGCTGGCCCGTCACGATCTGCTCGCGCGCGAGTTGGGCTTGCTCAGGGCTCAGCAGGCGGGAGCGCGTCTGCCCTCCCACCGCCCGAGTCAGGCTGAAATAAGGGCCATGCCGGGCCTTGGCATCCGCTGCGCAGCCACAACCCGGCTTGCTACACTTCACATAGCGCTCGGAGAGCGACCCGCGACGCATGGGTTGGGGCTGGGCCAACCGCGTTGCCAGGGCACGGACCGGGCCGGGAACTTCCAAAGGTTGAGTCATGATTCCTCCTTACGGCTATTATAGCCGTAAGAAGAAACCGAATCAAGCCTACTTTCCCCGAAATTTCATTTCCGTGTCGTGCACCCAGACACAGAGAAAAGCAATGAGAAAAGTAATCAAAAAGGCAATAATGCAGCGTCCATCAACATCTTCTCGCAATGGAAGGCTAATGCGGGCTGGCACGATGCCCCGTAGTCTGACGCAGGACTACCCGGCACAGTTCAAGGAGCGGAACAGTTCCCAGGGGTGCTGTCTGCGGCAACACCTCGCCGTGCTGGATCGACCGCGAAGCGGTCCCGGCTGCAAACCAAGATTTCCTCAAGGCCTCCTGTGCGCATCACGGGTGCTGGGCGCACAGAATGGATTGGGAATGATAAGTCGGCTTCCCATCATCTGGCTTCGGCCGGCATGGAGCAAACGGGATTCGGGAGTTGAAGGGCGTTTCACAGGCACAATCTGGAAGAGGTGGTCGGAGGGGCTGTTTTCCCTTGTTGTTATGCATGCCAGTCGATTCGGCAGCTTCGTATGTGCGGAACGGAATCGCATCGGGGGCGCACGTAAGATATGGGGGAGCCAAAAGCCGCAGGCGACCTTACGGCGGGAAGTTCATGTAGCGCAGGAGGCCCTGGAAACACGGACAGGAGCGCGGGCCGTGGCAGGCTATCCGCTACGGGAAGTCCACGTCGAGGGCGTAGATGTCCTGGGTGCCTGTGTCGCGGAGCAGCAGTGGAGAATCATCGGGAGTGAGGCCGAGCCAACAGCCGTAGGCACCGGTAATCGGGAAGTCCTTCAGATCGGCAACGCGCTCGACCTTGCGGTCGCTGATCCGGACCCGGAGCACGGCGGGATTGTCGGGCCAACGCAAAAAATAAACATGCCCCCCATCCACTGAAAAGCTCGGAAAAGCAGCGCTTCCCTTCAGGAGTTCCGACCACTTCCCTGTCTGGAAATCGAAGAGGGCGAGGCTCAGCGAGTTCATGGGCAAGGCGAGAATGTATCGTCCATCTGGTGACCAACGGGGCGCGCGGAGCCCTTGGGATCCGGGCAGCGTGGAAACTTGGTGGTTGCTCAGATCAAGCACACGGACGCCATAATCAGGATCAACCGAGGAACCCGAGAAGACGATCTTGCCACCATCTGGCGACCAGTTCGGGTCCAGTTGAGGCTTAGGGTCGTCCGGTATCAGTTGCTGGGTACTTCCGCCCTCGGACGCAACTGTATAGATCTTTCTGGACTTCCCCGGAGTATGGCCAAAGAAAACGATCTGCTTGCTGTCGGGGGACCAGCGAGGCGAGACGGCGTGAAGCGGCGGATAGGAAAGTTGTTGACGCTCGCTCCCGTCCAGCTTGCTTCGCCAGAGGGCGCCTTCGGGAAAAGCTACGTAGGCCACAGACTGGCCGTCCTTTGAAAAGGCGACATCCCCCGCCGAGATGCCGGAGAGGAAGGGCATGAATTGGCGGGCCTTCGACTCGTAGCGCACCAGCTCACCGCGCAAAGTCTGGCCTACCACGAATAGTTTCTTGCCGTCTTTGCTGGGAAGGGGCGAGCTCAAGCTGAGCGGACTGGAAGTTAACTGCATGGGCGTGCTACTCGGCTTCCGAAGAAAGCCTCCCTTTTCGGGAAGGGCCCAAATTTGTCCCTGCGACTGGAAGACGAAGTACTTTCCATCAGGGGTCCACGCGCCGCAGCATTCGCTGGGAGGGTCATGCCAGCCAGCAAGCAAGCGGTGCAGATTCGTGCCCTGCGCAGAAGCTTCCCAGAGCGACAGCGCGAAGGTTTGGTCGTATGCGCTCAATCGCAGCTCACTTCCATCCAACGACCACACAACCCCAATCGCCAAGCCCGCGACGGACAATAGCTTGTGGGGCTCAGTGCCGTCATTCTTGGCCAGGAACAGGTCGCTTCCATTGGTATAAACAAGCGTCTGGCCGTCGGGAGACCAAGCTCCACTATTGCCCGCAGTGTCTGCCAGGCGCCGCGGCGAACCGCCGAGAACAGGAACGCTCCACAGCGGCCCTGCGAAAGCCGAGCCCTGCAGCTCCCGCACGAGAAGCTCAGAGCCATCGGGCGAGACGCTGAGTGGCTGCATGGTTGCGAAAGGCGTCTGAATCCGTACCGGCTCCCCGCCGGAGACGGACACCTGGGCCGTGACGGACGTCTCGGCGATGCCCCAAAGGGTTTTGCTTCCCACATCGAGGTAAAGTCGCGAACCGTCAGTGCCCACCAACCGCTTCGGCCGGCCGTCGTGGGTGAGTTGCACGTAACTTGACACCTTCGGCATAGGAGCGGGTCGCGTCAACAAGTAGGCCAATGTGGCTGCGATCAGGATCACCAAAATGGCGACCGCCTGTATCCATCTGTTCTGCGGGACAGCGCTTGTTCCAGCACGGATCTCCGCCCTCGCCGATTCGCGTAGCTCATGCTTCGCGGAGGCGACGGTTGCGGCAGACCGGCCCGAATCCGTGCCGCGCTTCAGGCGCTTCAGGTCCGTCCGGATATCAGCGGCGTTCTGATAACGCAAATCGCGGTCTTTCTCGAGTGCCTTATTGATGATCTCTTCCAGCTTCGGCGGCACATCGGGATTCAACCGCACCGGTGAAGTCGGCGCTTTGTTGAGTATCGCGTCAAAGATGAGAGCGGAAGTTGTCCCGGAAAAGGCGGGGTGACCTGTCGCCATCTCGTACAGGACCGCGCCAAAACTGAACAAGTCCGTTCTCGCGTCGACCTCCTCGCCCCGCGCCTGCTCGGGCGACATGTAGGCGACCGTTCCCATCACCTCGCCCGGGCTGGTGAGCTGCTCGGGCTCGAGGGAGGCGGTGGGCAGCGCAGAGGCTCCCACCACTTCCGCTATCCGTCGTGGTTTCGGGGCCAACTTTGCCAGCCCAAAGTCGAGAATCTTCGCCTGCCTGCGGGTGGTCACAAAGATGTTCGCTGGCTTGATGTCCCGATGGATGATGCCCTTCGCGTGGGCCGCGTCCAGCGCGTCGGCAATCTGGATGGCGAGGTCGAGCAGTTCGTCCGTCTTAAACGGCTTGCCAGCGATGCGATGCTTGAGGGTCTGCCCCTCCAGCAACTCCATGGCGATGAAGGGCCGGCCCTCGTGCTCCTCAATAGCATGAATAGTGCAGATGTTGGGATGGTTGAGCGCGGATGCAGCTTGGGCCTCGCGCTGGAACCGTTCCAGGGCTTGCCGGTCCCTGGAGAGTTCTTCAGGCAGGAACTTCAAGGCGACGGTGCGCTTGAGCTTGGTGTCCTCGGCCTTATACACCACACCCATGCCCCCGCCACCCAGCTTCTCCAGAATGCGGTAGTGGGAAACGGTCTGACCGACCATGAGGCGATTACCTCACAGCAAGAGGACGCGAACTTCGATTGCGACCAGCATACGCCGCGTGTACCGGCAAGTCAACGCAATAGGATTATCCGGGACAGTTCAAGTAGCGGAACAGTTGCTAGGAGTGCTGTCTGCGGCAGCACCTCGCCGTGCTGGATCGACCGCGAAATCACCCTGGCAACAAAACAGAACTTCCCTAAGGGTCGCCGTGAGACTTATGGGTGCTGGGCACACAGAATGGATGTCGGCTTCCCGTCTAATGAGCGCCGCTCATTCGGCCGTATAAAACAGGAATTGGTGGGAAAGTCCCAGCGCCGTGACCGCCCGTGGGCAGGCAGCCGGGCGATGCTGTGGCGGCGGCCTCACTTGCACGGCCTCCCCTTCTTTATCGACTCGTAGCACGCATACCAGTCGCCCGCCAGAATCTCCTGGCCCCGCCTCAGGGTGACTGAGACCGTCGCCGGCATGTAGGAGTTCTTCTTCGAGCCGGGGATGCCGTAGCAAATCTCGTCGTGGATGAACGCCTCGACGACATCCTTCTGGCGAGCGCCCATGATCGTGCCCCGGACCACCGTGTTGTACGGCTCGGGCCAGAGGTTCCTCGGGTCCGTGGGGTCGCCGCCATCCTCGATGGGAATAAGGTGGTCCTCCTCGTAGCAGGCCGGGTTGTCGGAATGCGCCACGCACCGGGTGGTATCGACCTACCCCGTGTTTGGGTTGATGAGCTGCGCCCTTGCCTGGTGGACGGTGTCGCCGTATTCCCGAAGCTGCTTCCTTTTCAGCCTGCCCGTCTACTGCGCCGGGGGCCGTATGAGCCTCGTGCTCCAGCGGCGGCTGCATATGGTGTCCCCGATGTTCCGCTGACTGACCTGCGGGTTCGCAGCCCCTGGAGTCCTAACCGGGCCGGGGTAGATTTCCGCAGGGCCGATGCGGTGGCGCTGGGTCGGCGGCGCATGCGCCAGGAGCGTGCATATTCCTGCGGCAAGGATGGGGAAAAGGATACGTGTTCTCATACCGCCGTCTCCTCGGGAAACGGCACGAGGCTAGGGACAAAAGCATTCCCCCGCCCATGGCACCATTCGACAGCGTGCCCCCACGGCTTTTGTGCCGTTCCCCAAGCTTCCATCTACTTCTTCGGAGCGGGCTGGACCTTGGTCCATTTATTCTCGACCCAAGGCGTCCAGGTTTTGCCATCCGCAGAGATTTCGCCCCTCTCCGTCACGCTCATCAAATCCGCTGCGAGTATCACCGTGTCCTTGAACTGATACTGCTTTCCCGTGAGGAGAAACTTTCCAGCAATGGCGACTGTCTTTTCACTGACGGCTGACACTCCTGAAAATCTGCTTCCATCGGACAGGTACCAGTTACTCACAAAGTTCTTGTTCACCGGGTCGTACGCCTCGATGTCAAGGCCCCGCGTCTGTCCCGCAGGTCCCTTTTCCGTCCACCGGGCCTGGAAAAAGAACCCTCCAAGAATCATCTGACCGTCATATACGCCGGTCACCTTACCACCAGGGCCCAAGGGTCCGGCCTTGTATTCTCCTTCGTATGTCCAGTGGCCCACTAATGCACTTAGCTTTTTGAGCGCAGGATCGGTCGTCGGAGTCGGCGCTTGGGCGTGCATGGCCGTGGCAAAGCAAACCACTAAAACAAGCAGCAAAACACTGATTCGTTGCATGATTGGCCTCCTCGAAATGAAATTGTGATTTTCTTGCGGGACTGGGCCGTGGGGAAGGAGCGGGCAGTCAAGCCCCCGGCGCACCCTCGGAGCTTGAGGAGCGTGCGCAGCGCAAGACAGGAGCGGATGAAGGCTGCCATTACGCCATCCCTCTCGGCCTTGTTATGCAGCTAGGCTGATTGGCCGAATACTCTCACCCGGAAGTCTGGGTGTCAAGGTGAAACCGGAACGGAATTACCGAGGTGCATCACACCTCGCTGTCATGTGGGGGCTTGCCAGGCTCGGGTTCGGGGTACCGGCGTTTGAGTTCCAACGGCACCGGGCGGAGCAGCCCGTAGTCGGGCAGGCAGGCGATGAGGGCGACCTCCGCAACCGTGCGGGCGAAGGCTGGGGCGTTGCCCTTCTCTGAGGCCCGGCGGAGCCCGTTCCACAATTCGAGGTCGTTTGTGGTGAGGCGCTAACCAGTGCTGACCGAATGCAGCGGCTACCCGCGGCCGCCCGAGGCTTGGGCTCTTCAATCCCAGCGCTCGACATAGCCCCGTGTTTCCAGCGCCAACTCCGGCGGATTGGGGTACGAGAAATGAGTGCAGTCTATGAACTGGGTTTTGCTGCCGAGGCGCCATCTGGCATGGCAGCTTCGCAAATCGACTGAAGCTCCCGTAGAATGTCTGGGTGATGCTGCGTGAGGTACCGAACGATTCGGGCATTGCCGAACAGTTTTGCCAAATATCCTCGTGCCAGGACGAGGTTGAAGACCTCATTCCCATGGGATTCCTCGACCTGCTTCAAATCTCGCTGTAACGCCTCCATTTCTTTCTCCATCCTCGCTATCTGGTCGGGAGACAGGCCCTCGACTGCTTTGTTCTTCTCACTGTCGATGAGCATCTCGGACGGAGTGGCCGCCAACAGGGCCTTGACATACGGAACCGAATAGTTGCTTGCAGCGACCAGAAGCTCGGCGACCTCTATCTGCCGCACGGGATTCATTTTCCTCAACGACGAGAACGCCCCAGGGGGCATATGTTTGTTCTTGAGAATCTCCGCAACCTCCTTGCATATTCCCACTAGCAGGTCGCGTTTCTGTCTGATACTCGCGACATCCACGTTCAGGACTTTCGCTATTCTCTCCTCCGACACACCGCCTTTTATGGCTTTCAGAATCATCACGTGTTCCTGAATCGGTGCCAATCGATTCACGCGTTTGTTGTAGGTGTACGTTTCGTCGTCCGTGGAAATCAGGCACCGCGCCTCGGCTTGGCCAAGCTGCTTCAAGACTTCGAGTCTGACATGGCCGTCTAGCAACACGTACGTCCTTGCATCGCCTTGCGGGAATACGATTAGCGGCTCGATGACGCCGACTTCTCGAACTGAGGCAAGAACCTGCTGGTATTTCTTTGTCCCTTTCAGCGAGGCTTTAACCTGCTTCAGTGGTAGGATGCTCGCTATTGGCAGAACAGCCCCATTCGGGTTGAATCCCATGGACACTTCTTTCGCCATTCCTCACTCCTTTCTCGGTGACGTGAATTCGTTCGGCTAGGTACGCTGGCAACGTGTCCAGCTCCTCGGCACGCAACAGCGTGAGAAAGTTTTCATCGGAAAACAGGCGTTTCAGAGCGGTGGTGGCAAACAACAAATGGTTCTGCACCAGCTGGGACCGCCGCACCAGGAGTTGCTGGCGGTCCGCCTCCTGCCGATAGGCACGGACCAGAGCGTCCGCCGACGGCAGGGCCGCGTTTTTCCGATGGGCACCCTGGGCATAACGCTTGCCTCTTGCTTTCCGCAGTTCGATTATCCGCCGCACCCGAAGCAGCTTGTGGCCGCGAAGGGACTTGTCCTTGTAGCCCTCGCAGAGAAGTCTTTGCAGCCCGGCCTCGTCGGCCTTGGCGATCTGCATCGCCACGGTCAACGGAATGTGTCCGCTCTCGACTGCGCCAAGCAGCCGCTCCTCTCCGTGCTTCAGGAGGTAGATGATCCCTGCGACGTAACTGGCATGGACATCTATTTTTTTCGCAATCTCGGCCACGCCGTAACCTCGGGAATTCAAGCTGGCAATCTCCCGGAACAGTTCTATAGAGGATGGACGACGCCGGGCAATGTTTTCCACTAGGCTCATCAGAAGGCATTCCTCCTTGGAGGCCTCCTTCACGATTGCCGGAATTTCCGTTTGACCAAGCGCGATGAATGCCTCCAGGCGGCCTTGCCCGCACATTAAGTCATAGTGCTTGCCGTCAATGGGCTCCTTCCTTCGTGCAACGGTGATGGGTCTCTTCAAGCCCAGGTTGGCGATGTTCGAGACGATGCCTTGAAAGACAAGCATGTTCCGGCTGCGTGGATTCAGAACGTTTATCTGGCTGACGGGGATCATCCTGACCGTGGGTGCAGTTTCAGTCATGCGGCCTCCTGGGGAATTCTTGCCCTCTCAGCCATCCCAAAGAAGAAATCGAGCGTGTCGAAGCGGTAAATATCGAGTGCGATGCCGTTGTCCTCGGCGAGCATCAATTTGTCGAAGCTCATTGCGAGGGCCGGGAGAAGGTAATAGTCATATGCCTCGCGGTTTGCGGCATCCATTCGTAATGCGACGGTGATGTCCGGCATCAGGCTGGCATCCAGTCGAATCAGCCACCGATGGCTTCCCGACGCTGTCTGGCGGCAGCGGGCAATGGCAATCGACGCGGTGAACTCGTTGTTCACCGTAATCAGGTCAGTGGCAGGGTTCATGATGATCGCGCCGCCTAGCTGGCGAATGCGCTCGATGACGCCAGCGACGACCTTTGGGTGCATGAGGCGAAGCTGCCGGTTCGTTTCGAGGAACGCGTAGTCACGCTCCGGGGTATAGCCGACGAGTTGGTACGCCCGGAGAAGGCTGCTGAACCGGCTGCGATATACCGAGCTGGAAGCCACGTTCTCGGCTTCATCGATTAGCAGACCGGACAGGCGTCCCTGGCGCTCCAAAACTCTGCGGAGCTGATCGAGTAGCTCGTCGTCGCTGAACCTTTGACTCCGTTCTCGAATGATGGCCTGGACTTTGGAAAACAACTCCGGCGGCACGATGGGCTCAAATGCCCCGTCTCTGCGAATCAGCATGTCGGGCGGGTTGACGACGCGCTTCTTCTTGAGCTTGAACGAGACCTGATTATAAACATTGTTTCCGATGTACTTTTCGTTTATCAAAACCTGGTGGACGGTGCCCCTCGTCCATGGTCTGCCCAGATCAGTGGCACAGCCCCGTTCGTTCAGCTGAGTCGCAATCTCAGACTCCATCTTGCCCTCGCCAGCGAATGCGTGGTACATCCAACGGACCGTCTCCACCTCGTCGGAGGGGCCTGGGACAAGAACTACCCGGTCCGTCTGAATGCTCTTCTGCTCGCCTCTCCTGAGCACGCCCTTACGGTCGCCGTTGATGCCGCACAGCATTCGTCGGAGCCCGAATCCGGCCGAGCCGCCTTGACGGAATCCAAGCTCGATGAGCCGACACTGACCGAGGAAGACCTTGGCGGAAAGCTCGCGGCTGTACTCGCCAGCCATGGCTCGCTTGACCCCTTTGACAATCGTCGATACGGGGCTGCCATCGTTCTCAAACTGTTCGGCACAGTAATGGACTGCGATATTCGCACGACGGCATATGTGCTCGTAATATGCGCTCTCATCTGCATCCTGGAACCTTCCCCAGCGGCTAACGTCATAGACGAGGATCGCCTGGAAGTCGGCACCGCCCGTCTGAACATCCTGGATGAGCTGCTTCAGGGCGTCCCTGCCGTCGATACGGAGCCCGCTTTTGCCAGCGTCGGTGTAAGTTCTAATGATCGTCATGCCCCGCCGGTTGGCGTAATCCCGAATCATCTTCTGCTGGTTTTCCGTCGAGTACTGCTGGTGTTCCGTAGACATGCGAACGTATTCGGCGGCGGGTTTTGCCGCCGGTTCGGCCGGTGGTAGAGGTGACGCAGCCCTATCGAATCCTGGCATGTTCCCGTAAACCCTGCTTGTGAGCAAAACAAGGCGAACGAATTAGCGAAGCACGCTTCCGCTTCCCAAGTCCTAACCCTGGCTTTTCGTTGCCCCCGAAGAAGATTCACACGCTGGCCAAGCTCTCGTTATAGCTCTGAATCTGCCAGAAGTTCAAAGAGTTGTTCTTTTCATCCCCTCCTCGGCAGAAGGGCTCGGATAGACCCTTGCAAGACAATGAGTTTCGCATGGGCCAAGGTGTTCTTTTCAAAAGCCAAGGTGTTCTTTTGTCTGGCAGTGTTTTCTGGGCAGACGAGCAAGATGGTTGCGTGGGAGGACTTCAGGTCGAACACGCGGTTGTTCCTTGCGAGGTCCAAAAGCCTCTGCAGTCCCTTAACCACGCCGGAATCGCGTGCCGAAGAGCGTTTTAGAGTCCGCCGGCTCGCAAGATAGTCCTTCATGTAGTCAGGGTTTTCGTCGCGCCACTTCTTTTGGCTGTGACGGCACTGCTCCAGGTACGCGGGGTCGCTTGCGAGTTTCCGTTTGTGATAGTCTGCGCGGCGTCGGCGCTGGCAGTCGGAGGAAGCGCAGACTGTTTGCTCAGGATGGAAACGTGATGGGCGGAACTTCCGCTTGCAGTAGGCACAGGTCTTTTCATTCATGCCTTAGGCTTGCACACACTGGCTCCAGTCTGCATTGAATGGCCCAACGGAGGCCGAAAGTGCTCCACTTCCGCCTGTCCACGTTATAGGTCAATACCGTTGGACATCACGCTCAAGCTTGTGCCGTATAATACAGGCTAGACTGTGGTGGAGCGATTATGACTCGGGACAAAGCGCAACGAGCGCAGTCCACATTCAAGGCCTTCCTAGCCTCGTCCCCAGCACTGGCGCGGGATATTCTTAAGTGGGACATCGACCAAGAGGACCGGCGCGCAGACGTAAACTGCATGATGACCGACGGGTCGTGTTTGGACTTTCAGCTTGTCGGGTGGTTGGAAGCAGGGCAGATGCGAGAGTCTCTCCGTCGAGACAGCGCTGAAAAGGACATCGTGGGCAGGCTTCTCAAACACTACCCTCAGCCCCTGCCTCACCTCCAGCCAGCCGTCGTGGAACCAAAGCCGGACGCCCGCTCGCCGTCTGCCGATCACCTCGCACGCATAGTCAAGGAGTTTGGAGACCTGATAGCGGAGGCCAGCGAGGAGTGGCCACGGCACCCGGAGTGGAACAGTCCGCAGGGCTACCTGTGTCGCGACCTAAGGAAATGGCCAAGCCTGGACAGTTACCTCTCGGAAGTCCATTTTAACGTCTATGGTCCAGACCCAGCCTGGATAATGTTCCCCCTGCACGGGGGCGCATACGCCCCTGCACGTAGTCTTAAAGTGCTTTACGAGGCAGTGGGGAAAAAGGCAGCACACTACGGGCCACCAAATGCGACGATCCCCCTGGACCTTATCGTGCATTAGTCGAGGGCCGCTATGTACAACACCCCTTACTACAGTCCCGAAATTCAAGAGCTGAAGGACGTAGCCGGATGGCTGGCCCGGCAAGTGCCGCACTTGTTGAACTCCCTTGGCACCTGCCCCTTTCGAAGGATATTTCTCCTGGACGAACGGTGCCCCAGCCCGCAGGCGTTCCTTGTCTACCCAGCATTTCAGCGCCTGCAATCATAGGTCGAAGCAAAATGAACTGATCGGCAGACGTGATACCAGCCAAGCACCCACCGCAAAATGCCTACAGGGGTGTGTCGGCGACGACGCTCAGGCATACCTTTCCGCCTCGTCGCCGAAGCCGACCACGACGCAGTCCGCCGCCCTCACGGGCCACTTCCCGCCCCGCCCGTCACGGACCCTGTACCCGCCGCTCAGGCAGCACAGCGAGCCGGGATGGTAGTTCACGGCAACGATGCGGCAGCCGAACTCCTCCGCAATGTCCGGGGGCAGGCCGTTCCGCAGCAGCCCGTCGCAGTCGGGCAGCCTGATGCGCCGTCACCGCCAGTCGTGCGGAATCCTCCACACATGCCCGGACGGGCCTCTCCAGAGAACCTTGGGGATTCCTCCGGGCGCAACGCTCACTTCGACGCAGGCTGCGCCACGCTCCCCATGTGCGGCCGGCATGTCGTGGATGTTCACGTCCCAGAGGTCCCACCATGTCGGCGGGCACCAGCCTTCGAGCCAGCCCGGCCTGTGCATGACCTCATAGCGGCTGGCCTCAATGACGGGGGAAACACCACCGGAGAGCCAATGGCGGGGCAATCTCCACGTGCGGCCTTCTGCGTCGGTGTACAGAACCCGCGCGGCCCAAAAGGCATTCCACGGAAGCGTGCATGAATACAGGTCGTGCCGGCGCTTAGATCCCCTGTAACGGCGTGTTTACCGATGCCCAATCACTTGGTAATGTAGGCATATGGGGCGCACGCTCTCTCAGCTCACCCACGAGTTGGGAGTCACGAAAAGGACTGTCCAGCGGGACATTGAAGTCCTGTCAGAAGCCGGCTTCCCGATCACCTCGGAGATGCGCAATGGCACCGTATTTTGGCACCTGATCGAAGGGTTCCGTGCCGAGGCGCCAATCTCTTTCACGCTTACCGAGCAGATGGCACTGTATTTCAGCAAGGGACTCTTCAAACCCCTGCAGGGATCGCCGATCTACGAGTCGCTGGAATCCGCCATGCAGAAGATCGGCTCGCAGCTCCCGGCGCAAAGTTTCAAGTTCTTGCGCGGTCTCGGCCAGGGGATTGCGATCTCGAGCTTCGGCTGGAAGGACTATAGCCACTCCAAAGAAGTGATCGACACTCTGACCCGAGCCGTATTCAACAAATTCACGGTGCGAATATTTCACCGGTCGCCTCAGCGCGAGAAGGCTATCGAGCGAGAGGTTAATCCCTACAAGCTTTGGTACGTGAACAACGGCTTGTACCTGGTCGGGCACGATCACAGGGAAGACGATCTGCGGACTTTCGCTGTTGACCGCATTCAATCCGCGAAGTTGACCAACCGCCGCTTTGAGATTCCACCAGACTTCAATTTCGAGGAGTTCCAGAAGACGGCGTTCAACGTGATCTGGGGCGAACCGCAGGAAGTGAAGATTCGCTTCTCGCCGTCGCAAGCTCCATACATCCGCGAGCGCACCTGGCACCCAAGCCAGAAAATTGAAACTGAGCAAGACGGCAGCATTATCCTGACGCTGCACGTCGCCGATTTGGACGAGGCCAAACGCTGGCTCATCGGCTTCGGGGCGGAGGCAGAAGTGTTGCAGCCAAGGGAGCTGAGGGACGTTGTCGCTTTGGAGGTCAACCGGCTGGCAAGGGTGCAAAGTAGTTTGGCATGGGCAGGAAGGAGTCATGATGAACAGCTTGGATTCCTTGGAGCCTTTCTTTAGTTTCCTGGGTGAACGACTGACAGATGAGAACGACGCGTCGGACCTTCTCTATGCTGCTTTTAAGGCGTGCGCTGCATTCCGGTCCGTTGTTCTCGATCATTTGGGGGTCCCCAGCACAGCACCTATTGAAATCACCCGCGAGAAGACGATAGAGAGTTCTCGTCCAGACTTCTATCTAGTCATCGGAGAGGCGGCGTGCATGCTGGTGGAAGTGAAGCTCTTCGATAGGAACTACCACTATGATGAATATAGCAAACTGACCATCAATGGACTGAAACCACAAATCGCTCTCCTCTCGGCTCACAGGCCCGATCGCGATCTCCCCGGCTGGCGCGTTATCGAGTGGAGGGAACTTATAGAAGAGGCAGAGAGAACTGGGGACGCCTTCGCGTCAGCACTTGCACAGTATTTCAGGAGGGTCACAATGAGTGAGAAACTGGAGCGTATCTCTTTCGGGAGACCGAGGGGAATTCTGTCCCTGAACCGCGCTCTAAAGCGCGTAATCCTGGATTACCAGTCGGACAATTTTCGCACGCAGTTGTATAGAAATGCCAAGGACTCTTTCAGCGAGGTCTCCTCAGGTTACTGTTACAAACTGGAACATCGGGGAGAGCCGAGCAGATGGGCTTACCCGTACTTTTGCCTCCAATACGACGACAGCACGGAAGGAATTGTGCTTGCGCTTCGTAAGGATTTCGAACCTAAGTACGACGTCCTGCTCGTAGCTCTGCGAGAATTTTACAAGGAACGGCTGAAGACTGAAGGCTGGTGGAGTCACGTAATAATGCCTGTCAAAGATTTCGAGAGGCTGATGTCCTCCGACAACCTTGAGGAACAACTAGGCATCCTGAGAAAATTCTTCAACGAGGTCAACAGCATAATAGAAGGGTGCTTGTGACACCCTGAGGACGGAAAGCAGCGAGGGTGGGGAGGGTGAGAAAGCCAATTAGAGCCAGAGGATCAATCATGTAAGAATTCACCTGTGGAATTCCTGACTCTGTCAAGATACATCGTAAGGAACATTGACAACCACATGGCCAACTGGAAAGTCATTGCGCTGGTCAACGGTGAGATCGAAGCCGTCTCGGGGCCGCCCAAGGCCGGCCGGGAGCCCATGAATGGATCGTCTGGAAAGGGGAAGCCGCCGACAAGGCCGAAGCCCTCAAGTGTGCGGAGAAAGCCGATCCCAGGGTCGACCTGGAGTGGATGCGCATTCGCTACGAGAGGGATCTTAGCAATCGGTAGGATCCCGCCTTGCTCCGACGCGCACTTATCAGGCCGTTCTTAGCCAACCCAAACATCGCGTACTGCCAGAGTCAGCCGTTTCCGCCGGCAGGCAAAGTTTTGCCCCTTGACGGATGCGAGTGAACGGGAATTTTAAGGTGCCGGAGAGTTAAACCCAGCGAGCCTCTCGCGTGCCAAACTTGCCGTCTCTGCCTTTACTTCGATTCCCAACCAGGACCGGCCGCAGCGGCGCGCAGCAATCAGCGAAGTCCCTGACCCGGCCATCGGATCTAGTACAAGATCATTGGGGGAAGTTAAAGCCTTGATGATCGTCTCAGCCTCAGTAATTCCCTGCTGCCACTCATGTTCTGTCTTTTTCGCACCAACTCCACCCTCAATAGCATCGGTGAGAATATGCTGCTTATTAAACCGCCCGCCTTTCGTAAACCAGACTAAGGGTTTGTACGCTACCCTAACCCCAAACTCTCGCATCAGTGCATGAGGACAG
>Ga0326727_10015867_pt1 | contig 16051 bp, 12 predicted proteins | sample MB2enrmetagenome_FD_207643 | JGI IMG/M metagenome (GOLD analysis project Ga0326727, IMG submission 207643) | Lab enriched peat soil microbial communities from McLean, Ithaca, NY, United States - MB29MY | ecosystem: Environmental > Terrestrial > Soil > Wetlands > Peat | place: USA: New York...
TTTATCGACAGTTTCCATGGCATTCGCAATTTATCACAATGGAGTTGACTGCCATGCAACAGCTCATCAAACTCCTCAAGAAAAGCGAGGCCCACGCCGGCTTCGAAAAGGCCGTGAAAGGCGTTCCGTTCGATCAGATGGGCGTACGTCCGGAGGGCTCGCCGCACTCGCTCTGGCAACTGCTCGAACACATCCGGCTCGCCCAGCGCGACATTCTGGAATTCAGCCAATCGGCCGATTACGTACCGCGCAACTGGCCTGCCGATTACTGGCCTAAATCTCCCGCCCCGAAAAATGCCGCCGAATGGGATCACTCGGTGCGAGCGGTCATGCATGATCGCGATGCGTTCATCAAGCTGCTGGAAGATCCCGAACGCGATCTGAATGCGCCGTTCCCGTGGGGCGAAGGACAGACGCTCTTCCGCGAAGCGCTCCTGATCCTCGATCACAACGCCTACCACGTCGGCGAGATCGTATTACTGCGCCGCATTCTCGGAATCTGGAAATAGCGCCGGTACGCCGCGAATCGTCAGTTCTCAGTCTTCAGTTGTCAGCCGCTAACCGCGGGGCCTCGCTCGCGGTCCAAAGGAGTCGCCGACTGCACCGCATCGCCGCGGGCGGGCGTTGTCGTCAGTGGAGAGCCTTGCAGACCTACCCGTGGGGCAGACCATCATCTTTCGTCGTCTGCCCGGCCGCGGAGCGGACGCTTTTTGAAAGCGCGGAAATCCCGGCGGAACGCGCCCAACTCAGTTCTGCACTTTCGCCGTGAGCGGAGTATTGCGCGAGGACCCACCCACCCAGAATTGATACTCGCCTTTCAGAAGCTCCCAGTTATCCGTCTGCTCATTGAAGATGGAGAGGAACTTGGGATCGAGCTTCAGCGACACCGTCTTCGATTCGCCGGCAGCCAGCGACACCTTCTCCCACGCTACCAGCCGCTTGGGAGGCTCTTTGGCCGATGCCGGCAATCCGGCATACACTTGCGCGATCTCCGCACCGGCGCGCCGTCCCGTGTTGCGCACCGTAAACGAAACATTATCCATGCTAGCCGACAGTTTGGAATAAGCGTAGGTCGTGTAAGAGAGGCCGGACCCGAACGCAAACAGAGGCAGCTTATCCTCGGCGTCAAACCACTTGTATCCGACCTTCAAGCCCTCCGTGTAATCGATATCGAACGCCGGCATGCGCCCTCTTCCAGCGCCACGACCCTGACCTGGAGGCGGTAGCAGGTCGATGCCGGGAATCTTGGGATGCGGCAAATCGGCGTCATCTTTCGCGAATGTGACCGGCAGCTTCGCGCAAGGATTCACATCGCCGAACAGGATGTTCGTCAGCGCCTCCGCGCCGCGAATCCCCGGATACCAGACCTCGATCGCGGCATTCACATGTCCGATCCACGGCATCGCCGCCGGACCTCCGGTTTCCAATACCACGATGGTATGCGGATTGGCGGCAGCCACCGCACTCACCAATGCATCTTGATTCTCCGGCAGTGTCAAGGTGGGCAGATCGCGTCCTTCGCTGGTCGGCTGATTGACAAACACGATCGCGATCTCGGAAGATTTCGCCAGCGCAGCGGCAGCCGCGGGATCGGCGCCATCGTTGTATTCCACTTTCGCCTTCGGCGCCTTGGCGAGAATCGCCTTCAGCGGCGACGACGGGAACCACACCACCGGTCCGCCAAACCGGCTCGGACCTGCACCCGGCGCATCGACCTGCGCCGACCCTCCGCCCGAAAGCACGCCCGTATCCGCATGCGAGCCGATCAACGCAATCGATTTGATTACGGCGGCATTCAGCGGAAGCTGGCCATTCGAGTTCTTCAGCAGCACCGACGATTGTTCGGCGATCTTCTGCGCGGTTTCGGCGCCCGCGAAGGGGTCCACCACGCGGCCCTCGGGAGGATTGTCCACGATCCCGGCCGCGAATTCGGTGCGCAGAATGCGATGCACCATGTCGTTGAGCCGGTCGAGCGGCACTTCCTTGGCGTCGATGGCCTTTTTGAGCGCGTCGCCGAAATACTGGCTGCCGGGCTCTTCGTTATCGAGGCCTGCCAGCGCGGCCTTCCCGGTGCTATGCGTCGCGCCCCAATCGGAGATGACGAAGCCTTTGAATCCCCAGGCTTTCTTCAGAACGTCATTGAGCAGGTAACTGTTCTCGCAAGCCCAATCGCCATTGAGCTTGTTGTACGAGCACATCACCATGCCGGGCTGTGCTTCGGTCACCGCGATCTCAAACGCCAGCAGATCGGTTTCGCGCATGGCGCGCTTGCCCAGGATCACGTTGCCGATATTGCGTCCGGTCTCCTGGTCGTTGAATGCATAGTGCTTCACGTCGCTGACGATCTGCTGATCCTGCACGCCCTTGATCAGCTGCGCCACCATCTTGCCGGCGAGAATCGGATCCTCGCCCTGATATTCGAAATTGCGGCCGTTCCGCGGTTCGCGCGTGATATCGACGCCCCCGCCCAACGTGGTGTTGTACTGCTCGTCGCGCAATTCCCGCCCGATGAGCGCGCCATATTCATAAGCCAGCTTCAAATCCCACGATGCGGCTTCCGCAATAGTCGACGGCAGCAGCGTGGAGTAGCGCCCGCGTCCCGCTGCGTTTCTGACCCCAACAGCGGAATCGGCCAACTGCAAGTCCGGCAGACCCAGCCGTGGAACTCCCTCAATCACGCCCGCACCGCCGTTCGAGCGATTGCCGGAAAGCGCAAAGCCGCCGGTCCCGTGGACCAGCGTGATCTTTTCGTCGAGCGTCATCTGCTCCATGACAAGGTCGGCCCGTTTATCGGGAGACAGCGCCTTATCCATCCACGGCCCTTTGGGAGGTTCAGGCTGGCGAGGTCTTTGCGCGAGCGCGGAGGACAACACGAGGGTTGTCAGGACGGCCGCTGTTGCCGCGGCCCATCCTAGAGTGCTGGGCTTCATTGGTTTCCGACATCATCGTATCATCGAGCGATGGAGCCCATCGTGATCGGCAATTCCCGGCGCGTTTTTGCGCCGACTCACGTTGAGAAAGGCCGAGGCGGCAAAACGGCATTAGCCGCCACATATCCGCAGCCTAGTACGGTGAGGAACATCGCGAGAATGTTGCTGTTATTGAGATTCCAGGAGCCGAATCCACTCGCCACTACGCCGATGGTCACCGCGATCGCGGCGTGCAGCACCCAGCGTTCTTCCGCCGCGGCCGGCATCCGCCGCAGAGCACGGGCGAAATCGAACACAGCCCAGCCGATCATCCACAACAGCGCGAGCATCGTCGGTACGCCGCGTTCGGCCGCATACTGCAGGTAATCGTTCTCCAGGTGTCCGTAATATTCATGCGGACGTAGCGGCGTGCCGGGCGGCAAATAATTCGGCAACTGACGCGATACCTGCTCCGGGCCGATTCCCAGCCACGGATGCGCCTTGATCATCTGCCATCCGATGCGGCGCAGTTCCTCCTTGTGAAGATTCGAATCCACCGCGCCATGCGGCGAGAACGAGGAGACGGCGCGTTCGCGGAAAGCCGCCGGACTGAGCACCAGCACTACGCCAACCAGCACCGGTAGGAGAATCAGCGCCCAGCGTCTCCAAAACCAGATCAGGTAAATACTACCGCAAATCGCGCCCAGCCAACTGCTGCGCGTCCAGGTTTCGTAAAGAGCTACCCCGATGGGCAGGGCGGCAAGAAGCAACAGCCATTTCGAACGGCGTCTGCCGGCAAAGAGAACGAAGGCCCCGATCAGAAGAAGCACGATCATCATTTCGCCGCCCAACGTCATCCAGTGGTTCATGAAACCGGTGATCCGGTGATCGACATAGGCGAGATAGCCGGCTTCATACTTCTGCGCGAACTGCTGCATCCCGCGCAACGCGGAGGCTGCGGCGGCCAGCGCCCATACCATCGATAGACGCACGATCTGGCGAACGTTGTTGAAGGTGCTCACGACCAGGAAGAGCATCAGATAGACGTATATCTTGCGAATCTGCGGCAGGCCCTCGCGCACATGACCGGATGCGAGCAACGACACCAGCGTGCCGAAGATGAAGAACGCCAGCGGAATCCAGATCGGCGGCAATCGCCACGGCTTCCGCGTTGCGAGCATTGCGATGAACGCCAGGGCGATGAGAATCTCGAAGCCCGTGATCGAAATCACGGTCATGACGGCAGCCGCACCCACTAAGCAAAGCGTTGCGTGATCACGAACCGTGTCGGAGGTCAGTGATGCTCCTCACTGCACTGAGCAAAAGACTGGGGCCGAATTTTGCAGGTACCTCCGAAGGCTAAATTAGCATACCGCGCCAGCGCTATTCGCGCCGGCTCTTCGCGTGCTGAACCATAGGTAAATCAGGATCGGCGTTCTTCCACGAATCGAGGAAACGCGCGTACGCCTGTGACGCCTGCGCCTTGTCTCCTTCGCGTTCATAGGCGAGAGCGATTCCGTAGAGCGCGTGCCCGCTCTTGGGACGGATCTTCAACTCTTCCTCAAATGCCGCGCGCGCATGATCGAATTGTCCGGCCGCGAGATACGCATAGCCAATACTCTCGGACTCCGGCTTGCCATAAGCCGGCGGTTCCGCATACCCGACCTTTTTTCGTTCCACGTCCGCGGCTTGACGCAACAGCTTTACGCCGGCGTCCAAATCACCTTTGGCGCATTCGATGCCGCCGCGCAGATCGAGCGAATCGCGTTCGAGAAGATTGAGCACGCCGTTCGCATTGCCGTTCTCCTTGGGATCGAGTTCCGCCGTTTTCAGACGGAATTGCAGCGCATCCAGGCGGTCCGATTGGCGGGCGGCGGATTCGAGATCCTTTTTCTCTAATGCACTCATGCCCGCGGCATAAGCCAGAATGCCATCGCGATAGGCGCGCGCCGGCTCGCCCGCCAGCGCGTCGTCGCCCAGCACGATAGGATGTTCCGCGACATCCTGCCATTTACCGAAACGGATCTGCAAGCGCGCGGTCGTCGAGCCTTCCTTGATGGCAAATCGCGGGCTCGCTACGGCGCGCGCGGTCACCACCGGTAAATGATCCAGCTTCTCCGCCATGGCGAGTGCTTCTTTATAGCGGCCTGCCTCGGCGTCGCTCGCGATCAGGTAGCTGATGTTATGCGAGTAATTCCAGTTATCCACCACGCTCACGCTTTCGCGCTGCATGTACTCTTCTTCCACATGCATCGCGGCCAGAAACGCCTCGCGCGCCCGATCCTGATCGCCCATCTTGAAATAGATGTGGCCCGGCATGTGGACCATATGGCCGGATGCCGGCGCAAGCTTCGCCAGAACGTCCGCCGAGTGGAGCGCGTACTCGGGATGCGGCCCCATTTCGACCACATGGATGAGGTAATGGTTGGCCGCCGCATGATCAGGATGCAGCAAAAGTAACTTCTCCAGAAGGGCGCGCGCTTCCGCCTGGCCCGCGCGCGGTTTGCCGTCCTCGTCATAGCCGTGCATGGTCCACAGTCCGAGGAACGCCTGCGCGTCGAGATCATCGGGATAGTTTTCCACGATAGCTTCGATTTCCTGCAGGTAAGGCTTTCCATCTGCTTGTTTCTGCTGCGCGCGAAGGTAATATTTTTCGTGCTCGGACGCGCGGTCCAACAGCTTCCTGATCTTCTCCCTCGCCGCTTTAGTCTCTTCTTCCATCGCCGGATATTCCTTGATGCTCTCGACGATGCCCCACAACGCCATGGGCGCATCGGGATCGAGCCGCGCGGCTTCCTTGAAGGCGCGGTAGGCTTCGAAATCCCAGAAGCAATGCGTGAGTGCAAGTCCCTGGCTGAAGTACGCCTGCGCTTCGGGAGACTTGGTGGTGATCTTCAGCGAACTCGTGCCGATGCTCTGCATGAGCTTGGGCGGCGGCATGGGAGTCATCTTGTAACCGGCTTCCATGTGGCCTTTGTGGCAGGCCGCGCCCTGCTGCGCCAGCGCCGGACCTGACAGAAAAAGAATCGCTACGGCGAGCGAAATGCGCATGAAGGTCAGGCTACCAGATTGCGGCCACCTGCGGGATGTCTTCGTTCACCGCCGCAAGGCTCAAGCCACGCACCTGCATCGCGACGTCCAGCGGACCGGTAACTTCCCAGCCCATGTTCATGCCGCCGAGCTGGTAATCGTCCGGACGGCGCGAATCCAGCAGATATCCGGCGGTCCACGCCGATTCCAGTCCTTCCCGCATGAGCGGGATCAAATCGCAATCGATGGTCACCCATTCTCCGTCTTTGGCGGGTTTGGCCGCGTAGGCTTCGCCGCCCGGCGAGAAGATGAATTTGCCGGTGCCCTGTTTCTTGGCCGAGCTTCTATCGGGCGCGGTGTGCCGCTTCGGCAGTTCGTAACGCGCGTCATACATGGGCACGCCGAACCACAGGTAATCGTGGTTGATCCGGTTCTGTATCGTAATGTAGAGTAGGAATTGCGCGGCGTGGCGTTGCTCGTCCCAGCCGGGAGTGTGGAATGGCTGCGACTTCAGCAGACGATATTCGATGTGAAACGGTACCGCGTGCAGCGCCGGCAAAATAGGATGGCTGATCAATTCACGTTCGACCAATAGATGCGGCCACGGATCTCCTTCTTCGGGCGCGTGCTCGCCATATTCCTTATGGCCGTCGAGCGCGAAAATCATATCCGCTTCGGAACTGCCGGTTGCACCGAATGTCACAGCTTTCGCACCGTCGAAGAAGCGCGACGAGCCCGAAGGCATGATTTCTCGTTTCGCATTCACCAGATTGAAATGGCTGTACCATTGCGCAACACCCCACACCGGCTCGCCGGAGGCTCCGGCAGGCTTGATGGTGCCGGCCAGCGTGTGGGCGCCCGGGGCCGGCTGCCAAACTTTGAGACCACGTTGGAATCGCGTATCGTCGATCAACGGTCGCGGTTTTTCAGAACGCAGCAAGGACGCGCCTGCCATGATGGCAAGAAATGTCCGCCGATAAATAAGTCGCACTGATAAGATTATCGCCGCAAATCGTCCGTTTGATGGTACGATCTTCAGATACAAAAGGGAGCAATATGCCCGTCACACGCGCTTTCGGCGATCCCGATTTAACTCCGGACAATTTCAGCAGTTTCAGCCAGCAGGATATTTCGGCCGACACCAAGGCCCAGGGAATCGAGCAATTAGAGCCGATACCCGCAGTCAGAAGCACGACTCCAATGGATTTGTCCGCCGTGATTGGCGCGGACGCCACGCAAAAAATTCAAGACTCCGGAGAGATTGTCTTTCACACCGTAGGCGACACCGGCGGAATTCATAGTCCGCAATTTCAGTTTGCGGTAGCCGACGCCATGGCTTCCGACTTAGCCAGCGGCGCGGCGTTTTGGTATCACCTGGGCGACGTAGTTTATTACTTCGGCCAGGATCAATATTACTTCGAGCAGTTCTACGATCCCTATCGCGATTACAATGCGCCGATCTTCGCGATTCCGGGCAATCACGACGGAGTGATCTTCAAGGGCGATGCGGAGAAATCGCTGGCCGGATTCTTAGCCAACTTTTGCACCAGCCAGCCGGCCAAGAGTGCTGACAGCCAGGGAGCAGTCCGCACCACTATGGACCAACCGGGCGTGTATTTCACGCTGAATGCTCCGTTTGTGAAGTTTATTGGATTGTATTCGAATACCAGTGAAGGCGGCACGGAAGGAGTGATCGCCGGCACGAAGGTCGGTAACGCCCAGTTGACATTTTTGCATCAGCAACTGGCTGCCGCCAAGGCCGAGCGCGACAACGGTCAGTGGCGCGCGCTCGTCATTGCAACGCATCATCCGCCATTTACCGCCAGTTCGCAGAACGTGCCGAGTCCGAGCATGCTCAAGCAGATCGATGCGGCTTGCACCGCAGCCGGGATTCAGCCGGATTTGCACCTCTCCGGCCACGTCCATCTCTATGAACGATATACGCGGACGGTGAGCGGCAAACAGATTCCCTATATCGTGGCGGGCATGGGCGGATTTTATGATCTGCCTGGTTTGAAGGCGGCGGCAAACCGCCCCACTCCGCCGAAGACTCCTCAATCCGGCACCGATGCGAGCGGCAACCCTCTGCGGCTCGACGTTTACAACAACAATACCTTCGGTTTTTTGCGAATGACCGTTTCGCCTGCTTCCATTACCGGCGTATTCGTGATGGTCGATCCGGCGTCAGGGAAAACAGGCGTCGGCGATAGCTTTACGCTGGATCTGAAGGCCAATACCGTTTCCAACGGCTTAGCCGCGGGAAAAACAGCAGCGGCAAAATCTCCGGCGAAGAAAGCACCGGCGAAGCGCAAGAAATAGGCCTCACACCGCCCATTCCTTGCGCATGGGACGATCCAGCATCTTGGACGCTTCTTCGTCGCCAATAATGACTTCGCGCACGGGGTCCCACTGGATAGGCCGGCGCAGACGCACCATGATGTTGCTGAGATGGCTGATAGTGTCCGAGCGAATAGCCGCTTCCAGTGGGCTGATCGCCGGCTTGCGGCTCTTCACGCAATCGATGAAGTTTTTGTGATGGTTGTCGCTTACGTAGAGCCGCGTGTCGTTGGCGCTGAATGACACGTCTTTCAGCGAATCCTTGCTGACCTCGTACCCTCTGCGATCCACGCTCACCCATCCTTCGCTGCCGAAGAACGTGGTCCCGTGGTCGGACCAGCGCTTGCGATAGCTCATCACCGGCGCCTTCGCCGTGCGCTCGTCCATGAAGCGCATGTGAACGCCGTTCGGGTAATAGCAGTGGACGTCCCAACTGTCGACGGTGTCGAGCAGGCCGAACTGCGGCAAGGTGCCGGCGCCTTCGTAATAGGCCGGGCCGGTGTGGTCCGTGTCCAGGCCCCATTGCGCAATGTCGAGCGGATGCGCGCCCCAGCCGGCGATGAAGCCGAGCGCGTAATCGTAGATATGATACGCACCGAATTGCGTGCAGCGGTCGGCGGTGTAACTGCGCACGGGCGACGGGCCCGTCCATAAATCGAAATCCAGTCCCGGAGGCACCGGGATGGGGCGCAGCGAACCATAGCGCGGCACGGAAAGTGAGGCTGCACCGCTAAAGTTCTCCCATTGCTGCGACGCGTCCGGACACCACGCGTCGATGCGCTGCAGCTTGCCGATATAGCCGTTTCTCGCCAGTTCGCAGGCATAGCGGAAGTTCTTATCGGAGCGCTGCTGCGTGCCGTACTGCACGATGCGGTTCTTGCCTTTTATCTCGTCGCGCAACCGCCATGACCACTTCATCGCCACGCTGAGCGGCTTTTCCACGTAGACGTCTTTGCCCGCGCGCACCGCCGCGATGGCCAGCGGTGTGTGCCAATGATCGGGCGTGGCGATGACCACTGCGTCGATATCTTTGCGCTGCAGCACCTCCCAGGGATTGGTATAGGTTTTGACGTAGTCGCCGCCATACAATTGGTTCCATTTCTGTTTTTTGTCTTCACGGCGCTTTTCGTAACAGTCGCAGACCGCGACGAAGCGCGCGTCCGGATGGCCGTTGATAGCGGTGGTATCAGCCGTTCCCCGTCCACCGACGCCGAAGGCCGCCAGGTTGACGCGATTGGACGGAGCCTGCGCTCCGAACACCGTGGAGGGAACGATCAGCGGCGCCGCGATGGCGGCCGACGCATTGCGGAAAAAACTCCGCCGGGTAGTTGGATTCATTTTGCTTCGACCTCCTTCAGTCGAGCGGAAAGGTGCCGGAGACTGGCTTCGGCTTGTTGCGGCGTTCCGCATTCCACCGACAGAATGCCGCTCCAGCCGGCATCCCGCAGAATGCGGATGACGCGGGCCCAATCGATTACGCCATCGCCGCAGGCGCAGCCGACGGGCGTGCCGGTGGTCAAGCCTTTCTCTGCTTCGGCCTGCCGAATCGAAATGTCTTTCGCGTGGATGTGGACGAGCAGCGGCAGAACCGTCTGCAAGGCGAAGTAGGGATTTTCGCCGCTCAGGTAACCGTTGCCGGTATCGTAGTTGATCTTGAGGAAAGGCGATTCGACGAGCGTGGCGATGCGCATCAGGCCGCGCGTAGTTTTGCTCAAGGATTGATGAGGCTCGATGCCCACCGCGACGCCGTACCGTTCCGCAACCTGCAAGACCTTCTTCAGGGTGTAGCGCATCACCTGGAAGCATTCCTCGTCGTCCAGCCAGGCGGGGCGAACCCCTTCGTCGGTATTGACCACGGGTGCGCCGACCACGGCCGCCAACCGGATGGCCTTTTCGAGATACGGAACGCTGATCTCCGGCCGCATCAACGGGCAGTGCGAGCTGAGGCCGGAAGCTATCACGCCGTGCCTGTCGAGGATGTCTTTCATCTCGAGCGGATCGTTGTCCATCGAAAACGAGTGGAAGTATCCGGCTTCGCTCAGCAATTCGCGCCCGTTGTGCACCATCGGCTCGACGTAACGGTAGCCGAGGGCCGCGGCGCGCGCCACTCCGGCTTCGAAGGGCTTATCTTCGCAACGGATATACTCAAGGTTAATTCCGGGTTCAATGCTCATAATCCGCGTCTGAACCGGATTCTACACCCATGCTCATCTGCCCCGTACACGACTGTCATCTCGCGCTCGCGCGCGAGGCGCGGACGGTGCGTTGTCCACGCGGGCATTCGTTCGATGTGGCGCGCAGCGGGTACATCAATCTGTTGCAGCCGCAAGAGCGGAGATCCGCGCGGCCTGGCGATACGCCGGATGCCGTAGCGGCGCGCCGCCGCTTGCACGATCTCGGCGTCACGATGCCGCTGCTGGAAGCTATCGGAGGGTTCGCGGGAGTGACTGCAACCGACGTCGTGCTGGATGCCGGATGCGGCGACGGATTCTATCCTGGAACGCTGGCGCAACGCGTCGGGTGCGATGCACACGGCATCGATATCTCGGCGGCGGCGATCGATGCGGCAGCCAGGCGCTATCCCGCGTGTGAGTGGATTGTGGCAAATGCCGATCGCATGATCCCGTACGCCGATCGGTCCTTTTCGTTGGTGATGTCGATCACGGCGCGGATGAACGGACCCGAATTCCGGCGCGTGCTGCGGGACGATGGACGCCTGCTGGTGGCGATTCCAGCGCCGGGCGACTTGATCGAATTGCGGGGAGCCGGCCGCGATCGCGTGGAGCGTACGGTCGAGACTTTTGCCCAGGAGTTCAAGCTGACAGATCACCGCCGCGTGACCACGTCCACTGACCTGGATGCGGCCGCGGTGAACGATATTCTATTCGCGATCTACCGGCCATTGCGCGCCAAGCCGGTAGAGGCCATGTGCGTCACCTTCAGTCTGGATCTGCTGCTGTTCCGCTGCTAACCGGACGCCTGCTTCGCAGGCGGCCAGGCCACGGAAAACGATGGCCTGCCCCACGGTGCTTATTTGAATCTGGCTTTCACATTTTGCGCGTACTGGCGGCCGGCCTCGTCGAACTTTTCCAGCATCTGCTCGGGGCTTAATCCCATGGAGTCACGCGCCGCCGAGATGATGGTCTGGCATTCCTGGCTGTCCAGATAGCGCGAGGCTTCGAGCAGCCTATCCTCTTCCTCCGCGCGGATCACGAGGAATCCATGCTTATCTGCGTGGATCAATTGGCCGGGCATTATGTGCCGTCCGAATACTTCCACTTCGCAATTCCAGCGCACCGGCGCGGAATAGGCGTGACCGACGCACAGACGCCGTGCCAGAGCCTTGAAGCCGGCGTTGGTCATCTCGTCGACATCGCGTATTGCGCCGTCGATAATCGTTCCCACGCAGCCCAGAGCGCGGTGTACGCTGCCATTGACTTCGCCCCAGAATGCGCCCACCGTGCGGGGCTTATCGAGATCCTGCACCACCACGATCTTCGGTCCTTCCACGCTCGCCACGTAGCGGCGATACTCACCCCACGCGCCGGGCTTCTGCTTCTTGTGAACGGGATTGGAGGGCTCGCACACCACGGTAATCGCACGGCCAACCATCGGTCCCATTTGCGGCATGTAGTCGATGGTCTCTTCCAGGTTGAAGGCGTCTTCCGCGGGATTCTGCGCACTGATCTGCTCCCAACCGTTATAGATGGTCGGCGTGTTCCAACGCCTCAACTCCAGCATTTCGGCAGTATTCATGGTCGTTTCACCATCTTACTGCCTGCTGGAATGAGGCGCATGCGGCCGCCGGTAGCTGCCGCGAAGTATTCAATCAGCGCTTTCTCAATGCCTTCGGCCTGGCGGAGTTTCTCCGGATCGACGGCGCGATTTCCGGGATGCAACAGGTAGATGCCGATAGTGAATTCCTTCTGCGCTTCGTCCACACCCGGCTGGCGACGCCCGCACGCGGCGATCACATCTTCAATGCGCACCGGTACCCTGGTCCCGCGAAAGACATTCGGGCCGAGGTGTCGCGGGTTGGCGATCAGGAAGGTATCCTCCACTTCGTCCGGTCCAATCAGGCCCATGGCATAGAGATCGAGCGCCGAGAAACCGGTGGGCAGGTTCCAGGGATTGGGAGCGCGGCGGAAGGTCCCGTCAGGCAATTGCGTCCAAACAAAACCTTCCATTTGCGATTTTTCGGAATAGGGCTTGTTGGAGAACATCGGCCAGACCGAAATCATGGCGGGCGTGTTCAGGTAGTCGAGCCAGTGTCCGGTACCGCCAGTCAGGTTTTCGACTTGTCCGGTGAGCGGATTGCGAAATTGGAGATCCATGCCCCAACGATGCGTGAGTTCGTGCGCCATCCAGCCCACGGCGTTGGCGTAGTTGTGATAGTGATAATCGCCGTCATCTAAGGTTTCGGCAAAGCGCGGGCCGAGATAGATGGGTCCGGTCGCGGTCTGGAGCTTTGCCGACCCGATAAGGCTGGTATTGCCCGACAGTCCGGCGGGACGCGGGCCGATGCCTTGAATGGTGACGTTGTAGCCCGCGCCGGTCGAGCCCTGATGGTTGTGCAGGTCGTCGATGCGGAAATCGGTCAGCACCACAGCCAGATCGTCTTGCGGCGCGAAGTGCTGGTAAATGTAGCGCAGATGGGGAAAGACGCTCTTGCTGACTTGAGGATAATGGAACACCTCGAAGAGGTTGCCTTCATGGTATCCGCGGGCCAGCGATACGCGGCCCTGCCGTGGGACGCGCAACGTTCCCTCACCGGCGCCATCGTCGGCCAGGTCGCCCGCATGGCGCGCCCAAAGAACATCGGCCTTCCAGCGTGTTCCGTCGCCCAACGCGGAGTCCGCCTCGAACGTGCTGATATACAGTTCCAGCCGGTTACCGTCGATTCGATAGCCGGGGACGCCATAACATTCGCGCAGCAGGTACGGACGAGGCTTGCGGGCGACTTCCAGACCAATTTCGCAACTGTGCTGGCCGCGGTCGAGAAACACGCGGTACCAGAGTTTGCCCTCGGAAACGCTGGTGACCACCGGATTCGCCAGTTGGAAGGTGAAGCGCAGTGTCTGGCCCAGTTGATCGGCGGAGAACTTTTCGGCCGCGGCGAGGTTGATGCCATCCGATTCACCGTAGAACAGGCCGCCGTTGAACAGGCCAACGATGCCGTCTTTCTCGGAGATCTGCTGGTAGCTGAACTCGATCACGCCATCCGGAAGCAGCCGCGCCTGAAATACGTTCAGACCGAGCGGCTGATAGGCTTCGCCAAACCAAATGTAGCGCTGCACCTGCCAAGTCACGACGAATTCCGTACCGGTGCGGCGGACGAAGATCTGGCTCTTATCGGCGTCGGGGGAGTTAAGTCCCCAGAAGGCGCAGATCATCTTTTCCTCACCGGCCGCGGCCCGATCGTTCAGCGATCCGGCGACGGATTGCATGGTGCCAGCGGGCCAGGTGTCGCGTTCGAGATAGAACTGCGCTTCCGGACGTTCGAAGGTGAGGTTGCCGGCGCTATTGATGAAGACCTGGTTCCAGGTGCGGCCGCCGAAGCGGAATTCGAAAGGCAGCGAGAACCACCAGCCGCGGCTGCGAATGCTGGGGTAGTCGGGACGGCCGAGCTTGGTTCCCATCGCACCGAAAGGTCTCGCCTTGGAAGTTGCGACCACATAGCCCTGGCGCGAGGGGCTGAAACGGAGGGTCTTGCCTTGCAGGTCGAAGTAATGGGCTGGCGAGATCAAACCGTCGGCGGCGACCGGAATGACCGCTGCTGCCGGCATAGCAACCAGCGGTATTGCGAGCACGATCCGGAGCAGCATGCGCTCTGCGATTGTAACAGCGCGGCGGCTTAGGCGAAGATTTCGTCAACGCTGAGGGAAGCGCCGAGGAGGGGGAAAGGGACTTCCTGGCCGGAGGAGTAAGCTATGGTCTTACTGCCAGGGCCGGTGACTCTTACGATCTTGCGCGTCTCATCTACGATACAAAACTGTTGGGTTCCGGTCGAAAGGAAAAGGCTCGCTCGCTCTGCGATCTCGCCACGACGGTTTGAGGGTGACAATATTTCAATGACAATTTCCGGCGAGCCGTGCACGTCACCGCGTCCCACCGCGTCCCATCGGTCCTTTGCGATTACGCCGACGTCGGCGGCGCGAAAATCGTATTGGGGCAGAGCGCGAAACGGCAGTTCGATCACGACTGCCCACTTCGGGCCAGATCGCTCCTTTAGCAATTCGAAAATGCGCAACTGCAACTTTATATGCCACGGCTTGGGTCTGGACAATTCAACTAGACTCCCCCAATGAAGTTCAAGCTTGACATCCTCGCGGTCAGGAAGCTGATCGAACTCCTCAACGGTCATCAGCACCGGTTCAGGGAAAGCGGCCATGCTATTGCCTCAATTCGATTGTAGCAACTGGCGTGGGTTTTCCACCCAGCAGCGACCCAATCACCATAGCGATAGCCGCGGCGGCGAAGGAGCCCAGGCCGGCGTAGGCCGGGGGCGTCTGGAAGAAGAAAAAGGCGATCGATCCGGCGGCTCCCGCGATCATGGCGCTGTACCCTCCGACGGTGTTGGCACGGCTCCAGTAGAGTCCTCCGGTGACGGCTGCGAAGGCGCCGGCGAGGAAGATAGTCGCGGTGATGTTGAGGTAGTAGTAGACCGGTCCCGGCAGGGTGTACCAGATCCCCCAGAACCACACGAAGGCGCTGACGAACAGATTGGTGACACGATTCAGCCGGACTTGTCCTTTCGATGAGAGCGGCGTTTTGCGGGCGGGTCCGACGATGTCTTGCGCGATGACCGAACTCCAGCCCAGCAGGTAAGAGCTATTCACGGACATGGTCGCGGCCAGCATGCCCGCGGTTACCAGGCCGAGGACTCCGACCGGCAGGATCTTCGCAATCATGATGGGCATGGCCTCGAGCGAATCGACTTTCGGACCGAGAATGGTCAGCGCGCCAATGCCCCACAGCATCGGCATCATGCCGCGTCCCAGGAAAATGAAGCCGGTCCAGGAGAAGACTTTCTTGCTGGTCTCGGGATCGCGCGTGGAGAACGTCCGCATGGCCGTCGTCTGCCAGCACGTATCGACGGCCATCCACAGCAAGATCTGGAAGATAATGAACCCCCAGCCGAAGTCGCTGTTGACGAGCGGACTGAATCCGGCGTCGCCGCGGTTGATCATGACGGCGTGAAACATGTTGTCCCAACCGGCTTTGTAGATGGTAAAACCAGTGATCAGGACCGTGCCGATGCCGAGGAATACGAACTGGATGAAGTCCGTAATGACGATCGACACCATGCCGCCGAGGACCGTGTAGACCACCTCGAGGATGAGGATGCCGGTCATCATCTCTTTCAGGTAATCGCGGGACAGTCCGCTGATGAGCAGCAGGAACGTGCCTTCCACCTTGAGAAAGACGCCCATGTTGAGGATGCCGCCGATGGCCACCAGGATACCGGTGAGGAGCCGCAGTTTCCGGCTATAGCGCGCTTCGAAGAACTCCGGCACGGTCATGATGCCCATGGCGCGCATCTTTTTTACCAGGAATCCGGTGCGTCCGATGAAGATCATGACGAGGCCGGAGATCAGGCCGATGATGAACGACGAATAGCCGTTCTTGAACCCGAGCTGCGCGTTGTACATGAACGTGATGGTGCCGATTTCGGTGGCCGCGAGCGTGGCGATCCCGATGTAGGTGCCGAGTTTGCGTCCGGCGACCAGGAAGTCGCCGAGTCCGGAGACGTAGCGCTTGCCATAGAGCCCGGC
>Ga0326727_10015868_pt1 | contig 16050 bp, 10 predicted proteins | sample MB2enrmetagenome_FD_207643 | JGI IMG/M metagenome (GOLD analysis project Ga0326727, IMG submission 207643) | Lab enriched peat soil microbial communities from McLean, Ithaca, NY, United States - MB29MY | ecosystem: Environmental > Terrestrial > Soil > Wetlands > Peat | place: USA: New York...
ATGCGGGATTCTGGTCGCTTCCATAGCGATAATTCCCGTAACGATAGTACCCGTAGTTATAGTAGCCCTCCGGCGATGTATTATGACGCATTTGGTTGAGGACCACCCCGACAATGTTCGCTCGAAGGCGACGGAGGGCGGAGATGACCTCCGCGACGGCCCTACGTTTTGTTTCACCTGCGCAGCTCACGATGAGCACTCCATCTGCTGCTGCGGCCATCTGAAGGCTCTCCGCAAAGCCCAGCAGCGGCGGGGAGTCCATGATCACTAAATCGTACTCCTTGGCGAATTCGTCAAGCAGCGTGGAGAGATGCGGGCCTATCAGATCAGCCGCGCGATGTGAACCTAAGCCAGCCGGAAGAAAGGTCAGATTTGGGTGTTTATCAATTGGGATGATCGCCTCCTGCCAGGATGACTCCCCCGTAAGCACATTGGAGAGCCCATGGTCTGGTTTCAGGCCGAATTTTGCATGGAGGCTGGGGCGTCGCAGGTCGCTATCCACCAAGAGGGTCTTCTTCCCTCGAGCGGCATTTGAAATCGCAAGATGAGCGGCAAGCGTAGTCTTCCCCTCGCCCGGAGTGGCGCTGGTGATCATGAGGGAATGTAGACGCCCTTCAAAGTCGGATAAGAGAATCGTGTTGCGGAGCGTACGCACTCCCTCGTCGAAACTGGATCCGGAACGGTAATACCCTTTTCGATGATTCGTGTCGGTCTCAGTCGTCACAATCTCCGCCGATGCTGCCATCGCGGCCGAGCGCGGCAGATTAGCCGCCATTCGATCTAAGGGCAGCGCACCGATCACGTCTGTTCCAAGGAAACGGCTGGCCTCCGCCGGGTCGCGGAGAGTTGTGTCGAGTGAGTCGAGCAGGATTGCCGATCCGACTCCCAAAAAGACGGAAAAGAGAAACCCAAGAATTAAATTGAGCAGCATATTGGGGAATACTGGCCTCACCGGCGGGCGGGCAACATCCGCGATCCGGATGTTGTTGTTCTGGAAACCTGAATTGATATCCGCCTCCTGGATCTTCTTTATCAGCTCGTCGTAGAGAGCCTTGTCATCATCCGCGTCATGCTTCAGCTGTTGGTATTCATACGATCGCGCATTGACATGGTCCCACTCCGCCTTGGTTTGGTTAACAGTTGCCTGGAGCATCTGCTCGCGGTTCATGCTCTCCAAATACTGGGTATGAACTCTATCGGCGATGTTTTGACGAGCCTCGTTGAACTGTTTCTCGAGCTCGGAAACCTGTGATGCGGCCTTGCGATACTCGGGATGGCTTGCTCCGTATGTGACTTTTGCCAACGCCAGTCGCTGGCGCGCTTCGCCGAGAGACTCGGCGAGTTTGGCCAGTGCTTCCCCTTGGCCGGATGCTTCGGCTGCCTCCAAAGATCCGGACTTGATCGCATTCCAGGCTGCTTCTGCACGGACGCGATCCGCCTGGGCGGTTGTGTACTCGGTGTTTAATTGCAAGAGCCGGGCGGAAATAATGTCTGTCTTCTGTTCTGGATTGACGACATCCATGTCCACTTCGAATTGCTTAAGCGCCAGGCTTGATCGCTCCATTTTGGCTTTCAATTCATCGAGCTGCTTTCCCATGAACGATGACATTCCAGCCCCTGAACGAATGCGAAGTTCAAAAGTCTGGAGCAAGTAGGAATCGGCAATTGCATTTGCTACATTTGTGGCAAGGGCCGGATCGGGGGAGCGATAGCTGATTGTTAGAAGATACGTATTCTGTGGACGCTGGACGATCAGGCGCTTTAGCTTAATAGGCGCCGCAGCAAGAAGTTGGTCGTGTTCAGACGAATTGTGCGTCTGGCCTTCCGAACGCAAAAGATGGTATTGCTCAGCTACGGGGCGCAAGACGGCGTCCGATTGAATGAGTTTTATCTGCGTAGCCAGGAATTGGTCGGCGTCGTTCGACCCGGAAGGGTGTGCCGAGTCTTCACCCACCACGTTAGGAGGCGCTTGGCGATCTATATTCACCGTTGCTGTGGCCTCGTAGATTGGTTGCAGCCTGGCAGACACTACAAAAGTCGCGAGCATGCAGGTTGTGACGAACGCGAGAATCTTCCAGAATTGCCGCCGGAGGATCCAAAGATAATGCGACAAGGGTACATTGGGGGCGCCAGGCTCGACCTCTTGCTGAATGGAAATAGGTGAATAAAGGGCGGGAGCCGTCTGGTGATTCGGCAGTTCTGCCGGGAGTACGAGTGGAAGTCTTGCGTGTTCCGACATAGGTCCTCTTTAGGCGTTCTACGGCCGGTATATGTTGAGCATCACCGCAAGGAGCGCGATTGCGGCAGGAAACATTATTTCCGAGACTCTGGTAGCGGTGGCACGCCCGGTCGATTTAGGAATGTACAAAATGTCATTTGCTTCCAAGGCAACGTCGGGGGCTTTTCGATCGAGGATTTTCTTTAGCTCAACCCGGATTTCATTCCGCCCGCCGGCACCGCCTTCTTGACGGTAGATGAAAGCTACGTGCCCCGGATGTTCATCCAACCCGTCCGAATAGGCAATAGCCTTCAAAACACTACTCTCTGAACCGTCATTGATATAGTAGGGACCCGCCTTTTTCACTTGCCCCACTACGTACACACGTCCAGCTTCTGGAACCCTGATCTCTTCTCCGCCGTGCAAGTGAAGGTTCAGGGAGGGGTCCAGCCCGTTGAGTAGACTGCGCACCGGAATCCGCTGAAGCAACGTAGCCGATTTGCCATCTGAACCTGATTCCTGGTGGCTTACCAGAATCTCTGTGCCGGCATTTTCGGTGAGCCCTTGGGCCCGGGATATTGCATCAAGGAGCGTCACGTCTCCGATAGCCTGAAACGTGATTGGCGTCTTTACCTCTCCCACAACAGTGATCGGGTGACTCTGGTATTCGACAATCGAGACCGTAACAACCGGATCGGCAAGCAGGGTCTCCTCGGTGAGAGCGGCTACAATGGCTTTCTCCAGTTCTGCGGGATAAAGACCTGCGGCATGGATCGTTTGCTTGACCATCGGCAGCCGAATATCGCCCTCTGCGCTTACCCGGACTGCGCGCGTCAATTCAGGAGCGTCGTATACCGTGATGCCTATCAGGTCGTTGTTTCCGATCCTGACCAAAGGAAGACTTGACATTTCGCCGGAAGAAGGCGCTCCGGCTCCCGTACGGGAATCGGAAAGTCCCTGTTGTGCTGAAACCGCCACAGGAGCGGCAAGAGCGAGAATCGCATATACCAGGATTTTCATATAGCGGCACCGAGGTTTCTCTGAAGAGGTGAACGGCAATTGGAACAAGACAGGGTGAGTCATCGATTCAACCCCTAACTTCCTTACGGTCACTGTGTCTAGTGCTGCTCCGGAGACAACAGCTGTTTCCTCAGTTCGTCGATTTGACGGTTGAGGTCCTCCATCTGACTCTGAACCAGCACCGATGAGTCGGTCAGCGACCTGTCACGGAGTGAATAGTTCAGAAGCAGACGCATGGCGTCGCGTGTGAGGTCAGAGAGGCTACGCGCGCCGGTCAGAGCGGAAAGATGGCAAATCTCGTCATACTCTTCCTGAGATAGCCGAACGCTTATCATCCGCGAGCGCGGCTTAAAGACTTTCATGGCATGTCAGTATGGGGAGATTTGCAGGAACTGTGTGCGGCAGATCGTGGGCAGGCTTCGCCCCTCTTAGTCCCAGAACTCCGGAACTAACCAGACGATACAACCCTCCTCGAAGCCTACGATGCCATCCACACAGTTTGGATGAGTCTCAGAATCCAGACTCTTCGAAGAAGAACTAATAAGGAAATGTAACACAAATCCAGTTAAGGACAAGCTAAAATGTCATACACGTGCCTGACGAAAGATTCCTTAGCCTTGCTCGATGGTAACGACACAACATCAAGTTAATTGAGGATTCCTTCCCATGAAATAGGTCGACGAGGTCCCAAACCGGCATTCCTCATCTGTAGCACCGGTTCTAAGAATTAATTGTTTCAGACGGGGAAAAAGCGTCAGCGTGAGAAAACTCGGAACTCGGCTTATCACACTTTGCTCTGGAAGTCCGAAGTGGCGGCCTCAGCCCCCGCCTCTCCTCTTGGGGCTTTCTATGGCCAAACAGGCCACGTTTTGCGCCCGCAGACAAATCTCAGCGGCTTGCCGGGGGCCGCGTGCCTTCATATCCGGCATATGCCCCGGCTGCAGCGGCTCCACCTAAGAGTCCGATAAAGAAGAGCTTGTCGCCCAGCGTAGCAAACCAGTTCCCGTAACCACTGGCCTGGACCCACTGTATGACCAGTTCGTCATGTTTCCTGTGCTCATCAGCATAGAGAATAGTGCCGGATATCATAACTTTTCTGCCGACAAGTTGTTCCAAAAAGGGACCCCCCTTTACCAGGTACTTCGTGCCGTCGGCTGTGGTGAAGAAGATTTGATTATTCTCCTCGCTTACGATGCCCTCAATTTCCACGGTGGACCAATTTCCTGTCGGAGGGTTCGTGTCATCCCCAAGCGTCCTGGCTTCGCCTGCGGACAGGCGTTCGGAAGAAACGCCATCACCACTCGTTACGCGGAATTCGCCGGACACTGCCGCAACATCGACCGAATTCGGACGGTTCAATGAGATGAGTCCAACATTATCCGGTCCACTGGGGGAAACGTGGAAACTCTTCGCTTCGAGGTGGAAGGGGGAACTCGATGCTTTCAATTGGCTCTCGCCTTGCAGCAACACCAGGCGATCGCTGTAAACCAGACCTTTGGAATTCGTCGCCAGTTTGATCTCAGTCCCATTGTTCAGGCGCAATGTCGCACTGGCCTGCTGGGTTTCCACAGCCGTGCCTTCGAAAAGCGTTCCGTCGCTCTGTACTGTGTATCCGTCGACGCGCACATCGCCCCTGGCGCTGACCGTCCCGATCGAATTCGTTCCAGCCGCAGCATACGCGTACGAGAGAACAAAAAACGTCATCGCGAACAGACAACACTTCCTTGACATCTCTTCGCCTCCCGCAAGGCAGGCTTCCGCCTCGCAAGGTACAAATCCTGTATACCTTAGGCGTTGGAGAATTGCAACCTAAATAGTCCTTTTACTTTCAATCGGTTACGTCATACATCTGTCGTACAGTGTCGCAAAATGCACCAGTCGTTCCCAAAGCTGCACGGAATCCCCCGTCGCTAAGCGTCTGCAAGGTTACTTTCCTGTGAGCTTCGCATGGCTGGGCGAATTGCCTGCCTTTGAAAATTGGAAACCCGGTGTTAGGCTCTATTGCCGTGACCAGGCTTCGAACTCAATTGTTCGCGATCACGTGTCGAACGATCATCGCCGGGGTTTGCGCGCTAGGCATTTGGTACTCCTGGAACCTGGCCCGGGCGGACTACCTGTTCCGGTTGGATACAGAGGAGTCGGTGCGTGCAGCCATTCGGATTGAACCGGATGCGTCGGGATACTATATGCGGCTTGCGCAGTTCGATGAGGCGCATGCGCAGCAACTCCTCGAAACGTCAATCAATCTCAACCTCTACAATGCGCAAGCCTACATCGAATTGGGCCTGCGTTTTGAAGCTACGGGTGAGTACGCCCGGGCGGAGAAATTGCTGCTGCAAGCATTCGCAATCGACCATACGTTTATGCCTCGCTGGAGTCTTGCCAACTTCTATTTTCGCCGCGATAATATGCCGGCATTCTGGGCTTGGGCCCGACGGGCGGCAGAGATGCCGTCTGACAGTATGGGACCGTTGTTCGAATTATGCTGGCGGGTTTCGCCCGACCCCAACGATATCGCTGGCAGGATCCTCAACAACAATCCGGACCTCATTCGTCAATACACTGATTTTTTACTCGCCAAGAACGAACTTCAAGGCGCTGCGGAAGCTGCTCGTCGTCTGGTCCAGAATGGCTCGCCCGAAATGGACAAAGATGAGATATTCTCGGTCATCGATCGCTTGATTGAGGCTAAGGATGGAGACTTGGCTAAAGCGCTCTGGAGCGCCCTGATTGGGAAGCAGTGGGTAGTTGCCGATGCAGGCGCTCCAAACAATCCGAATTTCGCGCGGGATCCACTGCCTCTCGGCTTCGATTGGGCGCTTCCCTCATACTCTGGTCTGCACTCTTCTACAGGACCGTCGGGGCTCGAAACGGAGTTTTCGGGAGAACAGCCCGAAGACTGCACCGTCGCCAACCAAGCGGTTGTTCTCGCACCTGGCAAATACGAATTGGACTACGCCTACCGCACCGAGGGTATTCCTCCGCAGACGGGGCTCCGGTGGCAAATCATCGCTTCGGGTTCGGATACGCCGCTGGCGGAGTCTCCTGATCTTTCGAGTGAGTCGCAGAGTTATGGTAAAGTGGTGTTTTCAGTACCGCCTGACCTATCGCTCTTTCATCTTCGACTTCAATACCGAAGAGCTCTCGGCACGACTCGGATTTCAGGCACCCTTGTGATACCATCGATCCAAATTCTCCCCAGTCCATAGGTATGACCTGTCCAAACTGCGGTAGTTCTGATATTCGAGTTTCACGTAATCCGCATTTTGCGGATGTTTTCCGTCACATTCGCGGCCAAGAGGCGTATCGCTGCCGCAAGTGTCGCGGTCGGTTCTATGGTGTGAAGTCCGCCGAGATCGAAAAGACCTCTTCCGGTCGATCCAGCCTTTCCCGTCGCTGGTCGCTTTGGCATGGGGATCCCCGTCAGCGCCGGCGCCTGCTGCGGGGAGCAATACTCATCACGGTTCTCGCCGTGGCATTTGCCATCTTCTGGTTTTTCCTGACCTTTATTACAACCGAGCGCACCCCTCCATCGGGAGAGGGGTCAAACTCGCTCACAATCCGCTCGTTCGTGGAATCTTCCTGAGATCGATTCATCGGCTCAGCCAGACTCCTTAAGTTGAGTTGTGTTTTCAGCGAGTGAATACCACCAGACGACCCGAATCTTTTGGATTTGAAGACAGTGCTGATTCCCTTTCGCGGCGGTCCGACGTTTGCGCCATGTAGAGGAGAGCCAGCATCGCAAACATCCAGCCTGAGACCGCGGGACGCGGAAATGGATAGTCGACGCAGGCATGGAGCATCACCCCAATCAGCCCTAATCCCCAGGGATGCCGGATTGCAATCGGAACGGCAGCAGCAAAAGGGATGAAGACCAGCAGAAAAAACGGAACACCGCCGTCAGCGGCGAATTCTGCCCAATCGTTATGGGCGTGATTGGCATAAAAAGGAAAGTCCTTAATCGCGTGCTGCTGGTAGACCTCTGGAAATGTGCCCAGTCCGTACCCGGTCAGTGGCCGGTGCTCTGCCATATCGATGGCCGAAAGAATAAACTCCCGTCTCACCACTTGCGGATCGAATTCTTGAAAGCGCTCCCAGATTCGCTGCCAGCCCACTACGAATGTGAAGATCGCCGCCAAAAGTGGCACGACGACCAGCGTTGCCGTGGTCAAACGGAGGAGCCGGCCCGGCTTTGGGCGCAAATGGAGAATTAACCCGATCAAAAGTACCGCCAGAAACTCGGCAGTGCATATGATGGCGCCGGCGCGCGAAGCAGCGCCGATCACCGAGGCATAGAGCACGCCTGCGACAAGAGCATATCCCCATGCGTGCCAGCCATCGCGCAGAGCCCACCAAAGGGCAATGGGAAGGAAGATCTCGACAAACTGCGCATAGTTGTTGTGCGAAGGAAATGTCGCATAAACATCCGGGTATCCGGTCGAAAAAATCCAAAAAACCTGTCCATTCGATGTGAATAGCTGCGTGAGACAAAGTACAGCCATTACCGTTGCAAACCACACAAACGCTTGCAGCACGAGTTCCCTTCCGGCGTGGTTGCGCGCGACGACCTGGGTAAGGAAGAAGATCGCAGCCAATGCTCCCCAGCGCAAGACCTCTTGGCGGGTTGCGATGGTCGAAGCTGTTGTATGCGCGATGATCTGCACCACGCCCCAGACAGGAATGAGATAGACGAGCCACGGAGCTACTCCGCGAGCCAGCTTCTCCCGGTCTCGCCGGATGCCACACAGCACATAAGTCGCAGTGAGGGCATATATGCCTATTTGAAAGGACTCGAGAGGCCAGGCTTCCTGCAGGAAGACCGTAGACGTGCTGAAGATAAGCAGCAGAATCAGCGTTACGCCCGTAAACACCCGTAGCCGGCTGCCCGTTGTAGTTGCACGTCTTCCCAGATCAACAACGGCGTGATCGTCCATAGCGAATGCCTTGACCTATTCTATGTCAACTCTTCGGCCAATATCGAATATCTGCATCTCCAACAGCCGCAAAACGGCTTACGGTTATTGATTAGGAGACGCTTATGCCTTGCGTGCTGTAACAAATCTGCACAGCCCGTGATTCGCTACCGCATCACGCCGATGTTCCCCTCAGCCGCGCATTGGACCGCGGCTGGAGGGCGGCATGAAAAGAGCAATTCAAGCGGTGCTTGCACTAACCATCGCGATCGGAGGCGTGCTTTCTTACTCTCAAGATGGCTTGCCCGTTCGCAATCAACTTCCGACAGCCCCCCAACCGCAGAAGTTGTTGGCCTCAGTAGACTCCGGCGGCGCAATGAATTCCGGAACTCTGCCATCCAACTACTCTTCATCAAGTTCATCAGTGGTGTCTATTCAGGAGCCTCCCGCTTCCCCGATCCATGCGCGTGTCTTTGACCGAAGTTTCGCCCTGGTAAATGGCGCTCATCTGGGCATGGCGATCTTCGACGTGGAAATGACCCAGCACTGCGAGGCACAGCACACATGCAGGGAGGCCAACCCCCTCATGCCGTCCTCAAAAGCGGGACAGATCAGCGTCAGCCTTGGACTCTTCGCCTACAGCGCGACCGGCAGTTATTTCCTGAAGAAGCACAAGTCGAAGGCCTGGTGGGTACCGTCGGCGTTGGGCATTACAACTCACGCAATCGGTGTAGCCTCCGGCTTCTCGCACCAATAAAAGCGAGCCGAGGGCTGATCGTAAACCAGACCGAACCGATCGTCCGATTTCTGATTTCGCCCTGGACAACACTCTTGCGGCCAGTGCTGCGTCTGACTTGGAGAGTCTCCCGCAGCATTGATGCCGGGCAACAACTTCGCCGCGCGGCGCTTCGCGTTGCTACGCGAAGCCCGGCTGCGGTCTTGGTTTTTTAGAAGAGGCGGGCTCGTCGGAGATTGCGAGTAGACCGACGAGCCCGTTATTCCTCAGGGCTCAGTGTAGGTGTAATTGAAGCTCGTCCAGGTCCCATTGAAGAGTTCATTCAACGTGGCATAAACCGTCGCGCCATGCGACGGAATCGTGACCGTGACCGAGGTAGCCGTTGTATCCCCCCCTTTGTATATGTTCGACGAGCCCGCGCCGGTGGTTCCCAGCAGCAACTGGTATTTCGTCGGTCCAACCCCGCCGGTCCAAGTGAATTGCTGGCTGGCCAAAAGCGTCGCCGGCGTCGTTCCCGTGTTCGATCCCGGTGCGGACAGCGTGGCATACGTCGGACTTCCCGGCGCGGTCAGGGTGTAACTTGAGCTCGTCCAGGTCCCATTGAAGAGTTGGAAGAGCGTGGCATAAATCGTTACACCATCGTCCGGAATCGTCGTTACCGCGACAGAGGTAGCCGTGGACGCCGTCCCTCTGTACACGTTGTACTGGGTCGCACCGGTCGTTCCAGTTCCCAGCCACAGGTAGTATTTGGTCGGCCCAACCCCGCCGATAAAGTAGAACGTCGTATCGGGCGATGTGAGATTTATAGTTGCCGGCGCCGTCGGTGAGGTCGAAAGCTGAGCATACGTCGGACTCCCCGGCGCGGCCATTTCGGAATAGGTGTACTGCCAGACATCATTGACCAGTTGTCCGAACTCGATATAGACGTTTGCGCCATCGTCCGGAATCGAGACCGTGGCCTGGAGAGTAGCAGTATTCGTTGTCGTCGACCCTTTATACAGGTCCGACGAGCCCTTGCCGGTCGTTCCCACATTCAGCAGGTATGCCGCCGGTCCATTTCCGTTGTTCCAGTAAAACGTCGTCGAGGGCGATGTGAGCTGTATTGTTGGCGCTCCCGGTGGGGGTGTCGTCGTCAGCGTGGCATTCTGCTCGCTTCCCGGCTCCATAAACGTGTAACCGGCGGTCTGCCAGACCCCATTGATTCTTTGCTTGAGTGTGGCCCACACCGTTACGCCACCGCTCGGAATCGAAACGTTGTTGGCTTGAGTTGCCGTGGTAACGCCCGAGTTGTACAGGTTCGACGTGCCCGCGCCCTCCGTTCCCAGATACAGTTCGTATTCTGTCGGGCCGGCCCCGTTGTTCCAGTAGAACGTCGCAGGCGTTGTGAGTGTCCCCGACGACGATGGTGACGGTCCCGGAGATACGGTAGCCGTCAGCGTGGCCGGAGCCGTTGTTCCCGGCTCGAGGAAGGTGTAAACGGTGGACTGCCAGGCCCCATTGACGAGTTGTTTGAGCGTGACGTAAATGTCTACGCCATTGTTCGGGATCGTGACCGTTTCTGAGGTAGTGGTACTCGGGAGCACGCCCGAGTTGTACACGTTGGAGTAGCCCGTGCCGGCGGGGACCGTTCCCACCACCAGCTGGTACTCCGCCGGTCCGGCCCCGTTGCTCCAGGTGAACGTCTGGCTGGCCAAAAGCGTCGGCGGCGTAGTCCCCGTGTTCGATCCCGGTGCGGACAGCGTGGCATTCTGCTCGGTCCCGGGCTCGATAAAGTTGCTGTTGTAGTGATACGGCACCCACTCTCCATCGATGAACTGGTGCAACGTGACAAACACATCTACACCATTGGACGGAATCGGGACCGTGACCGAGGTATTGGTGGTCGTGGTCTGGTAGTACAGGTCGGTTGATTCATTTCCGATCGTTCCCACGTCCAGCCGGAATTGCGTAGGTCCATTTCCGCCGCCGCCGCTCCAGGAGAACGTCGCCGAGGGCGATGTAAGTGTTCCCGACGATGCTGGTGACGGTCCCGGAGACACCGTAGCTGTCAGCGTATACGGGATCTGGGGGTTGACCTGGATGTCGCCGGACTGCGCAGTGATGCTGACCAGGCTGTCCAGGGGCAGCGTTGCGGTCAGGACGTCATTGCTGTATGACCCGGCCCCACCGACAGGGGGATTGGCAGGAGCCCCAATGACAGGGAGGTCGACAGCGAGGGTCCCGAAAGTGGCTGAGCCCCCTGACAGCGCCTCAGAGGTCGTTCCACCGAGGTAGGTTGAGGTGTCGGTCATGGTTACGGTGCCTGTACTCGCTGCAAAGGCTATACCGCTTTCGGTCAGCCCGACCACCGGCTCGGGACTATTCAGCGGGAAATACTCCAAAACGCTCGACTGCGGCTCTGTAGTGAACTGGATGCCGTAGTTGGTTTGCACGGCGCCGGCGTCAACGCAGGGAGCCGACAGGGAGTATCCGGGATAAGTGGTATTCTCGTTCGATTTGCCGCGCTGGTCGGTGGTCACGCCGGCGGGGATGTTGGAGGCCAGACCCGCGCAGATGGCGGGATCGCCGGGTGTCGGGATCAGGGTTGTGATCGACGCGCCAGCACTTGTGTATGGCAGCGCGGTGAGCGTGATCTGCGGCCCGGGGTTAATGCCGTTCAGATAATTGGGGTTGCCATTATTGCCGCCGATGATGTTGCCGCCGTTGTCGGTGTAGCTGCCGTCGATGTTTTCGGCGACGGTCGCAGTGTTGTCGGCCACGATCGTGTTGGCCAAAGTCAGCGTCCCGGACGAGGTCTCAATGCCGCCGCCGCCGGCTGAGGCGGCCGGGGCAGAATTGTTGGCGATGGTGCTGCCCGTCACGATAAGCGTGCCAGTGTTATCAATGCCGGCCCCGGATCCACCACTGCCGCCGGTGTTGCCGTAGACGGTGCTCTCGGTGATTGTCATCGTTCCGGCATTCTGGATTCCGGCGCCGCCGCCAACAACGCCAGAGTTATTCGAGACGGTGCTGTCGGTCATCGTCATCTGGCCGCCGTTGTAGATCCCGCCGCCTGCGGAAGAGGCGGTGTTGCTGGTGATTGCACTGCCGGCAATCGTCATCGTGCCGTTTGTTCCGTTGTAAATCCCGCCGCCCTCGTTGCCCCAATTGGAAGTGACAACGCCGTTGAGAACGGTCAGTGTTCCCGCGGAGTTATCAACACCGCCGCCCTGTGGAGCGTACCCTCCAGTGATGGTCAGACCGTAGAGCGCCATTGTCTGGCCGGCGCCGTTAGTAAACACGCTCAACTGATTGCCGCTGGACCCATTGCCATTGACCGTAAGCGAGCCGGCACCGGGGCCGACGATGTTCACGGCCGGTATACTCCCCGATTGCTGCAGGGTCCCGTTGGCCGGGTTCAGGGTGACTGTAGATATCCCCGAAGCGAAGTAGACATCGCCGTCCGCAGACCCGGCTGCGGCAATGGCGTCGCGCAGCGTGCAGCTTCCGCTCGGGCAGTCAGATGCGCCGCTGCCGGAGTCACCGGCGCTTTGCACCTTGACGTAATTGGTTTGGATCGCTCCGGCGTCGACGCAGGAGGTGCTCAAGGGAAACCCGCGCTCGTCGTTGATGACTCCGGCAGTGTATGCCAGATCGAGGTTGCCGGCGCAGATAGCTGCGCTGCCGGGTTGCGGCAGAAACGTAGTTGTCGTGCCGCCCCAGTTGGCCAGCGGCAGCGCAAGCGGATCAGACGAAGCGTCGGAGGGGGCAGAGCTGCAGCCGCCACAGTCATTCGGCTGATTATTCCAGAAAACACTGTTGTGGGTCGTCGTTCCAGAGGCATGACCGTCGAGGGCGCCGCCCACGCTCCCGGCTGAGTTCCCTGAAAAGATATCGTTGTTGGCCGCGATGTCGTCCGAGGCATCAATGGCTCCGCCGCTGCCACTGGCGCTGTTGCCCGCAAAAGTGTCGTTCGTGGCACTCACGGTGAAGGCACCTATCGCGCCGCCAAGTCCGCTTGACGTGTTCGCTGAAAAGGTGCTGTCGGTGACCGTCACATCAACAGGCGAGCCGATCGCGCCGCCAAAATGAGCGGAATTGCCTGTAAAAGTGCTCTGATCCACGGTGGATTCGCCGTAAATGGCGCCGCCAGTGCCCGTCGCGGTATTGCCGGTGAAGGCGCAGTTGCTTACGGACACGATGAAGCCGCTGATGGCGCCTCCGTTTGAGACCTGCGAGCCGCTGGCGTTGCCGTTGGCAAAGGTCAGGCCGGAGATGATCCATTCCTCGAGCTCGGTGCCTGAGGTCCACAGTATTGGGTACTGGCCGGCGCCGGATATGGTGAGCACGTTTGCTCCCGGCCCCTGGATCGTCAGATTCGTGCTGGTGATCGCAGGCAGAGCGCTGCCGAGCGTGATGGTGCCCGTGAGGCCGCTCTGAAACAGAATGGTGTCACCGGAATTATCGGTATTGGCCTGGGTGATGGCGTCGCGAAGCGAGCAGGTTCCGCTGCCGCAACTGCCCGCGGCATCGTTGGAATCGGCCAGCGTGTTCACGGTTAGCGTCAACTGCGCTCGCGCGGTGGCTGCGCTCATCAACAGTGCTGCGGCGCACGCTACCGCCGCTGCAAGGCCAACTGCCCGGCGGCTACGCCTGCGATTGGTGGCAATGGGATGCGATGTGGAAGCGGATGAGGGGGATTGGATGGCGCGGGAAAATGCAAACATGGGATTTTCTCCGTATTCGAACGATGGTTAGCTTGCACGCACAAGATGTTGAATGGATTGAATGCCGTGTCTCCTGTTTCGCATGATTCGGGCAGCCTTCGGATCGAATAAGCAACCGCCCGGTCGTACAGAATCTTATATGGCGGCATGGACGGCCCCGTCGCTTTCGCCGAAACTCCGAGTGATGACCCTTGGGGGAGAGTACGGAGGCCCGACAGATCTGTGGCTGGAAGCACGCGACTCCGCAACCTGACTAACGAAAAAACTCCGAGTTTCGGACAGTTAATCCGCTAAACAAGCCAATTGTAACGCCGGACTCGAGCTTGGAGAGAAAGCCGGCTTTGAAAGTGCTGTCGACGGAGAGCTTTTCAAGGAACGAGCACAATGTCAATCAAATTCTGCTGAGGCGTCGGCAAAACTTCTGATGATCTTGCTGCGTGGATGAGCTAAATTATTGATAAGGCTTGGGTTGTTGTATTTGGGAAGTGGGAAGAGGCGGAATCCTTGATGAGAAGATTCTTTGCCAACAAAATGCTTTTGCGCGGAGGCGTCCTCGATGCAGGAAAGCTGAGTCCTGTCGTGGTTGAAAGCAAAGTCGACGAAGTTCTGTGCGAGTTGTGCGACTCACTGTCAAAGCCGTATGACACGAGGGAAGAACTACCAGGGGGAGCAGGCGGTGAGTCTGTTCTGCCAGATTTTAAAGTGGCATGACAACCGGGACGCCGATCGATCAAGTCTGCGGGTAGTCGGGCATTTTCGAGCCAACCTATTATCGTTGCTGTAAGGAGTATGGAGGTCTGCCGGTGGACTGGGCCAGGTGGTTGAAGGGGGTTGAGCTTCAGTCCCGCTATTCACCAGTTAAACCGCAGGGCTAAGAATTGGACTGATCCGTATAGCAGGTCACCGAAAGCTGCGCCCAATACCATACTAAGGACAGCAACTATGACTCGATTGTTCTGAAGCCTGATCAAGCCGCCTGCCAGGATGAAGATCGCGACTTCAATCAACCCCTCAATCAAAGGATGCTGTTTGGATAAGAAACTGCCGCGCGCAAATACCTGCCGCTGGATTATTTCAGTTTGATAGATGTTGCTCATCAGCCATCCAATGAAGAGTCCAGCGACGCATCCAGCGGTCGCGATCGCCGGATGTTGTCTGATTTCTGTGACCCGATCCTGCAACCTCGACTCACTCCACCAACTACGTCCCAACGCCAACAGCCTTTGCCCTTCTGCCACCATAGTCCCTCTTTTTCTAATTCACTCAGCCCAAGTTTGCTAGGCACCAGATCGATACCCTCATCCTGCAGCGAGCTATCGAACCCGTTCCGTTGCCCGCATCACTGCCTTGACCAGCGCGACGCGCAGTCCGCCCTCCTCGAACTCCAGATCGCCGTCGAAGGCACAGCCTGCAGGAGTGGTTATCGCATCTTTCAACAGCGCAACGCACCGACTCCATTCGCGTTGACGTCGGCGCGTCGCTCCAGCCCAATTGCTCCGCGTATTGAAGAGGAATCGCAAAATGCGAGCGGGCAATAACGAAGGCGCGGTTGTTCGGGAGAAACTCCACCAGAACAGCCCGTCCCGCACCGACAGCAAGATGAAGTGCTGTTCTTCCGTCGCTGATAGTAGATTTTATGTTCGCTCTGTATGATAACAGGACTTTTGCCAAGCCGGCGCGCCCAAAAAAGATCGCCAAATGCAAAGGGGCCAATCTGCCACAGAATGTTCACAATCGCCTCAGAACTACGCTTCTTTGCCTTCCCCATCCCATGGTACTTCGGTCACTTTGGAATCGAAGAACTGCAGAGCGCCTTGGAGTCGATCAGCGTCACCCCATCACGAACCGGAATTGCGGCGCAGTACTCGCAAAATCCACCGCAGTCAACCACAAGAGAACGAAGCGAATATCAACTGACTTATTGAATCTAATGGTGGGCAGTGCAGGGCTCGAACCTGCGACCTCCTGCTTGTAAGGCAGGCGCTCTAACCAGCTGAGCTAACCGCCCTCGCCGTTTCGGCGCGGAATGGCCGCCAACTGTCATTCTATCAGCGAAGTTGATCGGCCCGTGCGGGCGTGCCGCAATCACCTTCAACCGCCACGCCCGCTTGATACACTCACCCGGTGAGCCGTCTGATCGTAAACGCCGACGACTTTGGCCTGACGCCCGGAGTAAATCGCGCAATCGCGGAGTTGCACGCGGCTGGCGCCGTCACCAGCACCACGCTCATGGCGCGCGCCTCAGCCACCGCCGAGGCCATCGAGATCGCCCGCTCCACGCCCACGCTTGGCGTCGGCTGCCACATCGTTCTCGTCGACGGTGCGCCGGTCCTGCCCCCCGATCGCATCCCTTCGCTCGTCGATGCACGCACCGGCCGCTTCCGGCCCACGCTCTCGGCATTCCTCCCGCGCCTGCTCACCGGCCACATCGACCCGTCAGAAATTGAAGCAGAAGCC
>Ga0326727_10015869_pt1 | contig 16050 bp, 14 predicted proteins | sample MB2enrmetagenome_FD_207643 | JGI IMG/M metagenome (GOLD analysis project Ga0326727, IMG submission 207643) | Lab enriched peat soil microbial communities from McLean, Ithaca, NY, United States - MB29MY | ecosystem: Environmental > Terrestrial > Soil > Wetlands > Peat | place: USA: New York...
GAACTGGAATACGCTGGCAGCCGATCTCGCTGAACCGAGTCGCAAGCGAGTACCCCAAGTGTCCGCGTTCTTCGCGCAGTAGCGACAAACCGGCATAAATCGAGTAAATTATCTTAGCGCTTATGGGACATGCCCGGCCCGCGGCGTCAGGACACAAATCAAGCGGTCGAAGGTCTAATCCACCTTTATAAATGCCGCGTGCCCCGCTTCGTACGCCCCAATGGCCGCTTCCTGTTGCAGAATGTAGCCCAGCTCGTCTATGCCTTCCACCAGGCAGTGCTTGGAGAAGGCGTCCACCGGGAACTCGACGGCCTGACCGTCCGGGAGGGTGAACGTCTGGTGGGGCAGGTCCACCTTCACGGTGGCCCGCGGGTTGCGCGCGATCTCGGCGAACAAGGCCGCATGCGCCGCCGGCGGAATCACGATCGGCAGCAGCGAGTTTTTCAGCGCGTTCTGTTTGAAGATGTCCGCGAATGAAGTGCTCACCACCGCGCGGAAGCCGAACTGGGTAAGCGCCCAGGGGGCGTGCTCGCGCGAGCTGCCGCAGCCGAAATTGTCACCCGCGAGCAGAACCTGCGCGCCTTTGGCGCCGGGCTGGTTGAGCGCGAAATCGGGCTTCGGGGCGCCCTGCGCGTCGTACCGCCAGTCGCAGAAAAGCTGATCGCCCAGACCTTCCTTGGAAGTGGTCTTCAGGAACCGCGCGGGAATGATCTGATCGGTGTCCACATTGTTGACCGCCAGGGCCACCACGCGGCTTTCAAAGTTGGTGAACGGCTTCATAGCATGGTCCTCACGTCGGTCACCACCCCCGTCACGGCGCAGGCGGCGGCGGTCAATGGGCTGGCCAGGAAAGTGCGCCCTCCGGCGCCCTGCCGGCCCTCGAAATTCCGATTGCTGGTGGAGACGCTGTACTGCCCGGGCGCGAGCTGATCGCCGTTCATGGCGATGCACATCGAGCACCCCGGCTCGCGCCACTCGCATCCCGCGGCGCGGAAAATCTCCGGCAGCCCTTCCGCCACGGCCTGGCGCTTCACTTCCTGCGATCCCGGAACCACCAGCACGCGCACTCTCGGGTCCACCTTGCGGCCCTTGAGCACGGAGGCCGCGGCGCGCAGGTCGGCGATCCGCCCGTTGGTGCAGCTTCCGATGAACACCACGTCGATGCGCCGCCCCAACAGCGGCTTGCCGCCCTCGAGCCCCATGTACTTCAGAGCCTTGGCTACGGATTCCCGGGCCATCGGGTCGGTCACCTCCGAAGGCTCCGGCACGGCGCGGCCGATGGGCACGCCCATGCCCGGGTTGGTGCCGTAGGTGATCATCGGTTCGAGCGCCGCGGCGTCCATCGTCACCGTGCGATCGTAGACCGCGCCTTCGTCGCTGGGAAGCTGCTTCCATCGGGCCACCGCCCGGTCCCACGCCGCGCCCAGCGGCGCGTACGGCCGCCCGTGCAGATACTGGAAAGTCGTAGCGTCGGGCGCGATCAGCCCCGCGCGCGCGCCAGCCTCAATGGACATGTTGCACACCGTCATGCGTTCTTCCATGCCCAGCGCGCGGATGGCCCCGCCGCAGTATTCGATCACGCACCCCGTGCCGCCGCCGGCGCCGATGCGCGCGATCAGCGCCAGAATAATATCTTTGGCCGACACACCCCGCCCGAGGCTGCCGTCCACGCGCACCTGGAAGGTCCGCGACTTCCTTTGCAGAAGACACTGGGTGGCCAGCACGTGCTCCACCTCGCTGGTGCCGATGCCGAACGCCAGCGCGCCGAACGCTCCGTGCGTGGCGGTGTGGCTGTCGCCGCAAACCACGGTCATGCCGGGCTGGGTGAGGCCCAACTCGGGACCGATCACATGCACCACGCCCTGGCGGTCGCTGTGGACGCCCAGGCACACGATGCCGAACTCGGCGCAGTTGGCCTCCAGTTGCGCGATCTGCTTAGCGGCGATGGCATCCGCGATGGGCAGCGTCCGGTCCGTGGTGGGGATGCTGTGGTCCACCGTGGCGATGGTCAGATCGGGGCGCCGCACCTTCAATCCGCGCTCCCGCAGGTCCTGAAAGGCCTGCGGCGACGTCACTTCGTGCACCAGGTGCAGATCGATGTAGAGCAGCGCCGGCGCGCCGGCGCGCTCGTGGACCACATGCGAGTCCCAGAGTTTTTCGATGATCGTTCGAGGCATAAAGTTAGAAACTTAGGGCCGGGGACCAAAACGTCTGGATTTGCCGGTTACCTTACATTGTATTCGGAAGCGGCGAGACGCTTTCAGGTAGCGCCGAAACTCTTGGACGCGTAGATTCGTGATACCTTGGTATCAGAGGGGGCAGTATGCCAGAAAACACTCCGCGTCCGCAGATCAATATGTCGAACCTGCGGGTTGGGGGTGGCATCGCAGGGACCATTTTCGCCGTCCTCAGCACCCTGATATTTCTCATCGGCATTCCCGCGCTGCGGTATTTCCTTCCCGCGGCCATCGCTCTGGGCTGCGGAGTTGCGCTGGTCATTCACTTCATCCGGCATGAGACCCCAGGTAAAGCTTGGATTCTCTCCGACGGGAAGAAGTAGATGGACCTTCAAGCCGGGAGCTCAGGCATTCGCTGAGCGCGGGCCGGTAAGCCCGCGCTCAGCCCATCGCGGCGCACACCGCCGCGCCTACCTGTTCGGTAGTGGCGGGCGCGCCCGAAGGTCGTAGATCCGCTGTCACCTTTCCGCTGTCGAGGACCGCTTCCACGGCCTTCTCCACGGCGGAGGCTTCTTCCTTCAATCCGAAACTGTACTCCAGCAGGGCCGCCACCGAACCGATGGCCCCCAGCGGGTTGGCTTTGTTTTGCCCCGCGATATCGGGCGCCGAGCCGTGCACCGGCTCGTACAGGCCCACCCACGCTCCCGAGGGCCGCCGGCCGCCGATCGAAGCCGAGGGCAGCATCCCGATGGACCCCGCCAGCACGGCCCCTTCGTCGCTCAGAATGTCGCCGAACAGGTTCTCCGTCAGCACGATGTCGAATCGCCGGGGATTCAGGATCAACTGCATGGCGCAGTTGTCCACCAGCAGGTGATCGAGCGCCACGTCCGGAAATTCCGCCGCCACCTCGCACACCACGCGCCGCCACAGTTGCGAATTCTCGAGCACGTTGGACTTGTCCACCGAGGTGACCTTCTTGCGGCGCCCGCGCGCCAGGCGGAAGGCCACGCGGGCGACACGCTCGATTTCCGAGCGCGTGTAGGCCATGGTATTGACCGCCCGCGTCTCCGCGCCGTCTTCGAATATCCCGCGCGGAGTACCGTAATAGAGCCCGCCCGTCAGTTCGCGGACGATGATCATATCGGCGCCTTCCACCAGGTGGTTCTTCAGCGGAGAAGAATCGAGCTGCGACGCGTACGCGCGCACCGGGCGCAGGTTGGCGAAAACTCCCAGCGCCTGGCGCAGCCCCAACAATCCTTTTTCCGGCCGCTGGTCGGGCGGCGCGTTATCGAACTCCGGAAGTCCCACCGCGCCCATCAGCGTGGCGTCGGCATCGAGCGCCAGCCGCCGGGTCTCCTCGGGCAGCGGCGACCCCGTTTTGTGGATCGCCACGCCGCCCAGCAGCCCTTCCGTCAAGACCAGTTCGTGCCCGTACTTCGCGGCCACGTGGCCGAGGACGCGTACCGCCTCCCGCGTCACCTCCACGCCGATTCCGTCTCCGGGCAATGTCAATATGTTCAGACGCATTGGATAATCGTATCTTCTTTCGGCTTTTTGCTCCCGCTCCGGTTTTCTCCGCGTCTCCGCGTCAAAGAAAGGCCGCCGGTCCTACTTCGCCGTCGCTCCCTCCGCTTGTGGCTCCTGGCCCATCCGCATCATGTCCACCAGCTCCCGGATTTCCTCGTTCATGAGGCCCTTTTTGCGGTGGTCGGCCACTCCGCAGAAGCGCTCGTACAGATCGTCCAGCTCCGCGCGCGTGAGCGTGTAGCCCATGTCCTTGCAGCGCTCGTTGAGCGCGTGCCGTCCGCTGTGCTTTCCCAGCACCAGCTTGCCTTCCGGCACGCCCACCGTCCGCGGATCGATGATCTCGTAGGTGGTCTTCTCTTTCAGGTACCCGTCCTGGTGGATGCCCGCCTCGTGCGCGAAGGCGTTGCAGCCCACGATGGCCTTGTTGGGCTGCGGGCCGAAGGTGATGAGCGAGGACAGCAGCTCGCTCGCCGAATAGAGGTGTTCCGTGTTCACCGTCGTGTGGAACGGGAAAATATCGGCGCGGGTCTTGAGAATCATGACCACTTCCTCGAGCGAGCAGTTGCCGGCGCGCTCGCCGATCCCGTTGATGGTGCACTCCACCTGCCGCGCCCCGCCCTGCACCGCGGCGATGGAGTTCGCTACCGCGAGGCCCAGGTCGTCGTGGCAGTGCACGCTCACGATGGCCGAATCGCCCAGCTCCCGCACCACGGCGCCGATCAGCGCTCCGAACTCGGAAGGGATCGAGTAGCCCACCGTATCCGGGATGTTGACGGTCCGCGCGCCGGCGGCGATCACCGCCTTGGAAACCTGGGTCAGGTAGGCGAGGTCCGTGCGCGCCCCGTCTTCCGCCGAAAACTCCACGTCGTCGGCGAAGCGGCGCGCCAGCTCCACCGCGCCCGCAGCCTCCTCCAGCACCTGTTGCCGCGATTTCTTTAATTTATACTTCAGGTGAATATCGCTGGTTGCGATAAATGTGTGGATGCGCGGCCGTTTGGCGTGTTCGAGCGCCTTGGCCGCCCGCTCGACGTCCAGCTTGCAGCACCGCGCCAGGGCGGCGATCTGCGCCCATGGGTACTCGCGGCTGATGGCGTCCACGGATTCGAAGTCGCCCTCGGAAGCGATGGGAAAGCCCGCCTCTAAGATGTCGACCCCGAGCTCCACAAGCTTGCGCGCCATCCGCAGCTTCTCGGTGGTGTCCATGCTGCAACCCGGCGATTGTTCGCCGTCGCGCAGCGTGGTATCGAAAATGTATACGCGGTCGGTCATATAATGAGATCCGTACTTGCCATTATCGCGGCCTTTTGCTTGATTTGGCAAATTTATAATATTAGACTTACTCATTAACAGATGTTATAATCTGGGATAAGCATGGAACTCTATTCCCTTCATGTGTTTCTGACCGTGGCGACGGAGAAGAGCTTCTCGAGGGCCGCCGAGCGCCTCCTGCGCACCCAGCCCGCGGTCTCGCTGTCGCTGCAACGGCTCGAGCAGGAGCTCGGCGAGAAGCTCATCGACCGCTCCGGAAAAGATCTGATCCTCACCGACGCCGGGCGCGCCGTGCTCGACTATGCGCGGCGCTTCGAGAGCCTGCAACAGGAGCTTGAGAACTCCCTCGCCGAGCTGCGCGACAATTCCGCCGGCCGCCTCGCCATCGGGGCCAACGAATCCACCACCCTGTACCTGCTGCGGCACATCGAACGCTACCGGGAACTCTATCCCAAGATCAAGGTGCAGGTGCGGCGGAGCCTTTCGAGCAAGATTCCCAACGAGCTGCTGGACGGCAACCTGGAGCTCGGCGTAATCAGCTACGACCCGGGCGACGAGCGGCTGAAATCGAAGGTCATCTACATCGACGCTCTGGCCTTCGTGGTCTCGCCGCGCCACCGCCTGGCGCACCGCAAGACCATCTCGATCTCCGAGCTGGGCTCGGAAACCTTCATCGCCCACAACGTGATTTCGCCCTACCGCGAGGTGGTCTTGCGCGAGTTTCAGGCCCACAAAGTTCCCCTGCGCATGGAGGTGGAAATGCCCACCATCGAAAGCATCCGCAAGATGGTGCAGAACGATAACGGCGTGGCGTTCCTGCCGCGCATGTGCGTGGAGCAGGAGATCGAAGGGAAGCTCCTCTGCGAGGTGCGCATCAAGGAAATGCACGTGGAGCGCAAAATCCGCCTCATCTACCCCACCCGCCGAGCCCTCAGCCACGCCGCCAGGGCGTTCCTGGAAGTCGTGGGCTGAGCGCTCCGGGAAGCGGTCCCTGACCTACCTTGGATTTTCTCCGCGTCTCCGCGTCTCCGCGTCAAAGAGGGCTCCTGTTTGACTCCGGCTCCGCAGACTCCGGCTCCGCCGGGTTCTCCCCGCTGGACCGGGTGTATACTGAACAGGACCCGGAACTCCAAAATCGGGATTCCGGGCAAAGCTATCGAGCTTCCGGAGGTTCCGATGAAGAAGTTCTTCCAAGCGTCCCTGCTATTGGCGGTCGCCGTCTCGCTCGCCGCCGCCCAGAGTAAGCCCATCCCTCAATTGGTGAAGAAAGGCGACAAGTTCACTTTCCTGGTGGATGGAAAGCCCTTCCTCATCCTCGGCGGCCAGGTAGCCAACTTCAGCGCCTTTCCGGACCGCATGGAGGTGGCGTGGCCCAAGCTCAAGGCCATGAACGCCAACGTGGTGGAGTACCCGGTCTATTGGAATGTCATCGAACCCGAGGAAGGCAAGTTCGATTTCACCGATTTCGACAAAATCCTCAACGCCACCCGCGCCCATGGTTTGCACGCCGACCTGCTTTGGTTCGGCTCCTGGAAAAACGGCGCCATGGACTGGACTCCCAACTGGGTCAAGACCAATCCCCAGCGCTTCCCCCGCGTGATCGACCCCGGAGGGAAGCCCATCCGCGTGCTCTCGCCCATGTCGAAGGCCAACCTGGACGCCGACCGCAAGGCCTACTCGGCCATGATGAAGCACCTCCGGGAGGTGGACGAGGCCGACCGCACCGTTATCCTGATGCAGGTGGAGAACGAGCCCGGTTTGCTCGGCAGCGTCCGCGATTTCTCCCCGGAATCGAATAAGCTGTTCAACGGTCCGGCGCCGGCCCCGCTGGTGGCGGCTCTCAAGAAGAAGCCGGGAACGTGGAAGGAAGTCTTCGGCCGGATCGCGGACGAGGCTTTCAGCGCCTACTACCTTTCCACTTACATTAATGAAGTCGCCAAGGCCGGCAAGCAGATCTATCCGCTTGTGACGTACGTCAATACCTGGAACGGCGGTTACGGAACCAACGACAATTACGAGAAGTTCGACCGTCCGGGTGAGAGTTATCCCAGCGGCGGAGCGGTGTCGCACATGCTGAACTTGTGGAAGGCCACGGCGCCCGACATCGACATCCTCTCTTCGGACACCTCCAGCCAGCCGGGCGATCCCTACCGGTTGATTGCCTCCCGCTATCGCCGTCCGGACAACCCGCACTGGAGCCCGGAGGCGGTCCGGGGGCTGCCCGGCGCGCGCAATTCCTTTTATGCCTTGGCGGAATTCGATGCCATAGGCTTCGGCGGCTACGGGGTGGATGGCGCCGCCGCCTCGCCGCTCGAAGTCAGTCCGTCGTTCGTCGACCTGGCGGCGAACTTCCGTCTTTTCCAGGCGGCCATGCCGGCCATCCTGAATCTCCAGGGAACCGGAAAGCTGCAAGCCGCGGTCGAGGAGAGCCCCATCCGGGCGCGCAACCTGATCCTCACCAATTACGATGCGCTGGTGCGATTTCGTCCTCCCAGCCGGCTGAACCCGGCCCTTCCGACCGGCGAGCCGTCCGGGCGGGTGCTGATCGGCGAATTGGGGCCGGACGAATTCCTGATTCTGGGTTTCGATTCCACGGTGCAATTCCGGCCGGTGCAGGGATCGGACCGCACGGCGGCGCAATTCCTGTCGGTCGAGGAGGGCTATTACGACCGCGATGGCGCATGGAAGGTAACCGATATCGGGCACACCGCCCAAGGCGATTACGACCCTCCCACGGTCACCCTCCCCGCGCGCGGAGCGGTGATCCGGGCCAAACTGACGACCTACTGACGGCTCCTGGGGAGCGGGTTCACCGCGGAGCAGGGGGCTGGGAGACCAGTCTTGTGGGGGAAGAAACGGGCCTTCACCGCGGAGACGCGGAGAAGGCGCGGAGAATCGTCGATTTGCATGTTTTCGGATTCAATCTTCAAATCTCGTTCTCCGCGCCTTCTCCGCGTCTCCGTGTCTTCGCGGTGATCTTGGGCGAGCTGCTATGGGGCGGGATCCGGGCCCCGCGCCTGGGTATATACTGAATAGGAGTCGGAACTCGAAAAATGGAGATTTCGGCGGAATTCGGTCTATTTCGGACTGTAAGGGATGAAATTCGATGGCTTACTCACGCCGTAACTTCTTGCATATCGCCGGCGCCGGCGCCCTGCTGGGCGCGCATGGCGTTTTTCCCGCCGCGGGACAACAACAGCCGTCGCAGCCACGGCCAACGCCGGATGCCGAGCCCTGGACCAAGCTGCCCCAGCCCTATCCGTACTATCAAGGGCGGTCGGCGGTGGCGTTGGTGAAAGGCGAGAGCCGGCGCAAGAACATAACCGACGCCCTGGTGGCCATCGACGACCAGATCCGGCCGGTCCTGAAGACCAAGAAGTACGTGGTGCTCAAGCCGAATGTCGTCAACCAGACGCCGCTGGGAACTACCCACCCGGATGCGCTGCTGGGCATCCTCGACTACCTGGCGCCGCGGTTCAAGGGCCCTGTCATGATCGCCGAATCGTGTGGAAACCCGATGGCGAATTTCGAATTCCGCGGCTACCCGAAGATTGTCGAGGAGCGCCGCAGCCAGAAAGTGAGCCTGGTGGACCTCAACGCCGAGGCGAAGTACCAGGTACTCTCGATATTCGATTACAACGCGCACGTGATTCCGGTGCGTCTGGCGGCGCGGCTGCTCGATCCGGAAGCGTATGTCATCTGCTCGGCGGTCATGAAGACCCACAACGCCCAGATAGCCACGCTGTCGGTGAAGAACATGGTCCTGGGCGCTCCGCTTTCGGCGTCCGTCAAGGAAACCACCAAATGGAGCGACAAGCGCAAGTTCCACGTCGGCATACGCATGATGCAGGTCAACATGATGCTGACGGCGCAGAAGCTGAAGACCAACTGGGGCGCGGCCGTGATCGACGGGTTCGAAGGCATGGAGGGCAACGGGCCGCACGCCGGAACGCCGGTGCCGCACCGCATCGCCATCGCCTCCACCGATTACATCGCCGCGGATCGCGTGGGCGTGGAGGCCATGGGCATCGATCCCAACTGGGTGGGCTCCCTGGTTTATAGCTACCAGGCCGGCCTGGGTCAATACGATCTGGATAAGATCGACGTGCGCGGAACGAAGGTCGCGGACGTGCGCCGCACCTATCGCCTGCACCCCGACGTCGATATCGAGAAGCAGTGGATGGGGCCGATGCTGGATCTGCCGGCGCAGTTAGGCTGATCGCGGACGGAGCGCCGGTTTCCAACCGGCGCGCAGCTTGACAAGCTGCCCCATAATCGCACAGTTCCACACGGTCATTCCAACCGCTCCCTGACGGTCGCGGCTCGCCAGACCGATAACGAGCCGCGACCGTCAGGGAGCGGTCGGGCGACGCCTGGCGATGCGGGCCCCTCATGTTTTTCAGGGAATTCCGCGGGCCGAAGGCCCATCCCAACAGACCACGAAAGTCGATGGTCTGTCCCGCTACCGTTCGATTCCCAGCGCCGCCGCTACCCGCACCAGGGTGGAAATCAATTTCTCCACGTGTTTATCGGTGTGGGCGGCGGTGCAGGAAATGCGCAACAGGTTCTGCGCCGCGGCGGGGCGCAGGACCGGGTTGATGTAGATGCCCTCTTCGAGAAGCGCTTTGCACAGGCGGCAGAGGTCCAGCTCGTCCTGGATCACCACCGGGACGATGGCGGTTTCGCCGGGCAGGACGCTGAAGCCGCGCGCACGAAGCTCGTCGCGGAGCAGGTTGGCCACGCACATCAGATGCTGGCGGCGCTCGGGTTCGGTTCTCAGGATCTGCAGGGCCGCGGAGGCCGCCGCGACCGAGCCCGGAGGCAGGCTGGCGGAGAACACGAACGGCCGGGCGGTGTGCTTCAGATAATCGATGACCGAGCGCTCGGAGGCCACGAAGCCGCCTACCGACGCCAGCGACTTGCTGAAGGTGCCCATCACGATATCGACATCGTCGAGCACCCCCAGGTGCTCGGCGGCGCCGGCGCCGGTGGCCCCCAGGACGCCGATTCCGTGCGCTTCATCCACGTACACGCGCGCGCCGTAAGGCTTGGCCAGGCGGGTGATGCCGCGCAGGTCGGCTACGTCGCCCTCCATGCTGAAGACGCCCTCGGAGACCACGAAAATCTTCTCGTCGGGCGAGCAATTCTCCAGGCACCGCTCGAAATGATCCAGATCGTTGTGGCGGAAACGGACCGTGCGGGCCGGCGAACGCAGACCGCCTTCCACCAGGCTGGCGTGCAGGTTGTGGTCGCAGATCATCACGTCGCCCTTCTCGGTGAGGGCCGAGAGGGCCGCGTAATTGGCCTGGAAGCCGGTGCCGAAGGTGATGGCGGCCTCCTTGTGCACAAAAGCGGCCAGCTCGTGCTCGAGCTTGACGTGCATGTCGAGCGTACCGTTGAGCAGGCGCGACCCGCTGCATCCGCTGCCGTATTTCCGGATGGCCTGGGCGGCGGCTTCCTTGACCTTGGGATGGGTGATGAGGTCGAGGTAGTCGTTCGAGCCGAACATCAGCACCTTGCGCTTGCCGATGCGGACCTCGCCCGGGCCGCAGCCCTCGCGATCGCCGAACACCTCGAAGTACATGTAGAGCCCAGCAGACTGCAGATCACTCGGACGAGTGAAGTTGCGGCACTTCTCGAACAGGTCGTTGGAGCCGCTGGCCTTCTTTTTTTTGCCGGCGATATCGCTTGTCGTCACGCGCATGGTCCTCAGTTCCAATCGTAAATTCGGTAGGTCTTGTATCGCTCCGCCCCCATCGCCACCAGAGAGCGATTCATCAGCACGTTGTCCTCTAGTATCCAGGACATCTCGCAACCGCCATACCCCAGTCGTACTGCATTGCGCCAAAGCGTAGCGTAAAAAGCCGCCGCGATCCCGGAGGCGCGATACTCCTCCACTACCCCCAATGCGATAACCCGCAAACTCTTGATTAACCGTTGATGATACAAAATTTTGACCAGCCCCGTGGGGAAAAGGCTCCCGCCCGCCGGTTTCAGCGCCCGGTTGATGTCCGGAAGCGCCAGGGCAAAACCCACCGCCCGGCCGTCCTTTTCTCCAACGAGCACGAATTCGGGTTTAAGGATCTGCTTCATCTCCTTGCCCTGGAGAAACCACTCCTCGCGGGTCATGGGGATGAAGCCCCAATTGCGCTCCCAGGCCGAATTGTACACGTCCCACAGCCTCTCCACCTCGGCCTGGAAATGCTTCGTGTCGATGGGACGGATATGGATTCCGTTGGCGGCCACCGAACGGTCCGCCACGCGCCCGATCTTGCTCCCGTCGAGTTTGCTCGAATGCTGGTAGTAGGCGTACAGATCCTTGGCCTTGCGAAGGCCGGCGCTCTCCAGGAGGACCGGATAATAGGGCGGATTGTAGGTCATCATGACCACGGGGCTCGAATCGAAGCCTTCTATCAGCGTGCCAATCTCGTAATTGGTGGAAGGGTTCACCGGGCCGCGCAGGGTCCGCGCTCCGCGGTCGAAAACCCACCGGCGCGCCTGCGCCAGAAGGGCCCCCGCCACGGATTCGTCGTTCACCGTCTCGAAAAACCCGAAAAAGCCCATTTCCTCCGCATGAAACCGGTTGTGGTTCCGATCGAGGATAGCCGCCACGCGTCCCACCACCTGGCCATCGCGCCGGGCCAGGAAGAACTCCGCCTCGGCGTTGGCGTAAAACGGGTGCTTTTCGCGGTCGAGCAGTTCCTTCACCGCTATGCGAAGCGGGGGAACCCAATACGGGTCCCCACGATAGAGCCGGTAGGGGAGTTCGACGAACTCCTTCAACAGCTTCTTGTTGTCAGCCGCTACGACCTCAATGCCTCCCAATCTTTAGCCCCCTTTTCGAAAGCTTCAGATACATAACCGGGGCCGCCAGGATCAGGACGAACGCCAGCGCCGCCCCCGCCAACACGTCGACCGTATAGTGGTATCGAAGATAAACTGTAGCAAAAATGATGAGCGGAGTGTAGAGGAGGTAGATCCGGAACAGCCGCTTGGACACCATCCGGCTACCCCACCAGGCCAGCAGCGTCAACTCGGTATGGCCGCTCGGAAAGCAGTCGTAATGCGCGGATTCCAGGCGGTCGAGAGTGGATTGCATCCCGCCGAACAACCACATTCCCCGCAGCGGGACGTGCTGGAGGGTTGCCAGCAGAAAGCGCGGCCCGCGCGCCGGAACCAGCAGATACCCCACATAGGAGGTCAGGAAGCCCAAGGCGATTAAAAAAGCATAATATTGAAAGTCCGCGTGGCGGCCCCGTTTCCACAGAAGGTAGGCCACAAAAAGCACGGCCGGCACGAAAAGGGTGTAAACGATCTGAAGCAACTCGGTGAGGGCGGGCGTCTCAATCCGCTCCAGCCATACCGTGGGATTCGCGCCCCAAAAGCGGAAATCCAGGCGCGCCAGGGCCTGGTCGGCGTCCGAACCGCGTATGACGGGAATAAATAGGGCCATTTCCTTATAGCAGGCGGCCACGTACGGCAGGGGATACCAAAAGCGGAAGAGACGGGTGGTGACGTTGGGGACCTTGATTTCCACCAGCGCCAGGGCGACAGCGGTCAAATGCCAGGCGAGCAAACCCGGGGCCGAAGGAATGCGGCCCCACCAGACCAGGAGCGGAATGGTGGAAACCGCATAATAGGCCAGGATGAGTTTGTCGGCGGCCCAAAAGCCGGTATCGACGGCGGATGGCGCCGCGCCAGCGCGCTCAGGGCCTGCATACGGACTCAATACGTCAGCCAACCGGCCTCCCGATACCAGGCGAGGGTTTGTTCCAGCCCCGCCTCCAAAGTAACGCGCGCTTCGAAACCCAACTCGGCGGAGGCCCGGCGAACATCGCAGGTCCAGGACGCGCAGCGCGCTTCCGCTATCTTATCGCGCGACAGGATGCCGGGGTGACGGAAAATGCGGGCCCAGGTCTCGGCGCACCAGCCCACGGCCCAAGCGGCGGCATAGGGGATGCGGATTACGCGCGGCGGACGGCGCCCCATGATGCGCGCGGCGGTTGTGGCCAGCTCGCCCCAGGCGAAGGGCTCCGGATGCGCCAAGTAGTAGGTGCGCCCGGCGGCCCGCGGGTTCCGCGCGGCCTCCCACAGGCCATCCACCAGGTCCTTCACGTAAATGGCGCTGAACCACCGCTCCGGTCCGGAGATCTCGACGGTGATGCCCTTGGCCACCGATTTCAGGATTTGATAGACGTCCGTATCGCGCGGACCGTAGACCACCGGCGGGCGGGCGATAACCGCGTCCGGCAGGAGGGCGCGCACCACCCGCTCGGCCTCCAGCTTGGAACAGCCGTAATGGGAGACAGGACGCGGCTCGGCATCCTCGCCAAGCGCCTTTCCAGAGCCCGCGGCGGCCATCGAGCTCACGTGGACCAGGCGGATGGGGAGCCCTTGAAGAGCGCTGGCGAGGTTCTCGGTGGCGCGCAAGTTGCCGGCGTAGTAGTCGGCCGGGCGGAGAGCCTTGGTAACGCCCGCCAGGTGGATGACCTTATCCACGCCGCTCAAGGCGGCTTCCAGGCCGTGGGGGGCCAGCAGGTCGCCGCGCACGGCTTCCACTCCCGGCGGCAGGGGCCGCTGGGGGTCGCGGCGCAGCAGGCAGCGGACCGGTTCACCGGCGGCGCTCAGCTTTTCCAGCAGGTGGCCGCCGATGAACCCGGTTCCGCCGGTGACGAGAATCATTTATTGCGGAGAGCCGCGGAAGGCCACTTCTCCGAAGTAGCTTTCGGCGGTAGTGCCGGTATGTTGAGAGTTGATCTGGATGCGCACCCCTTTGACGTGGGGCGCACTCCTGCCGTACGCATGCTCGTAATCGGCGGCCAGGTTATGGGTTTCGGCGATCCACTGATTCAGGCCGGCCGCGCCGGACTGGCAGACCACCGCGAACACGTGGACCAGGGGAATGAAGCTGGCATTCTGCCAGGAACCTTTGGGCGCCGTGCTGTCCCAGATGTAGGAAACAATGCGGTGATCGGCGAAAGCCACCAGGACCTGGGCGGCCTGGTCGTCCGTGGCGGCGCGGCGGAAATCGCCTCCGGCGGGTAGCTGCGCCACCTTCCAGCGCCATGCGAGCCACGGCATTTGAGCCGGGTCCACATCCACCCCGCGCTCCAGCGCGAAGGACGCGCCAACGCTCTTGAGGTGCAGGCAGGCGCCGCCGGGATCGTCGCAGACGGAGATGTCGGGCCGGCCATGATTCACCTTGATCTGCCAATTCGACGGCAGCTTGCCAGGATTCCTGGTAGAGGTATCCAGCACCACCAGAGACATGGGAGTCGTCCGCGCGTGAAAACCCAAGGTTAACAGGACCAAGACAAACAGGGGTCTCTTCAAAAAAGGCTCCGGGGACCTGGACGCCACGAAAGAACCGGCCGGCAAGCGAATGCCCCTGCTCCACGCCTGTAAGTCCTTCAAAACCAACGTGGACAGCTCGATTCCTCCGCAACGCCCTGACGCTACATTCCTGTACTACTATCGCATTTATGGCGGGTGTTCCGCCACCGTGGGGCAGGCCTCCTGGCCTGCCTTGGCCGGCCCTTGGCCCCTAGGCAGACCAGGAGGCCCGCCCCACTCCGGGGGATCCGCCCCACCACTTGGGCGCTACCCAACCGGAAACCGCGCCCGCACCAGCTCGAGGGCTTCGTCCCGAGTGGCGATGGCGCCCTCCAATTGGGCGTCTTCCACGGCGGCCAGGATCTCGGCGAACCGGGGACCCGGACCGTAGCCCTCGGCCATCAGGTCGTCGCCCGAGATCAGGCGCGGCGGCCGCAGCCGCTCTTCGGACAACTCCTCGCGCCGGCGCTTCACCAACTCGTAGTTCTCCAGGCAACGGTTGCTTGACAGGGCGTCCAGGCGATGCAGTTCCAGGTGTTCGTCGAACCGCGGCAGGCGCAGAAATCGCTTGAGCGTGCTCTCGCGCATGTGATGGACATCCTTGAAGCGCATGTGGTTGGCCACCAGCGCCTCCACCTGCTCCATATCTTCCCGCGAGAAGCGCAGACGGGAGAGAACGTCATGGGTGAGCGCCACGCCTTCTTCCACGTGGCCGTCGAAACGGATGCGCTCGGCCACACGGAAGGTGGGCGGCTTGCCGGCGTCGTGCAGCAGGGCGCCCCATGCCAGCGTGGGACTGGGTTGGCGAAGCTTTTCGAGCAGCAGCAGGGTGTGCACCCAGACGTCGCCCTCGGGATGGTATTCAGGCGGCTGTTCCACGCCTTTCATGGCCGCCACTTCGGGCAGCAGGACGGCCAGCAGGCCGGTGGCGTCCAGCAGCTCGAAGCCGCGCCGCGCGCCGCCCTCGGTGAGGATGCGCGTCAGCTCATCGCGCACGCGCTCGGCGGAAACGCCCAGGATGGAGCGGTGATGGCGCCGGATGGCCGCAAAGGTGGCCGGCTCTATCCGGAACCCCAGGCGGGCCGCGAAGCGAATGGCGCGCAGCAGGCGCAGGTGATCTTCGCGGAAGCGCACGTCCGGGTCGCCGATGGCGCGCAGCAGGCGCCCTTCGAGGTCGGCCTGCCCGCCCACATAGTCCAGCACCGCGCCGGACTCCGGATCGAGCATCAGGCCGTTGATGGTGAAGTCGCGGCGCAGCACGTCCTGGCGCGGATCGATTTCGAAGCGCACCGCAGCCGGACGGCGGCCGTCGGCGTAGTCGCGATCGCTTCGAAACGTCGCGACTTCGACGCAGGCGGCGTCGCGGCGCACCAGCACCACCCCGAAATGCGCGCCAACGCACCCGGAGCCCGGAAATAGCTCCAGCAGGCGCTCGGGCGGCGCGTCGGTCGAGACGTCGAAGTCCTTGGGCGCAATGCCCAGCAGCAGGTCGCGCACACAACCGCCCACCAGCCAGGCCTGGTGGCCGGATTGGCGGAGCGTGCCGATGATGTGGCGAGCCAGAGCTTCCGGGTGCATCGCTGTATTCATGCTAGCCCATGGCCGTGGGCAAGCTAACCCCAATACTGTTCACTTAACAACATTTTCATGCTATTCTGTTTTGGGGTGGAGGCCCCCCAGAATGGCTCGTACCGTTGCGTCCTTACCCGCCGGGAGCCGCATTACCGACTACATCAGCCTCGGC
>Ga0326727_10015871_pt1 | contig 16049 bp, 13 predicted proteins | sample MB2enrmetagenome_FD_207643 | JGI IMG/M metagenome (GOLD analysis project Ga0326727, IMG submission 207643) | Lab enriched peat soil microbial communities from McLean, Ithaca, NY, United States - MB29MY | ecosystem: Environmental > Terrestrial > Soil > Wetlands > Peat | place: USA: New York...
GTTACAGAAGGGTGAGGCGGCGGCGGAGACCGGCTGCCCGCCGGCGGGGCTGTCGATCGCTGACTGGACGGAGGATTTGCAGGACTTTGCCGATACCGCGGCGCTGATCGAGACGTTGGACCTGGTGATCACGGTCGACACCGCTGTCGCGCATCTGGCCGGCGCGCTGGGCAAGCCGGTGTGGGTGCTCAATCGTTTCGATGCGTGCTGGCGGTGGTTGCTGGTTCGCACGGACTCGCCCTGGTATCCCACTGCACGGCTGTTTCATCAGCCGCGGCCGGGCGATTGGGACAGCGTGATCGCCGCGGTGGCTGACGCGTTGCGCGCGATGGTGACGGGGGTCAGTCGGGGAGCAGGCGGCGGCGCGCAGGAATCATGAGCACCTCGCGCAACGCGTCAGCCACCGCGGCGAACACCGGGGGCCAGTCGCCCGGCGCGGGCTGGCGGAATAATGTTGCGGTCGGGTACCAGGGCGAGGTGGTTCGCCCGGTCAGCCAGCGCCAGCACTGATCGTAACGGTTGAGGATCCAGACCGGCTTTGCCAGGGCGCCGGCAAGGTGCGCGGTTGCCGTGTCGACCGTGATCACCAGATCGAGCGCCGCGATCACTGCCGCGGTGTCGGCGAAATCGTCCAGGTCCATCGTCCAGTCGTGGAGTACCATGCCGTCGGGCGGCTGGGCGATCTGTTCCGCTGCCGGGCCTTTTTGCAGCGAGACCAGGCTGATGCCGCGGATCGCGGCGAGCGGCGCCCAGGCCGCCAGCGCGGTGGAACGGCGGCGATCGACGGCGTTGGCGCCCGGCAGGTGATGGCGCGGATCGCCGGCCCAGCAGATGCCGACACGCAGGCCGGGCAATGCCGCGAGGCGCTCGTGCCAGGGGCCGGACAGCGCCGGCGGCACGGCAAGGTAGGGGACGCGGTGCGGAATCGTTTCGACGGTGGTGCCGCAGGCGAGCGGCAGGCTGAGCAGCGGGCAATGCAGGTCGAAGTCCGGTAATGGGTTGCCTTGTGCGAGCAGCGTTGGGGCGCGTGGCAGGCTTGCCATGAGGCGAAGCAGCGGGCGTTGCACCTCGAAGATGATGTGCGCGGATTGCGGCAGCAGGGGCAGATAACGACAGAATTGCAACGTATCGCCGAAGCCCTGCTCGGCATGGACCAGCAGCGTGCGGCCGGCAAGGTCGCTGTCGCCGAGCCAGAGCGGCTGGGCGAAGTCGCGGCGGGATGCGCTCAGGTCGAGCGAGTTCCAGCGCCATTCGTATTTGCGCCAGCCCGCGCTGTAGTCGCCCAGCGCGAGGCGCGACAGGCTTTCGTTCCAGTGTGCGTCTGCAAAGTCGGGACGCAGAAGCTGCACGCGCGCGAAGTCGGTGAGTGCCTCGGCGTGGCGGGCGTGGCGTTGCAGCGCGGCGCCGTGGTTGAGCAACGCCTCGGGGAAATCCGGCCGCAACGCCAGCGACCGGTGGTAGGCGTCGAGCGCGGCGTCGAGCCGGTCGAGTTGCAGCAGGGCGTTGGCACGATTGTAGTGCGCGTCGGCGTAGGTCGGGTCGAGCGCGACCGCGCGATCATAGGCGGCGAGCGCGTCGTGCGGCCGGTGCAGCGCGATCAGCGCGTTGCCGCGATTGTTGTATGGCACCGATTGGTCCGGCGCCAGCACGATCGCGGCATCGTAGGCGGCGAGCGCATCGGCGTGCCGATCGAGGCGTTGCAGCGCATTGCCGATGTTGATGTTGATCTCCTTGTGGTCGGGCACGCGTGCCTGGGCGGCGCGGTAGCTGGCCAGACCATCCTCCACGCGGCCGAGCCCTAGCAGCGCATTGCCGCGATTGAGCAGCGCGTCGGCATGGCCGGGCCGAAATGCCAGCACGCGATCGAAGCTCGCGACGGCGTCGGCGTGGTGGTCCAGGGTGGTTAGCACAGTTGCCTGGTTGAACAGCGCGTCGGCGAAGTCCGGCCTTAGTGCGACGGCACGCGCGAAGGCGGACAACGCCTCCGGCAGGCGGTGCATCGCCATCAGAACGATGCCGCGCATGTTGGACGCCTCGGCGTGCACGGGCGCCAGCTTCAGCGCCTGATCGACCTCGACGAGCGCCTCGGCGTGGCGGGCGAGATGGCTGAGCGCGATCGCGCGGTTGAGGTGCGCGTCGGGCAGCGCTGGGTTCACCGCGATGGCGGCGGTGAAGGCGTCGAGCGCTGGCATGGGACGCCCGAGGCGCAGCAGGGCGCTGCCGCGGTTCGCCACGGCCTCGGCGAAGTCGGGCCGCAGCGCGACCGCAGTGTCGTAGGCGCCGAGGGCGGCTTCCGACTGGCCCTCGGCCAATAGAACCGTTCCACGTGTGTCATGAGCCTCCGCCTGTGCGGGATCGAGCGCGATGGCGTGATCCAGGGCGGCCAGCGCTTCGGTCCGGCGGCCCAGGTGGGTCAGCGCGAGGCCGAGCTTCGTTGCGATGGCGGCGACGTGCGGCGCGGCGGCGGCGGCTTGTGTTAGCAGCGTGCACGCCTCGGCGGCGCGATTGGTGGCGAGGCAGAGTAACCCGAGGCTGTGCAGGATTTCGGCGTCGGCGGGGCTTTCGGCGAGCAGGTCGCGCAGGATCGCCTCGGCTGCGGCGTGCTGGCCGGTGGCGATCAGGTCGGCGGCGCGGGTAAAGCGATCGGCCGGGGAACGATCGGTTGGGGAACGATCTGCTGGGGAACGATCGGCTTGGTCGGGCACTGCCTGGGCGGTGGGCCGGGGGGTCAATTGTAGCGATAGAAGCGCTGATCGATGCCCGAACTGGTGTTTGGATCCGGCACGCCTGGCGGCGCCGAGGTCCCGTCATCGGGGGCGGCCTGTGGCTGCACGGGCGGCGAGGTGCCGGGGCCGGTGATGCCAAGCGACTGCGGCGTGGCGCCACAGCCCGCCTGCAACGCGGCGGCGGCCAGACCAGCGAGCAAGATCGCGCGGCTCATGGGGGTATGATTCCCGATTTGCGCGGGCAAAGGAAGAGCAATGTGGCTACTCGGCCGCGAGGTGGCTACTCCGCCGCAAGGCCTGGGGTGAAAGCCGGGACGGCGGCGCGTTGGGCGCTGTCCATCGGCTGCGGCCACCAGTGATCCTGCCAGTCGGGGAACAGTTGCCACAGGCGCGGCATGACCTTCTCGGCGAACAGTTTGGTATTGTACTTTGCGAGCTGTTTGCCCATGTTGCCGAACTGCAACAACAGCATGAGGTGGCCGACGTTGAGGGTTTCGGCGACCTCGGTGAGTTGTTCCACGACCTCATCGGGCGAACCGACGATGACGTAGCCAAGGTCGATGATCTCTTTCATTTCGGTTGCGCGCTGGCGGGCGCGGGCGGAGGTGGCGGCGGCGCGGCCGACCTGACTGGTGAGACCGGCGCGCTGCGTGGCCTCGGTGACGTAGCCGGGCGGCGTGGCCCACATCGGGTCGGTGTGCAGGCAGCGGCCGTAGAAGTATTCCGCTGGCTCCCGGTAGAGTTCCAGCGCCTGCTCGCGGGTTTCGGCGACGCCGACGAATTGCAGGAAGCCGGCGCGGTATGGGTTGCGATCCTTGCCGAGCCGGGCCATTTCGTTCCAGAAACCGTCCATCGTTGCGCGGCCGTCCTTGTAGCCGAAATACGACAGATAGGCGTAGACGTAGTCCATCTTGGCGCACCATTGCCAGGTCTCCACCGAGCCGCCGCCGGGGATCCAGACGGGGGGATGCGGTTGCTGGATCGGGCGCGGCCAGATGTTGACGTAGCGTTGCTGGTTGAAGCGGCCGTTGAAGGCGAAGGTATCGCGCGCTGTCCAGGCACGCATCACCAGGTCGTGCGCTTCGAGGTAGCGGGCGCGCAGCAGGCTGGGGTTCTGCGCGTAGGCGTAACAGGTGTCCATCGGCGTGCCGACCGGGAAGCCGGCGATCAGGCGCCCGCCGGAGATGCAGTCCAGCATTGCGAATTCTTCGGCGACGCGGGTTGGGGGGTTATACAGGGCGAGCGAATTGCCCATCACGCAGATCGCGGTGTTGGTGGTGCGGCGCGCGAGCGCGGAGGCGATCAGGTTGGGCGACGGCATCAGGCCGTAGCCGTTGGAGTGATGTTCGTTGCAGCAAACGGCATCGAAGCCGCAGTCGGCAGCGAACTCCATTTCGTCCATGAAGTCGTTGTACATGAGGTGGGCGCGGTTGGGATCGAACAGCGAGGAATGGATGTCGACCCAGACCGAGGGGTGGCGCTGCGCGAAGTCGTCCGGCAGCTCGGTGTACGGCATCAGGTGAAACCATAGTAGCTTCATGGCCGATTCCTCGGGGTTGCCGGGGGATTGTTGTGCGAGGAACGGCTGGTGTCCAGCGTCGGGGTGGCGTGACGCCGAAACCGATGGCCGGCGATTGCCGACCATCGGTTGCTCGAGGCATAGGCTATAACGTTACGCGGCCGGGTGTTAGGCCGAGGGGCGTGTCAGGCCCCCACGGCCGTGTCAGGCCCAGCGGCCCTCCACCCAGGCCCCGCCGCCGGTCGGTCGAAGTTATGAGCGGCGTCAGCTCTGCCAGTGGCCGTCCACCCAGACGTAGCCGTGGGGGGCCTGCTGCACCCACTGACCCGGCACCCAGGTCGCGGTGGTGCTGGGCTGCTGCACGCGCTGGGTATAGGTGCCGTTGACCCAGACCCAGCTTGCGCCGTTCCAGTTCCAATGGCCGGGCTGCCAGTAAGTGGTGGTCACGGTGGTGCCGGCCGGCGGTGGCGGCACGGTCTCGGTTTCGGGCGGGGGCGGCGCCGAGGGCGCAACGATCACAGTGGACTGGGCATTCTGGACCGGTGCTGTGACGGTGGTCGTCGAATAGGTCGTGGTTTGTGCCGAGGCGGGCGCGGTGACGCCTGCGCCGGCGAAGAGCGCCATCGCGGGCAGCGCGAGGAAGGCAGTTCGTTTCAGCAACATGATCTGTCTCCGTTTGAAACTCACGAAATGGTGCGTCTTTGGCGGTGGTGGATCGCGCCATTCGAATCGCGTGACAATGGTGATCCAATAAGGTGTGAATGCGGCCGTGCGCTTTTCAGGTATTTCACAAGTCGCTGAGGGCGATTACACGTTTGTGATGCTTGCGGCATAACTGGTCGGGCCGCGTTGGGCGAGTGCGGATTGAGGGCTTGCGTTTCACCGCTGGGACTGTGGTATGATGTCGATAGTTGACTCAGGCATGTTTTCATGTGATAGCGTCAAGTTATGATTGCGCCCGTTTCGGACCCTGGCCGCATCGCCGCCGTCCGGCGGTTCGGCCGGTGTTACACTGGCGCCATCGGCGTGCTGCGCGAGCGGCTGCACGACAGCCGGTTCTCGCTGACCGAGGCGCGTGTGTTATACGAGTTGGCAAATCAACAGAGCCCGACTGCAGCCGATATCGCCCGGGAGCTTGGGCTGGACGCGGGGTACCTCAGCCGCATCCTGCAACGGTTCGTCCGCGACGGGCTGCTGCGGCGCGATCGGTCGCCGCATGACGGACGGCAAACTCACCTGACGCTGACTGCTTCCGGGCGCGATGCGCTTGCGCCGCTGGAGGCTGCCTCGGCTGCCGAGGTGGGCGCGTTGCTGGCGCGGCTGCCGGATCCGGCGCAGGCGGCGTTGGTCGCCGCGATGGGCCGGATCGAGACGTTACTTCAGGGTATCGAGATGCCGCGGGGTGCGTGGTTGCTGCGCGGGCCGCGGCCTGGCGATATCGGCTGGGTGGTGGCGCGGCACGGCGCGCTGTATGCACAGGAATATGCGTTCGATGCGCGGTTCGAGGCGCTGGTGGCGAAGGTTGCGGGGGCGTTCCTGGAGCAGAACGATCCGGTGTGCGAGCGGTGCTGGATCGCCGAGCGCGACGGGGTGAACGTCGGCTCGATCTTCCTGGTGCGCGCCGACGCCGAAACCGCGAGGCTGCGTCTGTTGCTGGTCGAGCCGACGGCACGCGGCGCGGGGATCGGGCGGCGGCTGGTGGCCGAGTGCGTGGATTTCGCGCGTGCCGCCGGCTATCGGCGCATCGTGCTGTGGACCAACGACATCCTGGTGGCGGCCCGGCAGCTTTATGTTCAGGCCGGGTTCCAGTTGGTGGCGCGCAAGCCGCATTGCGATTTCGGGCCGCCGATGGTGGGCGAGGATTGGGCACTGGTGCTGCGGCCGGAGGGCTGAGGGGGCACGCTTGCCTCGTGTGGCTGGGCCGTTACGCTGGGCGCGAACCGACGGGGGATGCAACGATGCGTACGCGGCTGGTCTGCTGTCTGTTTGCCTGGCTATTGTTGCTTACCCCACCGGCCACGGCGCAGCAACGGACGCTGAACATTGCGGTCGGCGGCGCGTTCACCTCGATGGACCCGCATTATCATAATCTCAATCCGAACAACGTGCTGACCGAGTATGTGTTCGATCGGCTGGTGCGGTTCGATCCGAACTACCAGCCGGAGCCGGCGCTGGCGGTGTCGTGGAAGGTGATCGATCCAACGACCTGGGAGTTCAAGCTGCGGCCGGGCGTGACATTCCATGATGGCACGCCTTTCACCGCTGATGACGTGGTGTTCACCTTCGCGCGCATTCCGTTGCTGCTGAGCAGTCCCTCGAGTTTCAACTTTGCGGTGAAGCCGATCAAGCAGATCGAGGTGGTCGATCCGCTGACGATTCGTTTGCACACCGCCGCGCCGTCGCCGCTGATGGCCTTCAACCTGGCGAACGTGAAGATCATCAGCCGCAAGAATGGCGAGGGTGCCAGCACCGGCGACTACAACACCGGCAAGGCGGCGATCGGCACGGGGCCGTATCGTGTGGCTGCTTTCGTGGTGGGCGATCATGCGGTGTTTGTGCGCAATGAGGCGTGGTGGGACGCGAAGCCGGTGTGGACCACGGTCAACTATCGCGTCATTGCCAACGATGCGGCGCGCAATGCGGCCCTGCAATCGGGCGATGTGGACGCGATCGACCAGGTGCCGACGCGCGACGTGGCTTCGCTGAAGCAGAACCCGAAGGTGACGATTGTTTCGGCGCCAGGGCAGCGGCTGATCTATATTGCGATGGACGATGCCAGGGAACAGACGCCCTGGCTGACGGACCTGGGCGGCAACAGGCTGGCGGCGAACCCGCTGCGCGATCCGCGGGTGCGCAAGGCGCTGTCGCTGGCGATCAACCGCGACGCGATCCGCGATCGGGTGATGGATGGGTTCTCGGCGCCGACCGGGCAGCTCATGCCGGCGGGCGCTAGCGGCTATGATCCGTCGATCAAGCCGGATGGGTATGATCCGGCGCAGGCGCGGACGCTGCTGGCGGCGGCGGGATTTCCCCAAGGGTTCGGGCTGACGTTGCATGGACCGAACGACCGCTATGTGAACGACAGCCGGATCGTCGAGGCGATCGCGCAGATGTGGACGCGCGTTGGGGTCAAGACGATTGTCGATACGATGCCGTCGGCGGCGTATTTCAGCCGGGCCATTCGTTTCGAGTTCAGTATCCGACTGACCGGCTGGGCGAGCGACACCGGGGAGGCGAGCAGCAACCTGGCGACGCTGATTGCGTCCTCGGATCCGGACAAGGGGCGTGGGGCTATTTTCGATCCGACGCATTACGCCAATGCGCGGGTGGATGCGCTGATCGAGCAGTCTTTGGCGACGATCGATACGGCGGCGCGGGAGGATCTGTATCGCCAGGCGACGCGGCTGGCGATGGCGGATGAGCCGATCATTCCTGTCGTTCCACTTCCGGATGCAGGAGGGGGTTCGGGCGTGGGATGTTGCGCCGGAGTGAGGTAGCGGGGAGGCACTTCGGACGGAGCGTGCGTCGGCGATGGTCGGTGGCCCGGTGTCCACGCCTTCGCTGGCGGCACGAAGAGGATGGCCGGGTCAAGCCCGGCCATGACGATGGGGGGCGGCATGGCGAGTGGGGCGGTATGTCGAGCGGGCGGTATGTCGAGCGGGCGGTATGTCGAGGGGGCGGATTGCGAAGGGGCGGGACAACCGCGCTAACTGAAGCCAGCCGCACCCAGGTCGCGATAGAACGTTGCGAGTCTGCTTGTATCGGCGGCGAACCATTCTGCGAGCCAGCCGTGGTAGGCTGACGCGGCTTCCGCCGCCGGTGCCTTGCCGTGCAGGACGGCGGCGATGAGATGGCCGGCGGTCATGCCCGACATGATCGCTTTCAGGACGCCGTGCGACGAAGTGGGATCGAGGGTCGCCGCCGCGTCGCCTGCCATGAACCAGCCGGCTCCGGCCGCTGTGGTCGCCATGCGCCACGTCACGTCGGCACCACGTGAGCGCGCGCGGGGGGTGAGCGTTTGGAATTCCTCCGGCAGCCAGTCGGCGTCGGGTCGGTCCCGGAATGAGATGCGCGTCCATTGGTAAAGGTTGGGGCGCACGCCCGCGGTCCAGGTCCAGCCCGAGGCATCGCCAACCAGGGATGGCGCTTCGTCGCGGGACGGGCACGATCCCTCGACGTAACCATAGCGCGCGTGCAGCCTGGGCGAGCGCGCGGGACTTGGGATTTTCAGTGCGCGGCCGAGCCAATGTGCCATGCCGGTGGCGTCCACCACCATCCGCGCGGTGAGCGGTCCGGCGTCGGTCATGACGCTGTACGGCACGCGATCCGGATTGAGCACAGCGGTGACGGTGCAGGGCTGACGGACCTCGACGCCGAGCTCGCGGGCGCGGGTCAGCAGGAGGGTGTCGAAATCGGCACGCCAGACCTGGAAACCTTGCCACGGCCCGCTTGTATCGCTGCCGAACGGTTCGAACCGGCGCGGGCCGCCCCATTCGATCCAGATCCCGGCGTGGCGTGCGCCGACCACCGCCGCCAGTCGGTCGGCGACGCCGAGCTGGCCGAGCAGCGGTTCGATCCCGGGATGCAACGTCTCGCCCGGCCGATCGCGACCTGGGCGTTCCCGCTCGCACAGGATGACGCGCAGGCCACGCGCGGCGCAGGCGATGGCGGCGGCACTGCCGGCCGGACCACCGCCCGCGACGATTACGTCGGCATCGATTGGTCGGTCGTCCATGAGCCGTTATCGTGCCGCAGCAGCACCGTGTCGTTCGATACGTAGGCGAACACCTGTTCCAGCATCTCGACGTAGGCGATGGTCATCTTGTCCGGGTCGGGGAATTGCTTGCCCCAGCGGTAGACATGGAAAAAATAGTGCCGCGATCCGGCGAGCCGCGCGCCGGTTGCCTGCTGGGCCGCGGCAAGATCCGCGTCGTCCTGACGGATCGCGCGGAACGACAGGACGGCCCATGCGGCCTTGGCTTGCAGCACCTTGAAGACTGCCTCCTTCGCGCCGTAGCGCTTGACGAAGTCGGGATCATGGATGCCGAGCGCCCAGTAGACCGCCTCCATCGCGAGGATGCGCGCCTGATACTCTGGCGTATCGATTTTGGAGGTCAGCGCCGCCGTCATGGTGCCGAGCAGGTCGATGTAGTCGACGCGCCGGGCGTCGGTGTAGGCGGCGACCGGGCGGCCCTGGAAGGTGGTTGCGTGTGGGCCGTGCACGCCGTCCCAGGGCATCGACTGGCCATTGGCGATGGGGGCGCTGCCGATTTCCTCATCTGTTAGCGGAACGATCGTCGGATAGGGATAGAATTCGCCGCCGATCCGTTTGTCGGGCTGGAAGGTGCGGGTGGCGTCGGGCGCGACGCCCGGCCAATAGGCGCCGAGGGCGGCACAGAGTTTGGCGTCCTCGATGAACGGCGAGCCAAGCCCGTAGCCCGCCAGGAATTTCTGCAAGGGGCGTTCGGGATCGCGGAAGTAGATCCCCTGGCTGGTGTCCCAGCCGGGATCGAACAGGCCTGGGGAGCCATCGGGCAGGCCGGTTTTCTCGATGGTCCACGGACCATTGGGCGTCTGCACCGGGCCGGCAGCATCTTCCGGTTGCGAGACGATCGCGGTGATCGTGGTGTCTTCCAGGCTGAACGCAACCGGCAGCGTTATGTTTCCGGCGATGCGGGTTTGCGACAGGGCCAGCGGCTGGATCGCCCACAGCGCGTCGCGCACCGGCTTGGGCACTTTGTCTCGCCACCACAGCATCAGCTCCCGCTGGCTGACGCGTGGGAAGAAATCGGGAAGTGCCACCATGCAGTAGGCCGGCATGTGCGCGGCGACGAATGCGTCGAGCTGGGGGCAATGCGCCTCGATCCAGCCGTCGCCGGCGCCGTCAATGTAGTGCAATGTCTGATAGCCGCCCTGCCGCATGATCTGGGTCAGGTCGGGATCGAGGTTCAAGTTCTCGATCGTGCCGTCGGGACGCAGCTTGTGGCGGATGTTGACGTATTCCGGGCCGGGCCGCTGGGTGTGCTGGGCGGAATCCTCCATGTAGCGCGGCTCGACCGTTTCGGCGACGGCGGGCAGCACCTGCAGCGACGAGAGCTGGAGATTTGCCGGGATCCTGGTGTAGGCGCCGTCCACCGGGAAGGTGAGCAGGTGGCCCTTGTATTCGGCCTTGCTCGAGAGCGGGCCGGGGCGCGGTTCAAGCACGCCACTGCCGAAATCAGGACGCTGCGACAGCGATCCGATCTTTTCGTCCTTGATGACGAAGGGATACTGTTCCAGATCCTCGCCGGACCAATTGTTCTGCAACCCGTTCAAATCGAGGAAGCGGTGGAACATGGCGATCTCGTCATTGCGCAGGCCGCGCGCGAGATTGACCTGGAGGTCGAGGCCGGCGATGCACTCGCGGCCGTTGAACAGCTTGTGGATCGGCACCCAGAATTGCAGACCGTTGTCCTGCGGCAACGGATCCTGCGGGCCGAAGCTGTCGGACGCGCCGTCCATGCGGATCGCGAGATAGGCGGCGAACCGGCGCGGGACGACGCGGAAGTCGAACGGACGCGCCGGATCGACGGCCATGAAGTTGCGGGCTTTCGCGTCGTAGAGCGGCTCGATGGTGCCGAGGCGGGCGATGCCGGAGCGGGCGAAGCAGAGCTCGGCGTGGCGGCCGTGCACCGACATGGGTGCGTTCCGGTATTGCAACGCATAGACCACGATGCCGAGCGGGCGGGTGCCGGCGTAGGCGCGCAGGTCTTCGAGGCGGGGCGGTTCGACACCGTAGACGTAGTCTTCGACGGCCTCGATTTCCGCGAGTGTGGGGAAGCCGCGCAGTTCGGTTTGTTTGCTGTCGGCAACGACGGTGGGCGCGGCGAAGGCGTGATACAGCAGGCTGCGATCGGGGCGGCGCGGCTCGATCGCGCGGATGCCGGTGACGTTGAAGTCGCCGAAGCCGGGGGCGCCGCGATCGATGCGCGGCAGGGGTTTGGCGAGCTCGCGCGACAGGTCGGTTGCGCCGATGTCGAGGGCGTTGTCGGTGACCTCGAGGAGGAGCTGGCGCCAGCCGAGGGGGGCGAGGCGTCGGCAGGCGGCGGCGACGCCGTCGATCAGGGGGCGCGGGTCGGCGGCGAGGGCGTGCAGGGTTGGGGCGGCGGCGATCGCGCCGATGCCGATTGCCGTGTATTTGAGGAAGTCCCGCCGTGTTGTCATTTATCCCCCCTGTCGCTGGATGCGATATGTTTCTGATTGTCTTCGGTTGCCGGCGATTGATGTTGCGACGGTTTGGCGCTTCGCGCCATACGGGTGGCGGTAGGTCGGCGGCACGGGGATCCGTTTGCGATGTGATCTCTGATTATAGGTCGCTGGTTCGTTGGGTCAGCATGAATCATGCGCGAAATGTGGGTTAATTGTTTCATATACGGTAGTGGAAGGCGTGACGTCTTGCGCGACACATTCATTGAGGTCGTCTGCGCGCCGCCGGTGCCGGAATAGATGGCCAGGACAAGCCCGGCCATGACGGTGTAGACTTGGTTTGAGTTGGCGGCGCTGTCCCAACGTGCGTTCGCGTCACTGGGCGGGCGGCCAGGCCCTCACCCGGAGCGCTCACGCGCTCCGACCTCTCCCGGAGGGAGAGGTGTACGTTATCGGATGGGGCTCTCGTAGGCGGCCCAGGCGTTGGGGCTTTCTCGCAGCACGATCTTCAGGGCGGTGACGGCTCGGCCGGCGTCGCCGAGGGCCCCATCGCGGCAGGCGGCGGCGAGGGCGGCGTGGATGTGCGCGGCCATCTGTTCCATTGTCGTATTGATGCCGGAGAAGACGGCAAGGTCGTCGAGGTTGCGGTAGTCCAACGGGTCGAGCGCACGGCGCAGCTCGGTCCTGGCGAGCGCGACGTCGACAAGGATCTGATGCGGATCGAGTTTCGGCGCGCGGAATTCCGCCTCGACGGTGAAGGTGGCGCCGTGCAGGCGCTGCGCGGGGCCGAATTCCTCGCCGGTGAAACTATGCGCGATCATGATGTGGTCGCTCACGGTGAGGCTGAACATTGGGGGTCCTAAAGTTCGGCGGCGGCGAGGCGACGGTTGGGGCCGCGCAGGAAGACGCCGAGCAGGCAGCCCTCGGGCGAGGTGGAGAAGTGGCGGCTGCCGGGGTCGTAACGGACGAAGGTGCCGGCGGGGAGGTGCTGGCCGTCGCTGTCGATCAGCGTGCCTTGCAGGACGATGAAGGCCTCGCCGAACACGTGTTCATGTGGCAACGAACTGGCGCCGGGGGCGAAACGGACGAGGTAGAGGCCCTCGCGGCGTGTCTCGTCGAAGTCCAGCGGCAGCCAGGAGACGCCTTGTGTGGGAGTGCCGAAACGATCGTCGGGGCGGAGGGGGGTGGTGTTGGTGTCGATGATGTGGCGCTGGTGGGTCAGGGTGTGTGGTTGCATTTGGGGTATCCCGCGTTGGATTGGGGGGTTGTAGCTGGCGGGTTGATGGTTGGTCCATGGTGGTGGACCCTCACCCGGAGCGCTGGCGCGCTCCGACCTCTCCCGGAGGGAGAGGTGTACAGGGCACTCATAGCTGATCACGTGGCATAGGCCGCCGGGGCGCAGGATTTCTGGCATCGCGGTGGGGAGGTCAGTGAACGTGGTTGGTCCTTCCAGGAGCGCATCGAAGCGCTCATCGTCCAGCAGCGTCAGGGCGGTGGCCAAACGTTCGGCGTGGGTGCGGCGGTTGCGCATCGGTGGGGCGACGTGGCCGACCTGGCTGGCGATCAGGCGCAGGCGGCGTGCGTGGAAGGCCTCGCCGAGGGGCACCGATGGCGCGGCGTCGCCGTACCAGCTAGCCTCGACGATGCGGGCCTCGAACGCGGCTTGGGCCAGGCAGAGGCGCAGGCCGGCCTCGGTGGCGGAGGTGTGGACGATCAGCTCCTGCTCGGCCGGCGCGGCCTCGGGGGTGGCGAAGGCGCAGCCGAACGCCTGGGCGAGCGCGGCGCGGGCGGGGTTGAGGTCGATGACCGTTACGGTGGCGGCGGGAATACGCGCGAGCAAGGCGGCGGTTAGCAGGCCTATCACGCCGGCGCCGACCACCATCATGCGCTCCGCGGGCAATGGCGCCGCATCCCAGAGCAGGTTCAGCGCGGTCTCCATGTTGGCGGCGAGGACCGCGCGGGGCGTTGGCACAGTGTCGGGGATCGGGATACACATGGCGGCGGGGGCGACGAGGCGATCCTGGTGCGGGTGCAGAACGAACACGCGGCGGCCGTCGTCGGTGATGCCGACTGCGCTGTAGCCGTATTTCACCGGGAACGGAAACGCGCCGCCCATCAGCGGCGCGCGCATCGCGGCGTATTGGCTTGGGGGCACGCGGCCGGCGAAGACCAGGGCCTCGGTGCCGCGCGAGACGCCGGTCGCCAGCGTTTGCAGCTGGTGTGCGTCGCGCGATGCGGTGGGCAGGCGTTCGTCGCGCAGCTCGCCCTGGCCGGGCGCGGTGATCCAGAACGCGCGCGCAATGGTCATGCCGGGGGATAAGGGGCGTCGCGGCGCAGTGTGATGTCGAGCAGCAGATCGGCACCCAGGCGGTGCACCGTCCAGTCGAAGCGCGGTGCCTCGGCGAGCGATGCGGCCGGGGGCAGAACGAATGCCGGCACGCCGTCGCCCAGCAGCAGCGGCGCGATCGTCACGTGCAGCCGGTCGAGCACGCCGGCGGCGAGGAAGCGCGAGACGGTGATGCCGCCGCCCTCGACGAAGATGCGGCGCAGGCCCCGGGCGGCAAGCGTGGCCAGCACGGCGCGCGGGCATATTTCGCCGCCGGATTGTTGCACTTCCAGCACATGCGCCTGGCCGAGACGGTCGGGGCCGGGGGTGCCCTCGGCGCAGAGCAGCAGCGTTTCGGGTCCCTCCTGGAAGAGCTGGTAGCGTGCATCGAGGCGGCGGCGCGGGTCGAGCACGACGCGCACCGGCGAGGGGCCCTCGACCGCGCGCGTGGTGAGCAGCGGATCGTCGGCGCGCACCGTGCCGGCGCCGACCACCACCGCATCGAACAGCGCGCGCAGGCGGTGGGTGTGGGCGATGTCCTGCGGACCGCTGATCCAGTGCGACGCGCCCGAGGTGGTGGCGATGCGGCCATCGAGCGACTGGGCGATGCGGCCGAGCACCAGGGGGTTGTCGGTCAGCAGGGGGCCGTACAGCGGCGACAGGTCCGCATCCGCCGGGGAGCGGCGCAGCAGGCAGTGCCAGGTCTCGGCGTCGGGCCCATCCATGTGGCGGCAGTATCATGTCGGTGGGGGCGGCCGGAAGGCATGACCCGGTGACAAGCTGCCCCTGGCACTGGCGCGCGGCGTTCCCACATGGCGAAGGTCAACAATCGCGGAGGGGTTTCCATGGCCAGCATCAAGCGTCACGCCAGCGCCGTGTGGCATGGCACGGGCAAGGACGGCACCGGCAGCCTGACCACGCAGAGCGGCACGCTGAAGGACACGCCGTATGGGTTCAATGCGCGCTTCGGCGACGGCAAGGGGACGAACCCGGAGGAGCTGATCGCGGTGGCGCATGCCGGGTGTTTCAGCATGGCGACGGCGTTTCAGTTGAGTGGCGCGGGGCACCCGCCGGAGAGCCTGCATTGCGACGCGACGCTGACGATGGAGCAGGAGGCCGGCGGCTGGAAGATCGCCGCGGTGCACCTTGTGCTGCGGGCGAAAGTGCCGGGGATCGATGCGGCGGCGTTCCAGGAACTGGCGGCGGGGGCGAAGGCAAATTGCCCGGTGTCGAAGGTATTGAATGCAACCATCACGTTGGATGCGGCGCTGGAATAGGCGGCGTGGACGAGGCGGCCGGGTTCGGTGAATTCGACGGCGCGCGTTACCTGAACCTGGAGAGCTTTCGCAGGAACGGCCAGGGCGTCCGCACGCCGGTGTGGTTCGCCGCCGGGGTGGATGGCGGGCCGGTGCTGTATGTCTACACGATCGCTGACTCGGGCAAGGCGAAGCGCATCCGCCGGTCGGGCGCGGTGCGGATCGCGGTGTGCGACGCGCGCGGAAATGTGACCGGGCGCTGGATCGATGCGCGGGCGGCGATCGTTGTTGGTGAGGCGGCCGCCCGCGGGATGCGGCTGATCAACCGCAAATACCGGCCGTGGAAGCAGGTGCTGGACCTGACGGTGATGCTGTTTGTGCGGCACCGTCGGGTGGTGCTGGCGATCCGACCGGCGGCCTGGGTGTGAAGCGGGGTCAGGGCGGCGCGAGGACGGTGGTGGTTAGCCAGGCTGCCAGCGTGTCGAGCACGGCGCTGAGCACCTGGCTGTCGGTTTGGCCGGATCGGACCGGGACGTGGAACGAATGATCCGCGTCCTGGGTCAGCGCGAGGGTCGCGGTGCTGCCGCGTTTCTCGATCAGTTTGCGGAGCAAGGCTGGTTCGGCGAGGGCGTCGCGGGTGCCCTGCAGGAACAGCATGGGGATCTGGATTTCGCTGAGGTGCTGGGCTCGGGTATCGGCGGGTTTGCCGGCTGGGTGCAGCGGGAAGCCGAGGAAGACGAGGCCGCGGATTTTGGCCAGTGGCGCCTCGGCCTGGGCCTGCGAGGTCATTCTGGCACCGAACGATTTTCCGCCGGCGATGAGCGGCAGGTTTGGGGTGAGGCGTGCCGCGGTGGCGACGGCGGCGCGCACCGTGGCGTGGGCGAGGGCGGGACGGTCGGGGCGCTTTGAGCCCTGCTCCATGTAGGGGAACTGGTAGCGCAGGGTGGCGATGTTGCGCTCGGCGAGGCCGTTGGCGACGGCCGCCATGAAGGGGTGGGTCATTCCGGCGCCGGCACCGTGCGCCAGGACGAGGCGGG
>Ga0326727_10015873_pt1 | contig 16048 bp, 13 predicted proteins | sample MB2enrmetagenome_FD_207643 | JGI IMG/M metagenome (GOLD analysis project Ga0326727, IMG submission 207643) | Lab enriched peat soil microbial communities from McLean, Ithaca, NY, United States - MB29MY | ecosystem: Environmental > Terrestrial > Soil > Wetlands > Peat | place: USA: New York...
CGGCCTTCGCGTCCTCGGCCCTCACGTCCTCGGCCTTCGTGTCCTCGGCCTTCGTGTCCTCGTCCTTCGCGTCCTCGGCCTTCGCGTCCTCGGCCTTCGCGTCCTCGGCCTTCGCGTCCTCGGCCTTCGCGTCCTCGGCCTTCGCGTCCTCGGCCTTCGCGTCCTCGGTCCTCGCGTCTTCCGTATCAGCGTCCGCAACCTTCTCGATGGGCGCGTTCGTTGCCGCCTTCCGGGCTCTGCTCGCCCTGACCTTGGCCGCCGGCTTCACCCCCGCTGCGGGGGCCGCCTTCGCCTCCGTGCCCCCGCTCGCTTCCGCCGCCACCTCCACAGCCGGTTGCAACCGCCCCTCCGTGCGCCGCCAGATGACCACCATCACGGGCACGGCCACCAGCAGGGTCGCGATCGCCGTCAGCTGCAGCTCCTTGAGCCCCAGCCAGATCACCGGCTCGCTCTCGCGCACGAAGCCGAGCAGGAGCTGGCTCACGGAGTAGAGCGCGGTGTAGCTGATGACCACCACCCCCGGGCGGACGCCGCGATGGCGGATGCCGAGAAGGATCAGCAGGATGACCAGCGTGCCTAGCGCCTCGTAGGCGCCGGCGGGCTGATAGGCGACGCCGAGCTTGAAGCCCGCCTGGAGCACGGCATCGGGGTTGGTGTAGGCGGTCGCCCAGGGCAGGTTGCTCGGCCCGCCGAGGATGTCTCCGTTGATGATGTTGCCGAGGCGGCCGATGGGCTGCCCCACCACCGCGAAGAACGCGCCCCCGTCCAGCAGAACCCAGATCGGGAGGTGCCAGCGCCAGCCCAGGAAGATCAGGGTGGCGATGCCCGCGATGATCGCGCCATAGAAGGCCATGCCGCCGTTCCACACCGCGATCACGTCCAGGGCGTTGTGCATCAGGTCGAGGTTCTGGACGTCGTAGTAGAGGCGTGCCCCGATCAGGCCGAAGAGGATGGTCCACCCGGTGATCCGCTCCAGGTTCTCCTCGCTGATGCCGCGCGAGATGACGTGGGGGCGGGCTCCCAGGTAATAGGCGACCACGAAGGCCACCACGTAGAAGACCCCGTACCAGTGGACCGCCAGGGAGCCGAGCCGGAAGGCGATCGGGTCGATGCCGATGCTGATGGTTGCGAGCACGGTCAGCCATGATGCGACGCCGGCCCGGCGTCGCGCACGGACAGGAGGCGATAGCCTCGTTTGGAGCCCATCCTGACCACCTCAAACTCCTGGTCTCGCAGCCGCTGGGTGAGCGAATCCGCCCCCAGGTGGCGCTGTACGACGAGGTAGGCGTGGCCGTCCGGTTCGAGCCGCGCCAGCCACACCGCCAGCAGCTCGAGGAGCGGCCCGCGGCCGATCCGGATCGGGGGATTGCTGTAGATCGCGGCGAAGCGGAGCCTGTCGTCGACCTCCTCGGGCCGGCAGACCTCCACGTTGCCGGCGCCGTTGGCGGCGGCATTGGCCCGGGCCAGCTCCAGGGCGCGGCCGTTGACGTCGACGGCGATCACCCGTGCCGCGGGGGCCCGGCGGGCGATCGCGATCGCGATCAGCCCATGGCCGCAGCCGAGGTCGAGGAGGGTCGCGCCGGCGGGCGGCGCCGGAACCCCCTGGAGGAGCACCGCCGTGCCCGGGTCGAGCCCCGCGACGCTGAACACCCCCCGGTCGGTCTGCAGCTGGATGGTCTGGTCGGGGAGCTGGACGGTCACCGTGCGCGGGCGTCTCGCGACCGACGGCTGAGCGCTGAAGTAGTGCTCGGACGGGGGCCGGCCCTCCGTCATCGGTCCCCGACCTGCTAGCGGCGGCGGGAGGGGAGGGAGAAGCTCCGGGCCACCGCGGCGACGGCGGTGAGATAGGCGGCGCGCGTCTCGGACCGCAGGTTGTCGACGTCCACCTCCAGCCCCTCGGCGAGGTGGGGGTCCCAGGGCACGTTGACGACCGCCCGGCAGCGCTTGGCGAAGTGCTCGACGACCTGGCGCAGCTCGCGCGATCCGCTGTTGCGCACCTGGTTGATGACCACCACGGCGTCGGACACCATGTCGTGGTAGCCGTGCTCGTCGAGCCAGTCCAGGGTCAGGCTCGAAGCCCGGGAGGCGTCGATGCCGGGCGCGGCGCAGACCACGATCTGGTCGGTCATCCGGAGCACGCCCTGGGTCGCCGAGTCGAGGATGCCCGTGCCCGTGTCCATGAGGATCAGGTTGTAGTGGTGCTCCAGGACGTTCAGGACCTGCCGGTATTCGGCCTCGCCGAGGGCGACGCTGATGGTCGGGTCGTCGTCGGAGGCGAGGACCTCGAGGCGCGTCGCTGACTGGCTGGTGAAGCCGCGCATGTCGCTGTAGCGCTGGATCCGTTCGGCGGCCCGGAGCAGCTGGGTGACGGTGGCATCCGTCTCGCGACGCACCCGGTAGGCCAGCGATCCGGCGTCCGGGTTGGCGTCGAGCGCGATCACCTTGTCCCGGCGATGAGCCGCGAAGGTGTGGCCCAGCATCAGCGTGGTGGTCGTCTTTCCGATGCCGCCCTTGCGCGAGACGATGGCGACCTTGCGGCAGGTGGTGATCGGCGTGATCGCGGTCGCGATCAGATCGCGCTCGCGGCGCTCTGACCGGCTGGGGCCGGGGGAGATGACCCCGAACGAGATGGACCGGACCGCCCGGCGCAGGCCCCGGGTTGCGGGCCGGACCTTCTCCGGCCCCATGACGCGGTCGGGGGCGAAGTCCTGCGCGGTGCGTGGCGGGGCCGGGGCGGGCCGCACCGCCGTCTCCGCCTCCGGGTCCGGTGCCAGCGACGCCAGCCGCCCCGACATGCGTCGGGAGGCGGGCCGCTGCGGTGACGCGAGGGCGGGTTCGGGAAGCGGTCGCCAGGGTGCGCTCAGCCCGCCGTTCGTTGGGGGGCCGCTGGGGTGCGCGGTCCTCTCGCCCGGGCCGTGGCGAGGGCCGGTCGGTGAGCCGCCATTGCCGCCTGGCACGTTGGGGGCGAGCGCCGGCGAACCGGCAAAGCCGTCCACAGGGGCGCGCGCGGGGGCGCGCTGCACCGTCGGGTCAGGAGCTCCGGCCAGCTGCCGCCCCGGCCCGCCCGGCCACCCCGGCGCGCCTGGGGCCGGAGCGGGCGGGCGGGTGGGCGGCCCATCTCCCCACGACCCGGGGCGGGCGGGCGCGCCGTTGGCGGGCGGTTGTGTGGGCGCGACGCTGCCGCCGGGGGGTGGGAGAGTTCGGGCAGTGGCGCCGTTGGCGGGCGAGGGAGAGGGAGCGACCGCGCCGCCGGGTGGTGGCAGCGGCCGGGACATGGGGGCGTTGGGATGCTGGACCAGATAGGTGGGGGCTCCGCCGGGGGGTGGCAGGGGCCGGGCCGGGGCGCCGTTCTCGTGCCCGGACGACGGGCCTGGGGCAGGCCGGCCGGGCGGCGGCAGCTGCCTGGTGGGGGCAGCGCCGGGGTACCGCGCGGGGGACGGGGGCGAGGGCACCGGTCCGGAGGCGGGCCGGGGGGTGGCCCCGTTGGCACGGGGGAAGAGGTAGGGCGCACCACCGGCCTGCGGTGCGAGCGGGCGGCCCGGAACAGGCTGTGAGTACGAGGGCGGCGGCGGGCCATACGGGCGCCCCTCCGCGCCGGGGATCAGCTGGCGTGCGGGGGGAGCCGGAGGCGTGAAACGCGGCGCCAGGGCGTTGGCAGGGGGGGCGGCGGGCATGCCGGCACCGTTCGACCGCGGCAGCTCGTACGACGGGGCACCCGAAGGGGCCTGTCCCGGACGGCTCGCGCGACCGACGATGTCGACCGCTGGTGGCGGGGGGACGGCGCCTGGTCTCCGGGGCTCCGCCCGGGCCACGAGGCCGCCTTCCTCCCCTGGGTTCTCGCTCAACACCACTCCCGCTGGAAAGTCCCGGTGGCTGCAAGGTTGCCGAACAGAGTGAGGGACGTACGCCACCGTACCAGCGCCCAGCCTACGCTGTTCGGCCCGGAAATGGCACCCCAGTGGGCGTGAAGCGGCACGATCCTGATCGCGTGTGCGTCTTCCGGCCTCCTCTCGGCCGGCCCGTTCGGCCCCTCCGGCCCGCCCCATCCGGCCCGGCTCCCGGTCCCCTCAGCGCCACCCGGGTCCCGCCGCTAGCGCTGGATCCGCGCGGAGCCGCCGGCGGCCAGCGCTTTGACCTGCGCGAGGGTGGCCATGGTGGTGTCGCCGGGGAAGGTGGTGAGCAGCGCTCCATGAGCGAAGCCGAGACGGACCGACTCCTCCATCGGCAGCCCCGCCAGCATGCCGTAGAAGAGCCCCGAGGCGAAACCGTCCCCGCCGCCCACGCGATCGAGGACGTCGAGCTCGGCGACCGGCGCCTGCCAGGACGCGCCGTCCTGCCAGACGACAGCGCTCCAGCGGTGCCGGGCGGCGGACTGCACGTCGCGAAGGGTCGTGGCCGCAACCTTCACGTTGGGAAAACGACTCACGACCTTCTCGAGCATCCTCACGAAGGCACTCGCGTCGAGGGCCGAGCTCCTGGCGCCGTCATCGTCGCCGATGCCGAGAGAGCGCTGCACGTCCTCTTCGTTGCCGACCAGGACGTCAACGTTGCGGATCAGCTCCCTCGTGACCTCCTGGGCCCTCTTCTCGCCGCCGTGAGCTGCCCACATCTTGGCCCTGTAGTTGAGGTCGAAGCTGACGATCGCTCCCGCCGCGTGGGCCGCCGTCATCGCCTCGAGAAGGACCTCCGGCGTGCTCTCCGAGAGGGCGGCGAAGAGCCCACCGGAGTGCAACCAGCGCACACCGCGGTTGAAGATGGACTTCCAGTCGAAGTCGCCCGCCTTCAGCATCGCCGCGGCCTCGTTGGCGCGGTTGTAGAAGACGACGGGCGGCCGAACGCCCATGCCGCGGTCCGAGTAGACCGTGGCAATGTTGGGACCGGCCACCCCATCGTGCGTGAAATGCTTGTAGAAGGGGCTCACGCCCATCGCGCGCACTCGCTCTGCGACCAGATCACCGACCGGGTAGTCGACCATTGCCGATGCCACGGCTGTGCGCAGCTTGAAGCAGTCAGACAGGTTGGCTGCGACGTTGTACTCGGCGCCGCTCACGTGAATGGTCGCGCCGGAGGCCTTGTGGAACGGGATCAGCCCGGTGTCGAGGCGGATCACCAGGGCACCCAGAGAGAGGAGGTCGAACTCGCCTCCCGACGTGATCACAAGGTCGCTCACTGGTCGCCCTCCTTGGGCTCGACGGATCAACGCACCGCTAGCCTACCGTCACGGGATACCCACCCTCGGCCCTCAGGAGCCGAGCCGGCTCGGCTCGATCCTTCCCCGACGCTTAACCCTGCCGCCGCCGATCGTTCACCGCCGATCCGACATCGTGTGCGCGAGCCGCTTTGGCGAGGCGGCGGGACCTGAGCTTGATACCCATCCTCCGTGCGTGCCCGGGCCGACTTCCGGCCCGGGCCTACGCGCGCCTGGGGGTGGGAGCCTCCGGGGGCCCGAGGGTTCCGAGCGGCGGAGGCGCCGACGTGCGGGGCTGTGACGGCTCGGTCACGCCGCCGTGAGCCCGGCCGGCGGGCCCGCGAATACGCTCTCCGGGGGCTCTCCGCCGAGCCCACCCCCATGAGGCGTGTGCGTGCAGGCGTCCCGGCTCGATCCCCCCTCGCTTCCACTCGGGCTCCGGCGGCTCGCCGGCTCGTTCGAGAGCGGGCTGCTCCGCGCCCTCTCGCGGTGGTCCAACGTGCTCATCGTCATCGCGGCCATGGTGGCGGTGTCGATGGCGTTCGGGCTCCACGGCCTGCTCACCCCGCTGCGCACCGACTACGTGGCGATGCTCACCGGAGCCCAGGTGCTGGGGCACGGAGGCTGCCTCTACTGCGTTGGCGCTCAGGCGCGGGCCCAGGCCGTCCTCCTCGGCGTGGCGCCGGCAACGCACCCAGCGCTGGACCCCTTCCTCGAGACGCCGATCGTGGCGCTCGCCTACCGACCCCTGCTCGGCCTGGCCCCGTCCGCGGGCTTCGCGGTCTTCCTGGCGCTCTCGGCCGTCTGCGTCGTCGCCGCCGCGGTCCTGGTCTGGCGCCGGCTGGGTCTGGCGGCGCAGGGGCCCGCCGGCGCCGCCCTCCTCGCCCTCACTCTGATCTCGCTGCCGGCGGCCTGGAACTACCAGCTGGGACAGGTCGACGGCCTGCTGGTGCTGGCGCTGGTGGGGGGCGCCGTGCTGCTCACCGCCCCTCGGCGCGTGGCCGCGGGGCTCGTCCTCTCGGCGCTCCTCCTCAAGCCCCAGACGGTGTGGTTGGTCCCCCTCGCGCTGCTCCTCATCGGGGAGTGGCGGGTGGTCGCCGGCATGGCGATCGGGGGCGTATGTCTGGCCGGCGCCTCGGTGTGGCTCGTCGGGACAGCCGGGATCGGGCAGTGGCTGACCCTGCTGGCCGGCAGGGGGCCAGCGCTCTCGACCAGCGACGGCATTCCCGGAGCCATCGCCAGCCTGGGCGGCAACGGGGCCGGTTTTGTCGCAGCCGCCGTCCTCGGGGTGGTCGCCTGCGGGTGGCTGTGGTGGCGGCGCAGGTCATTCACCAGCCGGCCCCTGGACGTCCTCGCGCTGGGCGTCGCCTGCTCGCTGCTCTTCGCCCCGCACGTGTACGGCTACGACCTGATCATGGTGACCGTGCCGCTCGCCGTCCTCGCCCGCCGCGCCCTGCCCGCCGCGCTGGCGGCGGCACTCCTGCTCAACGCCACCTACCTCGTCGATACGTACTTCATCTGGGAGGGCCCGCACCTCGAGGCGCTCGCCCTCTGCGTCATCGTGGCGCTGCTCGCCGTCCATCTCACCGACCGCTCTCCCGCGGAGCGAAGCCCGGGCGCCGGCCGGGCTCAGACGGCGGCGGCGAGCTCGACGACCACGGGGGCGTGATCGGAGGGAGCCGTGCCCTTGCGGGCCTCGCGGTCGATGTACGCGTCGCTCACCCGCGCCGCCAGCGACCGGCTCAGCAGCACCAGGTCGATGCGCATTCCCAGCCCCTTGTGGAACATCCCGGCCCGGTAGTCCCAGTAGGTGAACGGCCGTCCCTTGAGGGCGCGTGCCCGGGTGTCGACCAGGCCGAGCTCCAGCAGCGCGGCTATCGCCGCCCGCTCCGCCGCGCTCACATGGGTCGAGCCGACGAACTCCGCCGGATCCCACACGTCGTCGTCCCCGGGGGCGACGTTGAAGTCGCCGCAGACGGCCAGCTCGCGGCGCCCTGCCCCGGTCTCGGCCTGGAGAGCCTCCCGCAGCGCTTCCAGCCAGGCGAGCTTGTACGTGTAGTGAGGGTTGTCCAGGGTCCGTCCGTTGGGGATGTAGACCGACCAGACCCGAATGCCTGCGCAGGTCGCGGAGACCGCGCGCGCCTCCACCTCGGGGTACCCGGGCTCGCCGGCGAAGCCTTCGGTCACCTCCTCGAGCCCCACCCGGGATAGGATGGCAACCCCGTTCCAGCGGCCGTCGCCGTGCGCGGCCGCCGCGTAGCCGAGCTCGGCGACCTCCGCGCCGGGGAAGGCGGCGTCGGCGACCTTGGTCTCCTGGAGACAGACCACGTCGGGACGGGTCGCGGCCAGCCACTCCAGGAGACGCGGCAGCCTCGCCATCACCGAGTTGACGTTCCAGGTCGCGAGCCGCACCGGCTGAGGATGGGCAATCGCGGGTACCCGAGTCAAGGACGGCCGAGCCGCGCCACGGGAGCCGAAGGGCTCTGATACCGTGACGCGATGCCCTTCGGGCTGGCGCTGCTGGCGGCCTTCGGATGCTCGGTGAGCACCGGCGTGGCGGCGGTGCTGCAGAAGGTCAGCGCCGATCAGGAGGAGCGGGTCTCCTCACTGCACATCGGCCTGCTCTGGCGGCTGCTCGACGACTGGCCCTACCTCATCGGCCTGGCTCTCGACGGCGCCTCCTTCCTGTTGACCGTCGTGGCTGCGCAGAACCTGCCGCTCTTCGTCGCCGAGCCGGTCATCGCCATCAACGTGGTCATCACCGCCCTGATCGAACGCCTCCTCTTTCAGCGGCGGTTGCCCAGGGTGGCGTGGCTGGCGATCGCGGGCATCCTGGTCGGCCTCACCCTGCTCGCGCTCTCGGGCTCGTCCGAGCGGGCCCACGCCACCGCGCTCGCCGTGCGCTGGACGGTGATCCTGCTGCCACTGGGGGTCGCCGCTGCCGGCGCCTGGGTGGCGACCCGCAACCAGCAGAGCGCCACGGTTGCGCTCGGCGTCCTCGCCGGCATCGCCTTCGGCGGCACTGCCGTGGCGGCCCGGATGCTGGTGGTGCCCCACCCCTTCTGGCAGATTCTGCTCAGCCCCCTTCTCTGGGCGATGCTCGCCTACGGTTTCGTCGGGCTGCTGATGTTCACCATCGCCCTGCAGCGCAGCCACGCCAGCATCGTCGCCGCTGCGACGACCGCGGCGCAGTCGATCGTGCCGATCGTGATCGGCATCGCCCTCCTGGGCGACAGCCCGCGCGACGGCACCTGGGCCCTCGCGGTTGCCGGCATGGTCCTGACGCTCACCGGAACGCTGGCGATCGCCCTCACCGAGGTCGTGCCCAGCGCTGGCGCGTAACCCCCGGGGCTGGTGCCGAGGGTGGGAGTCGAACCCACACGGGGTTGCCCCCGGCGGTTTTTGAGACCGCTGCGTCTGCCATTCCGCCACCCCGGCGCACCGGCTAGCTTCTCACGTCCCCACCGGAGGGAAGCGCCTCCTCCCCGAACTCCGCGGGTCGCCGCCTGGCACAATCAGGGCGCCATGGCCGACCCCCTCTCCGCCTCGATCCACGCGCGCCTCGCCCGCCTGACCGAGGCCCCCGTCGCCTTCGACTACGACGACATCAGCCTGATCCCGCGCCACGCCTCCACCCTCCCGCATCGCTCCGACGCCCGCCCCGACGTCCAGCTCGGACCGGCGGCGCTCGAGGTGCCGCTCGTGGGCTCGCCGATGCCCGACGTCTGCGGCACCGAGATGTGCCGGGCGCTGGCCGAGGCCGGTGCCCTCGGCATCCTGCACCGCTTCCAGACCATCGGCGAGGAGGTGGAGCAGTTCCGCAGCGCCGCCCAGGGCGGGGTGGCGTCGGTCGGGGCCGCCGTCGCGGTGACCGGCGACTACCGCGAGCGCTTCGACGCCCTGGTCGAGGCCGGCTGCAGGATCGTCTGCCTGGACACCGCCAACGGGGCCCACCACCAGGTGGGGGTGGCGCTGACCTGGGCGCGGGAGCGCCGCCAGGACGTCACCCTGATCGCCGGCAACGTCGCCTCCGCCGAGGCGTTTCGCTGGCTGGAGGACCGCGGCGCCGATGTGATCCGGGTGGGCATCGCCGGGGGCGCCGTCTGTGAGACGCGGACCGAGACCGCCGTCTTCGTCCCCACCCCGTACGCCGTCGCTGAGGTGGCGCGGGTGCGGCGCCGCGCCCTGATCCTCGGGGACAGCGGCGTGCGCGAGCCCGCCGACCTCTGCAAGCTTCTCGCCCTGGGAGCGGATCTGGTCATGGTCGGCTCAGCGCTCGCCGGGACCGGGGAGGCACCGGGGCGGGTGATCATGCTGGACGGCAAGAAATACAAGATCATGCGGGGAGCCGCCTCGTTCTCGGTGCAGCAGCAGGCGGGGCGCGACGATCCCGAGTACGTGGAGGGGGCCGAGACCATGGTCCTCTACAAGGGGCACGTCAGCGGGGTGATCGGCCGCTACCTGGCCGGCCTGCGCAGCTCGATGTCGTACATGAACGCGCGCACCCTCGACGAGTACCGCGCCAACGTCGACTTCGTCCGGCTTCACTGAGCGCGCCTCGGGCGGAGCCCCGGCCGCGGCGCCCGTGGCCGCCGCCCGCAGGCGTCACGCGCCGGCCGGGTGTCCTCTCCGCTCCGGCGTGGCGGGCGGGGCCGCGCCGGCCAGGCAGTCGATCCGCTTGACCAGGTCCACCACGTTATCCCCGTGGCCGGGCAGCGTGGCCCTGGGGCCGTCCTCGGGAGTGGACTGGCGGTGCATGGGCACCCCGGTGTCGACGTAGCCGAGGCGCTCGTAGAGACGGCGGGCACCGGAGTTGCCGGTGCTCACGGCCAGGGTCACGGCGGCGGCCCCGTTGGCCGCGGCGGCTCTCTCGGCCGCCTCCAGCAGGGCGGTCCCGATCCCCCGGTTGCGCCACTCCGGGACCACGAAGACGTCCTCCAGGTAGGGGAGACTGTCCACCGTCGCCTCCCAGACCGCCAGGGCCGCCGGCCGTCGCCGGTGGAGGAGGGCCTGCCCCACGGGGGTGCCGCCCTCCCAGGCCACCAGGTAGATGCACTCGTCGCGCCGCTGCCGCTCCAGCCGGTCGGCCACCACGATGCGATGGCGGAGGGTGGCGGCGACGGCGGCGGCTTCGTCCCACCGCAGCGCATGCACGTCCATGGCCTCACTCTGCCACAGCGTGGACCGGTGGGCTTGCCCAGTCGGGTGACGCGGACGGTTGGGGGTGAATCGGGAGGGCGGTCTCCGCCCTCAATCCCGGCAGTTGGGGAACCGGGGTGGCGTGCGCCGCGTATGTTGGGGAGATGGACGACGAGGCGCTCCTCGACCGCTGTCGTCGCGGTGACCGGGAGGCTTTCACACCGCTCGTCCACCGCTACCAGGACGAGCTGTACACCATGGCACTCCGCCTCACCGGGAACCCCGCCGACGCCGCCGACGTGGTCCAGGAGACGTTCACCCGCGCCTTTCGCAGCCTGCCGAAGCTGCGCGGTCCCACCGTCCGGGCGTGGCTCTTCCGGGTGGCCGTCAACTGCGCCCATGACGTCCACCGCCTGCGCAGCCGGAGACCGGTGGAGCCCCTGGAGGACGGGGAGGGCCGGGTGCTCGACCTCCCCGACCCGGGGCTCGGTCCGGAGGCCACCGCCCTGCAGCGGGAGCGCGCCGACGCCGTCCGCCAGGCCCTGGTCGGGCTTCCCCACGACTTCCGGGTCGCGGTGGTCCTCCGTGACGTCAACCAGCTCTCCTACGAGGAGATGGCGGAAGCCCTGAGCGTGCCGCTCGGGACGGTGAAGTCGCGGATCTCCCGCGCCCGCGCCCTGCTGGCGGCGGCCCTGCGCGGGTCGGCGGTCTTCCCCGAGGCGGAGGAGGCATGGTGAGCGGCCACGTCGAGAAGCTCTTCTCGGCCGCCTACGACGGCGAGCTGAGCCCTGACGCCCGGGCCGCCTTCGACCGCCATCTGGCCGAATGCCCCGCCTGCGCGGCCGGCTTCGCCCGGCTCACCACCGCCGTGGACGCCGTGCACGAGCTGGGGCCGGCCCGGATGCCGCGACCGGTGCGCCTCCCCGAGGGCTCGCCGGGCCCCGAGCGCCGCTTCCCTCGCCTTGCGATCCGGCTCCCGCGGGCACGCGGCCTGGTCGCTGGCCTGACCGCGGCGGGGATGGTCGCCGTGGCGGGCGGCGTCACCGCGGCCGTCGTCCTCACCCGGGGCGCCGGGCCGACGCGCAGCTACACGGCAGCGCCCGCCCTCGTCCCCGGGTCCAACGCGGGGGCGGGGAATGCGGTTCGCGCCCCGCTGGCGTCTCCGCAGAGCGCCAGCCTCCTCCCCGAGCTTGCGCCCCTGCCCGGCCCGCTGACCGACTGCTCCCCACAGGCTCTGCCGATCACCAGAGCCGAGGCTCTGGAGATCCCCACCGGCTTTCCCAACCACGCCACCGAGGACGACGGCTCGAGCACGGGGGTGGTGGCCACCCAGGCGTCGAGCTTCGCACCCGGCGAGACTGTCGACATCTATGCCCGGCTGATCGACGACAGCAGCGGCGCCGTCTCCCTCCCCTGCACCGTTCTGCTGGGGCCGCAGTCCTCCTCCTCGAGCCCGGGGGACGACTTCACCATGGCCGTCCCCACCCCGGTCGCCGGGCTCACCGTGGACGGCCAGCCGCTTCTCCAGGTCACCATCCCGGCCGCGGCGGTGGCGGGCCAGACGTACGACGTCCTGGTCAACCCCTCCGATGCGGCGGTGATCCTCACGATCCAGATCAGCTGAGCTGGCGGCGGGGGGCGGAGCAGCGGTGGCCCACCCTCGCGTGGGCTGCTCGGAGATGATTCGTCACGAACATTTCGTGACGAATCATCGAGCGGTCCCGGCTACACGCACAGGGGCCTGACCGGGCCCCACGGCGATCGGTCGTCGCCCCTCGGGGTGGACGGGCGTGCAGACTCGAGGGCCATGCCCGCCCGCCGTGCCGGCCTCGGCCTCCTGCTCGTGATCCTGGCCGGGTGCGCCGCGCCGACCGCCGGCGGCACCGCCTTGGCGACGCCCCCCACGGGCCTGGTGGTCGTCACCGCGGGCGGGAGCGCGCTCGAGGACGGGGCCGACGACGTGCCGCCGACGCTGGACCTCGGCCTGGAGGGGACGGGGGTCACCCCCTCGGTGGTCACCGCCACCCTGGACGGCCACCGCCTCACCCTGACCAGCACCGATCAGGGGGTGGCGGCGAGCGTCGCCCCCATGGCCTACGGCAGCCAGCACCTCCTGGACGTCGACGTCTCCGGCCGCCCCGCCGAGGTGATCAGCTTCCAGGTGGTCGAGCGCACCGGGGTCAGCGCCGCCGCCTGGCTGAACGCGACCGGCCAGGTCGTCTGCGTGGTCGTCTTCGAGCTGGCCCCGGACCAGGCGGCGCTGGCGGCGGCCCTGCCCGGGGACCGGCTCACCTGGACCGACGCCACCCATCTCTACCTGGCCTGGGACACGCCGCCGCCCAGCCTCACCATCCCCGCCGGCCTCGCGGCGGCGCACGGGTCGGTGCTCGATGGGCCGCTCGAGCTCTCGCTCACCGGCCTGCAGACGGGGCAGCTCCGCCGCGCCACGGTGCCGGCGGCGCCGCCCGCCCCGGCCAACCTCCAGCTGACGCTCTGGACCACCGACACTCCCGGCTCCCACGCGACGATCCAGGACCACGCCGCCGCGGCGGCGATCCTCAGCCCCACCGGGTGGGAGGCCCAGGCCGGCGGCAGCCTGCAGGGCTCCCCGGACCCGGCGACGCTGGCGGCGGGCGCGAGCGCGGGGCGGCCCGTCTGGCCGGTCCTCGCCAACGATGGCATCGGCGCCTCCGGCACCGATCAGCTCCTCCATGACCCGACCGCCGAGAGCGCCCTGGTCGGGGCCGTGGTCGCCCAGGTCCGCGGCCTCCACCTGGGAGGCGTCAACCTCGACTTCGAGTCGGTCCCCGGGGACGACGAGGCTGCCCTCACCGCATTCGCCGGCGAGCTGGCCACCGCCCTCCACGCCGGGGGAGCCGGGCTCTCGGTGGACGTCGTCCCCCACCTGACCGGGGACGTCAACTCGGCCTCCGCCGCCTACGACGACCCCGGGCTGGCGGCGGTCGCCGACTACCTGGTGGTGATGGCCTACAACGAGAACGGTCCCACCACCACTCCGGGGCCGATCGCGGGCCTCGACTGGCAGGCGGAGGAGCTGGCCGGCACGGTCGCGGACGTGCCCCTGGACAAGGTCGTCCTGGGCATCCCCCTCTACGCCACCTCCTGGTCGGGGGGCCAGGTGACCACGGGCGGCTACGCGGCGATGGTCGCCCAGGCCCTCAGCGAGCCGGACGTCTCCTATGACTACGACTTCCCGGGCGCCACCCCGGTGCTCCTCAGCGACCCCGGCGGGGTGCCGGCACAGCTCTGGTTCGACGATGCCGACAGCCTGCTGCGCAAGATCGCGGTCGTCGGCCAGCTCGGGCTGGCGGGCATCGCCGCCTGGCGCGCGGGGTATGAGGACCCCGCCTTCTGGTCGGCGATCTGACGGCGCCGGGGCCGGCCCGCTGATCGCGGTCGGCGCCCCCTACGACGCCTCCGGGTTGCTCCCCAGGTCAGGAAGGTTCAGCTCATTGACCCAATCGCGGACCTTGGCCATCCGCTCCTCGACCGCCTCGTCCAGCTCCCCCGGCTCCCGATCGGCGTCGGGTTCGGGCAGGACGCCGGCCTTCTCCAGCACCTCGGGGGCCACGAAGATGCCGGCCCCCACCCGGACCGCCACCGCGATGGCGTCGCTGGGCCGGGAGTCGATCTCCAGCCGGCGGGAGGCCACCCGGGCCAGGATCCGAGCGTAGAAGACCTCGTTGGCCAGCGAGGTGACCACCACCCGCTCGACGCTGCAATCGACCGCCGAGAGGATGTTGGCGAGCAGGTCGTGGGTGATCGGCCGCTCCGGGGTGATCCCGGTGATCCGGAGCGCGATCGCATTGGCCTCGTTGATGCCGATCCAGATCGGCAGGTAGCGCTCCGCCTCCTTCTCCTTGAGGATGACGACGTGCTGTCCGGTCGGCATGTGCACCCGGATGCTGTCCACGGTCATCTCGATCAGGTCGGCCATGGCTCGATGATAGCGCCGCCCTCGGAGCCCCGCCGCAGCCCATCGTGGTGATCCCCACGGCGCCCGGGGCGCGCTCCCGGCGCCCGCGCCCGGGGCCTCCTCCCGGAGAGGAGGGGAGGCGAATACCATCAGCCGGTGCCCAGTGACGATGGCGGGGCCCCGCGGCGCTCCACCCTGCTCCTCATCGACGGTCACGCCCTCGTCTACCGCGCCTTCTTCGCGATGCCGGCGCTGACCAACAGCCGGGGTGAGCTGACCAACGCCGCCTACGGCTTCACCTCCATGCTGCTCAAGGCCTTCACCGAGCACCGGCCGGACTTCGCGATCGCCGCCTTCGACCCGCCGGGGCCGACCTTCCGCCATGAGGAGATGGCCGCCTACAAGGCCCAGCGCCCGCCCATGCCCGAGGAGCTCCGCCCTCAGGTCCAATGGGCGCGCGACATCGTGGCCGCCCTCGCCATCCCCGAGGTCGAGGTCGCCACCTACGAGGCCGACGACGTCATCGGCTCGCTCTCCGTGAAGGCGGTGGAGGCGGGCCTGGACGTGATCATCGTCACCGGCGACATCGACACCCTCCAGCTCGTCAACCCGCACGTCCGGGTCCTCATCAACCGCCGCGGCATCAGCGACACCGTCGTTTACGACGTCGAGGCGGTCCGCGAGCGTTTCGGCTTCGACCCGCCCCTGGTCGTCGATTACAAGGCGCTGCAGGGCGACGCCAGCGACAACATCCCAGGCGTCCCCGGCGTCGGCGAGAAGACGGCCATGAACCTCATCCACGAGCACGGCCCCCTGGAGGCGATCCTCGACGCGGTGCCGCGGATGAAGCCGGGGAGGCTCCAGGCCAACCTCGCTGAGCACGCGGATCAGGCCCGCCTGAGCAAGCGGATGGCCACCATTCAGTGCGACCTCGACGTGCCCCTCGACCTGGCCGGCGCCCGGGTGGGCGGCTACGACCAGCCCGCGGTGCACGCCCTCTTCGACCGCCTGGAGTTCCGCTCCCTGCTGCCCCGGCTGGGGGAGGCGCTCGGTTACGGCACCGCGCCGGTGACGCTCCCGCCGGGCCAGGGGCAGCTCAGCTTCGAGACGGCGGCGCAGCCGGCTGCCGAGACGGCGATCGTGGAGAGCGAGGCCCAGGTCGAGGAGATGCTGGCGGGGGTCCGCGCCGCCGGGCGATTCGCGCTGCGCACGGTGACCTCCGGCCCGCCCCGCACCGGCACGCCGCTGGGGATCGCCATCGCTCCCGTGGGGGGTACCACCTCGTGGTGGGTGCCGCTGCCCCGGCACCGCGCGGCTGTTGAGGGCCTGCTCGGCGACGCCGCCCTCACCGTCGACGGCTATGACCTGAAGCGCGAATGTCTCGCCTGGGGCCCCGCGCTGCGCGTGGCCCTGGGATTCGACACCATGCTCGGTGCCTACGTCGACAACCCGCGGGCGCGGGTCCTCTCCCTCACCGGGCTGGCCGCCGACCTCTGCGGGGTCCGCCTGGACAGCGAGGAGGAGCTGCTGGGGAGCGGACGCGCTCGCCGCCGGATCGAGGAGCTGACGCCGGCGGAGCTGGCCGCCTACTACGGCCGCTGGGTGGGGCTGGTCGAGCCGGTCCGTGCCGTGCTCACCAAGCAGCTCGCGGCCAGCGGCCTGCTCCCACTCCTCGATGAATTGGAGCTGCCTCTCGTCCCCATCCTCGCCGCCATGGAGCGGGTGGGCATCCTGCTCGACCGCGAGGCGCTGGTCGCCATCTCGGCGGAGATGCAGGCGCGCAT
>Ga0326727_10015874_pt1 | contig 16047 bp, 19 predicted proteins | sample MB2enrmetagenome_FD_207643 | JGI IMG/M metagenome (GOLD analysis project Ga0326727, IMG submission 207643) | Lab enriched peat soil microbial communities from McLean, Ithaca, NY, United States - MB29MY | ecosystem: Environmental > Terrestrial > Soil > Wetlands > Peat | place: USA: New York...
CGTGATTCACGCTGTCCGGCGATCCCGCCTCAACGATCACGTTCCCGCGTCGTGCCCATCACCTGGAAAAACGCAAGGCTCAGAGGACCTCGCGGCAACGATGGCTGCGCACCGGCCACGTCCCAATGTTTGAAGACCATCGCGTTCGGCACCGGCCAATGGTTGCGCTGCCACAAACGAGACGCAAGAGCAAAAACCTCGCTCCGTGCGTACGACCGCGACCACCTCTGCGTGGGCTGCCGTCCGAATGCCTGACCTGGAACATCACCCAGTGCACGTATTGCCGCCACGCCGGCAGGGCAGTGGTGGAGCCAAGGGGAGTCGAACCCCTGACCTCCTGAATGCCATTCAGGCGCTCTCCCAACTGAGCTATGGCCCCACGCAGACGCCAATCCCGGGGCTGGGTCCCGGGCGGCGGCGGGGATATAGACGCGGCGGAGGGACACAATCAAGGGCAGGAATCGCAGGCGCCCGATGAGCGGCTGGCATCCGAGGAATGAAGCTGAAGCGGTCGGCGCCCAGACCGTCCTGATCGAATGGCTCGCCGCCACCGGCAGACGCAGCCTCGGCCAGCCCGCGGACCTGCGCGCCTGGGCGCGGGGGGATCCAACCGCCTTCCGCGCCGCCTTCTGCCGCTTCGCCGGCGTTCCGCCCGGCCTGGCGGACGCCGCCGCCGGCTGGCTGCTCGGCGCCGGGCTCAGGCCCGACGACCGCGTGCTCTGGCAGGGTGATCCCGCCGATCCCTGCCTCGCCGCGCTGCGCGCGCTTGGCGGCACGCTGGCCACCGAGGCCGCCGAGGCGAGCCTGGTGTTCGCGCGGCCGCCGCGCTGGCCGGGCGACGCGCAAGAGCGCGCGCCGGGCTGATCAGGCCGCCAGCCGCAGGTCCGGATGCAGGGTGAACGCGGCCTCGGTCTTGCCGCGGATCTCCTCCACCGTCACCCCCGGGGCGATCTCCGCCAGCACCATCCCCTCCGCCGTGACGTCGAACACGCCGAGGTCGGTCACCACCAGATCGACCACGCCCGCGCCGGTCAGCGGCAGCGTGCAGTGCCTGAGCAGTTTCGGCTTGCCGCCGGCGGTATGCTCCATCAGCACCACCACCCGGCGCACGCCGGCGACCAGGTCCATCGCCCCGCCCATGCCCTTCACCATCTTGCCCGGGATCATCCAGTTGGCCAGGTCGCCGTTCTGGGCCACCTGCAGGGCGCCGAGGATGGACAGGTCGATGTGCCCGCCGCGGACCATGCCGAAGCTCGCGGCGCTATCGAAGTAGCTGGTGGTGGGCAGCTGCGTCACCGTCTGCTTGCCGGCGTTGATGAGGTCGGCATCTTCCTCGCCTTCGAACGGGAACGGCCCCATGCCCAGCATGCCGTTCTCGCTGTGCAGCTGGATCTGCATCCCCTCGGGGATGTAATTGGCAACCAGCGTCGGAATGCCGATGCCGAGGTTGACGTAGAACCCGTCCTTCAGCTCCCTGGCGGCACGCGCCGCCATGTCCTCGCGACTCCAGGCCATTTCCCTTCCCCTCAGGCCACCGGCCACGGCCGCACGGTGCGGTTCTCGATCCGCTTGTGCACCTGCAGCAACGGCACCAGCCGCTTGACGAATATTCCCGACGTGTGGATGTGGTCGGGGTCGATCTCGCCGGCCTCGACCAGGATCTCCGCCTCGGCCACCGTCACCCTCGCCGCGGACGCCATGATCGGATTGAAGTTGCGCGCCGTCTTGCGGAACGCCAGGTTGCCCTCGGTGTCGGCCTTCCAGGCATGCACGATGGCGAGGTCGGCGAACAGGCTCCGCTCCATGACATAGAGCTTGGCCCCGAATTCGCGCACCTCCTTGCCCTCGGCGATCTGCGTGCCGACGCCGGTCGGCGTGTAGAAGGCCGGGATGCCGGCGCCGCCGGCACGGATCCGCTCGGCCAGCGTGCCCTGCGGGTTGAACTCGATCTCCAGCTCGCCGGCGAGGTACTGCCGCGCGAAGGTGGCGTTCTCGCCGACGTAGGAGCTGATCATCTTGCGGATCTGCCGGGTCTGCAGCAGCAGGCCGAGGCCAGCGTCGTCGACGCCAGCGTTGTTGCTGATCACCGTCAGGTCCTTCACGCCGGACGCCCTGATCGCCTCGATCAGCGCCGCGGGGATGCCGCACAGCCCAAAGCCGCCGGACATGATGGTCATCCCGTCGTGCAACAGCCCGGCAAGTGCGGCGGCCGCGTCCGAATACACCTTATTCACGGCCATGCCTTTGCCCCCCTGGTTTTGCCGCCGTTATCGGCCATCGGGCGAAGGGAAGCAATCAATGCCCGGCGAGCCGGGCGCGGTGAAGGCCAGGGGCGCTGCCCCTGGACCCCGCCAAGGGCCGAGAGGCCCTTGGATCCCAATCTGTTGGGCGCTTCGCGCCATAATTAATGGGGTCCAGGGGCCTCTCGGCCCCTGGCGGGTCCAGGGCGGAGCCGTCGCGCGAAGGCGCGCGCCGGGCCTGGCGGAGCGCGAGGCAGCGCCTCGCTATCGATGGGTCAGCAATTCCGGTGGTTGGTATCAGCCGCGCCTGGCGGCGAGTTCCGCGCGGATCTCGGCGACGAGGTGCGGGTTGGCGCGCCGCAGCTGGCCGACCCGCAAGGCCGCGGCGGCACCCGGCAGCGGGCTGATCTCCCACCGCTCGAGGAACAGCAGGTCGGAGGCGGCGGCCGGATCGTTGAGCGTTACCAGGGCCCGCCGCACCGCGTCGGTGAGCGGCCGGCGGGATGCCATCGGGTGCACCAGCATCGCCTGATCGTCCATGGAGAATTCCCCTCGTGGGCCGGCATGCGCGGAGCAGCTTCTGGCCGGCCGGTCTTGCGTCGTCCTCCGCGCCAGACACCTTCATTTAGCGTCGCCCCGCGCGATCACGTATGACGCGGCGGTTATCAGTTGGTGACATCACCCGGTTGTTAATGCGCCGGCCCGGCCTGCCCGCCGCCGCAGCAAACCAGCCATGTTCCGGAGCCGCGGCAGCCGGCCGCCGCGGTCAGTAGCGATAGAGATCGTGCTTGAAGGGACCGTTCGGAGAAACCCCGATATAGGCCGCCTGCTTCGCCGTCAGCCTGGTCAGCTTGGCGCCCACCTTGGCCAGATGCAGCGCCGCCACCTTCTCGTCGAGATGCTTGGGCAGCGTGTAGAGCTGGCGCTGGTAGCGACCCGGCGGCGCGCTGAACAGCTCGATCTGCGCCAGCACCTGGTTGGTGAAACTGGCGCTCATGACGAAGCTCGGGTGGCCGGTGGCATTGCCCAGGTTGACCAGCCGCCCCTCCGAAAGCACGATCAGCCGCTTGCCGTCAGGGAACACGACCTCGTCCACCTGCGGCTTGACGTTGTCCCAGCGGAAGTTGCGCAGCGCCGCGATCTGGATCTCGGCATCGAAATGACCGATGTTGCAGACGATCGCGCGGTGCTTCATGCGCCGCATGTGGTCGAGCGTGATGACGTCGATGTTGCCGGTGGCGGTGACGAAGATGTCGGCGTGCGGGGCCGCGTCATCCATGGTGGTGACCTCGTAGCCTTCCATCGCCGCCTGCAGGGCGCAGATCGGATCGGCCTCGGTCACCTTCACCCGGCAGCCGGCCTGCCGCAGGCTGGCGGCGGAGCCCTTGCCCACGTCGCCGAAGCCGTTCACCACCGCGACCTTGCCGGCCATCATCACGTCGGTGCCGCGGCGGACGGCATCCACAAGGCTTTCCCGGCAGCCGTAGAGGTTGTCGAATTTCTGCTTGGTGACGCTGTCGTTGACGTTGATGGCGGGCACCAGCAGAGTGCCGGCCTGCGCCATTTCCCGCAGCCGGTGCACGCCGGTGGTGGTTTCCTCGCTGAGGCCACGCACGTCGGCGAGCATCTCGGGGTGCTTCTGGTGCATCACCAGGGTGAGGTCGCCGCCGTCATCGAGGATCATGTTCGGCGTCCAGCCGCCGGGACCGTGGATGGTCTGCTCGATGCACCACCAGAACTCCTCCTCGGTCTCGCCCTTCCAGGCGAACACCGGCGTACCGCCGGCGGCCACGGCGGCGGCGGCGTGATCCTGGGTGGAGAATATGTTGCACGACGACCAGCGGACGGTGGCGCCCAGCCGGCCCAGGGTCTGGATCAGCACCGCGGTCTGGATGGTCATGTGCAGGCAGCCGGCGATGCGGGCGCCGGCCAGCGGCCTGGCCTGGCCATATTCGGCGCGCAGCGCCATCAGCCCCGGCATCTCGTCCTCGGCCATCGAGATTTCCTTGGCGCCCCACTCGGCCAGCGAGATGTCCTTGATCTTATAGTCGTGGGATGCGGGCATGGGGCGCTCCTGGTTGTACCGCCTGCGCTATATAAGGATATCTTGATGTCCGCAAGTGCGGCTGCGCCGGCCCGGCCACTCACGGATCGCGTGGCGGCCCAATGTGACTCGCTCGCACTCTGGTCCGGGCCGGCGACATGCCGTAACATACCAGCATGTCCTTAAACGCTGTCCGGAGAGACCCAATGGACATGAAGCCGATTTTGCTGCCGCGGGGTGAAGTGGAGGCCCGCAAGGCACGGGAGTTGAAGCGCCGCGGTTTGAGCGCCGCCGAGATCGCCGAGGCGATGGGGCTGCGCAAGGAGCGGATCAACGACCTGCTGCGCATGCCGGCCGAGCGCAAGCCAGAGACGCGCGCAGGGGCCAGATGAAGGCCAGGGGCGCTGCCCCTGGCCTTCAGGTATTCATCGCGTCGAAGAAATCCTGATTGGTCTTGCTGTACTTCAGCTTCTCCAGCAGGAAGTCCATCGCGTCCATGGTGCCCATCGGGTTCAGGATCCGGCGCAGTACCCACATCTTGGACAGCGTGCCCCGATCGACCAGCAGCTCCTCCTTGCGAGTGCCGCTCTTGGTGATGTCGATCGCCGGGAAGGTCCGCTTGTCCGACAGCTTGCGGTCCAGGATGATCTCCGAGTTGCCGGTGCCCTTGAACTCCTCGAAGATCACTTCGTCCATCCGGCTGCCGGTGTCGATCAGCGCAGTCGAGATGATGGTCAGCGAGCCGCCCTCCTCGATGTTGCGCGCGGCGCCGAAGAAGCGCTTCGGCCGCTGCAGCGCGTTGGCGTCCACGCCGCCGGTCAGCACCTTGCCGGACGAGGGCACCACCGTGTTGTAGGCCCGCGCGAGCCGGGTGATGGAATCCAGCAGGATCACCACGTCGCGCTTGTGTTCGACCAGCCGTTTGGCCTTTTCCAGCACCATTTCGGTCACCTGCACGTGCCGCGTCGCCGGCTCGTCGAAGGTCGAGGCGATCACCTCGCCCTTCACCGTGCGCGACATGTCGGTGACTTCCTCCGGCCGTTCGTCGATCAGCAGCACCATCAGGAACACTTCGGGATGGTTGGCGGAGATCGCGGTGGCGATGTTCTGCAGCATCACCGTCTTGCCGGTGCGCGGCGGGGAGACGATCAGCGCGCGTTGGCCCTTGCCGATCGGCGCGATCAGGTCGATCACGCGCGGGGTCAGGTCCTTGGTCGGGCCCTTCGCCACCGACACGAAGTTCTCCATCTCCATCCGCAGGCGCTTGTCCGGGTAGAGCGGCGTCAGGTTGTCGAAGTTGATGCGGTGGCGCACCGCCTCGGGTGCTTCGAAATTGATGGAGTTGACCTTGAGCAAGGCAAAGTAGCGCTCGCCGTCTTTGGGGGCGCGGATCTGGCCCTCCACCGTATCGCCGGTCCTGAGCCCGAACCGGCGCACCTGGGCTGGGCTGATGTAGATGTCGTCCGGCCCCGGCAGGTAGTTCGACTCGGCGCTGCGCAGGAAGCCGAAGCCGTCCGGCAGGATCTCCAGCGTGCCAGAGCCGTGGATGGCCTGTTCGTTCTCGGCCAGATTCTTCAGGATCGCGAACATCATGTCCTGCTTGCGCAGCGACGATGCGTTCTCGATCTGCAGGGATTCCGCGAAGCTCAGCAGATCGGACGGGGATTTGGCCTTGAGTTCGGCGAGGTGCATGGGCAACGCCTCGTGGTTCGGCAAAGAGGGAGCAAGGACAGGGGCAACACCTGCGGGCGCGTCCGCGCCGCGAAGTTCGCTTGCCGGATTCGTCCACCCGATCACGCGACCGTATGCGGAGGAAGGCCGGCACTGTCCCGGAGGAGGGGATCGTCGCGTCGGGACCCGGCGCCACGTTCAACTATGGCAACCTAGGGAGGCGCTCGCGCCGCGTCAACCCGCAGATGAGCGGAAAACGGGTGGGCTCAAGCCGTTTTCAGTCATTCCACCCACGCCGCCGGATCATCTGCTTCTCCGGCTCCGGCTGCACGACGAAGCCGAAGCCGCCGTAGAGGCCGTGGGCGTCGCGGGTCGACAACGTCCAGGATTCCACCTCGGCCAGTTCCGGATGGCCGAGCATCGCCCCGACCAGCGCCCGCCCCAGCCCGCGACGCCGAAAGGCCGGCAGCACGAAGACATCGACGAGATGGGCGCGCACGGCACGATCGGTGATCGCCCTGGCGAAGCCCACCTGGGCACCGTCCGGCGCGTACAGCCCAAGGCACAGGCTGTGCTCCACCGACCGCTCGACCACTCGCTGGTCGCGGCCGATCGCCCAATAGGCCTGCCCGCACAGGTAGCGGTACACCAGCTCCAGGTCGAGCCGGCCGCGATCGTCGCTCACGACGAAACCGCCGGCCAGCTCACGCTGCCAGGCCATCAGAACGGCCTCACCATCACCATGACGACGATGATGATCATCAGCACCGTCGGCACCTCGTTGGCAATACGGTAGAACCGCTCCGAGTGGTGGTTGCGGTCCTGCAGGAAGCCTCGCCGCCACGGAATGGTGGCGAAGTGGAAGCCGCTGAGCAGCAGCACCGCGAGCAGCTTCACGTGCCACCAGCCTTGGGTCCAGTCGATCACGCCCGGGGTCAACACCAGGAGGACGCCGAACACCCAGGTCACGGTCATCGCCGGCACCATGATCTGGTGGAACAGGCGGCGCTCCATCACCTTCATGCGCTCGCTCTCCGCCGTGCCGGGCGACACCATCGTGTGGTAGACGAACAGCCGCGGCAGGTAAAACAGCCCGGCCATCCAGGCGATCACGCCGATCAGATGGAACGCCTTGAGCCAGGGATAGACATCGGCGAGCGCGGCGATCGTCATGTTGCCCTCCGTGGCGCGGCCGCAAGCAGCGCCGCCAGCTCGAACATTGAGTGGAACGGCACGGCGCCGACCGCCCGCAACGCCGCGCCGTCCGAGCCCGGAGCGTAGCCGAGGCAATCCATGCCCGCCGTGGCCGCTGCGCGCGCACCGGGCACGCTGTCCTCGATCACCACGCATTCCTCGGCCCCCACGCCCTCGGCCGCCGCGGCGGCAAGGAACAGGTCCGGCGCCGGCTTGCCGCGACGCACGTCGCGATGGCTGTGCAGCCGGCCGGCGACCGCGGCGGCAAGGCCGATGCAGCCGAACTTGGCCTGCATCTCCTCATGTGAGGAATTCGAGGCCACCCGCCAGGGCAGGCCGAGCGTAGAGACACCTTGCAGAGCCTCGTACGCCCCGGCCACCGGCACCGCCTCGTGCGCCAGCGCAGCGACCAGCCGCTCGGTGAGGGCCTGCTTCCAGCCCGGCGGCAGTCGCCGGCCGAGCCGGTCCTCGATCAGCGGAACCATGTCGGTGAGCGTCAGCCCCAGGAAGCGCCGCTCCGCTTCCGCCGCCGTCATCTCCCAACCGAGCGTGCTCAGCGCCTCGGCCACGATCCGGTTAGAAACCGGCTCGCTGTCCACGAGCACGCCGTCGCAGTCGAAAATCACCAGCCGCAGATCGGTGCGGCGGCTCCGCATCAGCTCGAGCGGGCTCACCGCAGCGCCTCCCGTTCAGCCGGATCGGCACGGGCAAACGGGCAGTCCGTGTGCGGACCCGGGCAGGTGCGGCCGCCGACCGAACTGCACAGGCCCGGACCAAAGGCATGCATCCGGCGCACCAGGGTGGCAAGCGCGGCGGTGAAAGCCGGCTCGGCGTCCGGCGCCGGGGCACGGAAGTACTGCGGCACGCCGACCTTCGCGGCGAGTTCGCGGTACTCGATGTCGAGCTCGACCAGTGTTTCGACATGCTCCGCGGTGAAGGCAATCGGCACCACCAGCACGGCGATTCCGTCCCTGCCCGCCCGCTCGATCTCCGCTTCCGTGGAAGGCCCGAGCCATTGCACGGGCGTCGCCCGCGACTGGTAGCAGATGGCATGGTCGAGCCCGGGGACCGCCAGTCGCTGTACGATGGCGGCGACGCTGCGTTCGATCTGGAACTGATAGGGGTCGCCCGCATCGACGATCGTCTGCGGCAGGCCATGCGCGGAGAACAGCACGCGCAGCGCTGCCTCGGCGGGCAGGGCCTGTCGCGCCTCCGCCAGCGAGCGCTGCAGGATCGCGCTCAGCGCATCGGTGAACGCCGCGTCGGCGTAGTAGCAGCAGAGCGCGGTGGTCGGCCGCATCAGCCCCGCGCGCACGGCGGCCTCCTGCCAGGCCGCAAGACTGCTGCCCGTGGTGGTGGTCGAATAGTGCGGATACAGCGGCAACAGCAGGATCTCATCCGGCTTGAACCGCCGCACGGCCTCCGCCGCGTCCTGGCTGGTCGGATGCCAGTAGCGCATGGCGACAAAACAGCGGGCCTCCAGCTCCGGCAGTTCGGCCTCCAGCGCCCGGCCCTGCCGCTCGGTCATCTCCAGCAGGCCGGAGCGACCGCCGATACGGGCGTAATTCGCCATCGCCGGCCCCAGCCGGGCCCTGGTGATCGCCCGCGCCACAAATGGCCGCAACAGACGGTTCACCCGCAGAATCGCCGGGTCACTGAACAGCTTCAGCAGGAACGGCCGGATGCTTTCCGGCCGATCCGGACCCCCAAGGTTGAACAACACGATGGCGATCCGCGGCTTGGTCAACCCAACTCCCGAACTCAGGCCGCGCGCAGCCGCGCCATCAGCGCGGCGACGTGCTCCAATGGCGTCTCCGGCACGATGCCGTGGCCGAGGTTGAAGATGAACGGCCGCCCACGCATAGCTGCCAGGATCGCCTCGGTTTCACGCTGCAGGACCGCGCCGCCGGCAACTAGCGCCAACGGGTCCAAATTCCCCTGGATCGCCACCCGCCGCGGCAGCGTCGCCGCCGCCATGGCCGGATCCCACGATGTATCGAGGCCGATGCCGTCAACACCGGTCGCGGCCACGAACTCGCCCACCAGGCAGCCCGCCCGCCGCGGAAAGCCGATCACCGGCACTTCGGGATGGCGAGCCCGCAGCGCGGCGATGATCCGCGCGCTGGGTGCCGCGACATACGCACGGAACATCGACGGCGCCGCCAGGCCAGCGCACGAATCGAACAGCATCACCGCCTCTGCGCCGGCCTCGATCTGCGCCAGCAGGTAGTAGATCGTCTGTTCGGTCAGCAGCTCGAGTAGCGCGCTGAACAGCGGGGGATCACGCCACGCCAGCAGCCGCGCCGCACTCCACTCCCTGGCTCCACAGCCCTCCACCATGTAGCAGGCCACCGTGAACGGCCCCCCGGCGAAGCCGATCAGTGCCACGTCTCCGACGCTTGAGCGAAGCCGGCGCAGGGTTTCCATTACCGCTGCCAAGGCGCCCGGCACGCCTTCGCTGCGCAATGCGGCGAGGCCCGCTGCATCCCGGATCGGTGCCAGCACCGGACCTTCGCCGTCCCCGTAACGCAGATCTTGGCCAAGCGCCCACGGCAGCAACAGGATATCACTGAACAGGATGGCAGCGTCGAAGCCGAACCGCCGGAGTGGCTGCAGCGTCACTTCCTCGGCAAGTGCCGGCGTTGTGCACAGCTCGATGAAGCCGCCTGCCCGCGCCCGTACGTCCCGATATTCCGGCAGATACCGTCCGGCCTGCCGCATCAGCCACACCGGTGGCGGCCATACCGCTTCGCCTGTCAGACTCCGTAGCAGTCTCTTTGCCATGCTCTCCCGCCGCCAGCTCCGATCAGCTCTTCCATAACCAGGGAAAAAAGAAAAAATATAGAGAGGAGTCCTAAGTGGGCCTGTGAATCACGGGGTACCGACTCAGTCCCGCATTGTTCCTCGACATTCTCCACAAGGTCCCCGCTGGCCAAAAGTCTCATGGGGCGGCCGATTTCCCGGTTTTTCCCCCGGCTGTGGGTGGGGTTGGGCCGAGGCGGCCGGAGTGTGTGAGCAGGACGGGTTTTCCCCCGGACTCGCAGAAGCCGCATCGCAGGCGATTTTTCATCCCCGCTAATCCCGGTTATCCTCCGGGCATGCCGAACCGCATGAACCTGCATCTGGTGTCCGATGCGACCGGGGAGACGCTGAATTCCATCGCCCGGGCGACCGTGTCGCAGTTCGAGCATGCCAGTATCGTCTATCATCGCTGGAGCCTGATCCGCACCCGCTTCCAGCTTCACCGGGTGCTGGAGGGGATCGAGTCCGAGCCTGGGCCGGTGCTCTCGACCCTGGTCGAGAAGGGGATGCGGGCCGAGCTGGAGGCCTTCTGCCAGCGCATCGGCCTGCCGGTGCTCAATGTGCTCGATCCGGTGATGAGCATGTTCCAGCAGCAGTTCGGGCAGGCAGCGTCGGCGCGGCCGGGCCGGCAGTATGTTCTGGATGCCGACTATTTCCGCCGCATCGATGCCATGCATTACGTGCTCGCGCACGACGATGGCCAGGCACAGGCCGGGATTGCCGAGGCCGATGTCGTGCTCGTCGGGGTTTCCCGCAGCTCGAAGACGCCGACCTCGTTCTACCTCGCCAACCGCGGCATCAAGGCCGCCAACGTGCCGCTGGTGCCGGGCCTGCCTGACCCGCCGGGCCTGGAGAACCCGGCCTGCCCGGTCGTCGGGCTCACCATCGATCCCGAATCCCTGATCGAGATCCGCCGCCATCGGCTGCGCATGATCGGCACCGCCAGCGCTGCCGAGGCACGCAAGGACTCCGGCGAATACGTCGACCTCGAGTCGGTGAAGGCTGAGCTGCTCTGGGCCCGCCGCCTGTGCGTAAAACGCGGCTGGCCGGTCATCGACGTGACCACGCGCTCGATCGAGGAGACGGCGGCCACCGCGCTGCAGCTCATGGATGCCTGGCATGAGCGCCGCCGCAAGGCGAACGAGCCGAACGCCGAGGCGCCGCGGTCGGCGCCCCCGCGATGAGCCTGCAGCTGCCGGCCCCGCGCCTTGTGCTGGCCAGCAGCTCAGCCTCCCGCCAGGCGCTGCTGAAGGCCGCCGGTCTGAGCTTTGTCGCGATCGCGCCCCAGGTGGATGAGGAGGCGGTCAAGCGCCAGGCACGGACACAAGGGCTGCCGCCGGCGGAGGCAGCGCTCCTGCTCGCCCAGGCGAAGGCATCGGCGGTGGCCACGCGGGAGCGCGATGCGCTGGTGGTTGGCTGCGACCAACTCCTCGTCTGCGGTGGCGAGTGGTACGACAAGCCAGCCGGCCTCGAGCAGGCACGCGTCCAGCTACGGGCCCTGCGTGGCCGGAGCCATACGCTTGTCACCGCCGTGGCCTGCTGTCGTGCCGACCAGCGCCTCTGGCAGGCAGTCGCGTCCCCGATGCTGACCATGCGGCGGTTCTCGGATGCGTTCCTCGAAGAGTACCTCCGCCAGGAGAAGCTGCATGTAACCGCCAGCGTCGGGGCCTACCGGCTGGAAGGGCCGGGCGTTCATCTGTTCGCGGCAGTCGAGGGCGAGCATGCCGCCATCCTTGGCTTGCCGCTGCTGGCGCTGCTCGATTTCCTGCGGCGCTACGGCCTGCTGTTGGACTGATCAGACTTGCGGAGATCGGTCTTTGCGATTGGACCAATTTTCCGCCATTGTTGCGCCATGCAACAGAACCCGCCGAGCCAGTTCACCCGCGTCAGGCGCGCGCCGCAGCGCGGGGCCTACGATCTGCCGACCATCCACGCCATCCTCGATGCTGGCACCGTCTGCCATATCGGCCACGTGATCGACGGCCGGCCGGTGGTGACCCCGGTGTTCTACTGGCGGCAGGAGAACCAGGTGTACTGGCACGGCAGCACCGCCAGCCGAATGGTCAGGGCAGCCCTGAGCCAGGAAGTGTGCCTGACGGTCTCCTTGCTCGACGAGTGGGTGCTGGCGCGCAGCGCGTTCCACCACTCGGCGAACTACCGCTCCGTGGTCTGCTTAGGCCGGCCCGCGCTGGTCGACGACCGCGAAGCGAAGCTGGCGGCGATGAAGGGCTTCGTGGAGCGGCTGTTTCCCGGCCGGTGGGAGCGGCTGCGGCCACCCACCGAACGGGAGATCAAGGCCACCGCCATCCTGTCGCTGGCACTCATCGAGGCCTCGGCGAAGGTTCGCACCGGCCCGCCGGTCGACGACCCGGAGGATCTGTCGTGGCCGATCTGGGTCGGCCGGCTGCCGCTGCACACTACCGCCGGCCCGCCGATCGCCGCCCCGGACATGCTGGGCTCGCACGAGCCGCCGGCTCCACCGGCCTGAAGGCCAGGGGCGCTGCCCCCGGGACCCCGCCAAGGGCCGAGAGGCCCTTGGAACCCAATCTTTTGGGCGCTTCGCGCCGTTGGGGTGCAGGGGCCTCTCGGCCCCTGCTGGGTCCCGGGCGAAGCCCGGGCGGAGCGCGAGGCAGCGCCTCGCTCAGCGCGGCCGGCGCAGCAGCAGCCGCACGGCGCCGGGGTTGGCGGCGTGCGGATGCGCCGCGGCCAGCACGATCGGTCGCAGGCTCGGCAGGTTCAGCCACACCGGCAACTCGCGGCGCAGCACGCCGCCCGCCTCTCCGCTGCCGCGGCCGGTGATCACTTCCACGCAGCGCACGCCGTCGCCATAGGCCGCGTGCAGGAAGCCGTGCAGCGCATGGAAGGCAGGCTGGGCGGTGGTGCCGTGCAGGTCAAGCGTCCGCGAGGGTGGCAGCCGGCCGGAGCGAAACCGCTGCCAGCTGGCGCGGTCGAGCCCGCCGGGCGGATCGCCGACGGCCAGCGCGGCAGCGCGAGCGGCGCTCCGTGGCGGTTGCACGACGGGCCGAGCGCGATCCTCGGTCGGCCGCGGCCCCACGGCCTCCGGAAGCGTGCGGGGGGCCCGGCCCTTCAGCGGCCGGATCTGCCGCGCATAAGCGGCCCAGTCGCTGCTTTCCTGTTCGGTCAGGCTGTTGCGGCGACGAAGCTGCGCCGGCTTTGCCCCGGCGCCGGGCGTCTCCTCGTCATGCATCGGCCACCGCCCGCGACAGCCTGAGCAGCGGTGGTGTCTCGGCGTCCAGCCGCTCGCGGGCGATGGCGATATAGCCGGGGTCGATGTCGATGCCGATTGCCTGCACGCCTTCCCGTTCGGCCGCCACCAGCGTGGTGCCGGTGCCCACGAACGGGTCGAGCACCACCGCAGGCCGCTTGCCATGCAGCCGGATGCACCAGCGCGGCAGATCGACCGGGAATGTCCCGGGGTGATTGAACTTCTCGGCTTTGCTTTGCACCGTCTCGTAAGGGATGAACCAGGTATTGCCGCGGCACCGCAGGTCGCGCGGATGGCCACGGCGGGCGATGTTGGACTTGTCCTTGTACGGAACACCGATCGCCATGCGATCGATCGGCACGCGGCCGTCACGGGTCAGATGGAAGATGTGCTCGTGGGCGTGGTGGAGGAAGCGGTTGCCGGCGACCGGCTTGAAGTGCCCGGCGGACTCTTCGCCGATGGCGATCGATTTGATCCAGGTGATGTGGTTTTGCAGCGCGAACAGGCCCCGCAGTCGCACGATCAGCTCGAACGGCAGCCAGGGTTGGTTCGGCGAGCCCGAGATGTTGAGAAAGAACGAGGCGTCCGGCTTCATCACCCGCCGCAATGCCGTGGCCACCGCGACCATCCAGGCCAGATACTCGTCCTCGGCCCGGTGGTCCTGATAGCTTTCGTAGCGCAGGTCCAGATTGTACGGCGGCGAGGTCACCACGACGTCCACCGACGATTCCGGCAGGCGGGCGAGCACCGCCAGGCAATCGCCGCAGGTGAGCGTGTAGCCCGGCGGCGGCGCCACTCCGTCCATGGCTCAGTTGGCGGCCGACCGCACGGCGCGCGGCAGCAGCACGTATTGGCTGCCGGGCTGGCGCATCTTGCCCGCCCGATCCTCGGCGTCGGGGCCCCATCCCCAGAACACATCGGCCCGCACCGGCCCCTTGATCGCGCCCCCGGTGTCCTGCGCCACCATCAACCGACGCAACGGGCCCCCGGTCAGCGGATCGGTGGTGTCGAGCCAGACCGGCGCGCCCAGCGGAAGGCAGCTCCGATCCACCGCCAGCGACCGGCCGGGGGTGAGCGGCGCACCCAGTGTGCCCGGTGGCCCTTCATCCGGCCGCACGCCGATGAGTTCCCGGAAGAACACATAGGACGGGTTCTGGTCCATCACCTGCACTGCCTCGGTGGGATGGGCGACCAGCCAGGTGCGGATGGACTGCAGCGACACCTGGTCCAGCGACATCTGGCCGCGGTCCGCCAGCACCCGCCCGATCGGCACATAGGGCCGCCCGTTCTGGCCGGCATAGGTGACCCGCACGACCCGGCCGTCGGGCAGCCGAATGCGCCCCGAACCCTGGATCTGCAGGATGAAGGCATCGATCGGATCCGCCAGCCACACGATGCCCAGGCGCTGCCGATCGAGCGCGCCGCTGTCGATGGCGGCACGGTCCCAGTACGGAACCAGCTGTCCCTGCTGCAGCCGCCCGACGATCCGGCGGCCCTGCAGATCGGCGGCGAAGGCACTCAGGTCCACCTGCACCATGTCGTGCGGACGGCCCAGCAACGGCGTGCGGTAGATGCCGCCCGGGCTTCGCGCGCCGCGCACCTCCGGCTCATAGTAGCCGGTGAACAGCCCGTTCGAATTGCCGTTGCCGCTGACTGCCCAGGCCTGGAACCAGGTCTCGAAGAATCCGCGCGCGGCGGCATCGCCCGGCGGCAACGAACGCGCGGCGTCACACGCCTCCCGCCATTGTAACGCACTGCCGCCGCGGCTCTCCGCCTCGCCGGAGCCGCCCAGGCTCACATCCGGACTGCCCGCCATCGCCGCGCAGCCAGCCAGGAACACCGGCACCGCCTCGGCCGGGTGGTCTTCCCGCCAACCCGGCAAGCGGTCGAAGCCGACCGGGCTGAGTGTCATCGTCACCTTGCCTTGAGGCGCCGACGGAGGCTGCTGAACGCAGGCGGCCAGGGTGAGCGCTATTAGCAACGACAGGCGGGCGACGGCGCGCCCAACGCGCTGGGGCATCAGGCGCTGCGCGCGGCCACCAGCCGCCAGGTAGGATCGGCCTGCGTCAGATCACGCTCGAACGTCCACAGATCGGTGATCTCGGTCACCGCGTCGGTGCCTGCCACCGCGTTGCCCTCGCGGCCCAAGGTCATGTTCACCTGGTCGGAAACGAAGCGAACGGTGATATCCGCGATGCTGCCGCGCAGGTCGGCACTCTCGATGGTGGCCGAGCGGATCGCACGGATCTCGGTGTGCTGCCTCTCGCCGCCGGTCTCGCGGGTGCGGATCGCGGTGTCGAACGCCAGATAGGTGTCATCCGCCAGCAGCGATCGCAGCCGGGCCCGGTCGCCGGCGGCGAAGGCGGTGACGATGATGCGGAACGCCGCCTCGCCGCCGTCCAGGAAGCGCACCGCATCGAAGCTGCGGTCGAAGCGCTGTATGCGGGCCAGCGCCTGGCCGGGCGGGGAGGCCGGATCGGGCAGCGGCCGCGCCGGCGCCACCGGCGCCACCGGCTCGGCCACGCCATCGATGACCCGGCCCTCCGCCATGCCGCGGGAGGCGTCGGCATTGGGTGGAACCTGCACTCGCTCGGGCGGCCGCTCGAAGCCGGTGCGACGGCCGAGAATGCTGCGCAGACGCAACACCAGGAACGCCGCGATCATGCCGAACAGGACGAGGTCGAGCGGGAAACTGCCGCTGGAACCCATGACGATCTCCATTGCGCCCGGATGGGACGCTGATAATGACATAATGTCCCCCGGACCGCGACACAACAGAAGCAAGGCCAGGGGCTCTGCCCCTGGACCCCGCAAAGGGCCGAGAGGCCCTTTGAACCCACTCTTTGGAGGGGAAGCGAGAGAGGGGGGTT
>Ga0326727_10015876_pt1 | contig 16044 bp, 10 predicted proteins | sample MB2enrmetagenome_FD_207643 | JGI IMG/M metagenome (GOLD analysis project Ga0326727, IMG submission 207643) | Lab enriched peat soil microbial communities from McLean, Ithaca, NY, United States - MB29MY | ecosystem: Environmental > Terrestrial > Soil > Wetlands > Peat | place: USA: New York...
CGCCGTCAGCACGATGGGAAAGCTCTGCCGGACCTGGGCAAAGTTGTTCGGCTCGAAGATGCTGGAATACCAGCTCGCGCCGGGATTGAACTGGTTGACGAGATTCGGACTGAACAGATGGGTATAACCGGCAACCAGCGTGTACTGCGGCTGCGGTGAGTAGGAGTTGAAGATTGGATTAATAGGATCGGTATAGGCAGCCTGTAGCCCCGTGTCCTGTTGGTAGCGATACCAGACGCTGTTGTGCGTATTGATAGTGTGGTCGATTTTTACCACCATAAGATTTTCCGTGTCGCTGTTGGTCAGCGACTCCTGGTGCTGGTTGGCGCAACCGCTTCCATTGAAGAGGTTGCCGCTCGTCTGCGTGCCGGGAAGCAGCGCCCCACTCGCGTCCAGAGGACAGGAACCGGCTGGAACCGGGGTTCCTGCCGTATTGCTGTAAAGATTGAACATCGATTGGTAAAAGGGAATCTCCCCCGGCTGAGCAGGCAATGCGGCTCCGGTAATTGGGTCCGTTCCGCCTACGGCCAGTTGGCCCAGCACATAATTTTGATAGGCAGGCGTGGGAGTTACAGCTTGCGAAACCAGCGGCAACGCAATCCGCACGCCCTCATAGTGGGCAAAAAAGAACAGCTTGTCTTTGCGGATCGGTCCGCCCACGCTCACGCCGAACTCATTCACCGTGGAGCGGGGCTTTTTGGCGATATTGCCGGACGTGTCGTTGTCGTGCAAAAAGTAGTCCTCCGCATTCAGCAACGACTCGTTCCATAGTTCATAAAGGTCACCGTGAAATTTGTTGGTTCCGGATTTGGTGAAATAATTCACCTGCGACGCGCCATATCTTCCCTGATCGACGGAGTAGGAATTCGTATTGACGGTCACCTCTCCGACCGCATCCAGGCCAATGACAAGGTTCGTCGATAACCCGATATTCAGGCCGAGCCACGGATCGTTGCTGTCGTATCCGTCCAGTATGTAACCGTTGGAGGTTGCGGGAAGGCCGTTGAATTCCACGTTTCCGTAGCCTCCGGCAGCTTTTGCGTCGTTGGAGGAGCCGGCGGTATTCATCAGCGCCCCGGGCGCGAACTGAGTTAGATAGGTCAGGTCCTGTCCTGGATTGGGAAGGCTGGCGATCGTTTCAGCTTCCAGCGTGGTGGTGGTATTAGGGTTCTCCAGGGTGAGCATTGCCGGTAGCGCCGTCACCACCAATGTCTGCGAGGTTGCGGCCAAAGAAAGACTGAAGTTCAAGGTCGCGGTGCGCCCCACTGCGACGGCAATCGGGGGCGAGGTCTGCTCCGCGAACCCCTCGGCCCTCACCTTCACCGTATAAGTGCCGGGATCTACCTGGGAAAAGAGAAAGCGGCCGTCGGCATTGCTTTGCCCGGCACGGGTGGCGCTGGTATTCACATTGGTTGCCGTGACCGCTGCATTGGGCAGCGCCGCGCCAGTCAAGTCTGTCACCATGCCCGAGATAGCGCTCGACGTTCCACTTTGCGCTTTGAACAGAACTGGGTTAACCATAGTTAACATCAGAAAACAGAGAGAGATGTATCCAGTCCTTCGACTATGTTTCATGCGGTACCTCCGTGGGGATGCGAGGGATTTAGCGGCCCATCGCGGTTTCAATCAGTAGCCAGGCATTCAATACGACAATCGCTGCTGCCGTAAACCACGCCAGCCCTTGCAACCAGGGAGCGTTCACAAACTCGCCCATCTTCTTGCGGCTGCCGGTGAAGATCACCAGCGGAATTACGGCGAAGCTCAGTTGCAGCGACAGAATCACCTGGCTCAGGATGAGCAGCTTTTCCGTGCCCTGCTCTCCGGTGATCGCCACCACGATGATGGTGGGGATAATGGCCAGCGAGCGGGTAATCAGCCGCCGCAGCCAGGGCGACAGCTTGAGGTGGATGAAGCCCTCCATCACCACCTGCCCCGCCAGAGTGCCGGTGATGGAGGAGTTTTGCCCGCTGGCCAGCAGCGCAATGGCAAACAGCGTGCTCGCCCCCGCCGCGCCCAGTAATGGGCTGAGCAGCTTGTAGGCGTCCTGAATGGCCGCGACATCATAGAGTCCGCGGCGATTGAAGACCGCCGCCGCCACAATCAGAATCGCCGCGTTCACAAACAGTGCCACGGTCAACGCCAGCGCGGAGTCGATGTTGGCCATGTGGATGGCCTCGCGCTTGCCCTTGGGCGTGCGCTCGTATTTGCGGCTCTGCACAATCGAAGAATGCAGGTAGAGGTTGTGCGGCATCACCGTCGCGCCCAGGATGCCGATGGCGATGTACAGCATATCCGGATTAGTGACGATAGACGTCGAGGGAATGAAAAGGCATTTCAACGCCACCCAATTATCCGGGTGGGAAAGCATAACCTGCACCAGAAACAGCACCGTAATGGTGCCGATCAGCGCGATCACCAGCGCCTCGATCATGCGGAAGCCCCAGCGCTGCAACAGCAGAATCAGCAGCACGTCCACGCTGGTAATCAGCACGCCGTAGAAGAGCGGAATGTGGAAGAGCAGGTTCAGGGCAATGGCCGAACCGATCACCTCGGCCAGATCGCAGGCGGCGATGGCGATCTCCGCGCCGATCCACAACGCATAGCTCACGCGGGGGCCGTAGCTCTGGTGGCACATCTGCGCCAGGTCGCGCTCCGTGGCCACGCCCAGCTTCAGGCTCAGGCTTTGCAGCAGAATGGCCATCAGGTTCGAGGCCATGATGACGAACAACAGCGTGTACCCGAAGCGCGAGCCGCCGGCAATGTCCGTGGCCCAGTTGCCGGGGTCCATGTAGCCCACCGAGATCAGGAATCCGGGGCCCAGAAAGCCCAGCAGCCGCCGCCAGTATTGCGGCGAGCGCGAGACCCCCACCGTCGCATGAACCTCCGGCAGCGAGGGCACGCGGTGCTCCGGTCCCGGCGCAAGACCGGGGATGACCGGCAATGGCGTGAATTCGGTCAAGCTCATAAAAAGAGTATGCCACAACTAGTTAACCATAGTTAACATTTTCTCTTATTTTTAATTATTCCGGCACTTCCGGCCGCAGCCAGACCGCTTCCGCAGCCGGACGGCCCACGATGGAAATCCCCGCAGGTAGCTCAATCGAAACGGTTTGGTCGTAGTTCTGGCTGACCACGCGCAGGCTTTGACCGGGGCCGATGCCGTTGCTGTGCAAAAAAAGTAGCAGCTTCGGGTCGCGCTCCTGGAGACTGACCACCCTGTAGCGACGGCCCTCTTGAGCCTCCGAAAGCCGCATCTCGCCGCGCTTCTTGCGCTCGGCCGGGCTCTCCGGCAGCACCTGGTTGCCGTGCGGACAGGCGCCGCTCTCGCCAAGTTTTTCCTTGAGTTTGCTCTCGAAGGCCGGCGAGACGGCGTGCTCCAGCCGCTCGGCCTCCTCGTGAATCTCATGCCACTCCATGCCGAAGATCTCGGTCAACATGCGCTCGATGAGGTGGTGGCGCAGGGCGATGCGATAGGCCGTCTCCCGGCCTGTCGCGGTCAACCGCACAATGCCGTCCGCGCCCACTTCGACAAAGCCGTCGCGCTTGAGACGCTTGAGCGCCATGGTCACCGCCGGCGCTGAAACCTCAAGCCAGTGAGCCAGCAGCGCCGGTATCACCTCGCGCCCCTCGGCCTCGGCCTCCAGGATGGCTTTGAGGTAGTTCTCCTTCGAGACGTGGATGGAGTCTTTCATCGCGGCATATTTAGTCTAAACTGAAATCTGTCATTCTTTGAATTCCCCTTGAATAGGATTTGCGCGCCATGGTGAAGTTACCTCAAGACGATCGCCGCCCAAGGCTCGGCGCATCGATTGCATCCTTCGTTAAAAATCCCTGCGTCCTCTTTGGCCTTGTCCTGCTGGGTTGCACCATCTCGAAACTATCCGCTCTCAATTCACGCGAGTTGTGGATGAACGAAACCTATTCCGCCTTCGTGGCAAATCTGCCTTTTGCCAAAATCCTTCGCTATTCCGCGGGAGACGTTCATCCTCCACTCTATTATTTACTCCTGCATTGTTGGATTCGTGTGATCGGCGATGCGCAAGCGCAACTAAGGCTCTTCAGCGTTGTGCTCAATTTCTTTAGCTCCCTGGCGATCTTTGTTTTGGCCAGGCGGATGCTGGGGATTCGCTTCGGCGCCTATGCCGCCATCCTCTTTGTCCTCTCCCCCATGCTCTTTGTGTACTCCCTGGAAGTGCGCATGTATGCGCTTTTGATTCTCCTCTTCATCTGCCTTCTGATGGTGCACTGGCTGGTCGCCGTTGAGCAACGGGAGGAGCGCTGGCTGGTCGTCGCTTATGGAGTTTTGGCGGCTCTGTTGTTTTATGTTCAGTACATTTGCATATTTATCATTCTGGGAGTTTTTATTCACTGGCTCATCGCTTCCGCTTTCCCGCGGCGGCGTTTCATCCGGCTCTTCGCCGCTGGCATGTTGACCGTCCTGCTCGTTGCGCCGGGCATTCCGGTTCTGCTTCACCAGTATGAAGGTAAGACTCAACTGGCTCGGGCTCTGACGCTCAGCCATCAAAACCCTGACGCCCTCTCTTTCGGCGCCCCCGCGCAGAATCCCTCCGAACCGGGGGGAATCAAGATTGTGGCGAAAAATGCGGCAGCGATGATGGGATTCTATCCCGCTGCGTCGGCCCTGCTGCTTGCGCTCTGCGCCATTCCACTGGTTCTTGCCCTGGCATATGCCGGCTTTCTTGGAGTGATTAAAAGCGACAAGATCTGCCGCATATTCTGCCTGCTAACCCTGGCGCTCGGGGTGGGTATGTTCGCTCTGCACGTGGCTTCCACGCGCTATATGCTGGTTTTGGTTCCTCCGCTGGTGATAGCCATCGCTCGCGCCGTTCAAGTTGCGTCAGCCAAGCCGCGCTGGCGCGTTCCCATCATTGCCGTCGGAACACTTGTCCTCTGCCTCTATGCCGCGGGCTTTGTTCGCCAGGCACTCAAGCAACACGGGCGTCCCTGGGAGAATCTTGTCACCGCTGTTCAGCAGAACTACCGTCCCGGAGATAAAGTTATTTTCGATGTCCTGTATGCGCAGATGCCCTTCGACTATTTCGCCCGACCCATGCGCTTTCAGCCGGAGGAAGATGGATTCCCGCTTTCTGTCTACGATTGGTGGGAGAAGCAGGGCTTCAAGGGCCCCGGCGGTCCTGTGATCATGAACTCCGATCTTGACGAATATCTTTCCCGCCTATCCGCATCGAGACCGAAGGCAGTGTGGCTGGTTTTAAACGAGACGTATTACTACGATCCGCACAACGCACTCCTTGCGAGGCTTAGCCAACTGGGGCAGGTCACGGAGATTCGCCTTCCATCCGATCCGGACACTCCCGATCCCCAGGAAAATCCGCCTGTGCGTCTGATTCGCATCGCAATCAACTAGGGAAACTCTGATGATGCCGATGTTTTGAAAGGGCACGGCTTTATTGATGGCTGCATATGTGATGTCCTGATAGGCGCGCCGGAGGCGCAGTGTTTGTTAGGCAGGTGGCCCGTTTATCAGCCCCGATGATTCACCATGAGCCATGAGAAACTGTGCCCCGTTCATCGCGGCACTATCGCGATGAGCGGGCGGGTGGCTTGAGGTCAGATCATGGCCGGACTATGATCGAGCCATGCCGTACGGTCTGAAACGGTTCCAGAACGCAGAAGCTCTTCACTGCTTCACTTCTTCACTGCTTCACTAATTCACTGCTTCACTGCTTCACTTCTTCTCACTTCACGCTCACCTTCGGCTCTACCGACAGCCCCGGCCGCAGTTCGTGCTTCGGATCTTCGCCGGCCAGGTTAGTAAAATCGATGCGCACCGGAACCCGCTGCACCACCTTCACGTAATTTCCCGTCGCGTTTTCCGGCGGAAACAAACTCAGCACCGAGCCCGTCGCGCCGCCAATTTGCGTCACCTTGCCGTGATACGTCTTGCCCGTCGAGTCCACCTCGATCTCCACTGGCTGCCCGGCGAACATGTGGCGCAGTTGCGTCTCCTTGAAGTTAGCCGTCACCCATAAACCTTCCAGCGAGACCAGCATCATCAGGTTCTGCCCCGGCGCGACGTTCTGGTTGATCTCCACGCTCTTGCGGGTGATGATGCCCGCTGCCGGAGCTACGATTTTCGTATAACTCAAATTGAGCCGAGCCATGTCCAGTTGCGCCTGCGCCTGCGCCACCATAGCCAGCGCCTGGCGGGCGCGCGCGTTTTGCGCGGCCACCTGTTCGGGGGCGGTCTGGGCAAACTTCAACTGCGCCTTGGCCTGGGACTCGCGCTCGCGCGCCACGCGCACGCCTTCTCTGGCTGCCTCTTCGGAGTGGCTGGCGGCGTCAGCGGCGGCCACGGCGGCATCAAACTGCTGCTTGCTGATCACGTCTTTGGCCACCAGGGGACGGTAGCGCTCCAGATCGGCCTGAGCCTTGGTGTTGTTGGCCCGCGCGACTTCGAGTTGCTCCTCGGCCTGCTCCACCGAGAAGCGCGAGCCGGTCACATTGGAGTCGGCTGCGCTCAGATTGCTTCCTGTGTTGACCGTGGTAATGGGCACATTCACGTTGGCCGCCGCGGCGTTGGCCTGGGCGCTGGCCAGGGCGGCCTCGGCGTTCTCCACCGCGACCTTGTAGTCGCTGGGGTCCAGCTCCGCTATCACGTCGCCGGCCTTCACCACCTGGTTCTCATCCACGTACACCTTGGCCACCTGGCCCGCGATGCGCGAGCTCACCTGAATCAGGTGCCCGTTGACCTGCGCGTCGTCAGTGTTCTCGCTATAGGTGGAGCGCCACCAGATTCCGGCGGCGGCCAGCGCCAAAATCGCCACCACGACAATAACAATGCCTCTGCGGCGGGAGGCCGGCTGCGCGCTCTCTATCTCTGCGTTCTGCTCGATTGGCTCCGGTGTTGGAATATAATCAGCCACTTCTACTTTCCTCCTAAAAATTTCCTGTAATCCTCGCCTTCGCCCAGAGCGCGGGCCAGGCTGAGCTTGGCCACGTTGTGCCGGTACAGGCTGGTCACGTATTGATCGTTGGCCTGGGCCACCGACTGTTGAGCCTGGCTCACAGCCAGATTGTCGCTCACCCCGTTGGCGTAGCGCTGCTGCGCCTCGCTGAGCGCCTCGTTGGCCAATTCAACTGAAGAATGAGCCACCTCCACCTGCTTCTGCGCCGAGGCAATGTCCAGCAGCGCGTCGCGCACATCGGCGTCCACCTGCGCGTTTTTGTCGCTCAGACGGGCTTGCGCAGTGTCCAGTTGCGCCTGCGCTTGCTGCGCCTCGCCGCGCAGGCCGTATTCCCTGAACAGCGGAACGCTCAGCGTGCCCGCGGCGTCGCCCGTGCCGTGCGAGCTCTTGGGATTCACGCCGATGTCGCCGTAGTCTCCCGCAAAATTCAGCGTTGGCAGCCGGTCGGCCGTGGCCGCCTTGCGTTGCTGCTCGGCCGCTTTAACCTGCTCCACCATCGCCGCCAGGTCTTTGCGGTTGGCGTGTGCCTGGCGAATCGCCGCCGCCACGTCGATCTGGTCAAAGGCCGCGTAGGGCGCCTTGTCGGCCAGCGTGAAGCTCTGCTCCAGCGGCAGCCCAATCACCCGTGCCAGCGCCAGCTTGTCTTTTTCCAGCGCATTCCTGACCACAATCAACTGCTGCTCGAGCGATTGATAATCCACCCGGGCGCGCAGCTCGTCCAGCAAGGGCGCGGTGCCCGCCTGATGGTTGGCAACCGCCTGGTCCAGCGAAACTTTGGCCGTGGCCACCTGTGCTTCCACGCTGGCAATGCGCGTTTCATCGGCCAGCGCCAGCAGGTAGGCGTTGCCCACCACCAGCACCACAAGATCGCGCGCGTCCTGAGCCGACAATTCAGCGGCGGCAAAGTTGTGCCGCGCGGCAAGGTAGTTGCGCAGCGAAGCCACATCGATCAGTGACCAGTTCAGCGTGGCCCGCAGGTCGGTAAATCCAAACGGCCCGATAATCTTGGGAAAGCCGGGAATGCGCAGCCCCTCGGCGGGCAGGTCCAACTGCATCACGGTTTCCTTGGCGCTGAAGTCCACTGAGGGCAGCAGGGCCTGCAACTGGCTGAGCCGCTCCCCGCGCGCCGCGGCCGTCTGTGCGCTGCTCAGAATCACGCCCAGATTAGTCTTCAATCCCCTCTGCATGGCCTCGTCCAGCGTGAGTGAAACCGGCTGCGCCGAAACCTCGCCCGCTGCCACGCTGCCCTGAAAGGGAGACGCGCTCTGCGCCCCCAGCCCGCGAGAAAACAGCCCCGCCAGGCCCAGCGCCAGGACGCAGGCATAAAACCGCATCGGGTTGTTTTTCAAAGAAATGAAAGAGATCAAGTTCGTTCGACTCTCAGCGAAGCTCTGCGGCCCAAAAACTCATCACATATGGGTGCGAAAAGCCGTCCACAGGATTCGTATATCTAGTGTATCGAACCAGCGGGGCAGGCGGCTGAATTCCGCCGCAAATGGCTGATTTGATGGGGCAAACCGGAACTCACTTCCCGCCCATTTCAGAATACGTAGAAGAAAGGAGGTCGCGGAGAATCGCCAGAGGCATCGCCAACCCAATCCATCCGCAGATCAGCCTTCCTAACCTCTAATCCCTATTCCGCAGCACTTGCGAAGCCAGAGAGCAAAGCCCCTGGCGAAAGACTTCGCTCACCGCTGACGGGGTCCATGCGGCGGCTTGCGGTCCGCCATGCGTCTTCAGCAGTTCGGCCGTCTCTGCGGCATTGAAGCCGGCCACGGCGCGTAGCACAAAAACCGTCCGCATCCATGACGGCAGGCTAATCAGCCATTTCCGCACCCGTTCGCGCTCCTGCCCGCTGATCATGCCTTCCAGCTCCTCGGCTGAGATGCCCGCCGAGGCCAGATCGTCGCCCTCGATGCAGGTTGTGGCCGGCGCCAGTCCCTGCGGCGCGTCTATGCAGCCGGGGCAACGTCGGGTCAGCAACTTCAGTGCCGAGGTAGCCAACTCCCGCCGGCTGCTTCTCCGCGCCTCTTGCGGATCGAAGCATGGAGATATTTCCGCCGTAGCCACCGCCTCCTCCACCAGACGCGCGCTCTCCTCGCCTTCGCCCACCAGCATCGACGCTAAACTGTAGAGTCCAGCTGTAACCAGCTCGATAATCTCCTGCATGTCGTCAGTAATCGGCTGGTCCGGATTTAGGCTGTAATGGGGATCGGCAATTTCCTGGAACATGGAGTCGGCTCCTCTCGGGAAATAATGCAAGCTGCTCTCTCTTTATCCTCACTCAGAATGACCGGTCAGGTCAAGGTGAAACACGATATTCCTCTGCGTTATCATGGATGTCTATGACTTTCCCAATCAAAACCTGCGTTGTCTGCGGGGAAGAATTCGAACTCCACCCCGGCAAGCCCGGCTTCGCCAACCGCTGCCCCGCGTGCAGCGTTCCTGAGGCCGCCGAGCCCGCCGCCAAGAGCAGCCCCGCAGCAGATGCCGCAGATAGAGAACTCAACGAGGCCCGCCGCCGCACCATCCGCGACATGCTCTACCGCAAAGAAAGTTGACGGGACGCGCTTTTCTAGAAGCGAAACAAATACGATGCCTTGATGAAAATCTGCCGCCCATCGTTCAGGAACTGCGGCGCACGCGGCGCCACCGTATTGTTGGGATCGCAGGCTCCGCCCGGCAATCGATTGCACAGCGACCGGTCCAGATTTTGCAAATCGTTGTTGTAGCCGATATAAACCGCCGTGCCCGGATGCGGAAGCCACGTCAGCAGCGCCTCCGTGCCCACTCCCTTGGTTCGCAATAGCGACGTCTCTGCCGGATTGGCCAGCGTCGAGTCGTACTCCACAATCGCGCGCGCCGACATCGCCCGCGTGAACTGGTAGTTGACCTTGGTGCGGAAGACCTGGCTCTCATAAACCAGCGCGCCGTTCGCCACCGCGTGGTCGCGATCCAGCAGATAGGTATTGTCCGCGGTTAGTTGCCGCAGCGGCTGCAAGGTAAACAGCGCCTGCACGGTTTCCTGGTTCATCAAAAACGGCAGATTATTCGGTTGAACCTGGCACGGCGAAGCGCATGCCACCGGGTTGTAGTTCACATTGCCACTGCGGAAGACGGTGATATTGAAGTTAAGCTGCGCGTAGGGCGCGCCCCGGGCGACAAATCCGGCATTATTCTCCGTGAAGTTCTTGTATTGTGTCAGCAAAGGATAACTCGGATGTCCCACCGTGTCCGAATTCTCGCCCACGATCGGCGCCAATACGAAGTTGCGCGGCAGAAAAACGTACGGATCGAAGGACGAGTAATGGTAGACGCGGTTGCCTAAATGATCGTAGGCGACATTATGGTTGGTTTCCACCCCAATACGTTGGATTTTTCTGTGCTTTGGATACCACTGATAGTTCATGTACGTCTGGCCGTTGTGAATATTCGCTGTCTGGATGAAACCAAGCAGGGTTTGAAAGCCGGTGCTGAAATCCGAATAGGATGAATTGAGATTGAATGCATGCCCGTTGCGCTGTACTTGTAAGTTGCTCGCCGGCCCGGCGGAGTAAGTCGGCGGTGTTCCGCTATCAATTGTTCCTTTGGTCGCGCTTTCCACCATCTGCCCCAGCGCTATCCAATGCTTGTTAAACCGTGCCGTGAAATCCATGCCTCCGATGCGGTTCCATCCCTGGCCGAACTCGTAGTCGGTATAAATCGCTCCGATGCTCGATCCTTTACCCAAATCTCGCGCCACGCGCCCCACCGCTATCGTCGCGCGCTTGTTGTAGAGCGGATCGCCCGGCGCCACCGTCTGTCCCGGTTCCCGGTCGTCGATGGCAAACAATCCGATATTCGTGTGGCCGAGCTTTCCCGTCACGCGACCGCCGTACTCCGGATGCACGATGTTGCGCGTATAGATCAGATTGATCGGCGTGGCAAAGTAATTCGCATTCTCCAGAAAAAATGGCCGCAGCTCCGGGAAATATACCGGGTAGCGTTGATCCACGGTAAACTGCGGCTGGTCCGACTCTATGTTGCTGAAGTCCGGGTTGATGGTCGCATCAAAAATAATGCGGTCTTTGAGAATGGCCTTGACCTCGCCGCCCGCCGTCCCTTCCAGGTGCCGCGAACTGAAATAGGGATTCAGCGGGTCCACGGTCTCCAGCGTGCGCTCGTTCTGCGCCAGCACATACGGATTGATCTGCACGTTGTGCGAGCCGGTCACGCCCGCGATGCCCTTCAGCGTCGCTTCCTGGCTCAGTACGCCGGTGATGTTGGTTGATATGTGCGGCCAGTTGTCCTGTTCGCTATTGCGCGGAAAGTTGCGCTGGAAGACCACGCCCCAGTCGGAGCCGCCGGAGCGAAAACGCAAACTGCGAAATGGAATTGCCAACAGCGCCATCCATCCCTCGCGTGTCACCTGCCCTTCCGAATCCCACACCTGGTCATAGCTGAAATCCGTGCCATTGAGCTCATCCCACGACGCGTCGGCCTGCACCCCTGCCGGGTTCACCCCGAAGACAACACCCTTGCGTCGGTCCTGGAAGGGGTCCAGAAATATAGCTACATAGTCGTCCTTCAGAATGTTTTCCCGCCGCGCCAGATGTCCACGTATCAGCTCGGGATGGCGATCGTGGCAAATGAACACAAAATAGATGGTGCTCTTGGTATATCCCAGCCAGACCTCGGTCTCTTCCGTTGCAGGCTGCCCGTCGTGCGGCGTGTTCTGAATAAAGCCGGAGATTTTCAGCAGCTTGTCTTTCAGCTCCGGCCGCGGCTTCATCCCCGCAAAATCAGAGAGCCGCAATCCTTTGTCAATGACCGGCACTCTCAAGCCGCTGGTTGGCTGTGCCTTGTGCGCCTCCGCCGGATTCGCCTCCTGCCTGTTGCGCGACGCAGCCCAGGTTGGCGCGGCAATCGCTGCCAGGCACACCAACACTCCTATGGCTCTTCGTTCCATTCTTCAGGCGTACTCAACTTTCCGTGATGATTCCTTCCAGAGTGCCGGCCGAGGCTCCAGACCTCTAAGATAGACGACCATGCGAGCGATTCGCGAGCGATTGTTTTCGCTTGTCATCCTGAGCGAATGTCGCTTCAGCGTCCGGAGTCGAAAGCCTGCACTGAGCGTAGTCGAAGTGGACCTGCATTTGTTCTTTATTCTGCCCTTCCCCGGCTATCCTAGGTTTCGATTTTGAGACCTGGGAAGCACCCATGAGCCATGGGAAGCTGTGCCCCGTTCATCGCGGTCTTATCGCGATGAGCGGGCGGGTGACCTGGGTTACCACGCTTACTGCTGCAACACCACCTGGTCGCCTTCCTTCAGCCCGTTAAGAATCTCCGTCACCGAGCCATTGGAAAGCCCCACCTTCACCGCCACCTTGCGCGTGCCTTCCTTCTTGCTTTTATCCGGCACGTCGACCGAGGCATTCTTATCTTTGTCGTAGCTCACCGCGTTTTCCGGCACCGTCAGCACGCCCTTGTGCTCGTCCAGCAGAATCTCCGCATTGGCGGTCATCTGCGCCTTCAGTTCCCCGCCCGCATTGTTAATAGATACCCGCACCTCGAAGGTGGTTACGTTGTCCTTCTCCACGCCCATGGGCGAAATCTTGGTCACCTTTCCGTAAAACAGGCGGTCGCGGAAGCTCTCCACCTTGATGCGCGCTGGCTGCCCCATGTATACGTGGGCAATGTCCGCCTCGTCCACCTTGCCCTGCACATAAACCTCGCTGGTGTCGCCCTCGGTCATCACCAGCGTGGACGTGGAGCCCAGCACCAGAATGGAGCTGACCGCGGCGCCAATCTCCACATCCCGCGAAAGGATTTCTCCGTCCATGGGCGCCACAATCGTGGTGTAACTGAGCTGCTCCTCCAGTTGCTTGAGGCCGGCATCAGCCTGCAGCACCTGCGCCCGCGCCTGCTTCAGACGCGCCGCGTCCACGCCGACCTGCGCCTGCGACGAGTCCCTGCGGGTGAGCGCCGCCAGGTAGTCCTTATTGGAGTCGTCCAGCGCCTGACGGCTCACAATGCCCGCCTTTTGCATCTGCAGGTTGCGATCCAGTGTGGCCTTATACATGGGCAGATCCGGAGCCGCCGCGTTCACCTTGTCCTGCTCGATATTGGCCTCGTAGGTGGCCACATTGGCCTCAGCCGCGGTTAGTTGCGCCCGCTGCGCATTGACCTGCGCCAGAATCTCCACCTGGTCGAGCTGCGCCAGCGGCTGGCCCTTCTTCACCCGGTCATTGATATCCACGTAGAGCTTTTCCACAATGCCCGAGGCCTTGCTCTTGACCTCGACCTTGAGGATGGGCTGAATCTTCCCGGTGGCCACCACCGAACGCGCCACGTCACCGCGCGTTACCTTGGCCAGCCTGTTGGGGTCAATGGAAGGATCCCGGACGAGCCGCACCAGCGCATAACCCAGAATCAGCACCACCACAACCACTCCGCTGCCCAGCCAGATCCAGAATCGTTTGCTCTTTCGCGATGCAGCCACAACTACCTCCCGGAATTGAAGAACGCCGCCGCTTTCTCGTGTGAGTGAAGGTGGAACGCAGGTAACTATAAATCGGACGTTGGCGGCGCGACTCTGTCACCCGATGTTGCCTTTTACGCATCCGGCCGCCCGTTGGTTCCAGTTATTCCTATATTATTGTGGGAACCGCAAGGTCTGCCGCAACGTATGATTCTATGTGCGCCCTCCCCTGGAGGCAATTCTCCATGCAAAGCCTCTCTGACACCTTCGGCCAGGTCTTCCGCGCCATCTTGGCCAACAAGATGCGCAGCTTTCTGACCATGTTCGGGATCGCCTGGGGCGTCGGCTCGCTGCTGGTGCTCGTCGGCCTGGGCGAAGGCTTCCGCACGGGGCAGAAAAAGCAATTCGCTACCCTGGGCAACGACGTAGTCTTCTTGAACAACGGCACCATTCCCGCATTAGCCAACCAGCACACCGGCATGCGCCCTTACCAGCTCACCCTGGGCGACGCAGCCGCCATCCGCGCTCTGCCGCAGGTGCGCGCTGCCACCGCCGTCCTCAACCGCAGCGACCTCTACGAGGTCAGCCAATATGCCAATTCCTCCGGTCCCGTGTTGGGAGTGGAGCCGAACTTCCCCGACGTGCGCTTTGTGCCCATCGCCGAGGGCCGCTTCATCAACGATCAGGATCTGGCCGCGCGCCGCCGCGTCGTCGTGCTCGGCTCAAAGAGCGTACATCTTCTGTTTCTAGGCCATCCCATGCTGGGAGAGACCATCACCATCAACGACGTAAGTTTCACCGTAATAGGCCGCGCCGATACCATCAGCCGCGGAAACAACGATTACGACAATCAAAAGATTTACATCCCGCTCACCATCATGCAGGAACTCTTCGCCATGAAAGGCGACAACGTGGCCCGTGATGCGCTGACTGCAATCCAGTATCAGCCAACAACCAAGGGCGACGCCACCGCGGCAAAGATTGCCGTCCATCGCGTCATCGGCGAGCGTCACAGCTTCGACCCCTCGCTCAAGGACGCCTTCGATGAGTTTGACTCCATAGAAGAAATGAAGATGATCGGGGCCATCTTCAGCGCCATGGATGTCTTTCTCGGCGGCGTAGGCATCGTCACCCTGGGCCTGGGCGCGGTGGGCATCATCAACATCATGCTGGTCTCGGTCTCGGAGCGCACCCGCGAGATCGGCGTCTTAAAAGCCATCGGAGCCACCAGGCGCAGCATCCTGTGGCAGTTTTTCTGGGAGGGGCTGCTGCTGACCGGCATCAGCGGACTCATCGGCATCCTTGTCTCCGAGGGTTTCATGTGGCTGTTGCAAGTTCTGTTCACCGGAAAAATGCCCGGCTGGGATCCGCCGCGGCTGGTTCCATGGTCGGCCGCGCTGGCTCTCACTTCATTAACATTGTGCGGCGTCGCCGCCGGCCTCTACCCGGCCAGCAAAGCCGCCGCCATGGACCCCATTGAGGCCCTGCGGCGCGAGTGATGCATCAGTTGTCAGTTGTCAGAGATTAGTTGTCGGCGCTAGGAGGTGATTTATGGGACAAGCATTTCGTGATTTGCAGGTTTGGCAAAGAGCAATCCAATTGACGGTGGTTATCTACCGTCTGACCCAGGGTTTTCCACGCGAGGAAGTATTTGGGTTGTCCAGTCAGGCCAGACGCTCGGCAGTTTCGGTTCCAAGTAATATCGCTGAAGGGCAGGGACGACTTACTGTTGGTGAATTCAGGCAGTTTTTGGTATCGCCCGCGGTTCAAATTATGAACTGCAAACCCAATTGGAAATTGCACGGTCACTCAAGTTTGGCGATTCAAATTTAATCGATGAAGCAGAAAATCTGTCGCACGAAGTTGGAAAAATGATTTACGCGCTGCTGGAATCTCTCAAAGAGTGAGCCTCTAGCTGACAACTGACAACTGATAACTGTCAACTGACAACTGATAACTGACAACTGGAGTGTTGCGCCATGCTCAAAGATATTCTCGCCCAAGCCTGGGAAGCGATGCTTTACAATCGCCGCCGCACCGCCATCACCATGGTCGGCATGGCATGGGGCATCGCCACCGTCGTGCTGCTGCTGGCCTACGGCGCGGGATTCAGCCGCGCCATCCAGAATATCTTTGCTCAGTGGGGAACCAACATGATCGGCGTCTTTCCCGGACGCACCAGCGAGCAGGCCGGCGGTGACAAGGCCGGCGTCAAGGTGCGCTTCACCCTCGACGACGTCGACCGCGTTTACAACAGCGTCCCCGGCATCTTCCATATCTCCCCCGCCGCCGAACAGGACGTAGCTGTTCAAAACGATCTGCACACCTACACCTGGACCGTGAATGGAACTCGCACCGGCTTTCAGGACATCATGAAGCTGGATACCGATGCGGGCCGTTTCTTCAACGGAGCAGAGGACCAGCAGCGCGCCCATGTTTGCGTCATCGGCTCAGAGGCCAAAACCAAGCTCTTCAGCGGCGGATGGGCGCTGGGAGAAACCATCCGCCTCAACGGCGTCATCTTCACCATCGTCGGCGTGCTCGCCCCCAAGATGCAGGAAAATGGCGACGATAATCGCAACACCCAGATCTACGTGCCCTTCAACACCATGAGCGACATCAAGGACACGCATT
>Ga0326727_10015877_pt1 | contig 16042 bp, 15 predicted proteins | sample MB2enrmetagenome_FD_207643 | JGI IMG/M metagenome (GOLD analysis project Ga0326727, IMG submission 207643) | Lab enriched peat soil microbial communities from McLean, Ithaca, NY, United States - MB29MY | ecosystem: Environmental > Terrestrial > Soil > Wetlands > Peat | place: USA: New York...
CCCTCTACCTGGATAACGGCGGCTATTGGCCGGAGCGGGTGGCACTGACGATCACCAATGGCTCGGCCGAACCGGTTGCCGGTGAGCGGGTGCTGGCCCTTTCGTTTCCCGTCCTGGCCGGCGCGCGTGTGGAGTCGCTGCGGGTCTGCCGCACCGATGGCGTTGAGCTCCTGTTTGATCTGCGCGATGCGAATGGAAGCGCCAAACGAACGGGTCCCTTGACCGCGGAGGACGAGCTCATCGTGCCGGTCGAGTGCCCGGCCCACGCGGCGGCGACCCTTTTTGTGTACGCGGGCAACGCCGAGGCCTGGGCCGTGCCCGATTTCCTGCCCGCCAAGTACACCGACCGCGCTGCCGATCCGGGCGACGCCGGCTTGGGCGTTTCCTTGGGTGGGATCGAGCGGCTGCAACTCAAGCCTGCGCGGCCCATGACACCCCGAACGGGCCCGGATTGGCAGAACTGGGCTGAAGTGCGTGTCCGCCGTTTCAGCGACGAGGCGGGCTCGGCCCTGGTCCGGGTGAACTTGCGCAAGGCGCTGGCCCGCTTGCCCAAGGTTCTCCGCGACTCAGCGGCCTGTGTTGCATCCAGCGATGGCACGGTACTGACCTCTTATGGCCTGGGCCGTGGCGTGGATCTGCTGTTCAGCACCCGCCTGCTTCCCCTGACCGAGGCGCTCTTCCAGGTCGGCTTCCGCCCGGGCTCGCCACCCGAGGCGGCCTCTGCGCTCGAGGATTACGGGCGGCTTCTGGCCGGCAGCGCGAACATGGCCGCCAACGGGAGCTTTGAGAATGGCAGTGAAGGTCCGGACCAGTGGGTCAAGCCCGACAACGGCGGCCCGCACCGGGTCAGCGCAGGGTTCAGCAGCGATGCGCGGTTCGGAAAGCGGTCGCTCGAATTGGCGGTGCTTGAGAATGCCCGGGAGGATTGGGTGGGCTGGGACTCGCGGGAGATTCCCGTGAAGCCGGGTGCAACATATCTCCTGAGTGGCTGGCTCAAGGGGATCAAGCTGCAAGGCTGGGCCACGATCCACGCCCATTTCCATGATGCCCACGGCGCCCTGGCCAAGAGCGGCGCCATGGTGAGCACGCAACCCACGGTGAGCGGCGACTCGGATTGGGTGAACTCGAAAGGCTTCTTCCAGGCTCCGCCCGACGCGGCTACCATCCAGTTGCACCTCACCATGAACACGCGGGGCACGGTGCGCCACGATGGCATCGTCTTGTGCGAGGTGGTGGACGGGGAAGTGGCTGGAGTCCACTCACCTGCCGTCAAGGCGGCTGGTTCCGGTCTGCAGGTCTGGGAAGTCAACCCGCTCGTAAAGGTGTTTCCCGATACTCCGCCACTGGCGCAGGCAGGGGCGGTTTCCGTTGAACTGGGCCGCAATGAGTATCAAGCAGTTCAACTCGCCCTGCGCATCGGCGCCGGTGATACGACCCGTGTAAGCATCGCGGTCTCTCCGCTCAAAGGCCCGGGCGGCGTTCAGTTGCCGCCGGTGAAGGTCGAGCGCGTAGGATATGTTCCGGTGGACTACCCTAGCGCCTACTACTCGACCGAGGTCGCGGATTGGTGCAGGAAGGTGCCCCGCGGTGCCGGCGCGACCGACGGTTGGGCCGGCTGGTGGCCGGACCCTCTGGCGCCGGGCTCCAGCGTGGAGCTCAGCACGGGCCAGACCCAGCCGATCTGGCTAACCGTCCATGCCCCCAAGTTGGCTGCCCCGGGGAATTACCGGACCGAAGTCCTGTTGAGCGCCGGCTCCAAAGACAGCGTGAGGATTCCGCTGAGGGTCCAGGTGCTTCCGTTCACGCTGCCGGCCCAGGGCCGGCTGCGCGCCATCTTTGATTTCCGGTTCGGTCCGGGGGGCGGCTTCGGCAGCGGCGCCAATTCGACAGAGGATTACCGCCAATGGCTTCGCTTCATCGCCGAGCATCGGCTGGGCATCAATGAGATCCAGCCTGCGCCGAATTTCAGTTACCACGAGGGCAAGGTCACGATGGACGCGGCCGGGTTCGATGAGACGGCCCGGCTTTGCTTCGATGAGCTGGGCATGAACGTGGCCTACACGCCGCAGTTCTTCTATATGTTCGGCTGGGCTTATCCACCGAAAAAGCTCTTCGGGCTGGAGCCGTTTACGCCGGAATGGACTGCCGCACTCCAGCAGGCCTACCGGCTCTTCACCGACCACGTGCGCCAGAAAGGATGGTACGACAGATTCGTCTATTACGTCTCGGATGAGCCGCATTACCAGCATGACTTCGTGGTCGAGCAGATGAAGAAGCTCTGTGCTCTTGTCCATGAGGTGGATTCGGCCATCCCCATCTACTCAAGCACCTGGCGGCACTGCCCAGCGTGGGACGATTCGCTGGATCTCTGGGGCATCGGCCAATACGGTTGTTTCCCGGTGGAGGAGATGCAGCGCTTGCAACGCGCCGGCAAGCAGATGTGGTTCACTTGTGACGGCCAGATGGCGACGGATACCCCCTTCCTCGCCACCGAGCGGCTCCTGCCTTATTATTGCTTCAAATATGGAGTGCGCGGCTTTGAATTCTGGGGCCTGGCCTGGTGGACTTACAATCCCTGGCAGGTGGGCTGGCACCAGTTCATCCGCCAGAGCGATGAAGGCAAGAAGTATTACTGGGTCCGCTATCCCGACGGCGACGGTTACCTGGCCTATCCCGGCAAACCGGTGGGGCTGGATGGCCCCGCCAGCACCATCCGCCTCGAGCAGATCCGTCAAGGGCTCCAGGATTATGACGCCCTCGCCATGTTGGCCGAACTGGCCGCAAAGGCCAAGGAGGCCGGCCGGCCTTCAGCCGCCGCCGAGCGCGCTCTGGCCCTGGCCCGCGACATGGTCGTCATTCCCAATGCCGGCGGGTTGCTCTCGACTGAAATCCTGCCGAATCCCGATCGCATTCCTGACGTCCGCAAGGCTGTCAATGCGGCGCTGATCCGCTTGCTTTCACAAGAGCTCTGAGCGCAGCCCCTGTCGCAATGAACAGGTCTTGCCGGCCAGGCCGTAAACTCGTAAACCGTCGCCTCATGATCCGCATCCCGGCCATGGCCGTGTTGTTAACCGGCCTGGCTTCAGTGGCCGCCGGGACTGAGCCGTCTTCTCCCGACAAGGTCCGGAGCACTCGGGATTTCGGGAACATTCGCAGGGAGGTGGAAACCCTTCGCGGGAAGACGTTTCTGCACGCAGTGCCGGTCTATCAGATTTCGGAAAAGGAGCTGCGGGCCATCTCGGACCGTGAGCTGGACGAGGATTTCCCCGGCCCCAAGCTCCGTAGTTATGAAGAACTCCTAGCCTGGCTGGACATGGTCCCGCCCCACACGGACCTTAAGGCCGTCTATGCGGACTTCCTCGTGGACCAGGTCGCCGGCCTTTATGACAGCGATACCAAGGAAATGTGCATCCCGTCCTTTTCGAGTGGGACCACCAACCTTGGCAAAAAGGCGGCCGAGAAGAAGCTGGAGGCGATCTCCGCCGAGATGGACGACATCGTGTTGGCCCATGAGTTCACCCATGCGCTGGAAGACCAGTATTGGCCGATAGACGACCCCAAGGACCACGACCTGAAGGCGTCCACGGACCGCGGCACAGCCCATGATTTCCTGACTGAGGGATCCGCCACGCGCGAGATGATCGAAGTCATCCCCGCCCAGTGGTCGCGCGGGTCGCCGAACAGTTATTTTCTTCTCTGGAACCTGATCCACTCGGGGCTGGGTGAGTTGGTCCTGAATCGTGAGCTCAGTGGCGCCTGGAAAGGCCAGGACGCTTTGTCGGCAGGCGTGCCGGACGCGCTGGCGCGGACCGAAGCGATGCCATACTCCTTCGGCTACACCTTTTGCACGAGAGTTATGCGGCAGTGGGGCCTGGACGGATTGGATTACATTTACGAGCATCCGCCCGTCAGCAGCGCGCAGGTGATGCACCCGAAGAAATGCTGGGAGTGGCGCGACTTCCCGGTGCAGATCAACCTGCCCGAGACCTTGCCGGGAGGGTGGAAGCAAGTCAGCCTCGACAGCGTGGGCGAAGCCGGCATGGCGGTCCTGTTCGGCTGCCAGTTTCAGAGCCTGAACCGCGGCCTGGAGGTGGCGCGGGGCTGGGATGGCGACCACGTGGCGTTGTTTGAGGGCGTCGGCGGACACCGGCTCCTGCTCTGGGCTTCCTCCTGGGGTTCCACCAATGCCGCCGGACGCTTCGTTGGGGCCTGGGTGAGGGAACGCCAGGTCGCCCACCAGGCCGCCATCACCTGGAACGGTGACAATCGCATCGAATGGGACGGCGCCAATGGGCGCTCCGGATACATGCGCCGCGACGGAAAGCGGGTGATCCTGCTCGAAACCGACAACCGCGCGACCCTGCAGGACGCGCAGGTGTGTGCGCGCGAGGTGAGCTTTATCGAGCCGCCTGAGGATGCCATCCGGGCGGCGGCCAACAGCCCTCTGCGCCGCTTCAATCCGTTCTGGTCGTGGCAAAAGGATGGAGACTACGCGGTTGTGCGATCGCTCGGCGGCGTGCTCTCCCGGCATGACCGAAATAGCGTGGGCGCCGCTGACCGTTTTCTGCTCGGCCTGCTCGCGGAATCGCGCCGCACCACTTCCTTCCACAAATGGGAGCTGGGGGGCGGGTTGGTGGCCAAGCACGAATCCGAGGATCGCCGTGGCTTCACCAAGACGACCTGGCTGCCGTGGGGCGTGCTGGCCAGCCACTGCTCAGCCCGGCTGCCGCAATCGCCCGGCAAGACGATTGCGCGTACGAGTGTTCTCTGGGGGTTGGGCGCGAGTGTCACGATGAATGGCTCGGGCGGTCATTCAGTTCATGTCCTTCCTTTTGGTCTGCTGCTGCACCGCACAACAGCTCCCGGGCAGTCTTGCATTCACATTCTAGGCACCGGCCTCTCGCGCCGGGAGGCCGCCGACCACTCCGCTTCGACCACGCGGTTCCGCCTCCTTGGCATTCCGCTGTGGACCACCCACGAGTCCGCACCCAAACACGGATAGCGGCTGAGACACACGAGACGACCGGGGGGCTATTCGAGCAAGCTGACACCCTGCCGTGAACGAAACCTCCACTTCTCTGGGCCGATCCGGGGCGAAATGTCGCCGGCGGTTATTGTTGTCTGACCAAGGGCAGGAGTTCGGAGACATTCACTTGGCGCGACTTTTGCGCGATGTCCCCGGAATAGCGGCCCTGCATGCCGCGTGCTTCCTCCAGCATCGAGGCAAACACTGTTTTCAATTGCTCGGTGGTGAGAGTGCGCCCGCTGGCGTAATACTGTTTGGCGACCTGCCCCAGCGCATAGGTGGTAGCGAAAGCAACGGCCGAACCTGTGGCTTGTCCCGCCAGCCCGCCGAGCAAGCCCCCGGCCAGTTCGCGCGCCAAGCCGCCGACGAGCCTGGTCGCGAACCCTTCGAATACCTGTGAACTCAAGCCAATCCCAACGGTGGCGAGGAAATCCTTGATATGCCCACGGTCCAGCTCATAGCCGTAGCGCTTGCCGACCTGGTAAACCATCCGCATCTGCAGCGGAATGATGGCCATAGTGGCCAGCGTGTGCGGCATGATCTCCAGGGCGCCGTTGAGAATCGCCGCGTTCAGGATCAAATGGTCGAGTTCGGCCTCGCGGCTCGCATCAAGAACCGGTGGGGCCGAGCCGGCCAATGGCTGCGCTACCATCGCTTGAACCGTCTGCTGGTGTTCCTCCACCGACGAGCTGTCGAGTTCCAGCGCCTGCCGCAAGTCTGCCAGAAAGCGCTTTTCCGGCTCTTGCAGTAGGCCGTCGGCGTGGCAAACGCAAACGGCCATTTCATAGGCCAAGGCCTTGGCCGAGGGCACCCGCAATTGACCCACTACCTGGGCCAGAGACAGCTTCCCGCCGAGTATATCCTGGTAGGCCGAGGCCAAATCCAGATGTTCCTCAGGGAAAGCGTTTACGATCCGCTCGATCTGGGCGCGCTCCACTTCGTCCTGTGCCCCGTCGGCGAAGGCCGCCAGGATGCAAACGCAAATGATCGCCCTGTGTTCCTGCTCGCTTAAAGGCTGGGGGTGTATTGCCATAGCCCATTATCACCTGGGCAACGCTCAGGTCCAATTGTAATCAGCCGGCAAATTTGTAAAGCCTACCCGCTCCGCCCCGCAGCCCTTCCCCCTCAGGCAGCCCATTGGCGCTCCTCTGCCCCTGGCCCCGCCGGAGTGTCGCCGGGGAGGCGATAGAGGTAGCCCTGAGCGGTTGGCCTCCCCGCCAACAACGAACTTCCGCCGTTGCGTTCGCCATTGCTCCGTCTGCCATGGTCCAGTATTTTAGCGCGCGATCCAGACGCCATGAATACAGCCATCGAAACCACCAACCTGACACGGGACTTCGGGAAGCTTCGCGCCGTCAACCAACTCAGTCTGCGCGTCGAGGCGGGACGGTTCTACGGGTTTCTCGGCCCCAACGGCGCGGGCAAGTCCACCACCATCAAGATGTTTACCGGGCTGCTGGCCCCCAGCGCGGGCACCATGCGCCTGTTGGGCGAGGACATGAGTGACCCGCGGCGCGCGCTGGAGGTCAAGCGCCGCGTCGGTGTCGTGCCCGAAAACCTCGCGCTGTTCGACAATCTGACCGCCCGCGAATACCTCACCTTCATCGGCCGCATGTATCTGCTGCCCCCGGCGACCGTCCGCACGCGTTGCGACGAGTTGCTGGACATGATGGATCTGGCGCACGAGGAGAAGAAACTCACGCTCGAGTTCTCCCACGGCATGAAGAAGAAGCTCGCCCTGGCCGCGGCCTTGATCCCTAATCCTGACCTCTTGTTCCTCGACGAACCCTTCGAGGGGGTTGATGCCGTGGCTTCGCGCGTGTTGCGCGACACCCTCAAGCAGTGCGTTGGCCGCGGCGCGACGGTCTTTCTCACCTCCCACATCCTGGAGATTGTGGAGAAACTCTGCACCGATGTTGGCATCATCGCTCGCGGCCAACTGGTGCATCACGGCACTATGGAGGATTTGCGCCGCACCGGTTCGCTGGAGGACAAGTTTCTCGCCGTCGTCGGCCACGACGGCCACGAGGCGCAGAAGCTCAGTTGGCTGGAGACTTAAAGTGAACTGGTCCCAGCTCAAAACCATTCTCTGGCTGCGCTGGCGGCTGACGCGCAACCAGTGGACGCGCAGCCAAGGCCTGGCCGCCGTCCTCGCCGCCATCATCGCCGCCGGGGCCTTGGTCCTGGGCGGCGCCTGCCTTGTCGGCGGGCTGCTCGCGGGCATCTTCGGCCTCGCCCAGGCGAAGCCGGTCGCCGTGTGGGGAGTCTGGCTGGGCGTGACCCTGGCGTTCCTGCTCTTCTGGCTGATCGGCCTGCTCCAGGAACTGCAGCGCTCAGAAAGCATTGACCTCCAGCGCTTGATGCATCTGCCGGTCGGCCTGGGCCAGATGTTCGTCATCAACTACCTCGCGTCGCATCTCGCCTTCAGTATCCTTGTGGCCGTGCCCGCCATGATGGGTCTTGCCTGCGGCCTGGCGATTTCACGCGGCCCCGCGATGCTGCTGTTGGCACCGCTCGCCCTGGGCATGGTTTCAATGATCACTGCCTGGACCTATTGCCTGCGGGGCTGGCTTGCCGGGCTGATGAGCAACCCGCGCCGCCGCCGTAGTGTCATCATGGGCATCGTCCTGGTCTTCATTTTACTCGGCCAGGTCCCCAACCTCTATTTTAACGTATTTCGCCCTCCCAGCCCTCCTGCCACCGCCGCCACATCCAACCCCGCGCAACCCCGGCGCGACACGCCGAGACCCAGCGGTCAGGCAAAGCTCGACCAACTCCGCTCCCTCCAGAAGTTTGTTCCGCCGCTCTGGCTTCCCCTGGGCGCGCAGGGGCTGGCCGAAGGCCACGCCCTGCCGGCCTTGCTGGGCGCGCTCGGTTGCTTTGCCATCGGCGCGCTGGGCCTGCGACGCGCCTATCGCGGCACTTTGCGGCTTTATCGCGGGGAATCCGGCGGAGGAACAAAGGCGCCCGCGCCATCTGCTCCCTCAACCACGCCAGCCCCGGCTCTGTTGAAGGCCCGGACCCAGTTTCTCGAACTCCGCCTCCCGGGTGTGCCGGAACAGGCTGCCGCGCTCGCTCTGAGCACCTTCCGTTCCTGGCTGCGCGCGCCCGAAGTGAAACTGGCGTGGGTGGCTTCGATCTTCGTGCCCCTGATCGTTGGCGGTTCGATCTTGTTCCGCGCCAACCTGAAGCTCCCCGAAGCCACCAAGCCATTCTTCGCCACGGGCGCGGTGGTGTTCTCGGTCTTCATGCTAGTTCAATTCTACGCCAATCAGTTCGGTTTTGATCGTGACGGCTTTCGCGCCTTGATTTTATCGCCGGCGGACCGAAGACATATTCTGCTGGGCAAAAACCTCGCCTGCCTGCCCGTGGGCGGGGGTTTCGGCCTGCTGCTGCTGCTTTTGGTTTCGCTGCGGCTGCACCTCTCCCCGCTGGTGTTCGCCGCCGCCCTGTTCCAACTGGCTGCCGTGCTCCTGCTGGCCGGGCTGGGCGGCAACCTGCTTTCCATCCTTGTGCCCTATCGCATCCAACAAGGCACGATGAAGCCGACCAAAATGCCCGGCTTGGCGATGTTGGTGATGATGCTATGCCACATGCTGTTTCCCCTCGCCATTGTGCCGGTCTTCGTGCCCCCACTGGTGGGTCTTCTCTGGCAAGCGGCCGGCTGGTCAAACGCGGTGCCCGTGAACCTAATCCTCTCCGTCAGCCTGGCCGCCCTGGCTGCCCTGGCCTATTGGCAAGCGCTGGGCTCGTTGGGACGTCTCCTCCAACGACGCGAAACCCGTATCCTCGCCGTCGTGACGGTGGAGGTGGAATAGCTGTCTCAAGGAATGCCCTTGCACGTTGAAGGAGGGGCAAAAGCTGGTGGTCGAGTTCGATCTGATTGAGCCGAACGGATTTGACGCCAAAAACGGCGTGTTGATCCGGGCGGTGTCGGTGCTGCCCTTGGAGTAGTCGTAACGTGGTCACGCATGGCGATCCCGTGGATTGGGCTTGGCGGCGGATGCGCCGCAGGCGCGCCGCCGCCAACCCATCCTTGTCCGAGGAGTGTGTACAGAAGCCGTTGCGAACTGGGCTAAAATGAATAGTGCGCGAAACATCGAACCGGAGTTGCGCCTCAAGGCGGCGCAATTGCATATTGAGATGGGCGATTGGGTTCACTCGTCGGCGCCGTGGCAGGTCATTTCGCATCTGACGTTTGCCTGGGAGGCGTCCGTCTGGCCGGGGGCGCGGTGTTATGAGAAGTTCATGCGCACCGAACTGCGGGGGGTGCGCGAAGGGGGCGCTGTGGGCTGGTCGCGGTGGAAGAGAGCCAGTGAAAGCAGCAGAGGGTGGGTCGGGGCGTTAGCAGGGTGGCTTGAACAAGAGCCTATTGCGTTGACAGGGTAAAATAGCCGTCAAAAATGACGCTATTCGTGGTAACGCTGATCGCCTGCACGTTAGTCTTTGAAGTATCCCACTCGTATCTGAACTCACATTTCATGTCGTTGTCTGCCCAATCGTTGAAATACCCCCATACCGCGTTCAGATAATTGGTTCTTACCAGAAGCAGCTTGGTTAAAGAATTGCATGAATACTTTAGGTACATGGCATCGACGCTGGCAGGTACTGGCGGATACTCCAATTTGAACAGGACCAACTTAGTCTCACCGTAGTCCTTTAAGATCATCACACGGTTCGTAAAGCTAGGGGGAATGATGTCGTAAACAACGCTTTTGGGCACGCTCGCTGGCATGTTGAATAAATGGTTGGTTCTCGAATATTTCAGCCAGCGTCCTTCGATGTCTGCGTATTCGAAAGCAGGATTGTACCTCGCCCCAAGCTCCGCCGATGCCAATGTCGCAGCTGCGTCCGCAGCTTGGAGGCTGTTTCGGCTGTCGTGCAAATAGGCGTTCCGTAGGAACGATAAGCGCTGTTCTTTCGTTATGTTTGTGTGACCCCAGACAAAGTCATCTGTGATGCTCCACAGTGACCCGCTTTCGGTGTTTCTTTTTTGTAACCGGAATGTCACCTGACTGCCGTTGTTAACTGACCCGCCCTCGCGTAGGCTGCCGTAGCGATTCTGGCCTGTGAGAATCTTACTGCAAAGTTTTGAGACTGGTTTCTACCTCGATCCGAGCGGGGATTGGACGAACCGCTCGGACCTGGCACGGAGCTTTCCGAATACCAGGCAGGCAGCGGAGTTCAACATCCAGCGTCGCCTCGCCAAGGCTTTCGTGGTTGTGCTACTCGAACCCGCTCCACAAGTAAAGGTGACCGGCAGACACGACGAAACAATTATGCACGCCCGGGAACCGGCAAAGCCAGTTGGCCGCCAGGCGAAAATGACGAATCAAGGTCGCTCGGCCCAGAGAACGTCAGCGATTGCAAAAGGACTGAGAGCTTCGAACCGTCCTCCATGCCACATCAGCGTATGAAACTCCCGATGCCGTGTGACCCGCTAACCCTTATTGAAGCCAAGGTCGATGTGGGGCTCGGAAACGCATTATACATCCGTGGCCACGGTGACGGTTTGAGTTGGGACAAAGGGCAGCCACTTAGCCCCGGCTTTGGAGGAAGGTGGATTTGGAAAACCAGCAAGGCCAAAGGCAAGGTGCTGTTCAAGCTCTTATTGAACGACAAGATCTGGGCAAAGGGGGAAGACGTGGGGGTGGAGGCTGGCAAGATGATCGAAGTTGTCCCGGTCTTCTAGTCGCAAACCAGAGCCAACCGTCTCTCAAATAACTGGCCAACCTCCGTTCATGGACTCAGTGATCTCCAAACTTCGGGTGTGGCCGATTTGGAAGGAATTAAAGCACTTCGCGGTGTCAGCGGCCTGTGAAGATTCCTCCAGCAACGCTCGCACGGATGAGTTCTGCCGAGGTCTCACCAGAGATCTTGGCTGCAACTGTAGGGTCGTAAAGGAGACTTGGTTTTTTAGCCAGCTTTGCGTGCCTGAGTTGCGACCCATTGCAGCCACCGAAGCGGCCTTGGCCCATCTGATTATCATCTCGGTTCATCATTTTGGAACCCTGCCCGACGGCGTGAAGGACTGGATTGGCCTGTGGCTTGAGCAAAGAAACCACCATCGCACTGTTCTTTTGGCTCTCTTTGATCCAGTTTATCGCGGCTTTTCCAGTTCCACGGAGGATTATCTGCAGGAAGTGGCCATGAGAGGGGGTATGGAATTTCTGGTTACGTCAGAAGACACACGCGAATGGCGCTGACATGATGGTACCGATACGTTTCACGCGATGGACCTGCCGGATCAAAAAGGAACCTACATTCTGATTGCCGTCCTTTTGGAGATGAAGCGCCTGAAGATTGGGCGCTTGGAAACCTACGACGTGATTCCCGGCTTTCCCGGACAGAAACCACCTTCAATCACCCGGAGAGAAACCAAGATGATCCCTTTGAAGAGGCCTTTGATGATGCCCTGATGGATGCCTTCTAAGGTACTTTTCAAGATTCCTGTGAAGAAGGCTTTGATGATGCCTTTGAAGATCCGTTTGAAGAAGCTTTTGAAGAACCCTTTGAGGATGTCCGTGATAATGCCTGTGATGATGACCGTGGTGATGCCTTTGATGATGCCTTTGGTGTTGATGACCTGATGATGATGGTGCCGATTCTCAATAATGCGAAAATGAGGTCGAAGTTCGTCTCATAAGAGCAAATGAGACTTTTGAGACCTTGAGACCAATCGAAAGAAGGTCACCAGGGCAGAATTGAGGTTGGCGGGTTGATTTCGCTTCCTGGTCGCCTGGTTGATTGGTTTGTGGCTTTGGCGGGTGTTTATGCTCCAGATCCTCGCCAAACCCAAAGGACTCGCCCTTTCATTCATCCATCGTCCTGACCTTCACATTCTTTCGTGGTGACCTTCGAACCAGCCTGACCTTGGATGTTGGAGAAGATGATACGTTGGAACCTTGGGATTAACCTCGGGATCAATGTGAACATGAAACCAGGAAGTGAACCTGGCGAGTGAACATGAGGAGTGAACTTGAACAATGCAGATGAACCATGAACATCAACAATGAACATGGACAAGGAACATGGAACCTTGAAACCCCGAGACCTGTGAGACTTTTGAGACTTTGAGACCAGTTCAATCAAGTTCACCATGCGGAAGTTGTTGAATTCCAGCATGTTCCCTCGTTTTGGCTCATATTTGTGGATTCTTTGCCCTGGTTGCCCGGTCGATTGGCAGGCGTGGTGGTGGAGAGCGTTGCGGAGCGTTAACGATAAAGGCGATTCGTGGCGGTATGGCATTTCGATCACAAACAGGCCCAGGACGTGTTTTCTGGGCAAGGAGTTAATCAGTGCCGGAAAAGGAGATCGATCGGTTGTGGGGCATTCCTGGGGGTTTTCTGGATCTGGTGGCGGTTATTATCGAAATCACGGGCATCAAGGCTGGTTGCTGGGGAGTTGTTGTATGATTGGCTGGGCAATGAGGGATGAATCAAGATCGTGGCCGGCAAACTCCAAAGCCCAGCCAAACGTGATCTTGGCCCTGTTTCTGTAATAACCAGCGAATCCACGACCCTGACCACCCCGTATCCTTAAGAAGTTGATCATCCAGGGGTTGAGGGAATTGGGGCTGGATTCCGGGCGGCAGCGAGGAATGGGAGCCAGCCAAGTTTAAGAATCGAGCTTGGCAGTTGTGTTAGTGGAAGCCGAACCACTACTCCGGGCCACAAAACAAACCACATCAGCCAGCAACAGAAGTGCCTGTAAAGCCAAGGGTTTGCGGGATTGAGGGCTTGTGGATCAGGAGGTGATGTTGTCCAACTCAGCGAGGGAATTGTAATTGGCAGCGTGTTAGCTCTTGCGGATTTCTGGACGCGGGTGTTTAATCGGCTCACCCTGATTGGCAGATTATGTGGATTTTCACGACCATCGGATTCTTCAGCGTCGTCCAGAAACCACGCACCGACTTCCTGACTGTGCGCGCCCGGGTGGCCTCAGACCTCGATAACCTCCGCAGCAAGTTTATGTCCCAATTGTCCCCCACGATAAAGGGCGGTGGGACAGACTATCCCTTCCGGGCGACGATCAGCCATAAAGACTTCGGCGCGGGGCTTGCCAAAATAGGCGAGGCGATCACTTACCACAACTTCAAGAGCGCGGTTGGAGACCAAATGGGCTCGCAACGGGAGCAGGCTTACCACAAGGTCTGGCATGACCTTTTTGATTTGAGCGCGAACGAAAGGGAGCAGCGGTCATCACGCCCCGCCCCATGAAGATCGCAACACGCAAGGATTGGAGAATCAAGCGGATGCCCAGGCAACGTGCGCAGCTTCTCCTTGACCGCTCCTTCTCGACCGAGGAAATGGACCGCATCAGGCGCGGGTTCATTCCAGAGGCCATGGAGCAAAAGTGGTTCATTTTCTTCGAGCGGAATCGCCTTTACGTTCATCGGAGCTGGACGGGCTATTGCATCTACATCGCTCACTTCAAGAAGAACCCCGGCGGCTACGTCCTCTCGGGGGCGGAAGTGAACCGCGATCCCAAGCAGTACGATGAGACAGACGATGCCTATGATGGACGGCTTCTCTCGTGGTTGATTGATGGAGCTTTGTTGGGGCGAGCGCGCCCATTCCCGCAGAAAGCCTATGAATCCCCGGATGAAGAGGAGGAGGCGGATGCAGCCGACGACTCCCCGGCAGTAAATGAACCAACCAGCAAGACCGGGCCCCCTCTAAACGCCGACCTGCTGACAGCGGAGGAAAGAGCAATGGAGCCCGGCATTGGAATGCTCCTGGCAGCGAAACGACTCGGTTTGATCTACCTAGCCAACACTTCCACCATGGAGAAACTCTTGCGCGACCATGCGAAAGAAGTTGTTGATCTGTTCCAAATCTCTCAGGAACGTGGTCTGTCGTATTCTGAACTTTGTAATCAAGTTGACGAGGTCACCCAGCGCCTGGCCAAAATCCTGCGCGGAGAGGACCCTCGTTATATGGCTATTCCGTGGTTCACCGACTCTAACCAGTTGCGCCAGGTGATTTACAACGAGCACTCTGCGTTTATTCCGCATGATCCGGAGTGTTCCGACTGGAAGGCCGACCCCATATAAGGCTGCAGGCTTCATGTTTCCTTGAAGGGGTTGTCAACATCGTCGAAGCCGCAACGGAAACGACGCCAAAGGAAGAGATTCTTCAACAGTTCAACGATCATGTCCGCCGCAACGTCGCCCTTCTCCTGGGCATCCCGGAATCGCTCTACCATTACCATTCGCAAACACCCGACCTCAAGCCGCAGAGTAGTGGGTAGCCAACGACGGCTGGTACGTGAACGGAGAGAACACCGGTCCAACATTACGAACATCACACTCGAACAGTGCTCCTGAAAATACGGATGAAGTGTCGACCAGTATGCCACGGGCTCCAACTCGTAGAATCCCAAGCGAGCTCGAAGGCCATTAACCACGTCTGCGCCCAACCCGATAGTGGGCGGACCTCTATCTCCCTGTCAGGATTCTGAAAATACGCCGAGCGACTTGCCTACTTGATCACGCAAATCGCTTAGCTTCCCCTTACCCTTTCCGGCTGCATCCTTCACCAACCAGTAGTCCCACCCGTTCATAGCTTTGGTACCAGCAGCAACCACGGCTGCCCCACTTGGCGTGTCAAACTTCTTGCCGTCGAACACGATCAGAACCGTACCGTCAGATTCCTGTTTCAGACTCGCCTCACGGTGTTTCTTATTGTGGTCTGAGTACAGGACATCGGTCAACGTCAGAAGGCCCATTCTAACAAGGTCATCTAGGGTAACGGCAAGGAACTGCTTCTTGCCTCCAGAGGCAGCGATTGCGATGGTTTCTTGCTTCAGGCAGCCAAAGATCTCATTCAGAACTCTTTCATGTGCTCTGAAGATGCGTTCGCAGGTCTTATTGCGCGTATTAGCCATAGGTTTCTTGGTCTTTCGGGGAGCTCCCAGGTTCAACACGTACTGCTCCAAGAGGTATTTGCTCTCAGACGGCAACTCCGGGTGTTCTAAGCAAGGAGTGAGAACGAAATCGAACAGTTGCTGATAGGTAATCTTGGTAAACTGCCCGCTCTTGGGTTTTTGATTTTCATCAGGCGTCAGGAATACGAGAAATTGAAAATCGAACTCTCCGTTGCTCTCAGCATAGGCAGCATAAGCCTGGGTTTGATCGTTCGTCTCTTTGCCCTCTATCTTGTTTTCGACAATGACCCTGAGCTTTATGGTGTTCAAGGCGGCGGCGTAACTGGTGACGTGCTCCGACTCCCCGATGAGATCAATTCTCCGGGTCTCCGTCGAACCATCGCCAACAGGAACTGAGATGCGCCTCTCCGTGTCAAACACGACTGAAGTCAAATCCGCGACCTCGATCTCACCCATGCTGATCGATGGTGTGCTTTCGGCATTTCCGACTACGTCTGGCCTCAAGGCGAGAGCGAAAAAGCATTTCAACGGGAAGTCTCGCAGTCCAAGATGTGACTGAGGGTCCAGCACCCATCTCAGGAATGCGCTGTGCCATAGTTCCAGGTGGGACGCAGCAATCGTGCCGAACAGGTTCGGGCGACTCAGAGACTTCTCGAGTCGCAGGAATTCTGGGTCTGTCAGGAGGTCGTGAATATCAGCGCAAAAGGCTGAATCGGGATACTCACGCTCTTTCTCGGTTTTCATTGGTCCATCAAAGCTACGAGCACAATACCGGGCGGCCCGGTGCCGTGTCAACAGTGATGCGCGGCCAGGAAATCCGGTATGCCCTCCACCAGAACGATCATTGGACACCCTGCCGCCTCCTGAATTCCCACTGGCCACTTCTTTTGGCTGCCCTTGATGGCGTGGCTCTTCCTTTCCTGCAACCCACCAAACGGCGTCGTTGCTCAGAAAGATATTGGTCTTGACGCTCTCGGCATGCCCGTCGGCGAAAAGCATGTTGAATACTAGCCAAAGATATTTGAAATTTTGCGGTCGCCGACCCGAGCGTGCTTAGAGGTTCGAATGCGTTGTTCCCGGTCGGCGACCGCAAAATTTCAATTATTGTACCCTGGGCTTTGTCGGACG
>Ga0326727_10015878_pt1 | contig 16041 bp, 12 predicted proteins | sample MB2enrmetagenome_FD_207643 | JGI IMG/M metagenome (GOLD analysis project Ga0326727, IMG submission 207643) | Lab enriched peat soil microbial communities from McLean, Ithaca, NY, United States - MB29MY | ecosystem: Environmental > Terrestrial > Soil > Wetlands > Peat | place: USA: New York...
TGCGGATTGCGTGCTCAGTTTGCCCGCCTGCGAGAGCGATGAGGCTCATTCCGATGAGTGCCTGGGAATGCGAGGGGTTGGTTTCAATCATGCGCTGGTAAGCAAGGGCAGCCTCAACCAGCCGTGGCGCGGGTCGCGGAGCCGATGATTTTTGCAATTCATATGAAACCGAGGACAAGCGCACCTCACAAGAGCGAGGTTGCACGGAACGATGCAAGTGGCGGACGGGTTTCTTGGATGGATCTAATGGAGCGCCCTGACTGAGTTCTTTGAAGGGTGAGATTGGCTACGACGCCTTCCCCTGCCCCTGATTCTGCCAGTTGGTGAGAGGCCTGGCGCTGAAGCGGCCGCGAATCTGATTAACGGCGACGAGCCAGGGAACAACTACCGAGAATGCGAAGCGCGCGAGCACGGCTTTGAGGCCAAAGCGCGGAAGAAAACGCCAGTCGCGATGAAAGGCGTACCAGGCTTCAAGCAGGAAGACGAAGAGAAGCGGCAGAAGGGTCCAGTGGATGGCGATCAAGGCTGCGAGCTGGAGCAGGCAGCGCGCTGAATTGCGGAAGAGGCGCGGCCAGCGCACACCGGCCTGGCCATCGCTGATGGCATAGCGCTTCATCTGACGGCAGGCGGAGCGAAAGGTGTTGAGGGGGCGGTAAAGAGCTTTCGCGTTGAAAACAAAGTCAGGTCGGGTTTGGCGGCGGGCTTCAAGGTCGAAGAGGGTGTCTTCGCCAACGAGCACAAGCTCAGGGAACCCGCCAATCCGCTGCCAGAGGTCCCTGGTGAAGGCCATGGAACGCGCGGTGCAGGACCTGGTGGGCTCGAGAGGCGAAAGGCTGACGGAAAAAAATGGGGCCGAGGCAACATCCCAGGCGGTGTGACAGGCTGGGTCAAGGCAGGCGCCGCCGAGTGCGTACACGGCCTGGCCGGCGGCAATGCGCGCGGTGAGGTTGCGAAGCCAGTCCGGAGCATAGGTGCAACCGGCGTCGGCACATGCGATGATGGACGATTCGGCGGCGGCAATGGCCACGTTGCGGCCGCGGGAGACAGGGCCCCTGGAGTGCCTGAGGCTGCAGGTTTCGTCGCGAATGGCGATGAGGCGAGGTTCGCGGGCGGCGGCTTCGGCCAGCCACTCCCAGGTGCCGTCGGTTGAGCCGCCGTCGACGATGATAACCTCGGCTGCCGGAGGCTCCTGGGCAAGCAGGCTTTGGACAACCCGGGCGATATCGCCAATCTCGTTGAGCTCAGTGGCGATGATGCTGACGGGCGGCATGGGATGAGTATAGCGAGAGGACCGGATGGAGGCGTTTGAACGTTAACTGTTTGAACGTTAACTTGACTTTCCCCAAGCACGGCGTTGCGCTACTGGCAATTCTGCATTACTTTCTCCCCTAAATCCTGCACCGCGTTTCCGCAGAGAGCTTCTTCTTCAAGTGCGTTTGACGCGCACGGTGTGACCGATGTGTGCAGGTGAACCGATCTGCGCGGACTAGCGTTCCAGATTGCGCTTGATGGCAGGCGCTTGAAAGCTTCAATGGCCATGTGCGACAGACGGGGACCTCCAGGGAGGTACCGACCGCCTTGAACCGTCGCTTTGTCACTACAACGCTTCATAGGAGATGGATATGCGATTCGTAGCGACCGCCCTCGCGGTCTCAGTGCTCTGTGCAAACGCGGCGATTTCGTTTCCTCAAGAAATCGTGCTGCCGCCCGACGTCGTAAAACGGCAAGCGGCGGTACCCGAGTCGGTGCTTTACGAAATTCTCCTGCACCACGTCGCTATTTTCCACGACAAAGCAGAAGAACTCGACCGGCAAGGCGGAGATGGCTCGCCCTACCGGCACCACATTGCATCGAAATTCGGTCTGAGCCCTCAACAGCTGCTTTACTTGGACTCCGTGGCTCTTCGGTATCGGGAAGAAGCAGGGCAGGTTAACGAAGAAATTGCCGCATCGGTAAAGCAGTTCCACGCCTATCACGCGACCCTGCCAGTGGGCACCAAGCCGATGCTTCCGCCCGAGGCGAAATTTCTTATTCAGAAACACAATCAACTCGTGCTCAACGCGCGCGCCCAGTTCCATGCGCTTATCGGAGACGATGAATTCGCCCGAATCGACGGCCTTGTGAAGTCCCATTACCGTGCCCGTTTCCAATCTGTTCCAGAAACCGGCCAGCCAACAAACCAAGCGCCGACGGGCGGGTTGGGAGGGGACCATGAACGGTAGGGTTTGCTTCCTCGTTCTTCTTTCGGTAGCCCTATTAGCTGTGCGAGTCCATGCGCAGGAATTTGACGATGACGGCGAGGCTGGGGTTTACGGCTACACTTCTATCGACTACGACCCCAATACCAATGTGGTCACCGCTTACTCGGAAACGGACGTCTACGGCGAGGCACTATACTTCTATCAAGCTGAGGTTCAATTGAGCAGTAACGGACGTTACCTGGACGAGGTGTCGCCTAACCCCAGCGACAGTTCCGTTTCAGCCACCATCATCTACCAGGGTGCGGCGGGCAACACTTACCAGGCTTTTGGGGAACATGAAGTCGAACTCACCGCGAAATGGCTCGGGGGTGCCGACTACGAGTGGGACGAAGATGATGACGCGTTCGGATTCATCGAGTGGGAATATTACGGCATCGAAGACCCGTGGCAATTCCCTTTTACCGTCTTGGATTCGGATGAGGAACCAGAGGTTAGCGTCGTAGATCTTGGGGAAACCTTCGACACCGCGCAGACTTCGATTCCCGCCTCGTGCGGCACAGGAGACCAGCGGAATACGATCATCCAGGAGTACGTCAGCCTGGGTACTGTTTACTTTCCACAGTGCCCTGAGTTTACGCAGACTCTCGTAGACCCGAACTTCACTTTCGCGGAATTGAATACAGGTAGTTACTCCTGGGCGATCTTGCGGAGCTACTTCATCAGCGAGATGGATTCCCTGGAGGGCCTTGCTCCCGGATTCGGAGTCGATAGCGCATATCGCAATCCGGCGAAGGAGAAGGCCATAAGCACCGCGAACGGACAAAAATACTGGCCCACAGGCAGCCGGCACATGTACGGAGATGCAGTGGACGTCGCAACCACTCAATCGACCTGGCAGACCTATCACGACGACGGGAAGCAGCTGGGCGCGTGTGTGGAGACCATCTTCTCCCAAGGCGGATCGTACGCGCACGCTCATCTGGACTGGAGGGACCTTGCGACAGTTGGGCCAACCTTCACAGGGTGCCCCCGCGGATGGTAAACAGACGCGAACTTTCAATTGGCGTGATGGCTCTCGCAGTTAGCCTGCTTTGCCGGGCGCAGGCGGGGCCCATCACGCCGCAGGTGCTGCAGGATCTGAGGGCGGATCGGTGGCAGGTACGCCGGGACGCATTTGAGCATATCGCGGCGGTGAAAGATGGCGTGCGCCAGTCCCGCGTTCAGGCGCTGCTTATTCAATTGCGCGAACGGGAGGACCGAGAGTCGGAGAAGGCGGAGCCAGACCTCTTTGAGGACGACGATTATTTGGCCTACGACGATCAGTTGACATCTCTGGTCCAGGAGATTGCCGAGACTACAGATAATCCCCGGGCCTGGAGAGCGCTTGTCTACATGCGATTCAGTGGCGATTCCGAGTACGGAAACTGGATTGCCGCGCACCGGCAATGCCTGCCGTACCTGCTCGAGCAGGTACGCGGCCGCAGTTCGGTGCGGCGGATGTACTCGGTCTATGTGATTGCCTCGATGCTGGCGAAGGCGAAGGCCACAAATCCGTTTCCACCAGAGCAATACAAGTCGCTTAAGGCCATCATTCGCCACTTGGGGCTGAACGATATCGATCCGGTTGCCTTTTCAGCGGCAAAAGGACTGGCTCTGACCCATGACCAGGGAGATGCAGAGGTCGTTGATCGTGTGAGCGCAAGATTGGAGGATCCACTCGCGAGAGAGATGATAGCCAAGGTCGCGCAGCAGATCCGCGATGCCAACCTCGGCCAACCCAATCAACCCCACGCGGCAGACGCCCCTGGGCCGAAGAACTGAGCCGGGCTTCATGATCGGGCGTGGCCAGCCTTGAGCGAACGAGTCAACATTGACCCAGGGTTCGGTTTGACGATAGAATCGAAGAGTCTGGCGCTGTGCCCCGAAGTGGGGTGCGCGGGATTGTGCCGGGTTCACCGCCGTGAACGGCGCGTGTGCGGCCCGCCTTCCGATGCAGTAGAAGTCTGTATCCGCCCCACCGCAAAACCGGAGTTCTTTGAAGTTTATGCGCTAAGTGTTGTGCGCGGCGCTGGAGGATTTGTTATGTACGCAGTCATTCGCACCGGCGGCAAGCAGTATCGGGTTGCGCCCGGCGATGTGGTGAAGATTGAGAGCGTCGGTTCGAAGGACCAGACGGTGGAGTTCAGCGACGTTCTCGCAGTATCGGGCGAGCCGGGTACGATTACGAAGCCGTCGAGCGCGAAGGTGACGGCCGAAGTTCTGGGCGAGGGCCGGGGGGACAAGATCCTGGTGTTCCACTTGAAACGGAAGAAGCAATACAAGAAACTTCAGGGGCATCGGCAAGGCTTTACCGAGGTTCGGATCAAGGCGATCGAGGCCGACGGAGTGACGTACAGCGCGAGCTAAAGCCGGCGCTGCAGTCAGCTGATGGCTAAGAGCTGATAGCTGGTTTTGAAAAGGGGATTGAGCAATGGCACATAAAAAGGGCGGCGGCAGTTCAACAAACGGGCGCGACTCAAATGCACAGCGGCTGGGAGTGAAGGCGTTTGGCGGCGAGCTGGTGACAGGCGGGTCGATCATCATGCGGCAGCGCGGCACCAAGATCAAGCCGGGCGCGAACGTTGGAGTTGGCTCCGACGACACGCTATTTGCGAAGGTGACGGGACGAGTAAAGTTTACCGATCACGGCAATCGCGGGCGCTTTGCTTCGATCGAGCCGGTTGCTTCAGAGTAAGCCGGCACAAACGCGAAGATCGGGAAACAAAAAGGCCATGGCAACCGCCATGGCCTTTTGATTTTGACTTGCTGGTTTTCAGACTTCCGACTCATGCCCCTTGAGGTTGCGGTTGAGGACCTTGTCGACGACCTTCTCAACATCGGTGAGGAAGAAGCTGTTGGAGTGCTGAACAGCGACCTGTGTGCCGGTGTGTCCAAGCGCCGAAGCGATCTCGTTCCAGCGGTAGATGGTTGAGTTGGCCGGCATGACGATCGGCTGGGTCGCCGGTACTGGCGCGGCGCAGTAGGTAGTCCAAACACCGAGCACAACGAGGATCATTGCCTCGTAAACCACCTGTAAGGGTTCGGTAAGAGAAGCGCTCCTTGAAATGAGCGAAGCGTGGACGAAGTCATTGGCCGCCATCATCCCAAAGCCGAAGGAAAGGCCGAACGCCATGTCGCGGGCGGAAAGCCGCAATGCGTTCATGCAAATGCAGAGGAAACCGAGCAGGCAGAGCTCAAGGATGCTGACCGAGCGCATGAGCCCGTAGGCAATGTCAGGAATGACCAGGATTCCGCGATGGGCAAACGGGACCGTGGAGAAAGTAACGATCAGAGAAACCAGCGCTGCCCAACGGAAGATCACAACGCCGAACTTCATGAGTCCGGGAAGGGCTGCAAGTGCGGAACGGAAGACCTCAACGCAGACGAAAAACAGCAAAACCGCGCTGGCAATGTAGGTGCCCCAGAAGACCAGAAAATACGCCATGTACCAGTTGAGCGAGTGGGTCGTTTGATAGCCCGTATAGAGGATCAACTGGACGGGCGAAGAAACCACGCGCAGCAGGAGATAAACACCCATGGCCCGGAAACGAATGTACAGCTTCTTCCGCCAGAAGAAGTAGGCGAGAGTTGCGGTAAGCAGGAACTCAACCGCACCCATAATCGACATTGCTTGAGCTGAGGACATAGACACCTGTTCGCAAATCCTGAGAGCCTTCTCAGAATAGCGCCAATTGGCGTAAGCCTCAACTGGAATTAGCCAAACCGGCTTGGCACTTTTGTGCCATTACTTCGGTTTGGTTACCTGACCTGTACTAATTGGAGCCGCCGTTTGCCGGGCAGGTCGGGAAACCGGGGATGCAGCCAGGAGTTGGCATGGTCGCGGTGGAAGCCTGACGACTATTGATGGCGGGCGCAGACTTGGGAGTAGTAGCGGCAGCGACGCCACCGGCGACGACTACTGAAAGAGCGAGAATGCGAATGGCGAGTTTCATAATTGGTAACCCCTTAAGGATGGAAATCTGCTGGAGGTAGTCCTCCATACACAATAGGGATCATACCCAAAAGCAGGAGTCAAGTACAGAGTTTTCATCAAGATCAATAACTCATAACGAGTTTGGTTACTGATGTCATATCCCACATAGGTAACCATTTTAAGTAACCTGTTTTCGGTCCATCGCAGGCAAATGGCGGAGGTTGGCTGCATGGTAAAATAGTAGCCAGAGAGACATCGAGCAAAGCCCCCTGATTTCAAGCGTTTAATTCCCTGCAATCCCGCTTGCGATCGGTGCGCTAAAACGACGATAACCGGGCTGAGACGGGTCGAAAAAGAACAGGAACTATGGCAGACGACATCAACAGCAGCATGCCCCCGCCCGACGACACAAGCTACACCGGCGACAGCATCCGCGTACTGGAAGGACTGGAGGCGGTAAGGCTGCGTCCGGCCATGTACATTGGCTCGACCGGCGAAATGGGATTGCACCACCTGGTGTACGAGGTGGTGGACAACTCAGTGGACGAAGCGCTGGCTGGATACGCCAAGAAAGTCGACGTCACTATCCACGTGGATAACTCGATCACGGTCGTGGACGATGGCCGAGGAATTCCGGTTGACATGATGGACTTGCCGAACGGGGTTCGAATGCCGGCAGTTCAGGTGGTGCTGACGAAGCTGCATGCGGGAGGCAAGTTCGACGCGTCGACTTACAAGGTGTCAGGCGGATTGCATGGCGTGGGTGTGAGCTGCGTGAACGCGTTGAGCCAGGAGTTCAACGTTGAGATCTGGCGCGATGGGCACACCTGGGAGATGGATTTCAGCTGCGGACAGCCGACCAGCGAACTGCGGCAGGCGGGGACCAGCAAGAAGCGAGGCACCAAGGTTCACTTCCTGCCCGACAGGTCGATTTTTGCAACCACCGAGTACAACTACGACACGCTGGCGCAAAGGCTGCGCGAACTTGCCTTCCTGAACAAGGGACTGGAGATCTCGCTGACCGATGAGCGAACTGCGGATTCAAAGACCGGCGAAGCCAAGCGGGCAGAGTTCCGGTATGCGGGCGGGATTTCAGAGTTTGTGAAGCACCTGAATCGCGGCAAGCAGGTCTTGCACGACAAGCCGATCATGATGGAAGCGTCGCGGTCGGGCGTGGAAATTGAGATCGCGCTGCAGTACAACGACAGCTATTCCGAGACAGTGTTCAGCTTTGCGAACAACATCAACACGGTCGATGGCGGCTCGCATCTTTCCGGTTTTCGGACGTCGCTGACCAGGACGATCAACGCGATCGGCCAGCAGATGGGGCTGTTCAAGGACCTGAAGGAATCGCTCAGCGGCGACGATGTACGCGAGGGCCTGGTGGCCGTGGTAAGCGTGAAACTGCCGCAGCCGCAGTTTGAAGGACAGACCAAGGGCAAGTTGAATTCAGACATCGCCGGGACGGTGCAGGCGTTTGTGAACGAGCGTCTGGGGGCCTTCCTTGAGCAGAATCCTCCGGTGGCGCGGCGCATTATCAACAAGGCGATTGAAGCGGCACGCGCCCGGGAAGCCGCACGCAAGGCACGTGACCTGACACGGCGCAAGGGCGCGCTGGATGGCGGGGGATTGCCGGGGAAATTGGCGGATTGCTCAGAACGTAATCCCGACCGCTGCGAACTTTACCTGGTGGAGGGCGAGAGCGCAGGCGGAACGGCGAAGCAGGGCCGCGACCGGCGGTTCCAGGCGATTCTGCCGCTGAAGGGCAAGATCCTGAACGTTGAGAAGGCCCGCTACGACAAGATGCTGGGCCACGAAGAGATTCGCGCCATGATCACGGCGCTGGGCACGGGGATCGGCAAGGACGACTTCGACGCGAGCAAACTTCGCTACGGGAAAATCATCCTGATGACCGATGCCGATGTGGACGGCTCGCACATCAGGACGCTGCTGCTTACGTTCTTCTTCCGTCACATGACGGATCTGATCAAGCGCGATAACGTGTACATTGCGCAACCGCCGCTCTACAAGATCAAGAAAGGGCGATTCGAGCAGTACATCAAGGACGATCGCGAGCTGGTAAAGGTGATGGTGAAGCGCGCGGGCGAAGGCACGGTGATCAGGCACGGCGAGAATGCCAGCAAGATCGACGGCGCCGATCGCGTGCGCTTTATGAGCGTGCTGGGCGAGTACCTCGGCTTTGTAGAGAAGGTTGACAAGCGCATCCGCAACGAGCGATTGACTGAGCTGCTGGCGCGCGCCGAGCTAACCCATCGCGCGGACTTCGCCTCGAAAAGCGGAAGCGAAGTGCCGGAGAAACTGGCCGCCCTGCACGAGCAGCTCAGCGAGTTGGCCGATGAGTTTCAGATCAAACTGCACGAGCCGGTGGAAGATGACGAGCACCACACCTGGTCGATCTGCTTTACGGATAGCCAGGGCGCGACGCGCTGCATTGACTGGACGCTGGCATCGAGCCCCGAGTTCAGGCAGATGATGTCGAAGTATTCGCAGATCAAGCAGTTTCTCGAGCCGCCCTTCCTGGTGGAATACGAAAAGAGCGCGGCCGCGGCAGAGACAGGCGCAGAAGACGAAGAGGCTGAGGCCGAGGGCGCGACCTCGGCAGCGAGCGCGGAGGCAAAACCCGCAGCGCGGCGTGGATCGAGGATTCCGCGCGAGCCCGTGGAGAAGCAAACAGCGCGAGAGTTGTTTTCGTACATCGTGGAACAGGGCAAGAAGGACTACCAGGTGCAGCGGTACAAGGGCCTGGGCGAGATGACCAGCACGCAGCTCTGGGAGACAACGATGGATCCCGACCGGCGGACACTTCTCCGCGTAAAGCTCGAAGACATTGCGGAGACCGATGCGATCTTCACCACGCTGATGGGCGAAGATGTTGAGGCGCGGCGGAAGTTCATCGAGGATAACGCGCTGGACGTGAAGAACCTGGACATCTAGACCGCAGCGAGTCAGCAAGAAAGCGGAGCTAGCGGTGTTAGCGGTGTTAGCGGTGTTAGCGGAGCTAGTTGCATAAATCCCCGAAGCCGGCTGTAAAACCTCCCTCAGGGGCTAAAGCCCCAGGTTTTATGCCCCTTTTGCGGCACGACTAAAGTCGTGCCCTTTCACAAAGCCATTTATGCAACCGTTTCCGGGCTATTTTCGGTCGCCCCTACAAGGCGGGAGGTTTCCGGGGATGAATCCCCGGCAACCTGTGCGGACGCGCAGGCGGATCTCAATGCGCATGAGGCTGAAGCGGCGCTGCTTGCGATTGGGTCAACGAGACGGGGTCTCGGAGTAGAAGCGGTCTTTCCACCCGCCGCCGCGACCGCCGTAATGCCGCAGCGCAGACGCCACCGTTGCGCAGAGATAGAAGAGGGCGATGCCCGGAAGGGCAAGTCCCCAGAGCGGCGAAAGCCGGTAGCGGCGCAGGGTTGGCTGAAATGCAGAAGCCATCATCAGCCAGCAGAGGACTCCCAGCAGACGCGGCAGCCCGTGCGCGAAGAAAGCGAGCAGCGGCGGCGCGAGGTAGATGAGCCCCATGGCAGCGATGCAACCGAGGAGTAACAGCGGCGACCGGCCGAGCTGCTCATAGGCAGTTCGCGAGATCATGTTCCAGACATCGCGCCAACGCGAATAGACGCGGGCCGATACCGCTCGTTCCGAATGGCCCAGCCAGATTCTTCCTCCCGTGGACTTGATCTGTTCAGCCAGCGCGCAGTCATCGATGAGACGATGGCGGATGCGGGAGACTCCTTGAATTCGATCCATGGCCGGGCGCGCGACCAGCATGGACCCTCCCGCGGCGCCGGCGATGCGTTTCGCCGGGTCAGCGACCCACGCGAAGGGGTAGAGCATCTGGAAAAAGAAGACGAACGCGGGAATGAGCGCGCGTTCGGGCGCGGTTCGGCAGTGGAGGCGGACCATTTCGGAGACGAGGTCCAGCCCGTCGATTTCGGCTTTGGCAACCAGGGTTGAGATGTGGTCCGGCGCGTGCCCGATATCGGCGTCGGTAAGGAAGATGTAGCCTGCGGCCTTCGCCTTTTCGTGAGCCAGTCCCTGATGGATGGCCCACAACTTGCCGGTCCAGCCGGGCGGCAGGGGCTGGCCAGCGATGATTGTCAGGCGCTTGTCAGAGGCAAGAGAGGCGGCGATCTGGCCGGTGTCGTCGGTGCTGTTGTCGTCAACCAAGAGGATCGACAGCTCTTCCGGATAGTCCTGCGCCAGCAGAGAAACGAGGCTCTGCCGGATGCTCTCTGCCTCGTTGCGGGCAGGCACAATCACGGCCAGCTTCGTTTTACCGGAGGGCACTCCTGGATGCAGCACCGGCAATGAGCGCCAGAACCTCCCATGGAATCCGATCAGGTATACCCAGACGGCAAAGAAGAGAAGAGAGACCAAGGCGATCATCTCTTCATTTTCGTAGATTTGGCGGGGGTCCTGAGGCTGGAAAACTCGCTTGTCGGCGCCAATTATATTCCGTGTGGCGATATTGCTCCCGCAAGGCCGGCCGGGGGCTGCCGATCCGCCTCTGATGATCCTCCGTTGACGAAAAGAGGCCAATTCGCTTGTCGGGGAGGCTACTGGCGGGTGCGGGATGGGGCATCCACCGGGAACAAGGGAGCGAGGGAGCAGGAGGGCAGTTGCCCTGTGCGGACACGCGGTAGTGGGTCAGTTTGAAAAACAATCCCTCAGGGGCTAAAGCCCGCGACTATATTGCACGATTTATGTACGGGCTGAAGCCCGTACCCTTCAAACTGAAGCCCGCATTCTTCAAGCTGAAGCCCGTACCCCTCAAACTGAAGCCCGTACCCCTCAAACTGAAGCCCGTACCCTTCAAACTGAAGCCCGTACCCTTCAAACTGAAGCCCGCATTCTTCAAGCTGAAGCCCTTACCCTTCAAACTCACCCACTACCGGACGCTTCGCGGGGGCGAAGCGTCCGGAGTCCGGGATGACAATGGCCAGGCGGGGTTCGTTGTTTCCCGGGTCCCAAAAGCGGGACCCGGGGCACCCCATTCAGTTGCTGTACGAAGCCTTACCTCAGAACGACAGTTTGAGGGCTAATTGGATAAGGCGAGGATTGTTAACCGTGGAGTTGACGGCGCCGAATCCAAGCTGGTTGATATCGGCGACCGGCGAGCCGAACTGAGGATGGTTGAAGAGGTTGAAGAACTCGGCGCGGAAGTTCAAGCCCATCTCCCGATGCAAAGCGAATTGCTTGATGATTGAGAAGTCGGAGTTGACAAAATCGGGACCGGTGACGGGGACACGCTTGGCGTTGCCGAGTTCGCCGGCGGGCGGCGCGACGAAGCAGGCGGCGTTGATCCACTGGTGCTGGCCATGGTTGGCGTTGTGAGGATCGCAACCGGAGACCTGGTTGGGCCGATTGAAATTGTTGTCGTTGCCGCCGGTGTTGAAGGTGGTGCCCGAGTTGTTACTGGTGTCGATCAAAGGAACAGGGAATCCCGACGAGGCTCTTTCGATCAAGGTCATCTGCCAATTGCCGAGAAGTAAGTTTGTGGCGTCGTTCCAACTGCCCCCGAACGCCTTCCCTTTGCCGAAGGGAAGGTCATAAATCACGCTGCCGATGAAGCTTTGATCCAGGTTGATCTGCGACAGGGCCCAGTCGAGATTTTGCCAGTTGGGCAGCGGGAAGTAAGGCGCGCTCAACTCCGAGCCCAGGCCGTCCGAAAGTCCGTTGTCGTAGGTTTTGGAGTAGGTGTAGGCAACCAGCGCGTAGAGGCCGTACTTGGGGGTCTTGGTTTCGGCTTTGATCTGCATTGAGTTGTAATGCGTCTTGCCCACGTCGCCGAGCAGCAGGACCGAGTTGTAGTTCGGCGGGTTGTAGGGATAGAAGTAGGGAGAGCCGTCAGGATTGCAGCCAAGCGTGTAGCCGGAAATGGTTCCGCAACCAGAGGGGCTGTTGGTGTTGAGGTTGTTGCCGCCAACGAGCAGATGGCCGCCGACCGCACCGGCATAGCCCGCGGTAAGCAGGACGTTGCCGGGCAACTGGCGTTCGACGTTCACGTTATATTGGCGAACCCTGCCCGGCTGGTAGTTGGTCGGCATGTAATTGAATGTGCCTTGGTAGCTGGCCACGTCTTGCGGAGTGAGCAAGGAAGGAAAACCGTTGGAGAGAGTAAAGCCCAACTCGGGAGACTGGCCCAACTCCGGAGTCTGGTCCAGCGTCGTGGCGCAGTACGAAGAGGCAAAGGCGCAGCCCGTGGAAAATGTAGCCGGGAGCTGATCGGATTCGCCCAGGTTCGGCGGATTCTGCCACAGGCCCTGCGCGCCCTGGCTCCAGGCCGAATCGTGGTAGATGCCATAGCCGAGGCGAAGCACAGTCTTGTCGCTGCCCATCACCTTCCAGGTGAGGCCGACGCGGGGTTCGTATGCGCCCCAATACATATTGATTCCCGCCGAATCGTTCACACCATCTTTTCCTGCGACCTTAAGCTCTCCCGTAGAAGGGATGTAGTCTGCTATCCGGTTATGGATTTCGGTTTCGGGAGTGGTCATATCCCACGCCAGTCCCAAGTTGAGGGTGAGCGAAGGAGTAACCCGCCAGTCGTCCTCGACAAAGGGCCGGATGATCTTCCATCGACGGCCGGTGACGGCGCCATCGTAAGTCTGGTCGTGGATACCCAGTCCTGTCATTCCCATCAGCAGATCGGCCTCGCCATTGCCGGGCGCGACGCCGGCGCCGGTGAAGTTTCCAAAGAGACCCACGATCCAGAAGCCGTCTGAAAACTCCTCCGTGCCCACGTTCATTTGATTGTCGCGGAGATCGATTCCGGCGTGGATCTCATGCTTGCCGCGGATCAGATCGAGATCGTCTTTGAACGAGAAGATATTCGTGCCGCCCTGAAATGGAGAGTAGCCGCGATCGCCAAGCGACCAATACCCACCAAGAACTTCAGTGGAGACCAAACCCTCGCTGTAGGAGCCACCGGGAAGAGCCGTGCCGCTCGACGAGCATCCCAGATCTGCGTTGGGAATTCCGAAGATGGCCGACTGGCAGGAGAAGTTACCCAGCGAGGCAATGTAGTTGAAGATGCGGTCGTAGCCTACGGTGGCCTGGTTGAGCGTGGTGGGCGAGAACACGTGGCTCCAGCCGATGCCGATGTTGCGGCCGTGGTTGATGAGGTTTTCGTTGCTGCCGAAGGCGTTGGATTCGGCGAGCGTCGGCGCGCCGCCGGGGACAAATGAGAACGCCTGGTCGTAGCTAAACCGGGCAAACAAGTTGTCCGACGCCCCGAGTGTCTCGTCTACACGCGCATCGAACTTGGTCTCGTTCAGTTGCCTGACGGGCTCATTCACATAGTTGTATCCGGCCGAAGGATTGTTGGCGTTCGGCGTCGGATAGATGTTGATCATGTCCTGTCCAACGTGGTCGATCAGGTTTGAGGGGATCTTGTTGCAATTGACTCCCGGGGCCTGGCTGCCATCTGAGGCAGCAGTGATTGGATTGCCGGACGAGTCGCACTGGAAATAGGGATTCGACGCGCCGACCATGTTCGGATTGGCGATGGGATACTGCACGACATTGCCATTGGAATCCAACACCGGATTGCCAAAAGGGTCTAGTGAGAAATCGGGAGCCGCGGTAGCCGAGCCGCGCATGGCCATGGAGGGAACCAAGCCGGTGAAGGTAATTCCCTGGCGCTGATACTTCTGCTCGCCATCCACAAAGAAAAACGTCTTGTTGTGGCGGACAGGCCCTCCGATAGACCCGCCAAACTGGTTGAGATTGAACTTGGGGGTTGTAGTGTCAAAGTCGCCTCTCGCGTCGAGGTCAGTGTTTCTGACGAACTCAAAAAGCGAACCATGGAAGTCGTTCGTTCCTGACTTGGTGGTGACCAGAACGGTGGGACCGGCCCGCGTGCCGAACTCGGCGGAGTAGGTATAAGTGAGGACCTTGAATTCCTGGATGTCGTCGATCGAGGAAAAGACGCCAATGCCGCCTGCGGTGAGCTCATTGTTGTCTACGCCGTCCAGCAGCCAATCAGTGCTGTTGGGCCGGGAGCCGCCCACCGACAATGAAAACGAACCGCGCGCGGCAACTTCGCTGTCGCTGCCCTGGGTGAAAAAGCTGTTGGGGTTCGATTCTGCAGTGGCGCCGGCGGTGAGCGTGGCGAGCTGAACGAAATCGCGTCCATTGAGAGGCAGTTGCGTGACCTGCTGCGAGGTGATGACCTGGCCGAGAGACGGGTTGGTGGTCTCTACGGCAACCGCTTCGCCCGAGACCGTCACCGTGGTTACGACAGTTGCCGGCATCAGCTTGAAATCCAGTTCGCGGGCCTCATCCACCTGCAGGTGCAGGTCTTTGGATTCGGCACTTTGAAAGCTGGCGGCGTCGACGCGCACTGTGAAAACGCCGACGGGAAGCAAGGGAACGAGATAGTGGCCGGAGCTGTCGGTATTGCTGGAGCGGACCTGGCCGGTTTGCTGAGAAGTTACTTTGACGGTGGCGCCAGAAACGCCCGATCCTGCTTTATCCACAACGTTGCCGGAGATGCTTCCGGTGGCTTGGCCGTACACGGCTGGACAGGTGGCAAGCACGAAAGCGAAGGCCAGGATCAGAAATCCGATCCCGTACCGGGTGTTGCCGGCCAAACCTCGATTGAATTCTGCAACGTTCTGACCTCTCAAAGAAGATTTCATGGTTAGTCTCCCTTCAACATGGTTGATTGAGCCGTTTCGACTTGAATTTGCCAGGCGGGTTTTGATCGGCGATTGCCTGGTTTGTTGCTGCATCGACAAAACGGTAGCTGGGTAAGCTCCAAAAGCGGTGTCCGGTACTACGAGACGCCCTGTGGATTACGTTGCACAATGGGACCCCAAGTGCGCTAGCCGGAACGGCAGGCCGGATTGCCTCGGACACCCCATATAACGGATTTAGCGTTGCAAGAATTGCAGAAACCGAATAAACAAATTTACCAAGAATTCAAGCTGGTCCGGATGGAAATTCTACACGGAGGGGGGCGATGGAGCGCAAAGCGCAAAATGTGGATAAATATCCGGCTAGTACCGTAACCGCGTGAATCCGTGCTCTCCCAGGTCTCAAAATCGAGACCCGGGGCACCCAAGCCTCATGGTTGCGATTACGAAACCACAATGTCGCGGTACCAGCCTTAGTGTATTCGCTCCAGCCGCGTGCGGCGCCTGGATCTCAGGCCAGTGAGGCAGCCAGCGACTTGACTCCGCGCAGGTCGATTTTGCCGGTGCCCAGGACCGGGAGCGCGTCAACATGGAAGAACTGATTGGGACGGGGCTTCCAGAGAGCGGGCAGATCGCATTGGACCAGTTTTTCGAGGATGGGTGCGAGCTTGTCGTCACTCAGGGTCGAAATAACGACGATACGCTCGCCTTTTTTCTCATCGGGCAAGGCGGTGACAGCAAAGACCTGCTCGGTAACACCGGCGAGCTCGTGCAGCTTGTCTTCAATGCGGACGTGGGGAACCATCTCACCGCCGATCTTGCTGAAGCGCGAGAGGCGATCGGTGATGGCGAGGAAGCCGTCTTCTTCCATGAGGGCGACGTCACCGGTGGTGTACCAGCCGTCGTGCAGGACCTCGGCAGTCTTCTCCGGCTTGCCTAGATAGCCCTTCATCACATTGGGACCTTTGACCAGCAACATTCCGGGTGTGCCGGGAGGAACCGGTTCGCCAGAGTCGATGTCGACGATTCTAACCGTGACGCCGGGAAGCGGGTGACCGATGCGGCCCCGGCGGGCGCTTACCTGGCGGAATCCGGGGGCACGGAAGTCGCGGCCGTTCACGGAAACGACGGGAGAGCACTCGGTGCAGCCATAGCCCTCGAGCGGACGAATACCGAAGGTGTCCTCGAAGGCCACAGCGATGCGCTCGGG
>Ga0326727_10015879_pt1 | contig 16041 bp, 10 predicted proteins | sample MB2enrmetagenome_FD_207643 | JGI IMG/M metagenome (GOLD analysis project Ga0326727, IMG submission 207643) | Lab enriched peat soil microbial communities from McLean, Ithaca, NY, United States - MB29MY | ecosystem: Environmental > Terrestrial > Soil > Wetlands > Peat | place: USA: New York...
AGGCCCCGTTCTCCCGGTGCGCGTCGATGGGCGCGAGACGGGCGCCGGTTTCCGAGAGCGGATACACGCGTAACGTCTGTGCTTTGCTGGTGAGGCGGATGGTGCTTTCCACGCGCTCCATCATCACCGGGGAGGGGCCCCGGTTGAGGTCGCCGGAGGGCTTGCTGCTGCCGGGATCGGGTTCGAGTGTCCACCATACTGTCGTTCCAGGATAGTTGATAATCTTCTGGTTTGTCCGGGTGGTGTAGCCGGGGGTGGTGAGCAGGAGGTGACGCGATTCGGGGATGGGCTTGCCGTCGAGCGACGTGAGGAGGATGGTGGCATAGCCCCGGGCGGTCGCTGCAAGTTGTACTTCGAGCGGCCCGGCAGTGACGGGATGGTTGCCGGGATAGCCGAAGACTCCGGCGGCTTGCGGGGCGTGGATGAGGTAGAGCCTGGCGTCAGGATCGTAGGTGAGTTCTCCGGTATCGGATTGGTAGGGCGCTTTTGCCGGTTGCGCTGCGGTGCCATTGCCATCTTTTGCCAGTTTGACCGGATGTACGAAGACTTCCGCGGGGTCGATGAGGGAGAGCTTGGCCAGGTTCCCGTTCACCTTTTCGCGCAGGGCTCTCAGGCGCAAGTCGGCGGAAACGGGGATCACCACGGGTGATTTGCCGGACTGGATTGCGCCGGAACGGAAAAGGAAGGCGGCTTGGCCCAGCAGAACGTCCTTCGACCAATCGCCATTCAGATTGAAGCTGTTGGGGACGTTGGTCGACCAATCCGCGCCGTGGGCGTAGGCGAAGTGCATGAGCGCGTCCCAATCCTGGAAGGCGCCGAGCGCCGCGGTCACGACGTCGATTTCGTTGGCCTGCATGTTGGGCCACGGCTGATTGTATTCGCTGACAGTGTAGGGTCGCCCGGCCTGGCGTTCGATGGCGACTCCCGCCAGTTCGCTGAGGCCGGTGCCGATGGTGGAGACGTTCTTCTGACGCCAGTCGCGGCCGTCCCATGAGGTGTGGGGGAAGTTGTAGTGGTCGATGTAGAAGTGGTTGTCCTGGAAGTCGAGGTCCTGGTGGGTGTCGAAGTTGGCTAGGCCGCCGTAGCGGACCTGGGTTCCCGCCACGGGTACGGCGCCCGCGGTCTCACGAACGGCGGCGAGCATGCGATTCAGGTAGGCGCGATCGACATCGGCCAGGAATTGGAGATAGTCATCCATGCGGCGGGGGCGTGCGACGTCATTGCTGACGAGGGCGATGTTGGCGGATTCGAGGGATTCGTCCGCGTTGAGTCCGCGATGGCCCGCGATGCGTAAGGACGCATTCCGGATGTACAGGGGCGTATCGGAGCCGAGGTCCTGGAGTTCGAGGCCGAAGCGGCCGTTCTTTTCGAACGTGGACGCGGGCTGCTGGACCGGCAGCCGCACCTTTTGCCATTGGTTGGTGACGACGATGGTCCTGGCGCCAATTTGGTCCCACGGGCTGGCGTCGCGCTTGAGGTCCCAATGGATGGTGCGGGTAACGCCCTCGGGCAGGTCGGAGCGGATTTCGACTTCGGCGATGTAGCTCTTGGATGGGTCGATAGAGAAGCCGACTTGCTTGACAATGACCGATGCGCCGGTCCTGGTGAGGCGGATGACTTCGGCGCCATCTTTGATCTCCTGCTTCCCTTGTGCAGGATTGTGCACTTCCAGGTTCCAAGATTGGCTGAGCATGTCGCTGCCATCCGCGGTGGATTCTCCCCAGGCTTTGCGCAGCTTCTGAGTGGTGGTGTAGCGGGTTTTGAGGTAGGCGTTCCATTGCTCCTGGAGGGCGCGGCGATAATCTCCCGTGAGATAGGTCTCGAGCTGATTGATTTGCCAGGAGTAGATGAGGGAGGATTCGTTATTGATTTCGACCACGCCCAGCACGGGATCATCGCGCAGTTTGAGCGCTTCGATCACCTTGCGCGCGTACTCGCATTGGAGGTCCACCATGCGGGGATAGAAAATGTGCAGCGGTTTGCTCTGGGTGGGGAATTGGGCGAGCGCGGGGACGTTGTCAACGTCCGGGCGGAACGTGTAGCCGACGTGAAGATTGAGGTCGACGTAGATGCCTTCGGCTTTGAGGGCGTCGAGAAAAGCGCGCAGCCGTTTGACGGAGACGGGGTTGAGGGTGGGATAGGGTCCGGTGGTGAGAAGGCTACGGGCGGTCGAGGGGTCGCGGTCCGGCGAGGAATCCATGTGATGGCAGCGGACCAGGTTCACGCCGAGACGGCGCAGGCGTTTGGCGATGCGGGGCGCGTCGGCCTCCTCGGGGAAGTTGGCGCCGAACGCCATGTTAACGCCGAACAGGCGGACGCGGCTGCCGTCGGAGGCGCGGCAGAAGTGCTCGCCGCAGACTTTCAGTTTGTCGCCAGGGGAGAGGGGGTGATTGAGGGAACTGGCATCGGCCGCGCCCGTGAGATGGTCCTGATCTAACGTGAATGGGAAGAACTGCTGCGAGTATCCCAGGGAGGAGCAGAGCAACGCTGCGGTACAAAGAGACGTACGCATTGCGGTAAGAGCTATCTTATCAGTGGGTGGCGCAGGCACTTTCCACTGACCACCCTCCCGTGCGTTGCCTGTAACCCCATGTGGAATAGGCTTTAGCCTGTGCTTGACGGAGCACGGCGGAGCCGGCGACCGTGTGCCTGCTCCACAGTCAGTGTTGCTAGAGACTGCCCGAAGGGCGGACTCCCGCTCGTGCCTGCAGCGTCCCGACTCATCGGGTCGCCGGTCGAGACGAATCTCGACCCTGCAGGCTGAAGCCCGCGCCACGGCCCAATTCCTGCAAGTTAATGCTAGGCGATTGCGTCAATCGGCGTGAAGCCGGGCCCGAGAATAGGGGCTGCCGGGATGCCCAGCCAGGCTTCTAGCGCGGTGGCGTAGACGGAGCGGAAATCGGTGTGCGGCTTCAAGGCGTCGTTATCCAGATCGGCGAGGCTGGGGTGCTGGCCGATGAGGCCGCCTTTCACGCGTCCGCCAGCCAGGAAGACCGGCGCTGCCGCTCCGTGACCGGTGCCGTGACGTCCGTTTTCCGTTACTGTGCGGCCGAACTCGGAGAAGGTCATCAGGAGCACTCGGTCGAGCAAACGGTCGTGCGCGAGATCGTCGCAGAAGGCCGCGACGGATTGTGACAGTTCGCGCAGCGAGACGGCATGGTTCCCCGCCTGGTTGGCGTGATTATCGAACTCGCCGGGGGAAGCACCACCTTGTTCCACCAGGAAGATGCGCAGTCCCAGATCGGCGCGGATGAGTTGCGCGACCGTATGGAAAGATTGCGCCAGCGGGAGGTCGGGATAGTCGGGCGTGCGGGATGATTTGATCACGCCGGCCATCCGATGCCCGGACGAGAATGCGGTGACGCTGGTATGGGCCACGAATTCGGCCAACGCTGTGTCGCGCCGGGCGTCAATTCCCGGGTCGATCCCGGCGCTCAGCGCCCAATCATTGGCCTCGCGGATGGTGGGTACGATGGCCTCGCGGGAATGTATGGCCATGGGCGCCGGAATGCGTCCGACGAAGGCCACGGGAACGTTGCCGCGATCAGCGTCGGCATAGCGGTCGGCGACGCGTCCCAGCCAGCCGGTGCGCTCCTGAGGAGACGGGCTGGCAGTCTGCCAGCTTTGCATGCCGATGATGTGATCGCGATGCATGTTGGGATAACCGACGCCCTGAACGACGGACAGACGACCTTCGTTGAAGAGACGCGCCATGCCGCGGAGTTCCGGGTGGAAGCCCAAGCCCGAACCGATTTTCTGTACCTGGTTTCCGGTGAGCCGCAGGGTAGTGCGCGCGCGGCCGTAGAGGTCGTCTTCGTAAGGAATGACGGTATTGAGGCCATCATTACCGCCGGCGAGTTGGAGCACTACCAGAATGGCGCCGTCGCGGTCCGGCTTGACGGCGGTCTGCGCGGCGGCGCGCGCCAGAAATGAGGAAGCCGCCAGAAATGTGCGTCGCGTCATGACAGTTGAAACTCCGGTAGGTTGGCGATCGCTTTGGCCAACTCATTTCCATCCAACTGTGCCAGGCTTTGCAGAACCTCGCGCGGCGCGTCGTTCTGGATCAGGGTGTTGAGGAGCGTTTGGCGATCGGGTGGATGTTCGGCCTTCGCGATGATGTCTGCCGCGAGATGGCTGCGTCCCACGATGGTGTAGTGATTGAGCCAGCGGCGTCCGCCGGGCCAGCCGTCGCGTGAGGGAGGGTCGGGGATACGTTGGCCGAGCGCAGAGAGGTCCGCCTGTAGTTCGGCTGGCGGGAGGGTAACGCCAAGCGGGATGGCCAGATTCAAAGCGAATTCCAGAGGGCTCTTGATGTCCTGGCGATAGCCGTCAAGGAACTGGTCCGAGCGGAGTATGCCGGCGATCAGTTTGCCGATGTCGTAATCGTGCGCGAAAGCCTCCGTGAGCGATGCTGGCGGTGTGGCGTCGGCCAACAGCCAGCGGCCAACGCGACGTACTACGGTCTGCGCGGTGGCAGGCTCTGATAGCGTTTTGCGGACGGCATCTTCGGGACTCAGATTGCCGCGATGTCTGGCCGGGTCGAAGTGGTATTCGCCGCGAAGGACGGTGACGCCGCTGAAGGCTTCGCGGTCCACTAGCGGCGGCGGACCGTTGGCGAGCAGCGCCGCGGGATCCTGCGCGACCGCCAGGAGCATCTGGTCGAAGCGGCCCAAGGCGTGTTTGCGAAGCAGCGTGATATGCTGCTCCATCAGTCCAGGCTGCGGCACGCGCGATCCGGCTACGCCGAAGAAGTTGTACCAGAACAGGGTGGCCTTTTCGAGCAACGGGTAAGGCGAGTTGCGCATGCGGTACAGCCAGACCTGGCCCGAATCCTGCGAAGTAGCTTCAGGCGGGATCAGCGCCGCGACGCTTTGTTCAAATGCGACTTGATCAGGCGGAACGGCGAGCAGGCGATTGATGGTTTTGGCCGGGCCGTCGGCGAGGGCCTGTTGCAATTGAGCGGACGTGAAACCGAAGGTGGTGCGGCGAAGGAGGTGTCCGGCGAGCGCGAGGTTCCAGGTTTGCGGCATGACGCTGATCTCCTTCACTTCAGTTCCAGATCGAGATCGGCCTGGTTCCCTGTCATGCTCAAGCGGGCGCGTGCGAGCTTGTCCAGCCACGCGACATTGCGGTCGAACTCGAGGGCCGCCTGTTCCGGTTTCTGGCCCTTTGACAGGACACTCTGGCGGATCATCCCGCTGCGGTTCACGTTCAACAGCGCGGCAATCTCCGCGGGGCTGTTTACTTCGACGAGGGTATGGGTGTCGGACTGCCGCGCGGGCTGGCGAGAATCCTCATGGTTGACGGCATCGATTAAATCTCGCGCCAGGCCGTCGGTAGTGCTGAGGATGATATAAGGGCCATCGCGGACGATGGCGGGACGGTAGTTGAAGTTGGAAGGCAAATGGGCGCGGTCCTTTTGCGAGCGGGTGGAGAATGCACCATAGGTGAAGGTCACGCCACCGTAGGTTTCGCGGTCGAGGAGGACGCCGGGGAGGGCCTGCTGTCCGCGTGTGAAATTGGTCAGCCCGACTGCTTTCTGCCAGGCTTCCTCCAGCACTTCGCCGAAATCTTCCTTGTCCGGCGCGGGTTTCACACGGAAGACGAGCGCGGCCGCGGGATACTGTTCGACCGGAGTCCCGATCTTCGGGTCGTACTGCTGGCGCGCGACAATCAGACGCACCTGCGGCTCCAAGCGGCTGAAGACTTCCTGGTTGAGGTCGCGGCCGGTGAAGAAGATTTCCAGGAAGTTCTCGGCGAGAATGCCGCCGGAAGTTTTCTCGGGGAACAAGGTATCCTTCAGCCCGTAGAACTGGCCGAGATCGCGCCAGAAAGTCGCGGCGGCGAGTTCCCGCGGGACGCTCAAATTGGGAAGAATGCCGGGCTCGGCGGGAAGTGCGATGGCGCCGAATCCGGTGGCGTCGAGTTTGCCGTCGGTGGCCGCATGGAGGCGCAGTTTCCTGCCTTCGATGGAGAGCCCCAGGGATACCCAATTGGCTCCGCGCAACGATTGTTTCAGCGGACCGTTGAAGACGATGTCGAAGAGATCGTTGTTGGCGAGCGCTTTTTGCGCCGGCGGATAGCGGTTCAGCATGGCCATATTGATGAAGCCCCAGGCGGCTGGATGGGCGCCCGCGGCTTGCCGGGCTTGCGCGTAGAGCGGAGACGCAGCCAGACTGCCATGCGCGCGAGGCGCGAAGAGCACCTTCATAGTTTCGCCTTGGTTGGTCAGTATGAGACGGTTGCCGGTGCGGGCGAAGACTTGTTTGCCGTCCAGGCTCCAGACCACCACGTCACCCGGATACTCCTGGTAGAAGATGGACGGCTTCTTGGCAGATGCGGGCGAGACCACAGGAGTTCCGGCCACGGCCTTGACGAACTGCTGCAGCACGTCCAGCAATTGCGGATTCTGGGTGTCAAAGACGATGACTGAGGCGTCGCCGGGATAGAGTACGTAGGTGACGCCGCCGCCGGTGAACTGCCGGATGAGTCCGGTGTAGTCGGTACCGGCGCGCTTGCTCAGCATCTCGACCAGGCGTTGGAATCCCGGATCGGTGGGGTTGGCGAGCAACATCTCGGGAATTTTCAGGCTCGCCGCGAGGTCCAGCAGGGCGCCCGGCTGTTCAACTCGAAAGGCGTAGACTGCGCCTTCCGGCAACCACTGATCGGCGGTAGGGCTGGGTTGCGCGGCTGCGGCCAGCGCGCAGAAAAGCAAGATCGCGTTGAGTCGTCCGAAGACGGCCATGGCATACCTCCCGGCTGAAGGATACGCCTGAACTGTTGACTCTATTATCTCCGGATGCGCGGGAGCCGGCTGTAAGGATTAGTAAATCCGAGCGCGCCCAAGCCCAACAAGGCGATAGCGAAGAGTATCGGGCACGGTGCTCGCCCTGATAGTTTTGCTCGAAATCATGCTTTCGATTCTGGCTGACCCAGGCCGAGACGAATCTCAGAACTCCTGAGGTCGCTGCGGGTTTTGGCAGCCGCGGGAATATCGGTGAGCCGAAACGGCCGGCTGAGACGAATACCATTCGGCTCGCAGGCTACCAGCCCAATGTCACTTAGTTTCTAACAGGGCCAAATCTAAGAGTTCATCTCTCAGAATTTCACGCGGCGAGCAGGTCGAGGACATTTTGTATGGCGTGATCTGCCTTGTAGAAGGCGGCTTCGATCTTGGTGCCGGGCTTGAGGGTTTCGTCAGGCCGGTGATGGAAAAGCCGGATGTTATCCGGCGGGGTGCCCCTGGGGCCCGCCTCAGGCGCCCTCTTGTGACCGGGCCGACACAGCTTTTCATACTTTAGGGTGGCCGGCCCGGCCGGCCATGAGTCGTTCATAGGCGTTACTCGGCGGCTGGGATTTTTTCACAGCTTCTTACGGCCGCGGCTCGGAGGGTGGTACTGAGCCGGTTGCCCTCAGCGAGAAAACCGTTGTGCCCGCTTTCGGGTGCTCCACCGACAGCGCCGCTTCACCGAATTTCCCCGCATGCAAAGCTTCCACCGGCGAGGCGGTTTCTACCGTCAACTCCGAACCCCGCAGTGCGATGCTCGCATTCCCCAATTCCACGCCATTTTCCGGCAGAACGTTGCGATTGGAATCCTTCCACACAAACTCCAGCCATCGTCCGCCGTCGGAGCGCGTAGATACCGCCCGCAGATGCTGGTTTTCGAGGACCGTCTCAGGCTGGCCGTCAGCATCCAGATCATACGAATAGGCAACCGTCTGGTTGCGCGGAATCACCACCACGGACGGCGTGACATTGACGTCTGCCGCGCCGCTCAAATGGAAGTCGCACTTGTGCAATCCCGGCGCCGCGTTATTGGGAAACACGCGTAGCGTCACTTCACGTTCCATCGAGCCGCCGATGGAGATATCCGTCCTGGGAGGAGAGAACTGCACCACGCCGCACGAGGCTTCCAAAGTGAATGAACGGATTTCCGGAGAATTGTTGCGCACTACCACGTCGATGCTGCGTCCCGCCGGGCTCTCCACGGGAATGAGCGGCGGTTCAGAAATCAGCTCGCGATCCGCACCGTAATGCAGAGTCACCGCCTGGCGGAACCGCAACGACGCGGCGCGCAGAAGCTGCAGCCGGACATGTCCCATCTGTACGCCGTCGGCCTCGAGTGCGAGCTGAACATGATCCCCGTGCACCGCGTCCGCCGGCACATCCACGCGATAGTTGATGTTGAGCGGCGAATCTCCCGGCGTGGGGTCGATCTTGCTGGCCTTCAGATTCGGCGGCAGAATCAGCCGCGACCGTTGGGCGATCTGCGGTGAAGAATACGAGGTCGCGATGGTATTCGCCTGGCCGATGACCAGCGGATGCGAATCCACGAAAAAGGCCGACTCATCCGGAGCTTCCAGTGCCAGCCCGATACGGGTGCGGAAAGCCGGCCCCTGGCCTTCAGGAATGTCCAACCGCGCGCGCATGGTCACGTTGTCCCAGGTGAATTTGATCGGCTTGCCTCCCGCCAGATACGGCCCGGATGGCTCGCTGGTGAGCTGCAGAATCACTTCGCCGCCGTTGGGCGCGTAAAACTCCATGGCGAGGATGCCGTTTTCGTATTCCACGTTGGTGAGTTCCGCGGTGGCGTAAATAATGCGGTCGTTTTTCGAGAGCGTCTGGCAATTGTGACAAAAGGCCGCGTCGGAGAGCGGAATGTTGACGGGCAGAAAGAGCGCGTCGCCCTTCTTCACGGTGACGTTGGGGATCTCCAGATGCTGCTTGGCGGGCGAGTAGTAAGCGCCGACCTGGCCCGTCCAGTCCGCCGCGGTCTCGTTGACCAGGTCGAGAGCGCCGGCGCCGCCAGGGGATGTGAGTTCGGTAACTCGGATGGGATAGAAGTGTTTCGAGCGCGGATTGAAAGTCATCTTCTGCGCCTGCATGGAAGGCAGAATCGCGGCCCAGTATTGCAGCAGAACCGCATCGCGCCGCAGCACCCCGGTGAGCGGCTGCTGCTCATCGCCGGTGAACGAAACGGCTCCGCGATGATAACCGTTGCGATCGCGTGTGTCTTCCACATCGATCCAGGTGAGCGAACCGCGAGACGACAGTATGATGGAGCGGCTCAACTGCAATGCGGTAGGCGATTTCAGGGATACTCGCGCCACCGGTTGCGGCATGCCGATCACCACCGGTCCGCCGTGCTCCACCAGTTGCGTCGCGAGCAACGAATTCAGTTCCCCCGCGCTGGGACCGCCCATCTGCGGGCGAAGATAGATCTTCATCCCCAGGCGCCGCACGATTCTGATTAGCGGAGCAGTCTCGGCTTCGCTCCAGCCGCGCACCACCGGGACAGTAACTTTATCGATGCCGATGTTTTTCATCCACACCAGCTCGCGCTCCTGCAACTGCGGGGGAAACGAGCGGTAAGGAAATTCGACGGCTTCGACGAACGCCGCTGGTGCGGCTGCCAGGGGAAGAACGAAAACGAGGGTAAGGAATATCCGCTTCACGAACGAGGGCCCGAGCGCAGGCGGTAATCTTCCACCAGCGGCATTCTGATGACGCGGCACATTTCAAACAGACGCGACCGCGCCCGCGCGCCTACGCGATCGGATAAGGTTTCCCGGTACTCCGGCTGGTTGGTGGCCGGGTTGCGGTGCGAGGTCACGCTTCCGGCTTCCGGGTCGGGCATATTGGAGGTGGCAATCAGAGGCTTCCGGTAATTGCAGCGATGGGTGATGATCGAGGTGACGGTGTCGAGCGCCCAATCGGTGACGCGTTGCGCGCCGAGATCGTCGAGCAGTAGAACCTCGGCCTCCAGCGCCTGGCGATAGGCCTGCTTGCTGGACGCCCCGGCGGCGGGGTCGTAGCCCGCGCGGATGGTGTCGAGCAGCGTCTGGTAATCGCAAAACAAGCCGGCGAATCCACGTGCGATCAGCATACGCAGGGCCGCCACGGCCAGGTGCGTCTTTCCCGTGCCGGGTTCGCCGATGAGCAGCAGGCCGGGGCGCTTTTCATTGGGAAATTCCCGCACGAACGATTTAATCTCCAGCAACACGGTGGCGAGACCGCTGCGCGCAATCGAGTTATCCCGCGGGATGACGAAATTGTCCAATGATGCATCACGATAAAGCGGAGGCAGTTGCGCCTTCTGTTCCAGCCCGGCAGCCCGTGCCACGGCTTCACAGTCACAACGCTGCGCACCGGAGACCTCTTCCTGCTGGACGATAATCCAGCCCGTTCCGTTGCATCTGGTGCAGTTCTCTAGCGGCATGACTCTCCAATTATGAGCCTATTCTATGGTGGCCAGAACCGAACCGGCATTCACCGCTTCGTGCACTTTTACTGCCACGTTGACCACCCGTCCGGCCCGCGGCGCTTTCATCTCATTCTGCATCTTCATGGCCTCCAGCACCACCAACCCCTGTCCCACCGAAACTTCGTCCCCCGGCGAGATCAGCACGCGCACCACCTTGCCGGGCATGGGCGCTTTCACCGTTTCCCGTCCCGACGCCTTGCGCGACGCACCCGCTGGATTCCACTTGCGCGGATCCTCCACTTCGACCGTCAGACGGTGCCCGTCGATTTCTACCTCCGAGCCGGTCATGGCAACTTCGTAACTGCATCCTTCGACCAGGATCGAGTAGATTCCCGGTTCCACTTCCAGGAAATCCGCATTGGCAGCGGTGTGGGCCGGCTGGCCGTTGACGCGAACCACCGCTTTCATCTCAGCACCTGCTCCCTTCCCGCGAGAAGCCAGGGCGAGGCGCTTGCGCTATGGTGGGCGATCGCCGGCAGGCTGCGCGATTGAATCTGCGCCGCCGTCGCCGCCAGCTGAATGGCCCGCTCGGGCGGCTCGCCACGCCCCGGCACGCGGGCAGAGAACCTTTCTAAAAACCCCGTGTCCAGTTGTCCCTCGCGAAATCCCGTATCGGCCAGAATACCATCGAAGAAGCGAAGATTGGTGCGGATTCCGGAGACCCGGTATTCGTGGATGGCGCGGCGCATGCGTGCCACGGCTTCATCGCGATTGCCTGCCCACACCACCAGTTTCGCCAGCATCGGATCGTAATCGAGCGGCACGTTCCATCCGGCATACACGCCCGAATCGACACGTACACCCGGACCTCCAGGTTCGCTTAACCGAGTAATTTTGCCGGGGGAAGGGAAGAACTGGTTATCCGGATCTTCGGCGTAGACGCGGCACTCGATGGCAGCGCCGCGCCACGTGACGTCTTTTTGCCCGAGCGGCAGTTTCCCGCCCGCGGCGATCTCCATTTGCCAGCGCACCAGGTCGATGCCGGTGACCAGCTCCGTCACCGGATGTTCCACCTGCAGCCGCGTATTCATCTCCAGGAAATAGAAATTGCGCGCCTCGTCGGCCAGGAACTCGATCGTCCCCGCGTTGTAGTAGCCGGCGGCCCGCGCAATCTTCACCGCCGCCGCGCCCATGGCGTCGCGCATCTCCGGATGGAGGGCCACCAGGGGCGAAGGACACTCCTCGATAATCTTTTGGTGCCGCCGCTGGATGGAGCACTCGCGTTCGCCCAGGTGAATCACGTTGCCGTGACGGTCGCCGAAAATCTGAATCTCGATATGCCGCGGGCGTTCGATCAGCTTTTCGACATAAACGGCGCCGTCGCCGAAAGCCCGCTCGGCTTCGCTCGAAGCATCCCGGAAGGCCGCGTCGAGATCGGCTTCCTGATCCACCCGCCGCATGCCTTTCCCTCCGCCGCCCGCGACCGCCTTCAACATCACCGGATAGCCGGCCGCCCGCGCGAAATCGCGGGCTTGCGACGGCTCCAACAGGCCTTCGTGCGCGCCGGGTACAATGGGAGCACCGGCCGATGCGGCGATCTGGCGGGCACCGGTTTTGGACCCCATTTTCCTGATGCACTGCGCGCTCGGACCCACGAAAACCATGCCGGCGTCTTCACAGCTTCGCGCGAATTCCGCGTTTTCGCTGAGGAATCCGTAGCCCGGATGGATGGCGTCCGCGCCATGGCGCCGCGCCGCGTCGATGATGCGCGCGATGTTCAGATAACTTTCTTTGGAAACGGCGGGACCGATATGGGCGGCCTCATCCGCCTTGCGGACATGCAATGAACCACGATCGGCATCGGAGTAAACGGCCACGGTCCGGATGTTCATCTCGCGCAGCGTACGGATGATGCGGACGGCAATTTCTCCTCGGTTAGCAATCAGGACTTTGCGGAACACGCAACAGATTGTAGCAGTGAGCCGGAACGAAAGCTGCACTGGTGGCCAGTTCTCTCTCTCTCTCTCTCTCTCTCTCTCTCTCTCTCTCTCTCTCTTCTCGGCGCCTCCATTTTGAATCGCCGGAGGGAAGGATATTCTGTACAGCCGGCGCTGGTTTTGAACGCAGAGGGGGTGCGCCGACCGACGTCGTCGTTCAGGGCAGTCGGAAACTATTGGGCATGCGCCGCGTCGGTCGTCACCGGCTTACGCCGAGTTCCGTCAGGCACAGGCTAAAGCCTATTCCACAAGGGCGGTGCAATGGCTCCCCACCATACTCCGGTGGTATATCCTCAAGTTGGTGGCAATCATGGACGAGCAGACCGGTTCCACGCCCACCGTAGTGGGGATAGGAGCCTCCGCGGGCGGTCTGGCCGCCCTCAAAACGTTTTTTGACCACGTACCTGCCGATACCGGATTGGCCTTTGTAGTGGTGGTTCATCTTTCGCCCGAGCACAGAAGCCTTCTGGCGGACCTGCTGCAGCCGCACATCCGCTTCCCGGCTGAACAAGTCAACGAAACCACGCTGCTCCAGCCGAATCACGCCTACATCATCCCTCCCAACGCCAACCTCAGCGCCATCGATACCCATCTGCGTCTCTCCGAACTCGAGGGACTGCGGGCCCAGCGCGCGCCCATCGATCATTTCTTCCGCACCCTCGCCGCCACGCACGATGGCAACGCCGTAGGCGTGGTCCTCACCGGCACCGGCTCGGATGGCACGCTGGGCATCAAGGATATTAAGGCGAAGGGCGGACTGGTAATTGTTCAGGACCCCAACGACGCCGAATACGACGGCATGCCGCAGAATGCCATCGCGACCGGAGCCGCGGATTTCATTCTTCCCATCTCGCAGATCCCCGACGCCATCCTGCGCTACCACCGCACCGAACCGCGGGTTCAGGTCCCGGCCGAAGGAGAGGAAGTCGAGCACTGCGAAAAGGTCTTGCTGCAAAGAGTATTTACCCACCTGCGCGCGCGCACCGGACGCGACTTCAGCCGCTACAAGCCATCCATCATTATGCGGCGCATTGCCCGGCGCATGCAGCTCAACTACATCGAAGACCTGCAGAGCTATCTGGAACGGCTGCGCGAACAGCCCGAGGAAGTGCGCTCTCTGGGCGATGATCTGCTCATTACCGTCACCAACTTCTTCCGCGATCCGTCTGTATTCGAACGGGTCGAGAAGGAGGTCATCCCGCGCCTGTTCTCCGGCAAGGAGCCTCGGGACGCTATGCGGGTGTGGTCGGTGGGATGCTCCACCGGCGAAGAAGCCTATTCGCTCGCCATGCTGCTGCTCGAGGAGGCCGGCCGCCGCGAAGCCTCTCCGCAGATCCAGGTTTTTGCTTCCGATCTGCACGGCCGTTCACTGCAAATCGCGCGCGAAGGTTTCTATCCCGGGGACATTGAATCCGACATCCCTCCGGACCGTCTCAAGCGCTTCTTCTACAAGGAAAACGGCGGCTATCGAATCCGCAAGGAAGTGCGCGACATCGTGGTGTTCGCTCCCCACAACCTGCTGGGCGATCCGCCATTCTCGCGCGTCGATTTCATCGTTTGTCGCAATCTCCTGATCTACCTCGAGCGCGATGTGCAGCGCGCCGTGATCGAGTTGTTCCACTACGCGCTTAACCCGGAAGGCACGCTGCTGTTGGGATCGGCTGAAACCATCGACGCCTCGGACCTGTTCCGCGCGGAGGATCAGAAGCTGTGTCTCTATCGCAAGCGCAACGTGCCGCCGCCCGAGCCGCGTTTACCGGTCTTTCCCTTCACCCGCGCGCGCCTGTCCGCTGAGCCGGGCGCGAGATCCGTTTCCGTGACGGAGCCGGTCGCCTTCGGCACGCTTCATCAGCGCCTGGTCGAACGCTACGCTCCGCCCAGCTTATTGATCAGTCCCGATAACAAGCTGATCCATCTGTCGGAGCACGCGGGACGCTTCCTGATTCACCCCGGCGGCGAGCCCACCGCCAACGTTTTCAAACTGGTGCGCGAGGAGTTGCGCATCGAATTGAGGGCGTTGATCCAATCGGCGCGCGAGAAGCGCGAGATCTGCGCCTCCACGCCCATTCCTGTCCTTTTCAACGGACACCCGCGTCCCGTGGTGATGCACGTGGGCCCCGCCCAGGAGCCGGAGCACGAAGGTTTCGCGCTGATCATCTTCGAAGAACGCGAAGCGCCTGCGCCGGTTTCCATAAGCGCCGAGGACCATGCCACCGCCGACGCCCGCACCGCCAGGATCGCCGAGCTCGAATCCGAACTCGAAATCTCCCGCCAGCGCCTGCGCGCCATCATCGAGGAGTACGAGACCAGCCAGGAGGAGATGAAGGCCTCCAACGAGGAACTGCAGTCCATCAACGAAGAGCTGCGTTCCACCATGGAAGAGCTGGAAACTTCCAAGGAAGAGCTGCAGAGCATCAACGAGGAATTGCAGACCGTAAACCAGGAGAACCGCCATAAGGTCCAGGAACTCGCCCAGCTCTCGAGCGACCTGCACAACCTGCTCTCGGCGACCGGCATCGCCACGCTGTTCCTGGACCGCAATCTGCGCATCCTGCGTTTCACTCCCAAAGTCAGCGAACTCTTCAACCTGCGCAACACCGATCGCGGACGCCCGATTTCCGACCTCACCCACCGTCTCGTCTACGCCGAGTTGCGGAGCGACGCGGAAACGGTGCTCCATAAGCTCACTCCCATTGAACGCGAAGTGCGCGATAACGACGGGCAGTGGTACCTGACGCGCGTGCTGCCTTATCGCAGCACCGAAGACCGCATCGAGGGCGTGGTGATCACCTTCGTGGACATCACCCGCCAGTTGAAGGCGGAGACCGCGCTGCGCGACAGCGAAGGGCGTCTTTCGGCCGATCTCGACGCCCTCCAGCGCCTACACGACCTGGTGATCCGGCTCCTCGTTAATACGGACCTGCCGGCAGCCCTCACCGAAATCCTGGACGCTACCATCGAGATCACCGGCGCCGACCTGGGCAACATCCAGTTGGTGAACCCCGCAACCAGGGCGCTCGAGATCGTCGCTCATCACGGCTTTCAAGCAGACTTCCTCGATCGTTTCCATGAAGGAGCGCCCGACGGCAATTCGGCTTGGGGGAAGGCCTTGCGAACCGGGAAAAGAGTCATGATCGAGGACGTCGAAAATGATCCGCTCTTCGAACCGCACCGCGCCATCGCCGCCGCGGCCGGTTACCGCGCCCTGCAGTCCACTCCCCTGGTCAGCCGTTACGGCAACATTTTGGGGATTCTCTCCACCTACTATTGCCAGCCCCGGTTGCCCTCCGCGCGCGACCTGCGCATGCTGGATCTCTACGCCCGCCAAGCCGCCGATTTTGTGGAGCGCTGCCGAGCCATCCGCCACGAAGAAGCGAAACCATGAGCAACCTCACTCCACCCGAACAATGCCGCAGCTTGGAAGAAATCCGCGCCGGCATGGACGCCATCGACCGCGAAATCATCGCGCTACTGGCGCTCCGTGTCGCCTATGTCAAAGAGGCCGCCAAATTCAAAACTTCGGCTGACGCCGTGGCCGCGCCGGATCGCGTGCAGAAGGTGCTGGACACCCGCCGCGACTGGGCCGTCGAAGCCGGACTCGACGGCGACGTCGTGCGCGAACTCTATCGGGCCATCGTAACCTACTGCGTAGGAGAAGAAAAGAAGCACTGGGTTAGATCGCAAACGCCCTCGTAGTCATCGAGTTGCAATGGTTCAGTGCGATAATACGCGATTGTGACTATCGAGCGAAAGCAGTTATCGGATCAAGTGGTATTGCTTGTCTCCGGCCGCATGGACGCCGAGAACGCACCTAAGTTCGAACAGCAGTGCAGAGCCTG
>Ga0326727_10015880_pt1 | contig 16040 bp, 10 predicted proteins | sample MB2enrmetagenome_FD_207643 | JGI IMG/M metagenome (GOLD analysis project Ga0326727, IMG submission 207643) | Lab enriched peat soil microbial communities from McLean, Ithaca, NY, United States - MB29MY | ecosystem: Environmental > Terrestrial > Soil > Wetlands > Peat | place: USA: New York...
TTTCCTGCACATCCGGGCGCGTGAACACAAGGTCTTCGCCGATCAGGCTCTCGTCGACGGCGGCCAGCGGGACCGTGATGGACGCCAGGGGGAACGTGAGGAAGGACCAAGTGGTCTTTCCGCCCTCCTCCGTGGGAAGAGCGCAGATGGGGCCCGGCATGTTCGGTTCAATCAGCAATGTCTTCTGGTCGAGCACCACCACGCTGCCCGACGCCGCGTAGGAATTCCTGATTTCCTCAATGCGCAGCGAAAGGTCCTGGGCCACGCAAGGAAGCGACGGAAGCAACAGAAACGGGAGCGCGAGCAGGCAGAACTTTTTCATCTAAACCTCTCTATTTGTCTCTATGGTGTCGCCGTTTGCGCCTCCGGAATGTGATTTACCGCACTCGTATTCTGCCCGGCCAGATAGGATTTGCGGACGTGGATGTGGCCGTTGGGGTCCGTCATTGCTGGGTGTGGAAGGGTAATCTCCGAATTGGCGTCGATCCGGCAAGAGTCACAAGAGTAGGATTCTCTGTATGAAATGCACATTCTGGCTGTTCTTAGTTATGGCGTTACTTGCAGCCGGCGGCACTCTGGAGGCGCAGCGAGTGCCTCAAGGCCCGGTCATAGAAATTCATAGGGCAACCATCATCGCCTTCTATCCGCCCGGGTCAAAGGGGGATGAAGCGGATGCTGACGCGGATGAAGCTCTGAGCGATTTTCAATTCTATGCTGAGCGTATAAAGCAGCCGTTGAGCAATGCAGGGATCGTTTTGCAGGTACTTTACGCCAACTCATTTCGCGTCTGTCTTGGTACGGGAACAATTACGTTCCATCCCAAAACTCGCATTGGCTATTATCTGGTCGCGCCAGGCAAAAAGCCGCATATCGAATACGGAGTGATGGCCGATTCCGATCTCTTGCTCGTGGCAAAACGGTATTTCGGCTCTGTTAGCCTGTCCGACTAACGGCTAATATTCGAGTCCTGGTCGTATCACCGTCAAACCGGAAGCTAGACTGTCAACTGGCGTTGGCCCGCCGTCGCGCACAGGGTTATATCTATGGGTTATCCCTTATAGGTTCTGAACGAATGGCCGGTAACTCGGGAGATGGCCCAATTCTGGCGGTCCATCCCGAGTTACCGGCCTCTTGCGGGCTGCGCCCTACTTCTCCACAACCGCCTTGGAGAGATTCCGGGGACGGTCCACGTCGACGCCGTGTTCGAGAGCCATGTAATAGGCGAACAATTGCAGAGGAATCACCTCGGCGATGGGCAGCAGGTACTCGCTGGCCGGGGCGACCTCGACGCAATCGCTCACCAGACCGGCCACCTCGCGGTCTCCCGTGTTGGCGATGGCGATGACCCTGGCTCCCTGCTCCTTCATGTCGCGCAGCAGTTGCACAGTCTTCTCATAGCGCAGCACGGAGGCTTCGAGTTCCCGGTCCACGGTGGCCAGCACAACCAGCGGCACGCTGTCGCTGACCAGCGCATTGGGTCCATGCTTCAGCTCGCCCGCCGGGTAGCCCTCGGCATGAACGTAGGAGGCCTCTTTCAGCTTCAAAGCTCCTTCGCGCGCGATGGCGTAGTGAATGCCGCGGCCCAGGTAGAGGAAGGTGTTGGCGGCGCTATATTTATGCGCCAGGGCGGCCATCTCCACCCGCCAGCCGTCGAGCTGCTCTTCGATGCTGCCGGGGAGGGCCTGTAGCCGGGCAATATTGGCCGCGAGAGTCGCGGCATCCATCCGGCCGAGCCGCTGCGCCTCATAGAGGCCCAGCAGAAACAGCACGGCCAACTGGCTGGTGAAGCTCTTGGTGGCCGGAATTGCCTTTTCCACGCCCGCGGCCAGAGGCATGGACACATCGGCCTCGCTGGCCATGGTGGACTTGACGACGTTGGTGATGGCCAGGGTCTTTTCGCCGCGCTGGCGCACTTCATCGAGAGCCGCCAGCGTATCGGAGGTTTCTCCAGACTGGGAGATGACGATCACCGAAGGCCGCCGCTGATCGTACCTGCCGCGGCAACTGTACTCGCTCGCATACTCGACATCGACGGCCAGGCCGCACAGGTCCTCAAGGAGAATTTCCCCGGCCAAGCCGCAGTGACGGCTGGAGCCGCTGGCGGCAATCAGGACCTCGCCCGAGGGGTTGGCCCAGCCCGCCAGCCGGTCTGCGACTTCGTGCTTCAGGGTCTTGCCGTCCAGATACAACGCCAGGGTGCGGCGCAAAGCTGCCGGCTGTTCATAGATTTCGCGCAACATCTCGTTTGGAAAGTCCTGCATATCGTCCCTCATGGCATGCTGTTTAGTGTGGAAAAATCGGTCTAAGTTTCGATCATACATCCATTATTCGATCAGGTAATTGAGCATATAGCGGGAAGTTTTCACTGTTTCGCTCAGAAAATCCAGCGGAGATTGCCTTTTTTGCGAGCGGAGGGGATAGAATCGGTTCGATATGGCCGACGCACTCAATCACCGCTCCGAGGTGATCATCAAGTTCCTGCTGCGCACCGGAAGCGCCTCCATTGAGGAGATTCTCGAGGTGGCCGGCTCTTCGGCGCCCAGCATCCGGCGCGACCTGGCGCGGCTGGAAAGCCGCGGGCTGATCCGCCGCACCCATGGCGGGGCGACCCTGGTGGAGCCGCTGCTCTACGAGCCGTTCCGCTACGACAGCTCCTTTTTGGCGCGCGAACAGCGCTTCGCCGAGGAAAAGCGGCGCATTGGGCTGGCCGCCGCCGAGCTGATCCAGGCCAACGAGACGGTGGGCCTGACGGCCGGCACAACAGCCACGCACATTGGCCGCAGCCTGCGCCACCGCGACAAGATCAAGGTGGTGACCAACGCCATCAATATAGGCATGGAGCTGTGCAACCAGCCGGGGATCCGCACCTATCTGACGGGGGGCGTGGTGCCCTGGGCGTGGTCGTTTTCGCTCACCGGCCACGCGGCGCTGGATTTTCTGGACGACGTGTATCTGGACAAGGTGTTTTTGAGCGTGACGGGGCTGGACGGGGAGCGCGGGGCGACGACCCTGGAGACCGACGAGGCGCTGGTGTTCCGCAAGATGCTGAAGCAGGCCAAGCAGGTGATTGTGGCCGCCGACGCCAGCAAGCTGGGCAAGGTGAGCCCGGCGTTTATCTGCCCGGCCAGCGAGATTCATCTGCTGATCACCGATGCCAGCGCGACGGCTGAGGCGCTGGCCCCGTTCGAGCGCCAGGGCATACGTATCATAAGGGCTTGAGGGCGAGAGGTCAGCGGACGCGCCGGGCATAGACCTTATCCGCGGAAAAATGGTTGCGGAGCAGCTGGACGGCGGCTCGCACATCGGCCTCCAGAAGGTCCGCTTTGCCTGCGGCCGAGTGGCCGTTCGCCATCTCCTGGCCACATTCAGGGCGCCTGCGCGTGAGGGAGCCGTGCAGGCAGTGGACGTCGGTCCGCTCCAGCACTTCGGCCATCGAGGCAAGCTTGAGCCCTCCGCCAGCCATAATCTCGATGCGATCTCCGGCTTGGCGGAGCAATTGCGCAATCTGCGCTGCACCGGCCAGCACCTCCGGCGCCCCGCCCGAGGTCAGCAGGCAATCGGAGCCGGTGGCGATGACCGCCTCCAGCGCTTCGCCCAGGTCCGGCGCCTCGTCGAAAGCGCGGTGGAAGGTCACCTTCATGGGACGGGCCAGCTCGACCAGCTCACGGCTGCGCTCCAGGTCGACGCGGCTGTCCGCCAGCAGAACCCCCAGGACGACTCCGGCGGCGCCCGACTCCTTGACCCACTGGACCTGTTGGCGCATCTGGGCGAATTCGGCGGCGCTGTAGGCGAAATCGCCGCCGCGCGGCCGCACCAGCACATGCACGGGGATCGAAAGGGCCTGCACAACGGCTGCCGTCAGGTGTTCACCGGGCGTGATCCCACTGATGTCGAGACTGGCGCACAACTCGATGCGGCCGGCGCCACCCCGCTCCGCTGCCCGGGCGGCCCGCAGAGTTTCGACGCAAAGTTCAAACAGAGGGGTCTTCATCGGAGATTCCCGAACCTTAAGCTGAAGCCCGCGCACGGCCAGGCACACAAGTCAGAGGGGAGAGATTTCATGGGAGATATTCGACACACTTTCCATTCGTTGTAAGGTTTCGGGAGCGGTTCCAGGGAAGCCATGCTCCTTTCGGCTTGATTCGCGGTCGCCACTCGTAGATGCTCCTGTCGGCTTGAAGGAATTGGTTTCGCGGTACACCATTCCTGGAACCGCTGCCGCCAACACACCGGCGCCCGCCTGGGAACCCCCGGCCGCCGGCCGAACCGGGAAATCTGCGGCGATTTGCGGGATCTTGAGCAATCTACCCCCATTTGCACCCCCCCGTTTTGCATTTGGATACAGACGAACCGGGCCATCCGGCCCATCGACTGCGCAAATTCCCCGGCCTGGGTGTGCAAGCCATGCACCAGAATAGCTCTCATGGAAGATGATCGCAATCCAATATTTTGATCACCAAAGTGAGCGCTGGCCCTAATGTGTGATCGAGGTGTACGGCGATCTCTCGATTTCATCGTCTAAAGGTGTGTCGCCCGCCCGTTCCGGACGCGCGCTCAATGCCCCTCAAGAAGAGGAAAACCCCGTTCGCCCATGGCTGCGAAGGCAGCTGCGCGCCGGAGCTCCGCGGAGGATTTACATCGGCTTGGGGCAACGGGGCCAAGTTCTGCTGAATCGTTGGCCTGAATCTCGCCATGGAAAGACGCAGATAACATTTCAAATAATGCAATATCAATTACTTAAGCTGAATGAAGTGGCTATGCGGCGGGGCTTTTGCGGTAGTCTTGTCAGGCTGCCTTGAAGGTTGTCCAGGAACCGCATTCGGTTGGGAATTTGGAAAAAGTGAATGATCGCACCCCGCGAATCCTGTTTCGTCTTCTTAAGCCGCCCGCTTTCGACTGGCGTTCTGCGAATGTCGTCCTGGGAATGTGGGACATCCCTTCCAGTTCCTCACGGGTTCCTTATACCGGACCTGCATAAATGGATGGAAGCTGGTGGAAGCGCCCTGTTTGGAACAGATTTTCCAAATATGTGATCGTTTAGTGCCAGTTTGTTCATTTTTTTCTTGCCATTTGCAGGGCGTTCGTCCTATTGTTCCGTCCAGCGAAGATCGTGTGTTGCGCCGTGAATCGATCGAGACACCAAAAAGTTACGATTGCGGCTATCGATGACAAAGAGGTTGGCATGTCCAACGGGGCAGGTCAGCCACATTTGAGCCACCTCGGGGGAATGTGATGCAAGGGCAGAAAAGTCCATTCAGGGGTTTTGAATCGGGTTCGGCGCCGCGGTTCGCGGGCAGCACGGGCTTGGAATCGACCGCCTCAGTCCTCCGCTTTTCTGAAGTTTCCGGGGTGAACCTCTATCCAACAAGATCGCCAATTCATGGCTTTTGACTTCACCCGTCGATACGTTTGCGCGTATGGACATCAACTGGATCTCACAGAAAGGTGCGATGGCAATGATTAACCTTGCGCGTTTTTCACATGGATTCCTGAGAGCACAGCGCCGCGGCCGAGCCGAGCAAGGCTCTGCCAAGGCGGAGCGCTCCGCGAAACTCGGTTCGGCCCTGTTTTGTTTGCTGGCGGCCGTACTGCTGACCTGCCCGCTGCTTGCGCGCGGACAGGAACTCACGGCAACCCTTACCGGCACGGTGACAGACACAACCGGCGCAGTGATTCCTCACGCCTCAATCTCGATTGTGCAGAACGGCGTGAATGCAGGAACCCGCGCTGTTGAATCGGATGGCGCTGGCAACTACGTCGTCACGAACCTCACGGCCGGAACCTATTCAATCACCGTGACGGCAACCGGATTCGAGACGTTCAAGGGCAAGAACATCGTCTTGAACGTAGCTGAAAAGCATGCCTTCAATGCCCAATTGAAGGCGGGCGCTGTGACCGTGGAAGACAACCCGGTTCAGGTCGACACGGAAACCAGCGGCCAGGCCGGCACCATCTCGGGAGTTCAGATCCGGGAACTGGAGATCAACAGCCGCAACTTCGAGCAGTTGATCACCCTGCAGCCGGGTGTCGTGAACCAACTGGGGGATGAACCCAACGCAGGAGGCACGGCACTTTCCGTCAACGGTGCGCGCACCACGGCCAACAACTGGACGGTAGACGGCGCCGACATCAACGACTCCGGCTCGAACGGCACTGTAGTCAATGAGCCGAGCATGGAAGCTATCCAGGAGATCACGCTGGAGAGGGGCAACTACGACGCCGGCTACGGACGTTCGGGCGGAGGCCAGGTTCTGGTGGCTACCAAGAGCGGCACCAGCGCCTTCCATGGCGAGGGGTATGAGTACGTCCGCAACACCATGTTCGACGCCAACGACTACTTCAACAAGAGAAGCCAACTCCTGGCCGGCGAGGGCAACAACGCGGGCGTCAATCATCACAATGTCTACGGGTTCACGATTGGCGGCCCTATCTACATTCCCAGGGTTTACAACGAGTCCAAGAACAAGACCTTCTTCTTCTGGTCGGAGGATTGGCACAAGATTACGGCTGCGGCCTCCAGCTCGGTTCTTCAATCTCCGACTACCTCGGAGATGGCCGGCAATTTCACGGTTCCTGCGCCGGCATCGGGGGGCACGCCTATCGCTCCGCCGACGCTGCCGGCGGGCATTCCCGCAAGCTGCGAGACCTTTACGCAGAACGCAGATGGAAGCGGCCAGGGAACCATCGATGTGACCAATCCCGCCTGCCTGAGCAAGAACGCCCAGCTTTATATCACAGACGTTTTCGCTCCCAACACCAACGCGGCTGGAAGTATCACGGAAAACATCCCCACCAAGAACGACTACCGGGACGATATCGTCCGCATCGACCACTACTTCAACGACAAGATTCACTTCTATGCGCGCGGCATGAATGATGACATGCCGGTCTCCGATCCCACCGGTCTGTGGGCGGGCGGCAACTACCCCAACGTGGCCAACACCTCGGTGGATTCGCCGGGCAAGAACGTGGTGGGCAACCTGACCTATACGATCTCGCCCAGACTCGTGAATGAGCTTGAATTTGTCTATGCCCAGGGCACGTATCACTCGAGTTTCGCGGGCACGGTTTTTGCCAATAACCCCACCGCACTTTCCGCCTTGTCGGCCAATACCCAGAAATACAATGATCCTTACGGACGCCTGCCCGCCGTCAGCATTACCGGCATTCAGGGCTTCTCGGCCGGCTCCACGCCGTGGAAAGAGCGCAACCTGGACCGCACGTACTTCGACAACCTGGCGATTACCGAAGGCCAGCACACCATTCGCCTGGGCTTCCAGATTCAGCAGATGCTGAAAACGGAAAACGCCGTCAACGGCGAGGCCAGCTTTAACTTCCAGGCACCCTTCGCGGGCACAGGAGCCACCTCTTACGCGATTGCCAATTTCCTGCTGGGCAACGTGGCGATTTATACCCAGGCCAGCCGCGACATTATTCCCGACCTCAACTACTACAACAAGGAAGCCTACATCAACGACGATTGGAAGCTGAGCCGGAAGCTGACTCTCAATCTCGGCGTCCGCTGGAGCAGCTTCCCCTCGGTCACGGACAAGAACAACACTTTGTCCAACTTCGACATGAATTACTACAGCCCGTTGCTAGCGCCGCAAATCGACGCCAATGGCAACTTCGTGGCTGGGCAGGTCGTCGGTGGATACGCGCTGGTGGCCAACACTTACGCCAACGGACTCATCTTCCCGAAGGGCGCGGCATGCAACGGCGCGCGAGCCATTGCTCCTCAGGTGCAGTGCTCGCCTTATGGCAGGTACGTCAACACCAACTACAACGCCAACTTTGCCCCGCGCGTTGGCTTTGCCTACAACCCGGACGGCCGTGGCATCACCTCGATCCGCGGCGGCATCGGCATTTTTTATGACCGCGTGTTGAATGGCATCTGGGAACAGAATGCCTTCACCAATCCGCCGCTGACGCAATATGTGACCGTCAACAACGGGGCGTTCGACAACTATACCCAGGGCGCGCCCGCTGGTGCGGATTTGACCCCCAACCACCTTGAAACAACGGGAATGCCGCTGTTCAAGGTTCCGGACTACGCCGACTACAACCTGACCGTGGAGCGTCAGCTATTGCCCACGACGGTTCTTTCCGTAGCTTATGTAGGCAGCGAGTCTCGCCATCTCTCCGGCGAGGTCGACGGCAACCAACCGACGCTGGCTTCCACCTATGCCAACCCCACCGCGAATATCAACGCGCTTCGTCCATTCCTGGGATATGGCTACTTCAAGACCAGGGAGACGGTCTTCACCAGCAACTACAGCTCGCTGCAGATTGCGTTGAACCACCGCTCCTCCAAGGGCCTGACGGTAGGCGCTGCGTATACGTGGTCGAAGACTCTGACCACCAACTCCAACGACCGCGACTCGGCCGCTACCAACACGTACGACATCAAGATGGATTACGGTCCGTCGTCGTTCAACCAGCCGCAGACCCTGATCTTCAACTACGTCTACAACCTGCCGTTCTTCAAGGAGCAGCACGGAGCGGAAGGAATGCTTCTGGGCGGATGGGAGATCTCCGGAATCACCACGATGCTTACGGGCTCTTCGTTCAGCGTCATCCAGTCGGGCGATCCCTTCGCCGGAACCTGCCCGACCTGCAGTGCGCAAGGCCTGGGCATCAACAGCATCGATGGTTCCAACTCTGCCCGTCCGGACCAGATCGCCAAGGTCCATATGCCCAAGAAGATTAATCAGTGGTTCACGACTTCCTCCTTCTCGCCTGCTGTTGGCCATTTCGGCAGCACGAGCTCTGGTTCGCTGACTGGACCGGGGATGGACAAGTGGGACATCGCTCTGGCAAAGAACACCAAGATTGGCGAGCATGTCAGCTTCCAACTGCGCGCCGAAGCCTTCGACGTCTTCAACCACACCAACCTCAGCGGAGTCGATAACAACATCAGCGACACCATCACTACATCTAACGGCATCACCTCCGGCTTCGGAACGGTCACCGGCGATCACGAACCGCGCCTGCTCCAACTAGGTGGAAAGATCACCTTCTAGATCGGGTTGATCCAACGCCGTATGACAAAAGGCCGGGGCGAAAGCCCCGGCCTTTCTTTTCCTCGACATCTTTCTGACTTGGAAGTCGATCCGCTCAATGGTTACTTCTTCGCCGGGGGGCCTGCCGCTCCCTGGGGTGCGCTCTCCTGATGCGGGATTCTTGACATCACCTTGATGAGGCCTTCGTCGGCGGCCTTATTGAGACTTTTGGATTTGTCGAATTCGGCCCTGGCTTCGGCTGCCTTGCCCATGGCGCGGTAGAGCCGGCCCAGCCGGTAATGGGCGCTGACATCGTCGGGCTTGAGAGCGGCCGCCGTCTTCAACTCCCGCAAGGCTTCCTCATTGCGGTTGGCCTCAGCGTAGACAATGCCCAGGTCTAGATGGCCCATGGAACTGGCGGGGTTGATCTTCACCACTCTCTCCAGGATTGGGCGGGCGTCTTCCATCCGGTTCATCTGCATATCGGCATCGGCCAGATAGAGCAAGGCCTGGGCGTGCTCCGGGTCGTTCGCGAGCTCAGCCTGAAATTGCTGAGCGGCCTCCTGGGTTTGGCCTTGGGTCCACAACAGGTAACCCAGGCCGAAGTGCACATTGGGCTCCTTGGGATTGGCCGTGACAGCGGCGCGAAGCTCCCGTATGGCGCCGACCGGGTCCTTCATTTCGTCCAACGCTTCGCCGGCCAGCACGTGGGCCTCTGCCGAGTCGGGACTCAATGCAACGATGCGGTGAAATGCGTCGAGAACACATTGATATTGTTTTGAAAGCAGGCAACTGTGCGCCAGGGTCAGGAGCAGCGGCAGGTTCTGCGGATCGGCTTCTGCGGACTGCTTCAGATAGGGAGCAGCCATCGCATATTCCCCAAGGCCGAAGTGCGACATTCCCACCAGAACGGTGAGCCGATGGGCCTCGTCCGAATCGGGCGGCTCGGACCTGAGCAGCGGGTTGAACTGCTGAAGGGCTTGCTTGTATTCGCCCTGCTTGAAGTACGCGAGGCCCAGGTTGAACCGCAGGCGGGGTATCGCAGGATCCAACGCCATCGCCCTGCGGTAGAACGTAATCGCTTCTGTGTAATGCTCCTGGCGGGCTTCAAGCAGGCCTAGATGGGCGAACGGCTCGGGGTTGGACGGGTAGGCCTGCGAAAGCGCGCGCCAAGCCGCTTCGGCTTCGGCTATTTTGCCCTGCTGCTCCAGCGAAAAGGCGGCCTGCCGTTGGTCGCCCTGCGAAAGTGCAGGCAAACTGCAAGCGGCAAGAATAAAAGCCAGCGAAACAGTGCGCCCGGATATAAGTCTCACATTGGTCTCCGCTGTGATTCTCACTCGCCAACGGAACAGTGTGCAACTTGCAGGAGAGTTCTGGATCGCGTTGAGGCCGCGAGCATTACCGGACTGGTTGCGTTGGCTTGCGCAATCGGCTCAAGAGCGGCGAGAATCAACGGATTGGGCGGGGCGCGAAGGCATCCGCTTGAAACTTCCCATGAGCAATCTCAAGTGAACAAGACCAAGCCTGGCCAACCCAAGTCTCTGTTGCTTCGGAGCCGCTGGAGTCTGCGCGACTTCACTGCGGCGGGCGGCCTGTTGCTGGCCAGCACGGCCGTTGTCCTGTGGCAGAACGCGCATCTCGCTGTGCTTTGGGACACGAGTTACATTCTGGACAGCAGTTTCCGCATTGCTCTGGGGCAGGCGCCCTACCGCGACTTTCCGCTGGTGCACGCGCCGCTCATGTTTCTCATTCAGGCTGCCCTTATCCGTCTCGGGGGCCGCGTCTTCTTCCACCATGTTCTTTACGCCGCAATCGTGGGCGGGATGGGCACGGTGGTGGCATGGAGGGTTGTGCTGCACACACTGCGGGACCGCTTGCAGGCCGCGTGGTTTGTCGCTCTTCTGCTGGCAGCGCCGCTCACTGTGCTGGGGATCTATAGCATCCTGCCGTTTCCTTTCTACGACTGCGACTGCGTCTTCTCGATTCTGCTTGTGATTTTGCTGCTGCAACGGCTGCCGGCGGAATCCGCCGATGGACAGCAAGCGAGGACGCCCGGGGGGCTGCTGCGGCCGTTGATCGCTGGCGTGGCGCTTCCGCTTCCGCTTTTCTTCAAGCAGAATATCGGTCTGCCGCTTTTGCTGGTGACGTTGGCGCTGGTTTTTCTGCTGTTGATCGCGAAACTCATGCGCCGCATCCCATCATCACACTCCGAGCCCGGAGTGCGGACGTTGGCCGCAGTACTGGCGGGCGCAATCGCATCGCTGGTTGTGGCCGGCCTGCTGCTGCACTTCACCGTCGGTCTGGGCAACTATTATCACTGGACCATTGAGTTCGCGTCCGAGCGCCGCCTGCCGGGCTCTGCGGATATGCTCGGCGTGTATCAGGAGTCTTCGCTGCTGTGGTGGGTTCCGGCGGTCGCGGTGGGTCTACTTCTGCTGTGGTGTCATTTTGGCAGAGCCTTGTGGGCGCGTCTGGTGGCGCTGGGGCTGCTCGCTGCGCCCTTTCTGTGGACGCTGGGAAGTCTATTTCTCTCGGATGATGCCGAGGACCGCGCCAGCGACCTTCTCGCTCTTTGGCCGCTGCTGCTTGTCTTGTCCGCTGCACTCACGCTCTGGAATGTTTGCCGCCATCCGAACCTGCGCGCCGTGCTGCCCGCGATCGTACTGGTTACGATTAACGGAGCGCTGCTCTCGCAGCAGTTGTGGGGATCGACTTACGCCATTTGGCCGCTTCTCGTTCTGCTCATTGCGGAAATGATTGCCTTTCTTGCATCGATCAAGCCGGCGGGGATTCCCGCTGAATTCGCACATCGACTTTTGCCTCTTGCGCTGGCGGTGGCGGCTGTCACTTCGTCAACACTGCTCATTTGCGGCGGGCTCTACATGGCCAGCGAGGAGCGCCTGTCGTATGTGCAACTGCCTGAAGGCGCGCCGTTGCATTCGACGGTCCAGGAATTGAGAGGAATGGCCGTTCCCGGTCCTTATCTGCCTGCATTTGATGAGCTGCTGCGGTTTGCGGGCAGCGAAATTCCAGTCGCCGATGGGCTGATTCTCATTCCCGGCGAAGACCCCTTCTACTTTGCTACAGGCCGCGTTCCGCAGTTTCCGGTTCTCCTGTTCGACAACGCCACCGACCCCTATTCCCCGACGCAGCTTGTCGAACAGGCGCGCGCCCGCAACATTCGCTGGTTGATCGTGAAGCGGGATTTGCAGCTCAAGGAAGATCCGACACCGCAGCGGGAAGCCACGATGAAAGCTGTTCTGCAGGTCTTTGTGCCGTATCGGAAACTGGCGGGCTACGACGTTTACCGGCGGCCATAGCAGAACCAGAGTTGGTGTGTCCCGAAGCCAGCGCACTCAAGTTGACGCGGCCATCAACGGAGCGGCTACCTGGCATTCACCGAACAGGACACAGGGACTCTGGTTCTGCTCTAGAACGCTCATTCAATCCATTCCTCCGGCCCGGCGAAGAGCTTAATTCAAGAGGCTGCGCAGGTAAGCCGCGCCCTGGAATGCAATGTCTTCCGGCGAGACGTTCCGGTCTGCCCACAATCTGCCCAGCGAATTCGCCTCGTCCGTCGAATAGCCAAATCCCTCGATCATCAGGTAGCCGTCGTAATCGATTTCCTTGAGCGCGGCAACGATCCCTGGAAAATCGACGTGGCCGGAACCGAGCAGGCCGCGGTCGTTTTCGCTGACGTGCAGATGCGTGAGGCGCTTGCCGAGCGAACGCACAGCGGCCGGAATGCTCTTTTCCTCGATGTTGGCGTGAAACGTATCGATCAGCACACCCAGGCGCGGATGAGCCACCGCGTCGCACAGGGCGCTCGCATCGGCGCCAGTGTTGAGGAAAAAACTCTCGGAGCGGTTGACCGGTTCGATGGCCAGGGAGATCGAGTTTCGATTGAGCACATCGCCCAGAGCCTGGAAACATTCAACGGCCCAGGTCCATTCATCCTGGGTGCGGCGCCGCCCGGGCAGATAGCCGATGGGCGCGTAGAGCGGCCCGCCCATGCGACGCGCGCCAAGCTCGGCGCAGGTTTCAACGCACTGGACCAGGTGAGCGAGGGCCTTCTTTCTGACCGCGGCATCGGGACTGATGGGATTGATGTTCTCAGGAAGGATGGCGCAGACCGTACATTCCAGATCGCTGGCCTCGAAGGCGCGGCGGATCCTGGCGGCATCGAGGCTCGCGGGATCGAACATGGGAATCTCGAAAGCTTCCAGCCCTTTTTCCCCAACCTGGGAGATCAGAGCCAGGTGTGCATCGTCCATTCTGGTGGTCCACGCAAACGCGCTGACGCCGATCTTCATTCGCGGCTCCTCAAACTCAATTCCGTTCAATTCTTTGGCAGTTCCTGCTCTCCAGAGTACTGCCGGTCCTGGCGCCGCGGCAAGGGGAGCGGAATCGCTGGATTCTGCATTCGGCAATTGTCCAGGACGGCGGAAACCCGTGCAGGCGGCAGGAGGCTTTTAAAACCGCAGAGCGGTATAATCGGCCCAATGGCGTCGCAGACACATACCGATTTGGTGCAGACCGGGCACGTCGAACCTGAACTGGAACGAGCTTTCGGCGTCGAGGCAAAGCTGCATACGCTGGAAACGCGCCTGCGGGAGTTGGGCAGCCTGATGGTGGCCTACTCCGGCGGCGTTGATTCCGCGTTTCTGGCGGCCACGGCGCACCGGGTTCTGGGCAGCCGGATGCTCGCCGTGCTGGCCGACTCCCCGAGCCTGGCTCGTCGCGATTTCGAACAGGCCTGCGCCTTTGCGCGCTTTCTGGATATGCCGCTGCACGTCGTCGCGACCGAAGAGTTGAGCCGGCCCGAGTATCAGCGCAACGACGCCAATCGCTGCTTTCATTGCAAGGACGAGCTCTTCCAGTCCATGGAGGCGCTGGGCGCGAAGCTTGGGTTTGCCCGCATCGCCTATGGAATGAACGCCGACGACACCCGCGACTTCCGGCCCGGGCAGCGCGCGGCCGAGGAACACGAGGTGCTGGCGCCGCTGGCGGAAGCCGGGCTCACAAAGATGGAAGTTCGAGCGCTCTCGAAGGCCGCTGGCTACCCGCTCTGGGACCGCCCGGCCGCGCCGTGCCTGGCCTCGCGCGTCGAGTACGGGCGCACCGTAACCCGCGAGGTTCTCGAACAGGTGGAACGGGGCGAAGAGAGCTTGCGGCAGTTGGGCTTTCGCGAACTCCGCGTCCGCCATCACGGCGAACTGGCCCGCGTGGAGATTGCCCGCGCCGAGCTGCCACGGGCGCTCACCATGGAAATGCTCGACCAGATCACGGCCGCCCTCAAGCTGGCCGGCTTTCAATACGTGACGCTCGATTGCGCGGGCTTTCGCTCCGGGTCAATGAACGCGGTTTTGCCCGTCGAAGTGTTGGCGCGGCGCGGGGCATGAAAGATTCCATCGGGCCGACAGTTTAGAATCACATCGCGATGCGTATTGCATATCTGGAATGTTTTTCGGGCATCAGCGGCGACATGCTGCTGGGCGCCCTGGTGGATGCGGGCATTCCCTTCGCCAACCTGGCGGAGACGGCCACCGCGCTGAACGTGGGCGCGCGGCTTGAGATGCGCCCGGTGAGCCGCGGCGGCCTGGCCGCAACCAAGGTGGACGTTCTCACGCCCGACACCCCGGCACCTGAGCCAGCACACTCCCACGGCGAGCATTCGGCCCATGCGCATCATGAGGATGAGCAGCACGCGCATCAGCATGAACGGCACATTGCGCACACTCATGCGCCGCACCGTTCCCTGTCGGCAATCCTCGCCATCATTCGTTCCGCGCCGCTGAGCGAAGCGGTGAAGCAGCGCGCCACGCGCGCCTTCCAACTGCTGGGCGAAGCCGAAGCCGCCATTCATTCCGTCCCGGTGGAAGAGGTGCATTTCCACGAGGTGGGCGCGGTGGACACCATCGTGGATATCGTCTGCGCCGCAGCCGCCGCCGAGGCGCTCGGCGTGGACCGCTGGCTTGCTTCGCCGCTGAACGTGGGCAGCGGTACGGTAGTCTGCCAGCACGGCACGCTCCCCGTTCCCGCACCGGCAACGCTGGCTTTGCTGGGCGATGCGCCCGTCTACGCCGCCGGTCCGCCGATGGAGCGCGTTACCCCCACCGGCGCGGTGCTGCTGCGTATGCTCGATGTGCAGTACGGCCAACTTCCGGCCATGCGGATCCTGAAAACAGGGTACGGCGCGGGCGGCCGCGAAACACCCGGTCAGCCCAACCTGCTGCGCCTGCTGGTGGGCGAAGAGACTTCCGATGCGCCCGCCGAATCCATTGCGGTGATCGAAACAGTCATTGATGATTCCACTCCTCAACTGCTGGCCTACGTGAGCGAAAAGCTGCTTGAAGCCGGCGCGTGGGATGTATATCGGACCGCGGTGCAGATGAAGAAAGGGCGCACGGGCGTGCAGATGACCGTACTGTGCCGTCCCAACCTGATGCCCGCATTGCGCGATCTGCTGTTCCGCGAAACCACCACGATTGGGCTGCGCTGGCGGCTGGAGAACAAGGCCGCGTTGGCGCGGGAGTTTGCCGAGGTGGAAACCGCGTGGGGTAGAGTGCGCATCAAGATCGCCCGCTGGCCCTCCGGGGAAGTTGCCAACGCCACGCCAGAGTATGAGGATTGCCGCGCGCTTGCCGTCGCGCATGCGGTTCCTCTGAAACAGGTGACGGAGCAAGCGATGCTGGCCTACGCCCGGACCCAAGCGGCCGGTAGCACGGAACGGGAGGAACGCTGATGGATCGCATGCGCCTGGAAACGCTGCTGAACGACGTGCGCGAGGGCCGCACGGTGGTCAACGATGCCGTCGAACGGCTGAAGGACCTGCCCTTCGAAGACCTCGGATTTGCCAAGCTCGACCATCACCGCGCGCTGCGCACCGGCATGCCGGAGGTGATTTTTGCCGCCGGAAAGACCGCCGCGCAAGTGGCGCAAATCTTTGTCCGCATGGCGCACGACGGAGGCAACGTGCTGGCCACGCGCGTCTCTCAGGAGGCATGGGAGGCGGTCGAGCGCGCGGAACCGCGCGCC
>Ga0326727_10015881_pt1 | contig 16039 bp, 15 predicted proteins | sample MB2enrmetagenome_FD_207643 | JGI IMG/M metagenome (GOLD analysis project Ga0326727, IMG submission 207643) | Lab enriched peat soil microbial communities from McLean, Ithaca, NY, United States - MB29MY | ecosystem: Environmental > Terrestrial > Soil > Wetlands > Peat | place: USA: New York...
CGGTTTCGCCCGGCTGCTTGAGCCATTTGGTAATGGTGCCCTCGAATATCGACTCGCCCATCTGGGGCATGACTACGTCGGTTGGCATCAATCCCTCTTTCCGATGGAGCGGATCCACGCGATTTCGTCCGAGCGTTCAACGACCTCGCGCGCGCCCGCTTCCTGCCGGATTATAAATCCCGCTCCGCGGTTCCGCTCTTTGGAGTAGATTTGTGGCTGGCGAACAGATACGCCGCCGTCGGCCACAGGGATTCAGGCCTTTACCGGCTGCTCGGGACGCCGCTGCAGCCTTTCGATCTCCTTCGGCAATTTGAGCGGCACGCCCACGGCCGGCGCTTCGCTGGCATGCGCGTCCTTGGCATGCGCGTCCTCGATACGCTGCGCTACCTCGCCCAGCGACACGTCCAGCGCTGCGAGTTTGGCAACCGCCTCAACCGGCTGCTCAAACACCTCGCCAAACTTGTCTGCCGTGCGGTGCGCCAGCGGCTCCAGCTCGAGCGCTCCCGCCGGTGCCGCTGCTCCGCACAGGGCAATCTCTTTTTCGAGGCTGGTCACCGGCCGGTCGGTAATTCCGCAAGGATTGATGAGCTTGAAGTAGTCCAGATCGGTGGTCACATTAAAGGCGAATCCGTGCGAGGTGATCCCGCGAGAGACGTGAATGCCAATGGCGCCGATTTTGCGCTCCCCCGCCGGCGGATCTGACGCCTTTCTAGTTCCACAGCTCTCGTCCAAAGAGTCAAGGCCCGGAGGGCACCAGACGCCGGTAAGGCCGCAGATGCGCCCGGCCGCGACGCCGAAGCCGGCGCACAGCCGGATCAGCGACTCTTCCATCAGCCTGACAAAGTCCACCGGGCCCAGGCGCGCGCCGGTTGCGGGATTAGGCGTTTTGCGCAAATCGAAGATGGGGTAGCCCACCAGCTGGCCGGGCCCGTGGTAGGTGACGTCGCCGCCGCGATTGATCTCGTGCAGCGTGACGCCCCGCGCAGCAAGCAGCTGGCTGGAGGCCAAGATGTTGGCGCGGTTGGCATTGCGACCAAGCGTCAGAACGGGCGGGTGCTCAAGCAGCAGGAGTACGTCCCCCACCCGTTCTTCGAAGCGCAGCTTTACCATCTCGGCCTGCAGGCGCAGGGCTTCAGCGTAATCCACGCGGCCGAGATAGAGATACTGAATCACAGGCTCCCGCATTTGATTCTACGGCGCGAGCTTCGGACTCTATCGCCGGAGTGCGGAAGCCGGAGATGCCTAAGCGTCGATGGTCTTGGCCTTCGACTCAAATAGCGGTACGAAGTTGTTCTTGTAACGCCAGAAGAGGAACAGCCAAACCGCTGTCACCGCGCCGGCGAACGGAATACCGTGCTGATCCAAGAGCAGCCCGGTCAGGAAGACATTCACGACGATTGGTCCAAGGAGGGTGAGGCCAAGCGGCACAAAACGGTTGGCGAGGAGGAACAGTCCGCCGACTGCCTCGATAAAACCAATGATCATAAAGTACTTGCTTGAGACCAGGATTCCGATAAACACCGCGGCGTCCCCCGTTGGCGCAGGGCCTGTGGGGAAGAACTGGTGCAGCTTGTTGACGCCGAAGACGAGGAAAATCAGACCCAGCAGGATGCGGAGGATGATGGTGGCGACTTTCATTTGCACTCCTTCACTAAAATTAGGCCTGGTGGGGACTGCAGCGCGACCGTCGGTGATGTAAACTCCGCGAAGACTTTTTGGGGGAAGTCTCGTTGGGGCAGCAGAAAGCGGCGCGGCGTCAGGCGATTCACATCATAGCTTGATTTGTTCGCATAGTGAAGAAAAATTTTGACTTGCCGCGAGATTCTCCTATTGGCTGGTTAACGGCAGCTGCTCCTGAAATGCAGGCCGGGACGCCGCCGGTCCTCGGTTCGCGGTAAACTAACTGCTGGCAGGAGGACTGGGCGGTCGCTGCCGGAACCGTCCGCGAGAGCGGGGGGCGACGGGAGAGGAAAGTCCGAACTCCGCAGGGCAGTGTGCCGGATAACGTCCGGGACGCAGGCTTAAAGGCCTGTGGACGGCCAGTGCCACAGAAAACATACCGCCCTGGCGGGTGCTCCGGGTCTCGATTTTGAGACCTTGGTTCACAGTCCGGGTAAGGGTGAAAAGGTGCGGTAAGAGCGCACCGCTCCGGCAGTAATGACGGAGGCAGGGTAAACCCCACACGGAGCAAGACCAAATAGGGAGGGAGGCGCGAGCCAGGAGCAAGGCTCGCACCCGGCATCGGCCCGATGCCGCAAGGCTGCTCCAAAGTGCGCCGGAACCTCCGGGTAGGTCGCTGATGAGCGTCCGCGGTAACGCGGCGCCTAGAGGAATGACCGCACACGACAGAATTCGGCTTACAGGTCCTTTTGCCGAATCGAACGCACACCACCAGCCCCGATGGCCTCAAGCCACCGGGGCTGACCACTTTCGGCGGCTTGAGGCTGCTCGCCGTCGGCTGTTCCCTACTCCCTAGCCCCTATTAAGGTCGCAGTGGGTTGCGGCATGCCGTGAAGAGGAATCGGAGTTTGACAGCTTCGGCGAAAACGGCATACAGTGTAAATACACTTTCACGCAGCGCCGTTATTTCGTGAGGGCAGGAAGTTGATTGGTCGGGAGAGTTTGTGAAAGATCATCCGCTGAAGATCCCGAAGTTTGAAAACGAGGCGGACGAGGCGAACTGGGCGTTCGAGAACCGCGAGAGCCTTGCAAATGCGTTCCTGCAGGCAGCGCAGGAGGGCCGGGTACGCCAGGGAACATTGAAGCAGCGCGGGATCACGCCTCCGACTACAATCCGCCTTGCACCTGAAGATATTTCCCGTGCCCGTGCGCTGGCCGAGCGCCGTGGCCTGCGTTACCAGACTTATCTTAAGATGCTGATTCACGAAGCGCTGGAGCGGGAGGAGAAGGCGAGCTAGCCGTCACTTCAAAGCAGTGGGTGCTGATGGCGGACGCGGTCGATTGCGCGTTGCCGGGGAGCGGTCAGGAAGCGAGCGTGATGCCTTCCCATTTAAACTAGATAAGTTATGGCCACACTGAAAGCGGTGCGCGGGACGCGCGACCTATTGCCGCCGGAGACCGAGCTCTGGAACCGGATTGAGACGACGGCGCGGGCCGTGTTCGCGCGTTACAACTTCGGCGAGATCCGCACGCCAATCCTTGAAGATACCGGCCTGTTTGCCCGCGGCGTGGGCGAAGAGACCGACATTGTGTCGAAGGAGATGTTTACGTGGGAGGACCGGGCGCGGGCCGCGAGCGAGAAGCCGCAGAGCCTGACGCTTCGCCCCGAGAACACGGCCGGCGTGGTGCGCGCCTACATTGAGCACAAGCTGGGCGAGACGGGGCAACTGCAGAAGCTCTACTACATCGGGCCGCAGTTCCGGCGCGAGCGCCCGCAGAAGGGCCGCTACCGGCAGTTCTGGCAGATAGGGGCCGAGGTGATCGGGCCGCCATCGTCGGGCAGCGAGAGCCCCCTGCGCGACGCTGAAGTTTTAGAGATGCTGGCGACGCTGCTGGACGAGATGGGCATTACGGGCTGGACACTGGAGCTGAACTCGGTGGGATCGGCAGCGGACCGGGCGCGGTATAACGATACGCTGCGTGCGGCATTGGAACCGGTGGTGGGACGGATGTGCGTGGATTGCCAGCGGCGGGCGGTCACCAATCCGCTGCGGGTGCTGGACTGCAAGGTGCCCGAGGATCAGCCGATCATTGCCACGCTGCCGGTGATTGCCGACTCTCTCGATGAGGGCTCAAAGAAGCACTTTGCCGCGGTGAAGGCGGCGCTGGACGCGGCGAGGGTGGCGTATACGCTGAATCCGCGGCTGGTGCGTGGGCTGGACTACTACACGCGGACGACCTTCGAGTTTACGCATGGAGACTTGGGCGCGCAGAACGCGATCCTGGGCGGAGGGCGATACGACGGGCTGAGCGAGGCCATTGGCGGGCCAAAGGCGCCGGGGATCGGGTTTGCGATGGGGCTGGACCGGCTGGTACTGACGCTGCAGGCGCAGGAGGCGGCCCGACAAGCTCCCACACTCGCCGCAAAACTGGACGCTTACGTGGCTCCGCTGGGCGAGGGCGTGAATGCAGCTGCGCTGGCGCTGGCGCGGGAACTGCGGCGCGGGGGGTTGAGCGTGGAGCTGGGCGACGGAAGTTTCAGACTGAAGAAGTCGTTTGAAGCGGCCGACCGCGTGGCGCGGAAGATTGTGATCCTGGGCGAAGATGAGCTGGCTTCCGGTATCCTGACAGTGAAGGACTTCGCCACAGGAACGCAGACCAAAGTGCCGCGCGGGGAGCTCAAAGCCATATTCGCCGAACCATAGGAAATCGAGAGTCGGCCGATCAAGATGTTTTTTAATGTAGGTGCTTTTTCAATTTCTCTTCAATTTGAAACAGCCGAAGAACGGGAGATTTCAATTCCTCGGTTACCCTTCTGGCATATTCTCGCAGGTAATTCAGGCGGTCCATATACTCTTGATTGCTGATGACTTCAATTCTCACCCTATGCTGTTCAAATATTTCATGCTCTACCTCGGCAATATCCTTGGTCTGGTTAAATTTAGTGCCAGTTTTTGGATTTTTGACTATGGGCGACCAGAGCATGAAATGTTTCTTCTTATATTCAGGAAAAACCTTGTCCGCATCCGCGATGTTCTTTTTGAATTTTTTGACGAAACGGCCCACATTGTCAGAGATTTTTTCTTTCGCGTTTACATACCTCAAACCAGTCACCAAATGTGTAGCAACTTCGCAGATATAAATTTCTTTCTTCTTTGAGTTGATACCAACGACATCAATCTCACCTTTAGGATCTGCCGTGGATACATTGAACGCCACGAAATCACACTCGTATTTGACTTTCAGATAGTCGCCTACCAAAGTCTCACCAATGTTCTCCATTTTTTCCCTCGTGAGAATAGTTTTTAGCGGGCGGATGGCCATGGTCATGTGACCATTCCAAACCATGATGAGGGTGGCCCAAGTCGATCACTTTTTGGGGACGGGAGTACGGCCGCTTAATCAACCAGCTTCCCGATCTCATCGAAATCGAACCGCGCCTGGCTGCCTTCCAACGTAAATGCACGTTCCGCGAGCGGCTCCAGTTTGCCCTCGCGAAACCGGTACGCCGGTCCCTCAGGATCGATAATCAGAATTGACCGAATCCCCATCTTCTCGTACCGCTCGCCTTTCTTCATCACTCGCTTCAGCGAATCGCCGGGCGAGAGAATCTCAAAGACTGCAATGGGGGGGTGTGTGGCAATAGGCTCGACTGGCAGATTGCGATCGAGAAGCGTCACGTCGGGAACCAGAAAGCAGTAGGCGTCCACTTGCACGCGCAGTTCGGGGCGAACGCGAATCCCAGCGCTCACTGCCTGAGTGCGAAACCATGCGCAGATTGCCTCCTGCCAGGCAGAGTGATCGTTCTCTCCCATCGTGCTCTCCCTCTCAACAAGCTGTCCGTCGATGTACTCGGCATCAGGGGAGTAGGAGCTTCGGAGGTATTCTTCGACAGGCACAAAATTTGGCGCGGCTGCCATCTCACACTCCTTTAAGTGTCATCATAGCGCGATACGGACCAGGAAGAAATAGCGAACACACGCGCATCCAGGCATTGCAAATCCCTTCCATTACAATGAAAGGGAATGGCACTCGACTTTTTAGGCAATCTTGAACGTACGGATATGTGCGGCACGCTGCGCGCCGCAGACGCAGGCAGGCAGGTGGTTCTGATGGGCTGGGTGAACCGGCGCCGCGACCACGGCAACCTGATCTTTCTCGACCTGCGCGACCGCACCGGCATCGCACAGATCGTCCTCGATAAAGAGCTGACGCCCGAGGGCCACGCGCGGGGCGAGCAGGTGCGGCCGGAGTACGTCGTGGCGGCGGTGGGCAAGGTGCGGCTGCGCGGCCCGGACGCCATCAATCCTAAGATGCCCACCGGCGAGGTTGAGATTGAGGCCACCGAGTTGCGCGTGCTGAATGACGCGCGGCTTGCGCCGTTCTCGCCGTCTGAAGAGGCAATCCAGAACGAAGAGGTGCGGCTGAAGTACCGCTACGTGGACCTGCGCCGGCCTGAGATGCAGCGCAACTTCAGGCTGCGTCACGAAATTACGCTGGCCGTGCGCGAGAGCCTGAGCAGCCAGGGCTTTCTAGAGATCGAAACGCCCATCCTCACCAAGTCCACGCCCGAAGGCGCGCGCGATTTTCTGGTGCCCAGCCGTGTGCATCCAGGCGAGTTTTACGCGCTGCCGCAATCGCCGCAGATCTTCAAGCAGATTCTCATGATCTCGGGGTTCGATCGCTACTTCCAGATTGCGCGCTGCTTCCGCGATGAGGATTTGAGGGCCGACCGGCAGCTTGAGTTCACGCAGGTGGATCTGGAGATGAGCTACCCGCGGCGCGAGCACGTGTTTGGCGTGGTGGAGAAATTTGTAGCGGCGGCGTTTGCCGCGGCGGGCGTCAACCTGCCCACGCCGTTCCCGCGCATCACGTACGACGATTCGATGCGCAACTACGGCACCGACAAGCCCGACCTGCGCCTGCCCGGACTTACCGATGTACGCGCTGCATTTACCGATGAGAACCTGGCCACGCTGCAGATTGACGCCGCGCTGCCGGTGGTGGCGCTGCGCATTCCCAACGTGGGCGAGCTGAGCCGCAAGGAGCGCGAAGACAACCATCCGCTCTTCGACCAAAAGAAGGGCGCGAAGTTTATTGACGACTTCAAGCGGCTGGCCAAGAGCATGCCCGAGACGGCCGCGAAGGTGCGCGAGCTGGCAGGTGCTGCCGAGGCCGATTTTACGATCGTGGTGGCCGGCGACCCGGCGCATCACATCAAGGCCAGCGACACAAAGTTCTCCGGCCGTCTTTCAGAGCGCGAAATCAACGTCTACGCGGCGGCGGGCAACTTCCGCAGCGAGCTGGCGAAGAAGTACGCGGACCGGCACAAGGCGTTCGAAGTGACAGACGAGACGGTTGAGGCCGCGCACGCGCATGGGGCCGGCGATGCCGTCGACGGCAGCGCGGCGTTTCATCCCATCTGGATCGTGGACTTCCCGATGTTCGAGTACGATTTGGCCACGGGCAAGTGGGTTCCGGCGCATCACCCGTTTACGGCGCCCTACGAGGCCGATATGGCGAACCTGGTGAGCGACCCGGCCAGCGTGCGCGCCGATTGCTACGACCTGGCGATGAACGGTATGGAACTGGGGTCTGGCTCAATCCGCATTCACCGCAAGGATGTGCAGCAGCAGATTTTTGCCTCGCTCGGCATCAGCGAAGATGAGGCGCACAAGCGGTTCGGGTTCTTCCTCGATGCGCTGGAGTACGGCACGCCTCCGCACGGCGGCATCGCGCTGGGGCTCGACCGCATTGTGATGCTGCTGGCCGGCGCGGCCAATCTGCGGGAGGTGATTGCGTTCCCCAAGACGGCGAAAGCGATGGACCTGATGGCCGAAGCGCCGACGACGGTGACCGAGCAGCAACTGCGCGAACTGGGGATCAGGGTGGCGAAGAGCTAAGGGGCTCGCCCAATAGTTTGCTAACTGCTATGAAGCATCAGTCAGCGCGGATTCATTGGTCGTGCTTCTTCATTGTTAAGTGGACAAATGTAAGAATCAGCCACGCTCCAAGGAGCAAGAAGATAACATTCGCCGCGTCCATCCCTTGTTGCTCAGATAGATTAGCGGCTCGATTCAATTCCAGTCCGGGAGCCAGGTAATGGCGTGCACTTCCCAGAAGCAGGATCAGCCCAAATCCGAGCCTCCAAAACGGGATTCTCCTCGGCTTCGGCGCAGTTGGTTTTTGGGGTTCACTCATTTTGGCGTCCTGAAAAAGGCAATGGCCTTATGCCCGATCCAACTCCGCAAACAGCTCACTCAGCACGACGCGAATCGGTGTCTCGGGTACATTGAGCTCGCCCGGCCCTGCCGCTTCGAGCCCGCCAGAAATATAGCGATATGCAAGCCGCCGGTCTGGGTCGATTAGCCAAATGTGCCCAATGCCAAACCGGTCAAAATCCGCGAGTTTCTCCATCATTGCGAGGAAGCGGTCTTCCGGCTCAAGCACCTCGAAGACCGCCAGCGGTGGCGTCGTCAGAATCTGCTCCTTAGACTCGCCGCGCTGAAGCACGCACACATCAGGACACCGAATCCGAGTCGCCGCAACCCGCGTACGCAGGCTCGGCAGCGGCAGAAACGGCCAACTCCGCCATTCCTCTTTGCCCGAAAGAATCCAAAGCAGAGACGTAACCGTGCAGGCATGGCTGTACCAGCCCACAAGCCGTTCCTCTATGCGCCCATCCACGTAATCGCAGTCGGGTCGGTATACGGTTTGAAGATACTCTTCAACCGATGCGAACGGTGCGTCGATGGGCAGCGTGGCCATGCCAATAGTATGCTCCCAGCGCGGGCGAGAAGCCAAGAATAGCACTACTCTCAGGTTCCCAAGTGCGAGGGACCTGGGGCACCCATTTTCGAGATTTCTTGCTGTTTACGCCCACTCGCCTTTGCGCATCAGCGGCTCGGTGACGCCAGTGGCAGTGACGCCGTCGATGTCGAGCTCGCCGGAGCCGATCATCCAGTCCACATGGATCAGGCTCTCGTTGGCGCCGCGGGCAGCGAGTTCTTCCTTCGATAGCTTGTCGCCGTCGCGAATGCACGACGAGTACGACTGGCCGAGCGCGATGTGCGAAGCGGCGTTCTCATCGAAGAGCGTGTTGAGGAAGATGAGGCCGCTTTGCGCGATGGGTGAGGAGTGGGGAACGAGCGCCACTTCGCCCAATCGGCGCGCGCCCTCGTCGGTGCCGATGAGTTTCTCAAGCACCTCCTGCCCGCGCGTAGCTTTGGCCTCGACGATACGGCCCTCTGAGAAGCGCACGTGGATGCCTTCAATCATGGTTCCCATGTGCGAGAGCGGCTTGGTGGCTGTGACGGTGCCTTCGGCGCGAGCCTTGTGCGGCGCGGAGAAAACTTCTTCGGTAGGCATGTTGGGGATGCAGTAGATGCCGTTGCCGGCGGTGGTGCCTCCGCCGAGCCAGAGGTGATCGTCGGCCAGGCCGAGACGGAAGTCGGTGCCGGGGCCGCGATACTGGAGCGCGGAGTAGCGCTTTTCGTTCAGCATCTTCGCGCGTTTCTGCAGGCCGTCGTCGTGGGCCTTCCAGGCACCCACCGGGTCGTCGCCGCCGATGCGGGTGGTGGAGAAGATCATCTCCCAGAGCTTGCCGAGGGCGGCATCGGGCGCGTCGTTGGGGAACAACGCCGCAGCCCAGGCCGGCGTGGCGCTGGACACGATGGTCCAGTTGATCTCGTGGCGGGTGATGAGCTCGAGCGCGGGCCGATAGGCCTGCGAGACGGCGCGGTTGGCGCGGCCCACCTTATCGGGGTCTTCGTTCGACAGCAGCGAGGGATTGCCGCCCGCGATCGCCAGCCGCGCGGTGCCCGCCTTGAAGGCCGCGGCCATGCCGTCGTAGAGCCAGCCGGAGGCGCGGTCAAAACTGGCGTCGGGCGCGAAGTGGTAGCGCATGAGCGTGGCTTCGTCGTCGGTGTAAAGAGTGGTCACGAGCGTGGCGCCGACGCGATAGGCGTGCTCTGTAATCCGCCGGGCCAGCGGCAGCGCGTCCAGCGAGGCGGTCATCAGCAGCTCCTGGCCAGGTTTGAGTCCCAAACCCACTTTCACCGCAACTTCTGCCAGTAGATCGATCTTTTGTTCCTGGGTCTTGTCGATTTCGAGCGCCATTTGCGAGCCTCCGGAAATGTTCTGCAATAAGAGTAAAAGGCGGGATTCGGTTGGCTCAAGCCGGGGCAGGGTGGTTGAAGGGTTTCTTCCGCCCGCTCAAGCGGACTGAGGTCGGATCTCTGGCCGTTTTCCCCAGGCTCGCGCCTGAGGCTACCGTCTGACGCCCGCTTCGCGGGCTGGGGCTGGACCGGGTTCCGACGGCGGGGCGGGAACGTTCAGCATCGCGATTCCGTACCAAGGTGCAATGAGCGAAACCTTCAGTTGGGGCTGGGTAGAGCAGGAAGTTGCGCGAACGGCAGAGGACTGGGACGCATGCGCCGGGCTGGCTTTGCCGCCCGCGGCGCGCTACGGGCCGCGCGATCAGCGGCGGCGCGAGGCCGAGTACGACCGAGCCATGCACGCGGTAGAGCGCGAGAACGAAGCTGTGAGGCACACCCGTGCGAGGCGCCTTGCCGCGCAGGAGCGCATTCTGGCCGTATTCAGCGAGTTTGCAACCGTGGCGCTCTCGCTCCCGGCGGATGCCATCGACCTCATTACCGGCGTCTTTCTGCCCACGGGCGCGGAGTTTGCCCGCCGTTCGCGGCAATTCGACCCCGAGCTGACCATGGCGTCGATTATTCAGGCCTGCCGCAATGCGTGGACCGTGTGCGGCCTGCAGCCGCTCCTCGGCGAGCCTGCCGGAATCACGCCCTCGATCGTCGGTTACAGTCTTCTTTACCCCTATACCGACAACTACCTGGACGCCGCAGAGGAGTCTTCCGCCGCCAAGCGCGAGTTTTGCACGCGTTTCCGCCAGCGGCTGCGCGGCGTATCGCAGCCGGCCACTAACCGGCACGAGGCTGCAGTGTGGGCCCTGGTCGCTATGGTCGAGGGCCAGTATCCGCGCGCGCAATTCCAGCAGGTGTATGACAGTATGTTGGCTATCCACCAGGCGCAGGAAGAAAGCATCGCCCAGTTGACGGCGAAGAGCGCAAGGCGGTTCCTTCAGCTTGGATGGCGTCGCCCGCGGCTCGACGGCGCGCCGCCGGTGGAGCGCTTACTGGCCATCAGCTGCGCCAAGGGAGGAACTTCGGTGCTGGCCGATGCATGCCTGGCGCGGGGCTGGGTCACCGCCGAGGAAAGCCGGCTAGCTTTCGACTGGGGCGCGCTATTGCAGTTGGGCGACGACCTGCAGGATGTGCATGAGGACCTGCGCCGCGGCTCGGCTACGTTATTCACTTGTGCCGCAGCCGAAGGGCGGCCGCTCGATGCGCTCGTATGCCAGCTTCTGAATTACGCCGAGCGCGTGGGCGCCGAGATGGACGAATTTACCCATGGCTCGCCGGCGCTCAAGAACCTGTTGCGCACAAGCTGGCGGTCGCTCATTGTTGCAGCCATTGCCAACGCCCGCGAGTTCTTTACTCCGGCTTTTGTAAGCGAAATAGAATCGACCGCGCAGTTCCGATTCAGCTTTCTCGCCAGGCGGCATAAACATGTGTGCCGGCGCAAAGGACTCTACGCCGATGTCTTCGGCATTCTGAGCGAAACTGAGGAAGAAGCGCCGGCGGCGTACGGTGAGATGCGAGCGCAGGCGCCGGCAGCGGTGTGAGCGTGCGGGCGTGGACGCCCGCACTACAGCCGGTCAGGACAGGCTGCGGAAAAACTCATCAAACGCGACGAGATTCCCGAAGACCATTCCTCGGGGGCTTAAGCCCCTCCTCATTTGAAACGCCCTGACGGCACGACTGAAGTCGTGCCCTGACACTTTGTGCGCCACCGTTGAGTTTTTCCGCAAAGTGTGGAGACCGGCAGTACGAAGCTCAAGTCTGCGACGGTGCGGTTTCATGCGTGGATTCGTGCACTCCCACCCTTGCCGCGATGATGCTGCGGCAAGGATAGGGCGCGGAACTGTCGTATCGGAACTGGCTTCCGGCTAATACCGGTCGGCAAAGTCCGGGTCCACGGGATTTTCAAACAGCGAAGCATCGCGCGTCACAATCGTCAGGCCCGAGGGCGTAACGAAATAGCGGCGCTTATCTTCGAGCGGATCGTAGCCGATGACCGTGCCCTCGGGGATGTGGACATCGCGGTCGATGATGGCGCGGCGAATGCGGCAGTGCCGGCCGATGCTCACATGCGAAAAGATGATGCTCGAGTCAACTTCAGAGTAGGAGTTGACGCGTACATCCTGCGAAAGGACCGAGTTTGAAACCATGGAGCCGGAGATGATGACTCCGGCGGTGATGATGGAGTTGACGGCCATGCCGGAGCGGCCCGGTTCGCCGAAGACGAATTTGGCCGGCGGATACTGGCGCACCCGCGTGCGGATGGGCCAGCTCTTGTCGTAGAGGTTGAAGATCGGGGAGACCGAGCAGAGGTCCATGTTGGCCTCGTAGTAAGCGTCCAGTGTGCCGACATCGCGCCAGTAGAGGGCCTGCTTCTTGTTCTCGTCTACAAAGCTGTAGGCCATCATCTTATTCTTGCCCAACATGGCCGGCAGGATGTTGTGGCCGAAGTCGTGTTTGGAATCGGGGTCGTCGGCGTCGGCTATGAGCGCTTTGAGCAGCGTCTCGGTATTGAAGATGTAGACGCCCATCGAGGCGTCGACGGAGTCGGGACTGAAGGGTGAACGGAAGCTGGTGGAAGCCGGCTTCTCCTGGAAGCCGCGTATTTCGCCGGTCGGTCCCACCTCAACCACGCCGTAGCGCGAGACCTCGTCGGGCGCGATCGGCAGCGTGGCCAGGGTGACCTCGGCGTTCGTCTCTTTGTGGTACGCGAGCATGCGGCTGTAGTCCATCTTGTAGATGTGGTCGCCCGAGAGAATGATGACGTGCCCGGGCTGCTCGCTGCCGATCGAGTAGATATTCTGGTAGACCGCGTCGGCGGTGCCCATGTACCAGTTGGCGCCGGTGCGCTGCACGGGCGGCATCAGTTCAAAGAACTCGCCCAGCTCCTGGGCCACAATTCCCGTCCAGCCCTCGCGGATGTGCCGATTGAGCGATAGCGCCTTGTACTGGGTGAGGACGTACACCCGCCGCAGACCGGAGTTGATGCAGTTTGAAAGGGTAATATCGATAATGCGATAGTGCCCGCCGAAGGGTACAGCCGGTTTGGCGCGATCTCGCGTGAGCGGAAACAGACGCTCTCCCGCGCCGCCTGCGAGCAATACTCCGAGGGTGTCTTTCATATCCATTGGTCCCCCGACCTAATTTCCTTTGTCATCACGTCATCCCACGGTTCGAAGCGCGACCATCCGGAGTCTGGACTGCTTCCGGAGCCCCACCGGCGAGGATGGGATCGAACGCTGGAGAATACCACAACACGATGAACATTCGTCCACCATGCTTATCGATGAATTATTAGCCGGTGGAGTTGGTCCGCGTCAACCGCGGCAATGCAAAAAGCGAGGCGGCGCGAATAGCGCCGCCCGGGGAACCCGAATGTGTCTTCCTGGTGGAACCGGAGCCGCCGGCTACCAGCCCGAAACCCAGTTCGCCTTGCGCGTGGAGCGCTTGGCCCGGGTGAACTTGTACTCCCATCCGACCGAGATGGCGTAGTTCAAATCGAACTGACGATAGTCCGAGGTCGAGTACGGGGCGTCGTTGAATTCATAATCGGTGAGCACCATGTCCTGGGTAATGCGAAAGACCCAATGCTCCGATCGGTTCAAGTCAATGTGGGCGCCTGCAATGACTGCCGGGGCGACCTGGTTCTTGTAGAAATCGACCGCTGCAGGCGGGTTGCCGCGCAGGTCCTTCTCAAATTGGCCGCGGACCCCGCCCGCCATAATGTGCGCAATGAGCGCCGCGTGCTTATTGTGCGGTCCCAGCAACTCAGGACCGGCCACAAAGAAGTATTGCGCCACGAAGGGGCCTTTGATGTTCAGATCGTTCGTTCCCGCGCCGCTGGTGCCCAGGTAAGCGCGCCCCGAAGCCTGGATTCCCAGGTGGCGGGTGAGCCAGTAGGAGCCTTCCACGTCGAGGCCGCCGAGGTTTGCTCCCTGCAGAATGTTGGGGCCGGCCTTCATGTGGTCGTATGCCATTCCCAACGACACATCGTAACGGTTATCGTAACGAACCTTGGCCAGCGGGTCGATCTGGATGTACTCGGGAGCCGCGGGCGCCTGGTTGTCAGTCTGCACGGCGGCGGGCTGCTGGCTGGAGCTCGAATTCTGGGCTTGTGTTGGCGTTCCGGCGCACAGGGCAAAACCGGCGACGGCAGCTGCAATGACAAAAAACCTTACTTGAAGACGCATCATGAAACAGATTACAAGACCATACCGGCGAGGGACAACGCGGCCGGAGGTTGGAATTTGGGGGTTCAGGGTTCGCATCTCTCCATTTGATGCGTCCACAGCAGATATCGCACTGTCTTGAGCGTTTCGGAGAAATCCCGGCCGGCGTCGCGGGTCCCGGACTCCGGCTCCAGCGCAGGTGCGGCGTGCATGCTCCATTCGATGGGCGTACGGCTGAAGATAAGGGCCGAACGCTTCAGGTGCCAGACGCTCGAAACCACTTCAGCCGAGCGCCAGCCGTGCTGGTTCATCATGCTTACGCTCAAGCAGGCATTCTGGATGGTGTCGCGCGCCTGCGGCTCAAGCAGGACCGCCGATTCCGGAACTCCCTGGGCCTCGGCCGCGTGGGCCATGACCTGCGCCTCCACGAATCGATTGGTCACGGCGCCACCCGTAAAAATCAGCCTGGGAGCAGCGCCGCGCTCGTACTCATGCACCGCTTCGGTCACTCGCGCCAGCTCAGTTGGCGTGGGGTTGCCGTCGCGGTCGGCCGCGGCGCCAAGGACGATGATGGCGTCGAATCGGGTAAGCGGAGTATTCGAGAGCGGCGCCAGCTGACGGGCGAGAATCGCCCAGACAAAGACCAGGACGACGGCGAGAATTGCGGCGAGAATGCCGCGGGTTCGCCAGCTCAAGCGACGGCGTTTTGAGGCGGGACGGCGCACGCGGCGGCGCGCCGAGGTACGTTTTCTGCCGGATGGGGGTGCAGCGCTCAAGCCGAATCGCCTCCAGATTCAACTCTAACGCTGACCCCTGACCCTTGATCCCTGGCTATCCCAGGTCCAGCGGCTCGCCCCAAGCCGAGAACACAATCTCTTCGAGAGGCTTGCGATTCCGGGGGGCAAGCTCGCGCTTGATCAGCTCCTCGCTGCCGAGCGTCTCGGGGTCGTCCTGGTAGCCGAGGGCGATGGCCGCGGCAATCTGGTAGTCTTCCGGAATTTCAAGCAGCGTCCGTGCTTTCTCGCGGTCCACTCCGCCCATCTGGTGACTGGCAATGCCCAGCGCTGCGGCCTGGAGCACCAGGCAGGCGCTGGCTGCTCCCAAGTCATAGAACGCAAAGTGGTTCGGCGAATCGTTGTGGCTCATTTTGACCTTGGCCAGGCCCACGATCAACACGGGGGCCTTGGGCGCCCAAGCCTGGTTGAAGCCCATCAGCGAGGCGTGGATCTTCTCGTGGGTGCTGGTTCCGCGCAGGCCCACGATGTAACGCCAGGGCTGCTCGTTGTTCGAAGAGGGCGCCCAGCGCGCGGCCTCAAAGATGCGATGCAGATCCTGCCTGCTCACTTCGCGCGGGGAAAAGGCGCGGGGGCTCCAGCGCTCGTGGAAGACAGGCAACACGCCGTCAACGGCGGGGGCGTGCTTCAAGTTGCTTAGTTCAGTGGCAGATAAGGACATGAAAGAAGGCTCCTGTGGGAAATTGGGAATGCATACCTTTGATTCAGAGAGCTACTCTGGGGATTCCGGGAGTGGGGGTTCGCACCGGCCCTCCGGGGGGCGGTGTGCGCTTTAGCGTCACGTTCGGGGGCGATGATGACCCTATCTATTCAAGTCTGTAAGCTGATGGGGACCCGGAAAAACCTTCCCAATAGACCCATAACCGGCTGCGGCCTGGGCAGAGCAAAATGGGCGTCATGGCGCGATAGACCTCTTCGGCGTCGACCAAGCCCGAAAATTGATCGTATGCCTCCTCGGAAATGGTCATCTACTGGTCAGGGCAGGATAATTTGCCATAGATGATTCTGTGGCCGCACTTGCAGGTCATGCTTGGCATAGCCGACTCTCCGTTTTTCCAACCCGGTCGCCGATCCGCCCGGCGGTGTTACGGGTAGATCCGGTGCAGGGTGCGCGCAAAGGGGATGGTCTCGCGGACGTGGTCGAGGCCGCAGATCCAAGCGACTGCCCGCTCGATGCCCATGCCGAAGCCCGAGTGCGGCACGCTGCCGTAGCGGCGCAGGTCGAGGTACCACTCGAAGGCCTGACGGGGGAGCTGATGCTGGTCGATGCGGGAGCTGAGCAGCTCGTAGCTTG
>Ga0326727_10015883_pt1 | contig 16037 bp, 13 predicted proteins | sample MB2enrmetagenome_FD_207643 | JGI IMG/M metagenome (GOLD analysis project Ga0326727, IMG submission 207643) | Lab enriched peat soil microbial communities from McLean, Ithaca, NY, United States - MB29MY | ecosystem: Environmental > Terrestrial > Soil > Wetlands > Peat | place: USA: New York...
CGACATAGTCCAGAGCTTTGCATTCTCACGTCTCATCTCGACGCTCTTCTCGACCATTCCGCCGGTCTACTATCCGATCACCTACATTCCCCTTCCATACAGATACCTTGCCTACCTGTCACCAACCACCTATGCGGCAGAGCTGGCTCAGAATGCAGCCGGGTACCTCCCACTCTCGTCTACCGCGCAGACGCTTGACTGGGCCATTCTACTTGCAGTCACAGCGACGTTACTTATCGTGGCGGGAAGCAAGGCGAGATGGAGAGAGGTTTAAGGTGCGTTAAGGATCCTCTAACGTTCTCTGTGTAGGTTTTTGGCGGCGATGAAAGCCAGTCCATGCTTGGTCAATTCCTCGGCTGTGTGGTTGAGCGCGGCGTGCTTGTCCATGTAGTTCGCTAGCAGTTTAGGCATCAACCCTTTTGATTCAACCTCCGACTTTGGTAGGAAGTATTCTAGGATGTCGGAGGGGTGTTCTCTTGTTGCTTCAATTTCAGGGTCTCCGCCTTCATGTTTGGCTGAGATGTTCTTGACGTGGTCGGCGAGTTCCAGTAATTCTGGGCGGCGTTGGTAGGGTTGGCGGACGATGTGTTTGTAGGCCTCGGTTATGTGATGTTCTATGCGGATTACGTCCTCGAACCCAAACGACTTGCGAATATTCGCGGCCGCCTCGATCGTGCTCCTGTTCACTGAGTTGCTTAGGTTGAAACCGATGAGTGGTGTCGTGCCGTCAGGGCGGGCGAAAAGTCTCGCCATCAGTAGAGTCCAAAGTATGAAGTATGCGTTGTCAGTACCCGCGAAGACTGAGATCTTGAATTCGTTGTTGATCCCCAGTCTATGGGCAAGGTAGCCGATTAGAATCGTGCCCGCGTTGATGTTCAGAACTTGGTATATGCCATAGTTCGTGTAATAGTAGAGGAACTCATCGAACCATCTAAGGGCGTACTCATTCGGTTCACCGATCCCTCCGAAATACCCCGTGATTGTGTCTGGGCCACCGAGGTGGACGTTTGAGCCGTCAGTGCCTTTCGTGTCTAGAGTGTCCACGTACGAGGCGCCAACGATCTGCATAGCTGCCATACCGGCTAGCAAGTCTCCCTGGTCGGACTCTGACTCCTTCATCAACCGTACACGAATGAAGCGGCCAGGCATAAGCTCGCCTCGCTCGATGGCCTGTTTCGCCTCGGCAATAATCCAAGGAAAATACTGAAACGCGCTGATCTCGAGTGTCACAGCGTTCGCCTTCTTGAACTTCATCGTGTCAGCACGTTCGCCCAGAACTTTGCGCCTATAATCCCAGATGCTTGTGAAGGCACCGCGGTCGCGTTCCTTCACAAGCCACTCCAAGTCGGGAAGGTATGGAGAATTCATCGCCCGAAGGCGCGCCAGAAGATTGGGAAGTTTCCGCGCTTGTTCTGACTTGCGGTTAATCTCTTCAACGGTACCATATTTTGCGATAACAGCCAGCATGTCGTTGACCAATGGATTCTTCGGATCGCCAAAGAACTCATTAATTGACGCGAGGCTGCTCGCGGGTATTTTTAGGCGTTTTCGAAGAGCATTATCCATGATTGAGGATCAAGCGTTGTACGACTTTAACATGAGGGCTGGAAGTCGGCTCAAGAAATAAAATCGGTTGCCTAACTGTGCTTGATCGGCGATAAGCCCTCCTCTCATGTTCACAGAAAGTGGAACCGTTCTAATCTTAGTCACCGACGCAAAGAAGGCCGCGAAATTGTATGCGGAGAAACTTGGTTCGAAATCAACGAAGAACAACACTGGATAACGGTAAAGCCCAAAGGACCACAAACTCTCATTCGCCTTTGCGAGAAGTGTGATAATTGAGAGAACGACAAATCTGGTGGAAACACAGACATCCTACCTAGTCTCAGATGACAATGAGTGGCACAAGCAAGCTCAAAAACACGATCCAAAGCATGTACTGATGAATCATCGCAACATTCGCTAGGTCAGAACTAATGCTATCGCCTTGACCCAGCCCAATTATACCGACAGCAAAACCAGTATGCCGACCACTGTTGTTGTAGAGACTTTCATTACCACAATTCTTTCCTCTTCGTCGCAGTTAACTTTGAGTAATTTTCTTATCTTAAGATTTTCTCCACCAATACGACCTGGCCCTATCTTGGTAACGGTCGTTCTATCTAAGCTCATAATTGAGCGCCGTTTTCTCAGTCTTTTGATTCTCGGCGATCAATCAAAGCTCAGCCGGCGTTGCTTGCTCATCATCGAAGCTACTAAATGTCCCAGGCAAGAACCTATGGGGCATTAGGAGTGGGATGAATGCGCCCAATCTCAGTGGCTTTGATTCTGTTCATAGTGCTTTCCATCATGATTACGACATCTGTTGTGGCCATGAGACCGTCTTCGTCAACGACCGACAATCTGAACGGGATAGTTCTGTTGAGTGGAAATAACGGTTGGGCCGTGGGAAATGATGGAACAATTCAGCATTTTGATGGCTCCGCATGGAGTCTCATAGCCTCCGGAACCACGACTGATCTCTATGGAGTCTCATTCGGCCCTCCGGGCAACTCCAATCCGAGCACTGGTTTTGCGGTTGGTGTCGCGACGGCGCTTTACTGGGGGGGCGTGTCTTGGTCCCCAATTACAACGGGGCTTTCCGGAGCCGGCGCGCAACAGCTTTCGTCGGTATTCGAACTGAGCGCCAGTGACGCGTGGGCAGTTGATTCTGTGTCAGGAGCGTTCTGGCACTGGTCTGGTTCAGCGGGGTTGGGCGGCGGGTGGAATCAGGTCTCCTCCGCATCGGCGGGACTGAATTCGGTTTTCATGACCAGTCCCACGGACGGGTGGGCGGTAGGGGCTGGTGGCATCATCTACCGATTCACCGGAGGGGGATGGACGCTATACACGAGCGTTTCCCAAACCCTCAATTCAATATTCATGATCAACCAAAACGAAGGCTGGACAGTAGGCGACGGCGGTGCAATCTACCACTACACTTCCGGCATGTGGAGCGGTCCGATCTCACCAGCGCCCACAAACCAGAATCTCAACTCGGTCTACATGGTTAGCCAGACGGAGGGCTGGGCCGTTGGCGCTTCAGGTAGCATACTGCACTATTCGAACGGCGCCTGGTCACTCGTCCAGAACCAACTAGGAACAAACCAGGATCTGAATGCCATCTCGTTTTCAGGAATGCTTGGGTGGGCGGTTGGAAATGCTGGAACGCTCCTCACGATAAACGGACAGACTCCTTCGGGATTACCGTCAGCTACTCTCGAATCCGTATACTTGTCAAGCTCAAGTGATGGGTGGATTGTAGGATGCTCAACTGATGGTTGCGGTTCGGGGACTGGAGAACCAGTCCTAGTTCATTGGACTGGAAATGCTTTCACTCGGGGTACAGCGTCGGCAATTACAGCCGACCTTTTCGCCGTCTTCATGCTCGGAACCTCAGAAGGGTGGGCAGTAGGCGGTATAGGAACGACACCCGTAATCTTGCATTACACGGAGGGCACTTGGACGCAGGTAACGGCACCTCCCCTCACGGGAATTTTGCGATCAGTCTTCATGATAGACTCCAGTAGTGGCTGGGCGGTAGGGGATAACGGCGCTATACTGCAATATTCTGCGGGTTCATGGGCAATAATCGCCTCACCAACTTCCAACACGCTGCGCAGCGTGTTCATGCTCGACTCTTCAGATGGCTGGGCGGTTGGAGCCTCAGGAACAATTCTGCGATACCAGTCTGGAATATGGGTGAATTACCCATCCCCGACCAGTTCGCAATTGAACGGCGTGAATCTCTTGGATGCGACGCATGGATGGGCCGTGGGTGCGGGCGGTACGATACTCCACTTCGATGGCTCTGTCTGGCTCAATGTTGCTGATCCGGTTGTAGCGAACCTGAATTCAGTGGCCCAGAATAGCCCCCAGTCAGCTTGGGCGGTCGGTGATTCCGCAACTATTCTTCAATGGACAGGAATCGGCTGGTACCAATTTACACCCAGCCCTCCATTATCCGGCAATCCGAATTTGAACTCAATCTACATTCTACCAAACGGGTTCGGTTTTGTGGTAGGTGCCTCTGCAGGCTCCGGAAGCCAAGGAACGGTGTTAAACGCACCAACAATGACCCCGATCCCTGAGTTAGAGGAAACCCAAACCCTACTCAGCATTGTTATGCTAGCGGTAGTCATAGTAGCGATTCGCCGACGGAAACTCAATCGAATGCGTCTGCCATAACCAGGGGACGATAATGTTCCATTGGTTACGGCTAAGTTCGAAGGAACAGATGAGCCAGAGTTTCGTTACGATTGTCTTAACCTTCGGTGAAGATCATCCACGCGACGACGTGTGACCCAATCCTTATGGTGTCGAAATCCTCCCCCGAAACTTCTAGGTATGTGCAGAAGTTCGTGAATCAACGTTTTCTCTTTCTCGTCGTTTGACAGTGAATCATATTGTTCAGCTAAGACTTCTACTGCATAGTAGGCAGGTTCGCTGAGGGCCTGTTGCCAGATTCGTGGTAATGAATGAACGCGAGCGATTGTGTTGCTGGCTTTTGATCCATAACTCCGGTAGCAGTAGACTCGATTCTTCGGCACATGCGTGAAGTCAAGCTTGTCAATTATCCGTACTAGGAGTTCGGAAACGTCTGGCGCACGTTCGTAACGAAAGCGCATAGATAGAAAGAGCCTTGACGGGGTCTAAAATATTCTACGCCCGAATGCCCCTGGAATTAAGTGGCGTCGGCGGCTGCCATGGCCATGCCAACTGCTCTTTCAGGCATACTTTCGCCCATGATCCTCTCTAATTTTCGGTCATCCAGGTATGTGTCGGCGTAGCGATCGGCGACTCCTCCCGTGCCCTTCACTGCGACGATGGGGATATTTTTCTGGTAGGCAGCCGCGGCCTCAATCATCGTTCCTACGCCACCGCCGACGATGATGATGGCGTCGGCTGAGTAGGCGGTAAGGAAGTCTCTAGCGAAGCCCAAACCGGTTGCGATTACGACATCGCAGAAATCATTTGCAGTCCGTTTGTCGTCTGGTGGGACTATGCCGACGACAAAACCGCCACCATCCTTAGCTCCGTGACTTGCAGCCTCCATTACTCCACCTAGACCGCCAGTGAGGAGAACGGCACCACGCCTCGCTATCTCAAGTCCCACATGGTAGGCGGTTCGATATGCTAATTCAGGGCAATGCTCTTTGCCAAAACCGATTACCAGAATTTGCCTGCGCCTCGCCAAGCTTCTTCCCCGCTTAGACGACTAACGGGTTCGTGTCAAGCCTTTTTCTGATTTCCGAGACAAGGGTTTTGACGGTTTCGAGTTGGATCTGGTCGAGTTTTGAGAGAATGTCTTCTACTATGAGCGCCTTGCGGACGTGTACGTTTCCGAGCAGGTACTCCTCGTATGCCCAAAGCAGTGCCTCGATTTTGTCGGAGGCTTTCAATATGTTCGCCTCGATTGAATCATCCCGCTCGGCTCGCCTGAGTCGAACATATTCCTCCCTCAGGTTTTGCGGCAGGCCCCCCATCAGGGTGGTGAACCATTCGAACGCTCGGGCGTCGAGGCTTTCTGCAAAGCGAATATCCTGATGTTTGAAGGGGTGGTGTATGTCGCCCGTTCGGGCCTCCTCTGCGTCGTGGAGAAGCGCCATTCTCATCAGCCGTTCACTATCGACCTTGGTGCCCTTGTCTCGCTCTAGGTCAGCGAGAATCATGGCGTATAGAGTCGTGAAGTACGAGTGTTGTGCAACATCCTCCCGGAAATGACACTTATAGACGCTGAAGCGCCCAACCGTCATTAACGATCTTATCGCTAAGAAAAAATCCAACACATCTTGTCTGGCCAATGTCTTTCAGATCGAAAAATGCACCATATGTAATCTGGTTTTCCGAGCGACACCTACGGGCTAGGGTACTGAGAATCTATGGGAAGTTCAGCGTTCAATAAACATTGAATCCATGGCTCCAAATCGGTTCATTTCGAGCCTTTTCAACTATAAGCTGCGAAGCATTAAACCGCCCAATCTTCGGCTCTCTCTAAGGCTGTGTATCTTATATGGTACGGCCGGCGCCCGCCGTAATCCCCGGAATTTAAGCCGAAACACGGCTCTATAGCTGCTTAAACAGTGCTTGAACGTGTGAAAGTGCACCCCATAGTTGGTGCAGGGTGGGCACGTGACAGTGTCCAATCGAAAAATTGGCTCCGGTTCTCTCTCTGAGTAACGAAGCCAGAACGCGAAAGACGCATGTTGGCCTCGGATTGGGTCGCTTGACTGTTGGGAGGTGATTGTATGGCTAGAGAGAGTATGCTTACACAGAAGTCGATTTTCACAGACGACACGCTCTCCCTGTTGACTGGTCAACCAAAGGGAGCGCTCCTCAGTTACACGGAGCTCACCAAGAGTATGCACCAATACATCCGAACAAAGGGTCTAAGGCTCAAGGCATGTCCAAATTGCAAATCGCAAGTTCCAGGATACGCGACCTTCTGTGACAAATGTGGCAAAGACGTACCACCCGCAGTGGCGAAGTAACGCCGTTCCGCCACACCAACCTTTTTCCACTATTTACCAAATTTTCTTGAATAATCCTGAGCTTTTCGTGCGCTCGCGCCCAAAATCCGGGCCCTCAAGCTGATCGAAGTCCACCTAGCCTTCGAAACATCGAATGAATGCTGCATTTCCTGAGAGGAAGGATGAGGCTGCGGAGGGAATATGGAACTTAAGCTCTCACAGTTGACCACTATCGATTCAGTCCCCCGTCAATAAATAGGTCTGAATGGAAGCTTAGAATGAGGAACGGAGCAGGGAAGTTGATCGGAAATTGAAGTTTGGAATCCAACATCCCAATTTTTCCTATGACGGAAAGGGGGAACAGATCGTTGAGTCTTTGAGAAAAGCTACGACAACTGCGGAACGCTTAGGCTATGACTCCTTCTGGGTAATGGACCACTTCCACCAAATCCAAAATGTCGGCCAAGAGCAGGAACCGATGCTGGAGGGATGGACCACCATTGGCGCAATGGCCGGATTCACTTCGAAGATAAAGTTGGGAACGATGGTTACTGGGAACATCTACAGGCACCCCTCCATCCTAGCCAAAATGGGCGCAACCCTTGATGTACTCAGCAAAGGTAGGCTGATTATGGGGATAGGAGCTGGCTGGAACGAACAGGAATCCAAGGCCTACGGAATCCCGTTCCCCTCTACAAAGGAACGTTTTCGCCGCCTCGAGGAGGCAGTGCAAGTCATCCGTAAAATGTGGACGGAAGAACGTGCTAGTTTTGATGGGCAGTTTTACAAAATCCATGACGCCTACTGCAATCCTAAGCCCCTCCAGAAGCCACATCCTCCCATATTGATAGGGGGCAGCGGGGAACGAGAAACATTGAAACTCGTCGCAAAGTACGCTGACGCCTGCAACCTATTCGGCTCCCCTGACACCGTCAAGAGAAAGTTGGATGTCCTTCGGGAACACTGCAAATCGGTTGGTAGGGACTACGACTCAATATTGAAGACGAAACTCGGCGTGATACTATTGGACAAAGATAGAACACTGCTAGAGAAGAGAATAGCGGAACGGTTCAGAAACGTCCCCGGGGAGATGCGAAGAGAGTTCGCTACTGTCGGAAGCCCAGAAGAGGTTGTGCGAAGCGTGGAATCATTCAGGGACGCTGGATTAGAGTACTTCATTACCAGCTTTGAATGGGGCCGAGAGCTTCAAGGTATAGAGCAATTCGCTGATCAAGTTATGAAACATTTCTAGAAATTTAGGACTCACGCTGCCAATTCCCTCTGAGGCTGAACACAGCCTTAGATCTTCATTGCAATTGACAGGGTTCCAACCTAGTGGAGCCTGGGGGCTGGTTTCTTCGCAACATCGTAATGGGCGCTACGGAAGTCATTAGCGCAACTATGAGTACGAACGGCATGCCTGGAACGGACGAAGCATAGGTAAGTGACGAACCTGAAAGCCCAGGTTGCATGACTAACACTCTTCCGCTTGCTTCGCTTAAGCATCCTACGGAATCCAGGCCTCGAACCAATAGTGTGTAGTTTCCAGGGTTACTGTAGGTGACGGTTCGGTTCGAGTTGCCGGGTGCATATGATCCGTTCCCGAACCACCAATCGGTTCGCACATTACCATGAGATGCGTGAGTTGCAGCGGTGAGGTTTACCCTTAGAGGTGCTGGGCCTGTCCCACCGTTGTCTGTTAGCGTCATGTACATTGAACACGCAGCCTGCCGGCTCCAAATGGGTTGGCTAGGTGATGGAGGCGGCACGTTTGAGCCTGCCACTACATCATTAGCCCCGACGGCCGCAACTCCGTAAGGAATAGCTACGTTGCAAGGTGCGTCGCCTTCACCACATCCAACGATAGGTGTCAATGACGCTGTACCATGCCAATTCCCGTCTGCGCCGAGGTACGCGAGGTTTCGGAATTCCACCGGTCCAAGTTGTTGTTGATCTGGGCCAGAAGCTTTCTCAGCGACGATGTGCGCTGGACTACTAGAGGGCGTAGAAGGGAAAATTGTGGAATAGATGGTTACGCCATCCATTTCGAAGCTCCAATCGCCTGATTCACCGGGCAAAATCGAGTACAAATGCCAGGTTCCATTCAACCCAGCTGAGTTGCTGAGGCCGAATCCGTAGTACCACTCATCTACCTTCTGGGCATTGGGGAAATAGGCCCAGAACCAACGCGCATCCCCGACGTTCACGGTATCGTCGACTCCTGCGCACACCGTGGTGTTAGCCGTCACGTGAGCGGCCAAGCAGTAGTATCCTGGTGAGAGGATGAGGTACCCAAATTGTATGAATGCGCCATCAGTAAGGATGCTCCCGAGCCAAAAAGCGTCTTCCGCTGAATCGGACACATTATAGGAATGGGTTTGGATTTCGGTTTGGACGCCAAGATTGCCGACCGAGTCCTGGTTCCCCCAGGCCCCTACCTGAAGGTGCCAAGCTTCTTTGGAGTCATTTTTGACTGAGAGTAGAGGCTCCATGGAATGCAACTGGTGTGTGAAAGGGTGCGAAGTTACGAGACCCACTGTGAGGAAGAGAGCCACCATGGCTACACACATTAAGGCACTGGGACTGGCAACACGCAAGTGGCTCTGACTCTCGGTGATTTTCGCGGTAAGACGGTGAAGTACTATTAAACACTGTTGCCCCACTTTCAGGACTATAGTGTATCGTTAAATCAACCGTCGACATTCGAGGAGCCAAGTGCTTCTAATGGGATTGCCTCAACCTTGCGATAGATGCGCGAGAACTCGAGCAAACTTGCATCAATCCTTAGCAAATCTTTGAGTCTAATCCCGAACAATTTTTCATTCTCTTCCAAGTATGGAGTGATCAGCTTCCAATCATCATCGTCCATACTTCCAAGCCTTCCACCATTCAGCTGATCAACGCCAACCGTTCCCATTGGGTCCCTCAGGTAAATTGCCCCTCCTGAGGCTAGAGAAAACAGATTACTCCCCGGATATGGCGTCTCAAGCCCGTGAACTTGGCCGTCCGCTCCAAACCGAATCCCGTTCACAACAACAAATCCTCCACCATTCAATGGATCCCCCGCCATGAATGATTCAGCCAAGTAGTCTAGGCAAGTCCCATTAATCACGACCCGAGGCCGCCCGACTGCATTGATTAGCGGCCGCCCAGCTGCGTTACCGAGCACGTACACGTCCCCGCCTTTTGCGGCATACATGAACGTCTGCCCGACATCACCATATATCACCAGTTTACCTGCTTTCATGATTTGGGCTACCTGATCCTGTGCCGATGCATGAACGTAAATCTCCGCGCCATCCAGCCCAGAGCCCAAGTAGTCACCGGGGTTTCCGAAAGCATCTATTCTGAAACCTTGGGAATTTGCTCCTAATCCGGCACCGCAGAACCTTTGTCCTCGCCAATCGAAACTGATCACATGCTTCCACCCGAGCTTGTATGCGGTAACAATCGCCGCGGCCGCAGAATCATCTCCCTCGGCCTCAAATTCCGACGCGTCCAACAACAGTTTTTCTTGTCTAGGATACGGGGCTGATAGCCCTCGCGCACAATGGGCGTCCACTAACACCCATGGTGAAGCGGTTTCGTCTAATATCCTGGGAAATGAGTGCAAGGTTGTGAAGATGCGAGCCTCAATCTCGGCTCTAATCCTGCCACGGTACCCGAAGCCGGATCGGTGAAGCGAATCCAGTAACCATGTTAGCAACTCGAACGATTTGATTTTCTCCGGGATGCTCAGATTCACATTACCTTGTGATCTCTCTAAGGATTCCTCGATAGAATTCGTCCCGGCATGGGCGAACAATTGTTCCTGAAACTTAGGGTTGACCAGTGAGGCACTCTCTGCTGAGTGAAGAGTGGAATTTTGTGAGGGGACGGAAACTTCGCGGCCGAATTTGTCGAGGCATTTGAGTTGGGGTGTTTGCGTGGAACGATCGATCGTGAAAGCGAAAGCGCCACCATCCGTATGGCTTCCACCACGTGCATTCCAGTAAAAGTCAGCTTTTGGCGCGAACCGTTGGTCTTCAGCCGCCAAGCTCCTGAGGCATGCATCTATTGCCTGGCGTTCGGAGGCGATGAGCCCAATCTTAACCTCTCCCTCTTGGAGGGCGAAGACTTGGGGACGGAGCATTGACGTATCCGTTATTCCGAGGAGCTGGAGCTTTCGGCCTCCGTCCTCGCTTCGGCCAATTATGAAGAACCATGGACCGTCGGGCGATCCATGAATGTGGGTTGTTTGGATCTCGCGGTAAATTCGCCTCTTCTCCGGAGGAAGCATGTGAAAGTCGCGTTCGGTTGTCGGAGCCATCGCTTCGATGAGGAACTCGAGTGGGTATCCGTACACTCTTCTGTGCAGGTCGAACAGGTAGGCAGCGACTTCCGTGTCGGTTAGGAAGAGTGGGTAGATGTTTCTTTGTGCCAAGTACTCACACATAGAGTGGTAGTTTGAGAAGTCTCCGTTGTGTACGAGGGCCTCGTGAAGGCCTACGAACGGGTGAGCTCCGCCGGGATGCCAGACTCTTCCCTTTGTTGGGTAGCGGTGGTGGCCGATCCAGGCGTGCGCTTCGAAATCTTCCAGCTTGTAATACAGTATGACCTGATCGCCCCATCCTACAATCTTCAGAACCATCATGTCTTTGCCGTGCGAAAGTACGAATGCTTTCTTCTCGCCTAGGGAGGCGTAGTATTTCTTGTTGAGTGCGTAACTATTCTGGTAGATGAATTCGTCCTCTGCTGATTGCCGGTCGTTCAATCCGTTTTCCTGCATAAACCTAGTGAGAACGTCATCCTTGACCCTGCAAAAATATCTGTGAACATCAGGCGGTCTAATGTCTAACCTTGGAATACTTCTGTAATCGGCAACGGTTTCGAGACGGGTTGACGAATCCACCTTCATGTATGGGTAGATGAAATCCTTCTCCACCGCTTTGCTAGCGGTTGGATCAAGGTAGGCGATCTGCAGCAGGTAGTCCTCTTGCAAAGTCGTCTTTGAAACTCCTAGTTGCTCGGGTCTCAATCCTAGGATAGCGACGCCCCCTCCCTTTCCGTTTCCGCGGTTTTTCATCTGTAAGAGGGCTGTGAGAAAATGTCGGCCGGCAATTGGGACGGAGGAAGCTGCGCCTACAACCCCGCATCCTCCCTCTGCCTCAAGCTTGCGGTTGAAGCTCAAGCCTTCAACGAGAGCCTTTCTGGATTCGATGATTCTTGTAGCTGAGTCCATGTTACGTTCCCCTGTACAAGAGTAGGTCAGTCCTTCCCCTGAGTTCTCTAATGGAGCGAAGCCCAAGGCTTGCTAGAATTGCCCTCCATTGCTTTGCCCAAGAGTTGTAGAGGTTTGTAATTCTCCCTGCGCCCCAGGCTGGGTCAATCAACTGGCTCAGTACTGGATCGGTGGTTGTGATCCCCACCTGGCATCCTCGCCCTCGCTCACAATTACCGCATTGCGTGCAACCAACGGCAATTGCCTCGGCCGCGCCTATTACGCAGCCATCTGCTCCGAGCGCTATGGCTTTGGCCACATCGTATGCGGTCCGTATTCCTCCGCTCGCCATGACCGTGATCTGATCTCTCACGCCTTCCGCTACCAAGTAGCGGTGAACCCTAGGAATCGCGTATTCGATCGGCATCGCAATGTTCTTCTTGGCAATTTCCGGGGCAGCGCCCGTTCCACCGTACCCGCCGTCGATGTGCAGTATGTTCGCGTTTGCGTAGTAGCTGCCGATGGCCACCATGTCGACATCGACTGGTGTGGAGACTTTGACTGAGACCAAGCTTGTGGGGTTGATGGCGCGAATCCAGTCTACATGCTTCTTGTGGTCTTCGACTGAGTAGACACTGTGGAATGGGAAGGGTGAGTAGAGGGAGGTGAAGGGGAGTGATTCTCGCATGTTCGCGACCTCTGACGTCACTTTGTCCGCTAGCAAATGCCCTCCCAAACCCGGCTTGGCGCCTTGCGCGTACTTGAACTCGACAATTCTCGCGGCTTGAATTGTATCTTCCCGGACACCGAACATGCCCGTAGCGACTTGGGTGATTACGTTATCCTTGTACTCCATGAGTGGGGGCGGATAGCCTCCTTCACCGGTCGAAGTGAATGTGTTGAGTTGTTTCGCAGCAATCGCGCGTGCGAGCATGAAGTTTAGACTGATTGAACCAAACGACATTCCCGCTCCATAGATTGGTATTGGAATCTTGATTCGGGGACCAGTAGGACGGCGGTTCAGATCCACCGACAAATCATATTCCTGACCCTCAAACTTCGCTTCAGAGTGAACGGTCTTGAAGTCTAGACGATCAAAACCTCCCCCGGAAGCTCCTATTTTGTACTCAATGCCTTGGGGAGGGTTTCCGGAAGTTGCTTGGGCGTAGGTTGCGAAGACTAGTTCGGGGGTCCATCGCTTGTTGCCTAGGGCTCCCGGGATTCCATACTTTAGACTTGGTAGGAGTTGCAGGCCCTCGTGAATCTTTTCAGAGTGTTTTGCCACGATTGATTCAGGTGCTGCGTTCAATGTCGCTGAACGCCTCCTTTTCTAGGTCTTCGTTGAACATTGCTCTTCCAACATCACCGCGTAATCTTCTGACATCGCGGATTCCCATTGCGCTGAGAATTTCGATCAGTTGATCATGCCAAGCCGCGAGTAAGTTGACTAAACGTTGCTCGCCCCATTTCGTATCAAACCGTTCCTTTGCAATTCTCCCCTTTTCTGCTGAGACACATTCGCCGAGAAATCGTTCTTGCAGAGCTACTAGGACGGTTGTGTCGATCGCTACGAGGTCGGCTCCGCAGATTATTGCTTTGGGTACATGCTCAGCACGAGTAATCCCTCCGCTTGCGATCAACGTAACTTCGTCTCGCAATGATTCTTTCACTAGCTTGCCGTGAACAGATCGAATGAGATCCTTCGCGTACAGGGGATTCGCCTCGCCCCATCCTCTCCCGTGGTAGTTTGCCACTAGGTGAATTATGTCAGCGCCATCATTCACGAGACCTACGACAATTTCAGGTGAATTGCTCTGTAGCGGGAGACGAACAGCAATCGGACGCTCGGGATTGAGTTTTCGGACTTCGCTGAGGCTGGCTGAATCTGAAACGTACATTTCGATTGCAAGGGCACTCTTAATCAGGCCCGGGTTGGCTTTAGCATCTGAAATTGTAGGCGAAAGCAGAGGGATCAGTTGCTTCCGGTTGGCTTCGGTTGTCTGTGTTGCTTGATCGGGCGTTCCGATGAATACTGTTCCAGTGCGGCTTGCGGCTCCAGCGATGGATTCGATTGTGCTCTGATTGTTCAGGTTTGATGGGAGATGGTCGAAAATTATTGGTAAAGAAACCTCATAGGTTCTGGTTGATGGTATCGTATCATTTCGCGGGAATTGTAGGAACTTCTTCTTGCCACCCAAGTCAACGATTGTTGAAATGAATTCTCTACCATAAACGCCATCGCGTGTCGGCCTCACTATCTCGGACATGTCAGTCCAGATTGAGTCCCAGCCGGGTCCTGCGAATGGTCCCTTGTACCCCATTCCTTTGATTGGAATTTTCCCCGTTTCCGCTTCGATCATAAGAGTAGCGACTGGTGAACCGCTGACGGTCGCCGCCTCTTCCGAAACCCAATAGGAGTCCGCGAAGTGGTAGAATTCGGGGTTGCGCTCAACATGGCATATGCCGGGGTTCTCTTGAACGCACCTAAGGCAACCTACGCATTTTTCCTTAATCGGATGAAACCCACCGAAACGCCCGCCGAAAGTTCCATAGATGCAAGGCCTGCTCAGGAGGACCTTCCTGTATTCTTCCTGTCTCAGTTTGAAACCGTATGCGAAAGCCTCTTGGAGTATCACTTTAGCTAGGCCGACCTTGTCAACGGTCGGATTGAAGGGACGTGGAAGTTTACGTCTGGGCGGAGCGAGCTTTGTCATTATGCTGTAACGGGTGTAAGTTGGAGAATCGACAGGACTCATCAGGCTAGATGAGCCGGGGGCAGTGTTCTTGGTTGCTTCCAGCAAATCTCGAGCTCCATTGCTGTAACGAACTATGAAGCCGCCACCATTCACCTGAACAAATATAACCATTCTGGCCTGAGAGATAGACAAATGTATCTATTTCCGATACATCTCTCAATGAACGTCCAAAAATGTGGGTTGAAATTTGGCTACTACTGAACGAATGAACATCGATGACATCGATAGAAAAATCTTGAGCGAATTGCTTCGGGACTGTAGAAGATCTTACCGGTCCATTGCCCGAAGAGCTGGAATTTCCGTTGGGACGGTTCTGAGCCGAATTCGTAGGATGGAGAAGACTGGAGTCATTAGGGGCTATTCTGCACTACTTGATCACGAGAAATTGGGCTACCAATTGACCATCCTGGCTGAGATAACGGTCTCGAAGGGCAAGCTGTTGGAGATGGAGCAGGCAATCGGTAAGCTGTCCAATACATGCGCCGTCTACGATGTGACAGGGTCAACGGACGCCATGGTTCTCGCTAAGTTCCGCAGTCGGGAGGAATTAAGCAAGTTCACCAAGAGCTTGCTTAGTATGCCATTCGTAGATAGAAGCAACACCCATGTTGTTCTAACTACTGTGAAAGAAGACTTACGCCTCCTCTAGGTTATTTCCCGCGGTCGCAAGAATTGGCATACGCCTCAAGGCATTCGTACTACCTACTTGGATCCACCGTCTCGTTCCTGCAAGTGTTCGCGTACTGGTGGGGCGAATACACCCATCTGTTGTTTGAAAACATGGATCGTTGGTGGAATCCGCCACTCATCATATTGTACGCTTCCGTGGGCATCACGATCTTAGCCGTCTGGAAAGGCCTTCGCGTCACAAGACCCTATCCTCCTCTGTCCGTGAGCCCAATTCGATTCGTGAACTTGGGAGGTTTGAGGATGGCTGGTCTCGGTTGTTTGATTGAGATTGGGGCCGGAGTTTGGAGCGAGACCGCCCACTACGTTTCCCCGGCTGAAGTTGGGATTTCGCCGGCCTACGCTTTGCTTTCTATAGGTATGCTGACCGTCAACTTAGGGATCGTAGTTGGGTTGACGATTGAATACGACATGATCAAACGTGGCTTCATCGTCGTAGCGACGGTGAAGCGATGGGTTACGGCTCTGTGTGTGTTGTTGAGCTTTTCCGCAATTTGGCTTGCGGCCTCGGGCTCATTCATTTATCTCGGGCAAGTTCACGGCTCGTTCCTCTTGAATTGGGCTGCGGCTGTGCTGTTAGGATTGGTGGGAACGCTTGTTTTGGTTTGCGCGAAAAGGGCGATGCCTAAGCTGGGATCGGTTATCGCAATCGGGTGTGTGTTCAACGCTGTAGCTTACTTCTTTCTCGTATTTTACGGCCGCGTGGCGCCGTACATTCCTTGGGGCTTGCTCCCTCTCTCGTTATTCGACCTACTGGCCTCGGGATTAGGTCGAATGTTCAGGTTCACTAGGGTGCTTGTTCTGTGTTCCATGGTTCTAGGAGTGTTTTGTTGGGCCGTGTATTTTCCGTTCACGCGGTTTTTATTCCCGTGGTCATTTTCGTTG